>Ga0105047_10000758_pt1 | contig 56227 bp, 53 predicted proteins | sample MAT04_FD_78384 | JGI IMG/M metagenome (GOLD analysis project Ga0105047, IMG submission 78384) | Freshwater microbial communities from Lake Fryxell liftoff mats and glacier meltwater in Antarctica - MAT-04 (megahit assembly) | ecosystem: Environmental > Aquatic > Freshwater > Ice > Liftoff... | reverse complement strand
GGTAAAAAGAAATAATTGAAAATTCCATTTTTCCTTGAGAAAAACTATAAACGGAAACTTCCGGTCACAAGAAGCCAACGCAAAAGCTACGCCTCATTCTTGCGCCAGTGGAAGCCAACGCAAAAGCTACGCCTCATTCTTGCGCCAGTGAGAGAAATAATTGAAAATTCCATTTTTCCTTGAGAAAAACTATAAACGGAAACTTCCGGTCACAAGAAGCCAACGCAAAAGCTACGCCTCATTCTTGCGCCAGTGAGAGTTATTCTACTTGTAATGATGGCATGGATAATAGCGACGATTTGAAGAATAATTCCAATCCATTAATAATTTGCGAAGAACATAGATTTCATTTCCTGACAAGGTATACCATTTTTTTGTGCCATAAATTATTTTGGGCTAAAGCCAATTCGGTTTTCTTCAGTACAGTTTTCTATCAAGGTCATGCTTTTACGGCTTGCTCATATACGTCAGCACACTATCTGTCTGTATCTTCTCGTAGAATATCTTTTTCAGTTTGCGTTGCTTATTAAAGGTCATGATCTGTGGCAGGATATAATTCGGCATAAAGAAGTTGGTAATGAATTCACTTCGTGCAGCAACTACATGAAGATTGGGAATGCCACTACCATTGTTGGTCTTAATGAAATCATCAAGTTCTGCAAAATTATCGGCGAAGGTTACAAAGACAATACTCGCATCCTTGTACCGTTCCATATTTTTTCTGATCTCGTTAAAGGCCACCTGGCAATGATCGCAGGTAGGATTGAATAAGGCAAACACTATAGGCTTATCCTTTGGAAGATCTTTTTCTGTGAGGAAAGTTTTTGATGGTGTTACAAACTGAAAAGCCGGAAGAGGGCTATTTATTTTTGCTTCGGGATGTGCATCAGTAGTGCCCGGAGCGCGTTTTGGAGTTTCTTGTTCTGGAGTCTGCGTGGTTATTGTCGCAGTTTTCACAGGAGCTTTTTGAACGGGCTTTTTGGTTTGTGCAATCGTAAATAACGGCGCACATAATAAAAATGTATAAATGATCTTTCGCATAGTATAGAATAATTTATGATTGAACTGCCTTTCTGCAATCTTCCAATATCATATCGATCTTCTCTGGTGTCAGAAATTCTTTGTAATGTTCGCCTAATTGCATCATCGGGGCATAACCACAAGCTCCGAGACATTCCACTGTTTTTAATGTGAACATACCGTCAGTGGTAGTTTCGCCGGCATTGATATTTAATTTGGTACGGATATAATCAATGATTTCATCGCTTCCATTCACCATACAAGGCCCGGTCTGACAAACTTCAAGAATATATTTTCCGACAGGTTTCAGATTGAACATCGAATAGAAGGTCGCCACTTCATAGACTTCGATTGGTGTGATATTCAAATGCAAAGCCACTTCATCCATTTGTTCGATGGTCAGGGAAAGATTGCCCGTTTCCTGAATAAGATGTAGCACCGGGATCAACGCACTTTTCTGTTTCCCTTCGGGATAACGTGTCGTAAGTTTTTTGATTCCTTCAATAATTTCAGTAGAGAACATTGTTATATCGTTTAGTACGTTTTTGTTTTTTTTAATGGGGGTTCAGTTTTTATCCATCGATTTCGCCGGCAATTAAATTCAGGCTACTCATGGTAACCACCGCATCGCTCAGCATACTACCTCTGATAATTTCAGGATAGGCCTGATAATAAATAAAGCAGGGTCTTCTGAAATGCAAACGGTAGGGGGTTCGTCCTCCATCACTGATAAGATAGAAACCTAACTCACCGTTTCCTCCTTCCACGGCATGATAGAGTTCACCAGCAGGGATTTCTGTTTCTCCCATCACGATCTTAAAGTGATAGATTAGTGCCTCCATTTTGGTATACACATCTGCTTTATCGGGAAGATAAAAATTAGGTAAATCGGCATGAAAAACCGTTGGGTCAAGATCTTTTATTTTTTCAAGAGCTTGTTTAATGATACTCATACTTTCCCAAATCTCGGCATTTCGGACAAGGTAACGATCGTACACATCACCCGTTGTACCAACAGGAACTGCAAAGTCAAAATCCTGATAACCGCTATATGGATGCGCGGTTCTGATATCATAATCAATGCCGGTAGCACGTAAATTCGGGCCGGTAAAACCATAGTTCAACGCACGTTCTGCAGCGATGCCACCTACGCCCATTGTACGTTCCATGAAAATTCGGTTACGATTAAACAAGGTCTCGAATTCCCTCATCGCTTTCGGGAAAGTATCCATAAAGTGTTGCAACTTCTGAAAGGCAAGGTCTGAGAAATTTCGTTCAAAACCTCCGATACGACCAATGTTTGTTGTTAAGCGCGAACCGCAAACTTCTTCAAAGACCTCATAGATTTTTTCCCTGAATTCAAATACATAGATAAACCCTGTGAAGGCGCCAGTATCAACCCCGATGACCGAATTACATACAAGATGATCGGCTATACGGGCAAGTTCCATGATAATAACACGAAGGTATTCGACACGTTTAGGAAGTTCTGCGTGAATCAATTTTTCAACCGTCATATGCCATCCCATATTATTGATAGGGGAGGAGCAGTAATTCAAACGGTCGGTCAATGGTGTGATCTGGTAATACGGTTTATGTTCGGCGAGCTTTTCAAACGCACGATGAATAAAACCTACTGTCGGCACGGCATCAATGATACGTTCGCCATCCATCTCAAGAATATTCTGAAAGACACCATGCGTGGCAGGATGTGTTGGTCCCAAATTGAGGGTCGTGGTTTGTTTGCCTAGTGACCCTTCCGGTAATTGTATATTTTGTTTCTGGCTCATGTTTTAGTATAAACGCATTGAGGTAATTTAATTTAACGGCCAAACATGGCGTCGTCCTTATCGATACGGGTTTGTTCTTCTACCGGATATTCTTTACGTTGTGGAAAATAATCCATCTCATCCACATTCATGATACGGATGAGGTTTGGATGTCCTACGAAATTTACACCATAAAAATCATAGGCTTCGCGCTCTAGCCAATTGGAAGTAGCAAATAGTCCGCTGGCTGTAAATACATCCGGTTGTGTAATATCGGTAAAGACTTTTAAACGAACACGCGTGCTTGTTCTGATATTCTGCAACATATACACTACCGCCAGTTCCTGTCCTGTATTATCGGGATAATGCACTGCGGTCAGGTCGTTCAGATAGGTAAAACCAAGTTCTTCATCTTCCTTCAGAAAGGTCATTACTTTCAGATTATTATCACGATCTGTTTCGAAGGTCAGCATGCCGTAAGGTTCTTCAAAATGGCGAACTTGTTCTCCGAATTTATCGGTCAGTCGTTGTTTAATGATCTCGTTTGTCAGCATGTTGTATGATTATTGGATAAACCCTTTTATTTATTGAATTCCGTAACTGTTTAGTAATGCCTTGTACTCATCGCTTTCACGACGGCGGATACTCTCTGCTTTGACAAGGTCCTGAATACGCATAAAACCATCGATAATTCCTTCCGGGCGAGGAGGGCAACCGGGAACATACACATCAACCGGAATCACCTGATCAATACCTTGAAGGACTGAATACGAATCAAATATCCCACCGCTACAAGCGCAGGCACCTACAGCCATTACCCAACGTGGTTCTGCCATTTGTAAGTAGACTTGTTTTAAGATCGGTGCCATCTTCTTGGCGATTGTTCCCATCACCATGATCAGATCACATTGACGAGGAGAGAAGCTCAAACGTTCAGCACCAAAGCGGGCAAGATCATAGTGTGCGGCCATCGTGGCCATAAATTCAATGCCACAGCAGGACGTTGCGAAAGGTAATGGCCATAAGGAATTGCTCCGTGCCAAACCGACAGCCTCACTTAACTTCATGGTAAAAAAACCATCACCCCCAAATCCTTGCGGAGGTTCTACCATTTTAATCTTTGTATTATGTGTTACGGGTCTCATGATGTGTTCTGTTACGGGTTAGTTTGTTACGGGTTGCGGGTTGATAGTTGTTAGTTGTAAGTTGTCAGTTGTGAGTTGTTAGTTGTGAGTTCTTAGTTGTTAGTTGTTAGTGTATCATTCGTCATTTTGCATTCATTGCATTTAATTATCTTATCAGCATATTAGCTCATTCTCACATTTTCTTCATTGTCAAATTGTCTCATTGTCTCATTGCCTCATTGTCTCATTGTCAAATTGTCAAATTGTCAATCCTCCCAAATCAACGCACCCTTCTTAATAATATATGTAAAGCCTACTATGAAGAAGGTAACAAACATCACTACAGCCAGAAATCCGTTAAAGCCCAGTTCTCTGAAATTAATCGCGTATGGATAAAAGAAGATCACTTCTACATCAAACAACACAAACAAAATCGCCACCAAAAAGTATTTGACGGCAAGTGGCTGACGGGCATTTCCTTCCTGTTCGATACCACACTCGAAATTCTCAAGCTTATCCGTAGTTTTTCGTTTCGGTCCCAGGAAATGTGTGCCTGCCATCATGGCGACCACAAAGAGCACAGCGACGATCAACTGGATAGCGATCGGGAAGTAATTAAAGGGGGTATTTTGAATTTCTAACAGCATCCTTATTTTTTTATAAAATCAGGCAAAAATAGGTTCAAAAAGGCAAACATCAAATTATTAAAAGCTATTCTGGATAATACAAAGGATATTTTCTGACATGGGATTTGGCGCATGAGGGAATTGATGTACTTTTATCTCCTTTCTCAATAAAAATCTATGTATGAATCTTTCTAAAACCTTTTCCTTCCTGCTTCTTAGCTCCTTTTTTGTCGTGCATGGTTTTGCGGGGAAACTCATTCGCTTTTCTAAAGATGGGAAGGTTGGTTACAAGGATACTCTCGGGTCTGTGATCGTAGAACCGACTTATGACGAAGGCAGTGAATTTCTAAACGGTGTGGCTATTGTCGTCAAAGACAACCTGCAAGGCTATCTTGATAGCAGCGGACTGGAATTTATTCCTCCTCAATATGAGGAGGCTTCCCCTTTTTTCTATGGCCTGGCCTGTGTGAAGACCAATGGTAAGTACGGATTTGTCGGATCGAAGGGAGAAATATTGATAAAGACTATGTATGACAAAGCGTTTTCATTTTCTGATGGATATGCGCGTGTGCAGATGGACAAGATGTGGGGTTTTATCAATAAAAAAGGGTTTCAGGTCATTTCATGTATCTATGTCGAGGCGTCTGATTTTTCGAACGGAATGGCGGCGGTCAGTAATGGTGTCCACTTTGGATACATAGCCAGAAATGGTAAAACGATTCTTCCTTTTGAGTATGAAAGCGCGACGGGTTTTACCGCGAATCAGGCGACAATTAAGAAAGGAGGTGAGATGTATCTGATTGATCGGACTGGGAAGATTCTGGGGAAGGCGAATGCGAGAAAATAGAAGATGCAGTTAGCATTAAGCAATTGGTAATGCGCAACTAGGAATTCCCCACCTTGAATAGATGAGCGCAAAAAAAATGGACTGAACTGCATAAAAAAGTGTCTGCTGTCCGACACAAAGCTAGTTTCAGACATTTTCGCCTGGCAGGAAATTTTTTTAGTTCAGCTATCCCGACCTTGCTGAAGTGATTCCATCTAAAAAGATTATGTAAGCGGGGCAGGCCCAGCATTGACTTTAATCTGAAGAACCTTTATTTTTCATTTGATTGTAAAGTCGATAACCAGGTGTCTGATTCGGATGAATACAGAATGCAGTATTTGCGGGCAATACAAAAGGTTTGTGAGAAATTCTATATGAGCGATCATGTTTTTATTGAAGGCGATATAGACCTCATCAATAGGGCACAAAGTTAGGACGAACGAATAACATGTTTTTGTTTACATCGTTGAAAGAGGATAATATCTTACAAGCTTACGACAACCATTGCTTTGGCATTTCTACTGGTTTGGATAATATTGACGACAATTTTTCATTGGCACATTATAAAGGATTGTATGTAATGGTCTGGTCTCCGAATAATTTCTCACAGAATAAATATGCACTAAGTAAAAAGGCAGATATCATTCCGACGGATGATCCGATATCTATACTAAAATACCTCGAACGGTACAGCTATGAGTATATTATACCTTAGAGAAGTGGAAAACTAAATTTATTATGCAAGGAGAATTTTATTTATAACTGGCACAGCGGCAATCCCGACTATTTTCATCGTCGAAAGTTATTGTCATGTCAGTGTTAATGAAACTTTTAGCATTCAGAAACCACGGAATCCTGTAGCCATCAACTGAAATTACAGAACTGGAATAATTTATAGATGCCACCAATATTTTATCAATTGTCTTGCCTTTTTTAGTTATTGAACATACATATTTTTCTGCAACACGATTTATAGTAAAGTCAGCCTGAGCCTCATATATTAGACGTTTATAGTCATGGTTGCCGACCACCTGCTGCGATTTATAATAAGTAGGGTAAATGGTGTCTAGAGGCTTGTCTTCCGGTCCTTATAAAAATGGTTGCGCAATATCTTTGAGAAGATATTTATCTGCCAATTCAAAGCTAATTATTAACCAGGCTGACTTCTTTAAAACACTACGTTGAAATTCTACTACTACCGTATCATTAATCTAAGTAATTGAATCCGAAATCATTTCTGGTTTACATGTCACATCATAGCATATTCAATTTCATTGCTATAATATTCAATATTAGCAGGAAGTTCACTTTTGAGGAATAGTTTGACAAATTCGGTACAATGGAAGGTCTTTTGCCCGAACCAAACCGATGAAATGAAAAATAAAAAATAGAAAATTAAATTGTGTTTTAATGTTTAGATTTTAGTGACAAATTTCTTGTTATCGGTGTTATAGTTATTCGAAATAAGCTTGAAAGATTACCGCCAACTATAAGCCAAGTCAATACTATCTCTAAACGAAAGCAAATAAACCTCCTATCCCCCAACTTTCAACTAAAAACCGTCGACCGTCAACTAACAATTTAATCCTCTACAAATACATATAATTCGTTTTCGGTGTCAGTTTCAGCAACACTTCATACATTAGTTTAATACAATTCTGCACATCGTCTTTATGCACCGTTTCTACAGTTGTGTGCATATAACGAAGCGGCAAAGAAATCAACGCGCTCGGAACACCACCATTACTAAAAGCAAAGGCATCTGTATCGGTACCGGTGAAACGTGAAGCCGCCTGAAGCTGATGAGGAATATTGTTTTTCTTAGCAGTATCTAAGATTATCTCACGCAAGGTATTATGTACTGCCGGAGCATAACAAACCACAGGTCCTTCTCCGCATGTGGCCTCGCCTTGGGCTGCCTTACTCATCATCGGTGTAGCGGTATCGTGTGTCACATCGGTACAGATCGCCACATCCGGTTTGATCCGTTGTGCAATCATCGTAGCTCCGTTTAAGCCTACTTCTTCCTGCACTGAATTGACGATGTATAAACCAAATGGCAATTTTTTCTTATGCTCACTCAATAAGCGGGCAACCTCGGCAATAATCACACCTCCCATACGATTGTCGAATGCCCTGGCAATCCAGTATCCATTATTTCCCTCTTCAAAACCTTCGGTAAACGTGCAGACACAACCAACATGGATACCCAGTTCCTCGACCTGTTTTTTATTCTTGCAATGCACATCGATCCAGATCGTTTCGATCTCAGGTTTCTTTTCATTCTGTGGTGTTCGCACATGAATGGCAGGCCAACCAAACACACCACGAACGATCCCTTTTTTAGTATGAATATTCACTCGTTTGGAGGGCGCGATCTGATGATCACTTCCGCCGTTCCGGCAAACATGAATAAAACCATCGCTCGTGATATACTTCACATACCAACTGATCTCATCTGCATGTGCCTCGATCACTATCTTATACGACGCATCCGGGTTTATTATACCGACTGCAGTGCCATAAGGATCTACCATGTGCGTATCAATATAAGGCGTAATATAATCAAGCCATATACGTTGCCCGCTAGCTTCATACCCGGTTGGCGACGCATTATTCAGATAATTCTGAATAAATTCCATGGAGGTGGTATTGAAAAAATCTTTTTTTAATTTTAAAGACTTTGCTGTTTTTTCCTTTGCCATATTGATATAAGGTTCTGTTTGTAAATTAAGATTTGCGAAGGTATACAATTCAAGTTTAGAATTTCATTTCTGTAACCTACATTTGCCGACTTTTAAAAGGAGAGATCTCAGATGAGAGATGTTGGGAGAGATAGGCGATGGGAGATAGAAGATGGAAAATAACAAAATTGAAAATGCTAAGGAAAACTGTTAACTGACTCATTAACCCTTACTGTTTACAACCAACAACTCCCAACATACAACTCCTTACCCCTTAACCCGACAACTTGTAACTCAATAACACGAAACTAAAAAATACATGTCACAAAAAATAACAATGTCGCCTCAGGGCGTTCTACAAGTTCCAAATCATCCAATTATTCCCTTTATAGAAGGCGATGGAATTGGCCCGGATATATGGAAAGCAGCCGTTCGTATATTGGATGCGGCGGTGCAAAAAGCCTATGAGGGCAACCGATCGATTGAGTGGAAAGAAGTGCTAGCCGGCGAGAAAGCCTTTAACGCCACTGCTTCATGGATGCCAGAAGCCACCATGGATGCCTTTAAGGAGTATCTTATTTCAATAAAAGGCCCTTTGACAACACCTGTAGGCGGCGGTATCCGCAGTCTGAATGTGGCGTTGCGTCAGGAGCTTGACTTGTACGTGTGTCTTCGCCCGGTGCGTTATTTTGAAGGAACTCCGTCTCCAATGTGGCATCCTGAAAAAGTGAATATGGTGATTTTCAGAGAGAATACCGAAGATATTTATGCAGGAATCGAATTCATGACAGGAACCCCTGACGCTAAGAAGATGCTCGATTTTCTGGTCAATGAAATGGGCGTGAAGAATATCCGTTTCCCGGAAACTACTTCATTTGGCGTGAAGCCTGTGAGTAAAGAAGGAAGCGAACGATTGATCCGCGCAGCCCTCGAGTATGCCATTACCCATAAAATGCCTTCGGTAACCTTGGTGCATAAAGGGAATATCATGAAGTTTACGGAAGGCGCGTTCAAGAACTGGGGCTATGAATTAGCAGAAAGCGAATTTGGAGAAAAAGTCTATACATGGAATCAATGGGAACGCACGAAGAAAGAAAGTGGGGAAGCAGTGGCGAATGAAGAAATGAAAGTGGCGAGTATCGGCGGACGGGTTATCGTCAAAGATGCTATCGCAGATAATTTTTTACAACAGGCTTTATTGGCTCCGCAAGAGTATAGCGTAATTGCAACCTTGAACCTGAATGGAGATTATGTAAGCGATGCATTGGCCGCACAGGTTGGCGGTATCGGAATCGCTCCGGGTGCCAATATTAATTATAACACAGGGCATGCGGTCTTTGAAGCAACACATGGAACAGCCCCTCGTTTTGCCAATACAAATACGATGAATCCTTCTTCGGTGATCTTAAGTGGCGTCATGATGTTGGAATATATGGGTTGGCAGGAAGCTGCAGATATGATTACGAATTCGGTGGGTCGTACGATCAAAAGTAAACGGGTTACGATCGATTTTCATCAGTTAATGGAGAATGCGACTTTACTCAAGACCAGCGAGTTTGCAGATGAGTTGATCAAAAATCTTTGATTCCTTCAGGCGATTTCTTTGGGCATGCTCCTGCGGGTCAGGCTGTTAGTCTGCCGACAGGCAGGTTCGCTACAATCTTTTCGCTGGTGCTTGGACTCCGCTACCAATGACGTCTTTTACTAGTTCTTGATTTTGAATAAGTGGAAAATTGCTTCGATTTGCCAGAATTTTGCAACGGAGCACGGCGAAAAACCAGCACCTTCGACAGGCTCTGGGTAGAAGAGAACCAAGCGAAATCGCGTTGTTTGATTCGAGCCGTTCATCTCACTACAATCCCAGATTCAAACAATAATCGTGCAACGCAGTTTTGATTGTCTGAATAGGTCGGACCGAAGCAATCGCCTTTTTTTCGCCTTGGCTTTTTGCTTACTTTTTTGCCAAGAAAAAAATGAGAGAAAGAAATCTGTGAGGCCATTAGCTTGAAACTGCAACTAAACTGCCATTGAAGTATTTTACGTCTCAACGTATTGTTTTTTTTGAAAAAAATACAGACTCAGCATGACAGCGAAACTATATTTTTAGTATAGCTGTATTTTGAAGAAGAAAAAAACAGTGTACATTTGGCATCAATTAAAAAAGAGGTCATACATTTTATTTAATAGAACATGACAAGAAGAAAACGATCTGGTTTACTTACCGTCTTGCTTATGATTGTAAGCATCCAATTTGCCACTGCTCAGGGTGCATTAGGGTTACAAATTATTCCTGTCTTTAATGGTAAGCCTCTTATTTTAAATGATAAAATGTATGGCACAGAAAATGGCGATTCGGTATCTATAGAAGTCTTCAAGTTTTATATGAGTTCCATTTCGTTGAGAAATGAAAGTAAACGATTTGCTGAGAAAAGCAGTTATCATTTAGTCGATGCAGAAGATTCCTCCTCGCTTAATTTTAAGATAGAGAACATACCGGAAGCGGAGTATTCATTGCTAACCTTCAATATTGGTGTAGATAGTACCGCCAGTGTTTCAGGGGCAATGGGAGGCGCATTAGACCCGTCAATAGGCATGTATTGGGCTTGGAATACGGGCTATATCGATGCGAAACTCGTAGGTCATTCACCTTCGTGCAACACAATGCATCATCAGTTTGATTTTCATATAGGAGGTTATAAAGAACCATACATCACACTTCGTAAGGTGACTCTACCATTGACTGCATGCGTTATTTCGAAAGGCCATACAACCTTACTGACATTGAATGTAGACGTCGCAACCTGGTTCAGTGGTATACATCTTACAGCCATGAATAATGTGGTTATTCCTTCTTTAGAAGCACTGAAAATTGCGGATAATTATATGGAAATGTTTGAGAATAATACTAAAAAAGGTGGACAAAAGAAATGAGAAATGAGAAATTATTCACGGTATTATTTTCTGTTATAATGTTACTGTTTGTTTTTTCTTTTATTCCAAATAAAACAACGAAGATTAAATTCATTATTCCTGAAGGTTGGCCAAAGCCTGTTTACAGTATGTCAAAAATACCATTAACAGAAGAAGGATTTCAATTGGGTAGAAGATTATTTTATGATCCGATTCTTTCAAGAGACAGTACTATTTCCTGCTCGAGTTGTCATTTACAGGCCACTGGTTTTACGCATGTCGATCATACATTAAGTCATGGTATTGGGGGGCAGTTCGGCACGCGAAATTCATTAGCATTAATGAATCTTGCATGGAATAAATCATTTATGTGGGATGGAGGTGTCAATCATCTGGAGGTGCAAGCTATTTCTCCTATCACCAATAAAGTGGAAATGGATGAGAGCTTAGAACATGTGGTACTGAAATTAAACGCGTCCGAAAAGTATAAGCGCCTTTTTAATTCGACATTCGGAGATACGATCATCACAGGACAAAATTTTTTGTTGGCCATCACAGAGTTTATTATTCAGTTAAATTCATACAATTCAAGATATGACAGATACATGCGAAAGGAACAGGGCGCCACATTCAATGAACAGGAATTGAATGGACTGAAACTCTTTCGTGCAAATTGCAATACCTGTCATACTGAGCCTTTATTTACGAATCACAGTTTTGAAAACAATGGGTTGGCCGCAGATTATTTGTTAAAAGACGTAGGGCGGATGCGCATCACGCAGAAAGCTGTTGATTCATTAAAATTTAAAGTGTCTACTTTGCGAAATATTCAATTCACGCCACCTTATATGCACGACGGCCGATTTAAAAAATTATCCGATGTCATTAATCACTATACGGATGGAATACATCAGAGTAAAACGTTATCTAAAAAATTAATGAAGCCGATTGTATTAAGTGCGAATGATAAGATAGATTTGGTCGCCTTTTTATTAACTCTGACCGATAAAGAATTTTTATTTGATCCGAGATTCACGTTCCCAAGAGAGTAACTATCTAATGTTATTTTAATTAACTGATTTACTACACTTACGACAGATTATACTATTTGTTAACTATCTTAGAGGTCTAAAAAAGATTCGATGAAAAAAAATAGTACACTCATCCTCCTTATTTGTTTCTCTTTCTTCGCAAAAGCGCAAACATTCTCATGGGCAGGTTATGCCCCAATACTAGATTTACATCGTGATTCAATTCCGATTGTTGTGAATGGTTTGCCAAATGCCATTGATACTACTTTTGGAGTGGCCCATATTTGTATGACCATTACACATACGTTCGACAATGATTTGGTGATCCGCATTGTAAGCCCTAATGGCGATTCATTAACGCTGATACAAGGCATAGGCGGTAGTGCTGATAATTTTACAGGAACCTGCGTAGGCGTCGATGGAACATCATTCAGTGCCACAACTGCTCCTTATAATGGGTTGTTTCAGCCATTTGAACATACAAGTTTATTGAACAACGGACAGAATCCTAACGGTACATGGTACTTAATTGTAGAGGATGTGGCGACTGGCGATACGGGGTCTGTGCATAATGCGAGTATAGAATTTACAAATAATCCACCTCAATATAATGGAAGCGGTACAAGTGTTATTCCTACGGGAGTCTATGTTTGTCCCACCTGTATTTGTCCAGGTGCTGCGAGCACTTGTGATTTATTGCCTGATATGATTTCATCAGCGCAAGAAATTATTTTAAATCATAACGAAGTTCCAGGAGCACTATACATTTCAAATGCGACACCAAATATCGGTTATGGCCCTATGGAAATTTACGGAACCGATTCATGTTTCTGTGGTACTACCCATGTGCCCTGTGGCACAACTTGCCCAAGTGGGGAACCATTGCATCATGTCGTTAAGCAACGTATTTATCAAAAGGTACCGGGTAATGATACACTGAACTTCTATGATAGGTATGCTGGAACGATGACCTATCATCCACAGCATGGTCATATTCATGTTGACAACTTTGTAAGTTATACATTGCGCACGGCTACTTCTAATCCGGATGCTACCACATGGCCTATTGTTAGTACCGGCGGGAAGCAGAGTTTTTGTTTAATCAATCTCGGAACGTGCAGTGGCAACGTTGGTGAATGTAAAGATATGAATGGTAATACCATCACGACAGTGCCGAATCAGGGTGTTGGATTTCATACAGGATGTGGTTTGGTACAAGGCATTTTCCCCGGCCACTATGATGTATATAGTATCGGATTAAATGATCCGATGCCGCTTGCCAATGTCTGCAACGGAACTTATTATATCGTTTCTATTACGGATCCGCTCAATAGCTTCCTTGAAATGGATGAAACAAATAACTGGGTGGCAGTACCGATCACATTAACACAACAGAATGCATCACCACTTATTACACCGGCAGGCCCTATTACTATTTGTCAAGGCGATAGTGTGACTTTAACAGCCAATGCGGCGCCAAGTTATCTTTGGTCTACGGGCGCAACCACGCAGTCTATTGTTGTGTATAATTCAGGTACTTATACGGTTTCATCAGATTGCGGAACAAGTATTGCGAGCTCTTCACCGGTGAGTGTTACCGCGGTGCCAACAAATAGTATTCCCTCTGTTTCAATTGCTCTTACTGCAGGGTCTAATCCTTCGTGTCCCGGCGTGAATGTAACATTTACAGCGACTCCAACCAATGGAGGAACAGCACCTTCTTATCAATGGAAGATCGACGGAGTGAATACAGGAACAAACAGCCATACATTTACAACTGCTAATCTAACGAATGCACAGGTTGTTTCTTGTGAGATGATACCTAACTTAGTCTGCCTGATATCAAATTCGGCCACCTCAAATTCAATTACTATAAATGTGGGAACAGCAGTTTGTTATTGCATTCCTGTTTATGGCACTGGTAGTAATAATGGTTGCCTCGATGGTGATGTTATTGCAAGAGTTCAACTTAATACATTGGATAACAATTCAGGCACAGGCTGTCCTGGTGGTCTTTCAGGATATAGTGATTATAGTTCAAGCACAAATCCTTTGCTCACTACGTCATTAAATGCAGGTAGTACCTATTCAATGACTGTTTGGGCCGGACAATATGGTGAGGGATACAGAGCCTGGATAGATTATAATAATGATGGAATTTTTTCTGCAAATGAATCCATTGGAAATACAACTGCCATCGTAGCTGGAAGTGGAACAGTTGGCGTCTTAGGCTCTTCGGCGGTTTTTCCTGTTATTATTTCATGTGATGCAACGTTAGGTTTGCACAGAATGCGGGTTCGATGTATGTATAATGCTACAGGAGTTGGTATGGACCCGTGCAGTTTACAAAATAGTTACGGTGAAGCAGAAGATTATACGATTACATTAGTAGCTTCAAGTGGTTGTCCTCAACCATCTGCACAAACCGTTGTAAGTACATCATCGAATTCGGCTGTACTAGCATGGACTTCAGGTTGTGTTGAAAACCTTTGGAATGTGCATGTAACAACGCCCGGTGGTGGTGCCCCGACAGGAACTGCTTCAAATCCAAATGTCACAAATCCTTTTACAAGGACCAGTTTGAATTCAAACACGACATACGAATATTGGGTTGCTGCAAATTGTAGTTCATCAGGTAACGGAACAAGTCCTTGGACAGGACCATTTTTATTTACCACATTGCCGACATGTAACGGAACTTCGGGGTCTACAATGCTCAATCCAATTGATATCGGACCCGTACCTTGTGCGTCATTGCCTTATGTAAATACACAAACAAACACATTGCAAAATTGTTTTACAAATAGTTATACAGGAGCGAACAATCAGGCGGCACCGGATGTTTGGTATAAATTTTCAGTGCCAACAACAAGCACCGTGCAAATCAGCCATTGTGGTTCAGGCTTTGATACCTATTTGCATCTTTTAAATAGTTCAGGTACTCAGATTGCTTTTAATGATGATAATGGACCCCTGTGCAGCGGATTAAAATCATCGATTTCGATGAGTCTTACACCCGGTATTTATTATTTAGTTTCTGAAGGTTATGGATCAAATACAGGTGGAATTATTACTACAATTAAGGGTATTGATACCTGCCCGGTCAGTACACTATTTAACCTGACTTGTTTTATACAAGGATACTGGGATGGTTTCAGTGGCATGTTACCTGTTCTCAATAATCAAGGAATCCCATCGACGCCAACTACCTGCGATTCAGTAACTGTTCAATTGCGCGGCATCAGTTCACCATATTCAGTGCTTCATTCTGTCAAAACCATCCTGAGAAAAAATGGAACAGTTAGCTGTACATTTCCTCCGGTAACTGGTTTGTATTATGTGGTCGTGAAACACAGGAATGCGCTGGAAACATGGTCTGCCAATCCGCTAGTATTTAATACGTCTCCAGTCTATTATAATTTCTCTACTGCCAATGCACAAGCATTTGGTTCAAATCAGTTTGAAGTTAGCAACGGTGTATGGGCGTTTTATTCCGGCGATTTAAATTATGACCAGAATATCGATCTGATTGATGCGATTTCGGTGGAAGATGGGATCAACAATTTCTTTAATGGTTATGTGCCAACAGACTTGAATGGCGATGGCAATGTCGATCTTCTCGACAATCCTATGCTCGAAACGAATATCAGTAATTTTGTGTTCACCGCGCATCCGTAGTGAAGAATTTAATACCGAAAATAATAGGTAGTAAGTCATACGGGTAAGGAGTAAGCGTAAATATCGCAATTGTTTGAGGGGTTATGATTGCTCTTGTAGAATACGTCCCCCTGCACTCCTGTTTGTTTTCAATTATCATTTCGCAATTCACAATTCTCAATACTTCCTTCCTCTTATTCTTTCTTTAACAGCTCAATACATCATCAATAAATCCATTGAATTAGTTTTGCGCCCGCAATGTAAGTTTGCGCTTATTCCACTTTATGCATCCAGCGATCTCTCTCGAAAATGTTACTAAAAAATTTAAGGATTTTACTGCTGTCAACGAATTAAGTTTTGATGTCAATGCAGGTGATATTTATGGTTTTCTTGGCCCTAATGGTTCCGGGAAAAGTACGACATTACGAATGATCATGTCGCTTATTAAACCGACATCAGGAGCCATTCGTTTGTTTGGCGATTCCTTATTGGAGAACAGGAATGCCATTATGAAGAAGATCGGTTGCATTATTGAGAAACCCGACTTCTATACCTATTTATCAGCTAAGGAAAATATGAAATTATTTGCCCGTGCGCATTTGCTCAATTATTCTCCTTCACAATATGATCATTTATTTGAGATGGTTGGATTGAAAGGAAGAGAAGACGATAAGGTGAAGACGTTTTCGCATGGTATGAAACAACGATTGGGATTGGCACAGGCACTGTTACATGATCCACAACTAATTATCCTGGATGAACCTAATACAGGACTTGATCCGCAAGGTATTATTGATCTTCGTCATTTGATACTGACATTGAATAAAGAACAAGGTAAGACCATTTTATTTTCATCACATATACTTAGTGAAGTGCAGGAAATGTGTAGTAAGATGGTGGTCATTAATAATGGTAAAGTGGTGGTGCAGGGTAGGGTAGATGAGTTGCTTTCGCACGAAAATCTTCGGGTGAAACTGGAGGTTGTTGATCCTGATGCTGCAATTTCGTGTATCGAAGAATCACCTTGGAAACAATTTCTTGAATCGCGCGACGAAAAACTCTTTATATTCAATATGGGCAAAAAAGAAATTCCTTCATTAACTGCTTATCTAACACAACATCTGATTGGTATTGAACGGATCGACTACAGAAATCAACTGGAAGAATACTTCTTAAAAATAACCCAATCCTAATATGAGGGAATTCATTGCCATCTTGCAAAACGAACTGATCAAAACAATCCGCAGACCCCGTAGTTTTATTGGGTTTATAGTTATCGCATTTATCTGCCTCATGTTGCAGGGCGCATTCTATCAGGATGGGAAGGAGATCATGTCTGCAGTGACCGGGCAATTTGATAATCTATTTAATATACAGGGAAATATTCTGAATGGCAATCTTATATGTTTCATTGTTTTGCAAACACTAATCGTTCAAATGCCCTTACTCGTGGCCTTTGTCACAGGCGACCTTATTAGTGGTGAGACGGCTTCCGGTTCTATTCGTTTTCTCCTGACTACGCCTGCAGGAAGAACCAAAGTGTTGATCGCTAAATGGTTATCAGGGTTAATGTATACATTGCTGTTATTACTCTTGCTCGGTATTTTTGCCTTGTTTGTCTCCCGAGCAATCTTCGGCGTAGGAGATCTTATGGCGTTGAACAGCGAAGGCCTTACCATCATTCGTGCAGATGATATTAACTGGCGTTGGGGGTTGGCTTTTTTGATTGCCTTTCTGTCGCTTAGTGTGGTGGCTTCTCTGGGAACTATGTTGTCCTGCATCATGGATAATTCCATCACTCCTATTGTAACCGTCATGGCTACTATCATTATTTTTACAATTATCGGTATGTTTGATATGAAGACCTTTGATGTAATTAAACCATTCCTGTTTACTACACATATGATCTCGTGGCGAAGCTTATTTGAGGATCCGGTGCCGGTCAAAAGTATTATTATATCCTGTAGTATTCTACTTCTGCATATTGTAAGTTTCCTCGGAGTTGCTATCTATTATTTTAAACGAAAAGACATTACCACTTAATGAAACAATTCCTGTTGATCGTACTGAGCTTTTTTTGCCTACATGTTTCTGCCACGGATGATCCGAAAATGCTGATCCGCGAACTGAATAAGAAATTTAGGGCTGTGCAGGATTATACGGCGCGTGTCCGGATGGAATTTGATATTCCAGGTGTGAAGATGAATACCATGAATGGTAAAGTATTCTTCAAACGGCCTGATCGTTTCAGGATCCGTACAAAAGGAATTTTCTTCTTGCCGAAACAAAACCCCATGCAGAATATGAGTTCGATGTTATTAGATACGAATTCGTATACAAGTATTATTTCCGGGTATGAAGTCGTCAACAACAAACGATGTGCGATCGTCAATATCATTCCTCTTACCTCATCAAATGAATTAATTCTTGGAAAATTCTGGATAGATGTTAAAGATCCTAAAGTGTATAAAACCCAGATCACTACAAGAAATAATGGAACAATTGATACAGAAAGTTTTTATTCGACAAACTCATCAGTTAATCTTCCTGATAAGGTGGTGATTATGATAGAAACCAAGAAGATCAGGATGTCTAAGATGATGTCGGCAGATATTGGTCGTAAGTCGCAGGATAAAGCAAAGCTGGATGAGGTCGAAACCGGAACAATTACCTTGAGTTTTTCGGGCTATAAAATCAATACAAGATTCCCAGATAGTGAATTAGAAAGAAATGAGGATTGATCTCAAATAGTTTATTGACTCCGAAAACTACTTGAATAGTTCACTTGAAACATGTCTGATCGTATTCATGGAGCGAATTTAGTTTATGACAAACAGATTGTAAGTTCGCCGTTTAGTACCATAGGGAAAGGTTTACTGTCAACAAAATGTTGAGATTATAATGATTGTTCTTGGTAAAATAGATATCATAGAAGACAGATATTGCAATAAAAATTCAGAAAAAAACGCAAATTAGATGTTGAGATAATCATTCTGATGCAAAATCATTGACATTATATATATTTATTGACAAATTAGCGTAATTATTGTTATTTCTTTTTTACATTTGTCTACACTAAACTAAATATTAAAATGGCAAACAACAACATTGTCCAAATTGATTTGGATAAACTGGACGCAGACATTGCGGACATGCAAAAACAATTGGAACTTTTGATCAGTACAAGGGATTGGGCGCAAAGTTTTGCGGCAAGAACCGGATCACGATCACCTGTTCAGGAACCTGCAAAAAAGAGAGGTAGAAAGCCAGGTAGTAAGAAGGCAGCTCCTAAAGAAGCAGCACCTAAAGAAGCAGGAGATATGAATGCTGCTCCGGAAGCTCCAAAAAAGAGAGGCAGAAAGCCCGGCTATAAGAAGGCATCATCTGCCGGAGTTAAGAACACAGGCGGTAAATCCTCATTAGGTGTTTCTGATTTCATCATACATTTTTTAAATTCTAACGACAAAGTAGATTCTGGGGGAGTTATCAAAGCCTTCGCTACCTACACGAAAAAATCTGAAAAGCAGGTTACAGGTAATGTAGCCAATGCAATGTCAAGATTAAAATCGGCTGGCAAAATTAGTAATGAAGCCAGAGTAGACGGGAAGAAAAAAGGAAGTGTCTGGTTCACCGTTAAATAGTGACATCCACATCGTTTTAAACTATTCATAAGAAAAAAGTAGAAATGGCCGGAAGAACCGGTCATTTTTATTTCAACGAATGTTCTCCGGAATTTTATTTCGAAGAATTGTTGAAGGTTTTGCAATGCGAACAGGATATGTCTTGTAAAGAATAAGTGGATTCAGGAAAAGCCATAATGCAATAAAGCTTGTATACACGGAAAGGAATAATACTATCTTTTCAGGAAATCAGTTCCCATGGATTGTAACTAAATTCAATGGCTTTTGCATATTTACTAAAAAGGTTCAGGAAGCCGCATATTTTGGAACATTCATTGGGTGTCAATGAGTAGCTATTTTTACCCGAATGGCAAATGTTCATAGTTTACGGGAGACTGTATTATTAGGCACCAAATTACGATGATGATCTTGATAAAGAATTGACACAGTTGCGCCGATAAAAAGTAGCAGAAATATGGTTCATAATCTGGGTTTGGTTGCTTGGGATAAACTGAATCAACTTCAGTATGATTTTGAATGTGCGTATAAGACCAATGATAAGATGAAGAAATTCATCCTTAATATAAATCATCAACCTCGTATCTATTGTAGATCACGCACCAAATAGACGGCAAAGGATAGCAGTCTGCCGCCTGACAGGTTTACTCCAATTCTTGCCGCAGTTGCTGGCATACAAAATTATCTTTCCTAGTATAGATTTAGTATAGCCACTTTTCTATACCAAATTTTCTTTGAAGGAAAAGATCTGTGTTTCGTTCTGTACATGTATTTTGCACACTCATAAAGAAACACTACTCATTATGCCGGTGAATATAGCTATACTCGATGATCATCAGATTGTAATCGATGGATTGAAATTATTATTGAAAGGTCATGCGCGTCTCAATGTCGTGGCAGAACATACAAACGGACTTCTATTACTTCGTGAACTGAATGAAACTACTGTGGATATTCTCCTTACAGACATTGTCATGCCGGTGATAGATGGCTATGAAATGGCGTTACGGTTGAAAGCCGATTTTCCTGAGATTAAGGTTATTGCGCTATCAATGAATGGAGAAGGACCGCTTATCGAAAAGATGATTGAAGAAGCGGATGTACAGGGTTATTTACTAAAAACAGCGAACAGAAAGGAATTGCTAGAAGCGCTTGAAGCAGTGGCAGATGGAGGGACGTATTTTTCTCGTGAGATTATTGACGAACTCCATGCCTATACCAGAATCAAGAAATCGAATGAGGCGATTAATTTAACGGCCAGAGAGATTGAGATTGTTCAGTGTATCTCAGAGGATCTCAGCAATAAACAAATCGCTGAAAAATTATTTATCAGTGAGCGAACTGTTGAGACACACCGTAAGAATATTTTTCGCAAAGTGGATATTCATTCTGTGGTTGGCTTGATTGAATTTGCAAGAAAACGAAAACTCATCTAAGAAAAAGATCGTAAATGGCCGAGTAGTTTTTCCATTTCATCAAGACTGGTTGCCGGGAAATTAGCGATCCTGATTTGTGAGGCTTTGAATTTGCCATAACCACTACCTACAGTCATGCCATGAGGTTTTAATAATTCAATAATCTCTGCCGAAGGCTTTATGGTATTAAATACCGCAACTGTTTTTGAACGATGCTCACTTTCTTTTACCCAAGGTGAATAACCTTCTTGCTGCTCTCCGAAGGCATACATCGTTTCTGCTTTAGATTCGAGTTCTTTCCTGATTGAGGAAAGACCGGTTCTGTTCATATCCTCTGCAATTTTTCCCAGGATATAAATTGCGATCACATTTGGGGTCGATGGTGTTTCGAATGTTTTATAATTCTTAAAGTAACTTTCAAGAGTATTATGGGCACCGATATTAAGGCCTTTAGTTTTAAGTGTAGTTGCTTTGACCAAACATGCTTCATTCACGATCCATACGCCTAATCCAGGAGGCATACCAAACGCTTTTTGAACAGAGAAGAAAGAACAATCCATCATGGCATAAGGAATGTCTGTATAGGGCGCAGAGGAGACCAGATCTGTACAGATTAATTTGCCGGGGTGCCCTTTTTTTAATGTGATTAAATCCTTAACAGGGATCTGTACACCTGTAGAAGTTTCATTCTGTGTGGTACAAATCAGTTCTGTTTCTTTGGGAATTTTTAGTTCATCAATATTGAATCCTTTTCCTTCCTCAACAGCAAAACGATCAGGGCTTTTTTTTAGGGCAAGCGCAAACTCATAGAATTTATTGGAGAATGATCCATTGGTTAGATGGAAAGAATTTGTTTCGACACAATTAAGTAGCATCTTTTCCCATATCTCTGTCGCAGAGGAAGCAAAGAAAATAGAATGTGAAGAAGGAATATTCATCAGTATCCTTAACTGTTCATCGGTATGCTGGTAGATTGTACGAAATGCATTCGAACGATGATTGATAGAGCCAAGTTGCCGCTTCATAGCGTTTGACAGATGTAACTTGTAGGTATTAAATAATTGAGAAGGGCCTGGTGTAAAATAGATCGTATTCATCCAGGCAAAGATAATCATGACAGGAAGAAAATTATCGTAAAAGTGGCGACTAATACTGGCAGAGTTTCGAACCCTGCCAGCGTTTAGGGAAGATTATTGCTTACTAAATTTCTTAATTATGATCGTATTTTCAGACTGGATTTTGATCATATACATTCCCACAGGCCATGAAGAAATGTCGAAACTTTTCATTGCGGAATCAATGAAGAGTTGTTTCCCATCTATGCTTGTAATACTTGCGGTGAAAGGCTTTGCAGAGCCATTGCGAAGCGACAGAATAGTTTGTGCAGGATTAGGATATGCGACAAAATTATCGTCATCACGTAAATCTTCATTCAAGGAAGCAGGCGAACACATCGCTTCATTCAACCGTTTCCAGATTTCGGTACATAATAGAAAAGGAACTTCAGCATTGGAACTAGGATTGTCGCCCATTCGTATAACTACCAGACCTTTACCTGGAGCGATACTAAGAATCTGCCCATTCTTCCCAATAGCCGCATACATATCCGAAGGTGCGTCCGGCGCATAGGAACCGGGTATCACAAACTGGGAAGTTGGGACCATATACGAAGCTTTTCCATTCAGCCACCAGAGATAACCGTAGGATTTGTTTAGCATTTGTGACGAATTGATCATTGCCGTTTTATACGCAGTATCATGTAGCAGTGTATCATTATTCCAGATGCCGTTGTTCTGTATCAATATCCCAAAACGGGCCATACTTCTTGCCGTACTAAAGTAAACATTATCAAATCCTGTTTGTACCCAAAGACCGGTCATCCCTGTTGGCGTCTTCAGTTTTTGTTGCGTGAATGCATTGATCGGCATAGAGGTTGCATTTTCCAGTACCTGTTCCAGCAGCGTATAAGCCGCATTATGATAGGACCATCGTGTATTCACAGGTGCGAGGTAATTCAGGCACGTATCGATTGTACAGTGATTATCAGGCACTCCGTCGTCCAAACCGCTGGTCATGGTTAACTGGTTTAATATGGTAATACTATCTTCCTGCGGGCTTGCACAATTAGTCCAGCCATTACCCAGATAACCAGAACTTTTATCATTGATATTCAAATAGCCGAGTTCCTGTGCTTGTCCTGTCAGGAAGGAAGTAACGGTTTTTCCGGCCGATGCCCAATACCAAACACTATCCTGCACGAAGGTTCCAAAATATTTCTCAAGTACTATTTTCCCATCTTTTAAAACAAGAAAGCCTTTGGTGTTTTCCTGTTCAAGGTAATTGTATAAGGTGTCTATTTTATCACTACACCATCCTAACGAAGAAGGAGAAATCGTATCCCATGCGGCTGAAGAGGCAAGAGGTGGAAAATAATTTCCCTGCGAGTTGCTGCTTTTAACGAAGCCGCTTAGCAAACAAAATAATAATAGCAATTGTTTCATAACTAAAAATGTATAAGTTTTGTGATTAAACTAAAATTCTAGTGAGAATATTTTAGGCGGCAGACACGCTATATGTTTCAATCTTTGCCTTCAAGTTTCACACGCTGATCAGACCAAATCGACGCAAAGAATTCCAGTCTGCCACCTGGTAGGTCCACTTTTTCGATAGCTTTCGGGGAGGAGGAACTGCCCATAATAAATAAATGATCCTTCTCATTGCAAATTTAGTTTAACCGGTTTAATAAAGTATCCTGAATTTAATAGTATGCTCAATGTTTTTGATCTCCTGAAGAATGGCAGTATTGTAATCGGTAGAAATATCGGTGATCACATAGCCAACATCTTCAGTGGTCTTTAAATATTGCGACTGAATGTTGATGTTATTGGCCGCATAAATCGCATTTATCCTGGCAAGTATACCCGGAACATTTTCATGGATATGTAGAAGCCGATGCGAGTTGGCGAAGGTTGGCAATTGCACTGCAGGGAAATTTACAGAACCATAGGTGTCGCCTTTATTGATATAGTTTTCAATTTTTGTGGAAACAAATTCCCCGATATTAGCCTGTGCTTCTTCCGTACTTCCCCCGATATGAGGAGTCAGGATCGTGTTGCGTAACTGTTTCAGGTCGCTGATAAATTCCTCATTATTCGATCGGGGTTCTTCCGGGAACACGTCAACAGAAGCGCCCCATATCTTGCCCGAAAGTATCGCTGTTTTCAATGCTGCAATATCGACCACATGGCCGCGGGATAAATTCATGAAAATGACATTGTCTTTCATCATGGCAAATTCATAGGCGCCAATCATATTGGTATTACTAAGACGTCCGTCTACATGCAGACTGATCACATCTGCCACACGTAATAATTCTTCAAGTGTTTTGCATTTATGTGCATTGCCCATTGCAAGTTTATCACTGATGTCATAGAAATAAATATGCATGCCCAACGCTTCGGCAATCACCGAAAATTGTGACCCGATATTTCCATAACCTATCAAACCCAGTTTTTTTCCACGGATCTCTACGCTGTTAGTAGCACTTTTATCCCATTTGCCCTGATGCATTTCTGTACTCTTGGTAAATGTATTTCGCATCAGCATGATCATTTCGCCTACGGCTAGTTCAACCACGGAACGCGTATTGGAATAAGGCGCATTGAAAACGACAATTCCTTTATTACTGCACGCCTTGAGATTAATCTGGTTGGTACCGATACAGAAGGTGCCGATGCAAAGAAGTTTGTTTGCATGTTCAAGCACTTTTTCTGTCACAGTTGTTTTAGAACGAATACCCAAAATATGAACATCTTTTAGTCGTTCAGTAAGTTCTGCTTCATCCAGCGCCTCTTTGCATTTCTCGATTTGGTAACCTTCTTCGCTGAATAGTTCCTCTGCGGTGGGATGAATGTTTTCAAGCAACAGAACATTGATCTTATGTTTGGGAAATGATTTTGTTTTCATAATTAATTAGTTCTCAATTCATCAAAGGAGTGAAGGATTCTGTCTGCTTTGTCGATGAGATTCGTTCGTGAAATATTTTCTGTAAAAAGATAGAAAGCATCTGCAAGTCCGGCTTCCCGTATTTCGTAATCTGTATAACCATCTCCGATTACGATCACCTTCGCAGCTAACTGTAATGATCGTAGTAGTTTTACTTTTCCTTTCGGTTGAGACAGTACGTTTTCAGGATTAAAACCCATCACTTTTCCTTCACCATTAAATAGAAAATCATTGGCGAAGACTTGTTTTGCGGGAATTGAAAATGTGGCCACAACAGGCACGATGAATTCACGAAATCCTCCGGAGACAATATAAATCGCATGAGCATTTGCCTTGAAAAATGCTTTATTCCTGAGAACGGACTCAGAGACTTTGGTCTTTAATTGTTCAATAAGTTGCTCAAGATGATATGTGTAAATTGGAAGCAATGCTAATCGTTGAGTCAACGCCAAATCGAAATTTAATTCGCCATCCATAGCCTTTTTAGTGATATCTTCGACTTGATGTTTGATGTACGCTTTGTCCTGATGACCTTCCAGTACAATCTCAGCTAATTCATCAAGTGCTTCCACCTTACTAAACGTGCTGTCGAAATCAATGATATAGATCAATTGCTCAGTCATCTGTATTAAAAAATTTTACCAGGGTTAAGGATGGTATTCGGATCAAAGGCGTCTTTGATCTTTCGCATCAATTCAAGATTCACCGCGTCCAGTACTAAAGTCATATATTCTTTTTGAACCAAGCCGATTCCATGTTCGCCGCTGATCGTTCCACCTAATGATTTACACAGTCGAAAAATCTCCCTAATGGCTTCCTTGACCTCATTATTCCAATAGTGATCTGTATGCTCATCCTTTAGAATATTGACATGCAGATTGCCATCGCCGGCATGACCATAACAGACCGTGCGAAGTTTGTAACGGGCAGCGATCTCTTTCACACCTTTATATAACGAAGGCAATTCACCTCTTGGAACAACTGTATCTTCTTCTTTGTATATGTTATTGTGCTTTGTCGATTCTCCGATTGTCCTGCGTAGTTTCCAGAAATATTCCTTTTGTTCGGAACTATATGCAATGAGCGTGTCGGCACATTCGAAAGAGGCCAATACCTCGCTTATCTTCTCGCATTCAAGCATGATCGTGTCTTCATCATTTCCATCGACTTCAATTAGGAGGTAGGCCTCTATGCCTTCTTTGATCACAAAAGAAAGACCCGAGAAAGCACTTGATAAGCTGAACGCATAAGGCTCTACAAATTCACACACAGAAGGTGTGCAGCCTGCCATAAAAATTCCGGCGACTGCTTTGCAAGCCATTGCAGGACTATTGAAAGATGCCAATAATAACATGTTTTTGGCAGGGTAGGGGATCAGTTTTATAACAATTTTTGATACGATTCCGAGTGTTCCCTCGCTCCCGATCATGAGGTGAGTGAGGTTATATCCAGTAGAATATTTTAGTGTATTTGCACCGGTCCAGATGATTTCACCGGTAGGTAATACGACTTCAAGGTTTAAAATATAATCTCTTGTAGTTCCATATTTTACTGCCCGCGGTCCACCACTTGCAAGCGCTACGTTGCCCCCTAAATAGCAGGAACCTTTACTCGCAGGATCAGGAGGGTAGAAGAGGCCTTCTTTTATTGCGGCCTGTTGTAATTCTTCATTAATCACGGCACATTCAACGGTTGCCTGGAAATTGACAGTATCTATTTTCAGGATTTTATTGAGCCGTTCTGTACTTAATAACACACCGGAATAAATTGCTAACGCTCCACCACTAAGGCCTGTCCCGGCACCACGAGGTGTGACACAGATCAGTCGTTCATTGCAATAGATTAGAATGGAAGAAATCTCTTCCGGATTGGAAGGAAGAAGAACTATCTGTGGACAAAATCTAAGATCCTCCGTATGATCGCGGGTATATTGTTCACAAGCTTCTTCTTCAAGAAGTACATACTTTTCACCGATCAGTTTTTTGAAGAATAGAATATCTTTTTCTTCTATACAAGTATACATCATGCAACACTGTTATCGGGCAAATATACAGTGCTCTGATGCTATTTTCTATAAGTGGTAAGCGTTGTGGATAGCTTTATGTTTTGGGAAGGATGATATCGGAGCCTTAGCATTCATTCAGTATGGATCTGACAATGATTTATTCATGGAACTAATTGAATTTACTGAGAAAAGAAATAAGAATAATTCCTTTGAGTTTGTCATGGCGGAGCCGATAAATAGTTGAGTGAGGAAGATATTCTACATTTCAAACAAAATCTTGATTCTATGAATGTGTCGTATGGGTTTATTGTTTATCCCTGAGCTACTCATGCCTTCACGAGCCCTGGAACGACAACCACTGCAAAGAAGTTCAACATGCCATTGCGCTATGATCCGTCGGCCGATAAAAAGTCGTGCAGCGATATGAAAATTTTCTTAGAGAACGTTTTTTCCTAATCATCGAACACTTTATCCGGCTAAGCTAAATTTATAATAGGACAGATAATTTTATACCCTTTGCGTAGATGTAATCGTCTATGATACCTGAACCAAACAACTACTGCTAAGGGATTATACCCTCTTCATTTGGGCTAAAAAAGAGATGTTATTGGTATTATTGATTAAGGGTACGGCGGCAATGGCGATAATTACAATCGAGATAAAGCACTGAGGGCAGCAGCTTGGAATCCTTTACCTCGATTTGGTCTGAGCAACGTGCGAAGCTTGAAGGCAAAGATTGAAACGTAAAGCCCGCCAGCCAGAGAGGTGTGTCTGCTGCCTGGAATATCCTCACTAAAATATTAGTTTAGCCTTAATGAAAGACTTTTAAAAGAATTTGAGGTAAACGTTTAAATACCTGCTCTTAATTTTTTATATTGAGAAGAAATTTATCGTATGTCTCATAATTTTCTTTTAGATAGGAAGGTAACGATTCTGCAAACCTTTGTATGCTGCATCATTATAGGGGTAGCTATCGCTGCCATTATGAACTATGAATATGCGAATAGAATCCAGTCATCATCTTTACCGACCTCTTCCGGACATCAATTTCCTTCGATGCGATATGCAGGAGAATCCAGGTCTTTGGATTCTTTGATTGACGCTGAAGCTGGGTATTCACGATAATCGATTGACCAGAGATTATTATCGATAAACGATTTTAAATGGAATTTGCACTGAATATGTTGAGAGGAAGAGATCGAAACGAAGATGTAAGTGAGATTGGCTTTGGACCGGACAAAATTAATCGAAAAATGTTATCAGATTTAGAATGCATGAGAGGTATATATCTCTTCTGTAAAGAACGTGCTGAAAGGTTGCGCACAAGAGACAGTAGGTGATGGAGAAACAGTAAATATCGCGGAACTTTTGAACGTACAAAATAATCTAATCAAATTTGAAGAATTCTTTGAATCAGACAAACGTTTGATTTATTTTAGACTCCTAAGCAACAATATCATGTACAGACAGATTGAAGATTTTATAACCGATTGGGGATACGAATCCGCAAATACATTGAACATATTGAGACATATTGACGATCAATCTCTTATTAAGAAGGAGAATGAGAATATACGAAGTATAGCGGTTCTTTCATGGCATATCACGATTACCTTAAGTGAAATGATGAATCTTGCAGGTTTGGAGGTGAATGGCCCGGAGGAACATAGTAAGCCTCCTTTAACGATGTCTGAGATTATTAAGGTCTATGACAATTCAGCGGTTTGTATAACCAATGAGGTTAAGGAAAAGTGGAAAGACGAAAATCTGACGGATGAAGTGAATATGTATGGTGACGTCTGGAAAAGAGGAACCGTTCTTTCAATTTTGATAAGGCATCAGGCGCATCACCGCGGACAGCTTATTATTCTTATGAGGAAGGAAGGTTGTAGAGTGCCTGGTATTTACGGACCTTCTAAAGAGGAATGGGAAAACATGAATATGGAAGCCCCTGAATAATCAAAACCAGTTCTTTCGATGAAAATAGAATAACATGACTACAGGTACAATAATCATAGAACCTGTAGCGATCCAGAACCCATATTGGTTATGGAGATACGGGATTTTGTCAAAATTCATTCCGAATATACCTCCTATCACAGTTGCGGGAGCCAGCAACGAAGTAACAATCGCCAGGAATTTCATGACCTCATTTAATTTAAGGTTCATTTGGCTGAGATACAGATCACGAATGTTTGTGATGACATCCCGATAAGTTTCACATAAATCATTCGCCTGGATAATATGATCAAAAATGTCCTTAAAATATTTATTGGTTCGTATTTCGATCAGAGGGTTTTCAGAACGGATGATACTATTAATCAGTTCCCTGACAGGATGTGTATTTCGTTTAAAGAACATGATCTCTTTCCGAAGGTCATTGATATGGTTCATAGAGTACTTTCCCGAATTTCCGCGTGAAATATCTTCCTCAAGCTTTTCGATCTGTATCGCTAACTTGTCGAGAACGATAAAGTAATGATCTACAATTGAATCAAGAAGAAGATATAATAAATAGTCGGGGCCATGTTGCAGGATCTTAGAGTTTGCCAGATTGAGTTTATCCCTGATGGGGTTAAAGAGGTCGCGTCGACAATCATCCTGAAAACTTATCAGGAAGTTTACGCCAAGGACAAAACTCACCTGCTCACTTTCTACACTCTGACTCTCATCATTATAATATAACATGTGCAGCACACAGGTAAATAAATTGTCGATCTCATCTGATTTCGGACGCTGGTTCCTACTTAAAATATCTTCTATGATAAGGGCGTGTAACCCGATATTCTTTCCAATCAGTTCAATTGTTTCAGTATTCAGAATGTCCACATTCAGCCAGTATTTCTTAGTACGGTCAAAGAGGGGAATGAGTATGTCATTTTTGGTAATACCGGATTTTAATGTGCATTCCGTTTCGCTATATTCGTATAGCGAGAGTGCAGATTCCTGTTGAATATCAGTTTGCAGGCTGACGGTCGGATTATTCTGGAGAACCTTTTTGGTACGCAAGAGTTCCAACGGATTAATGTATTGCAGGTAGTTTTTATTCGTCGTTTTCATTTCATCATTTTATCAGATCCCTGATGTTGGATTTATCTTATGGAAAGGTATATGTTGCTGCGAAAATAAGGAATATCGACTATGAATAGATGAGGCAAAGAGATTGACATAAGTTCATTGTCTGGATGTGAAGATGAAAAAAACGCCCCGTAAGAGGCGTTTTTCTAAATAAATTGGTGTTTGTTAATCCCATTTTTTGATACCTCCAAGAACACATTCCTGAGCATTCTCGATGGTGTGTGAAGTTGCAGATATACCTTTTTTTACGATCATAGCAATAACTTTAGTTTTTGCTACGTTCCATTCAGAAGACAAATTTAAGGTATATTTTTGAGTGAAATCACCTTTTGCTTTCAATTTAGATGGATCAATTGCAGCGCCCCACATGCCATTTTCCATTGACTGACGTAGTACGTGTTGGTGTTTAAATTTTGAAGATGGCATTACAGCCCCAAACCCAAACCAAGGAGAGGTGTTGTCTGCATCCATATAGTTGCGCTGGTCATATTGAGTTCCTTTGTGAACATCATTTTCAAGTATATAAACAACCAATCTGTAATCTCCGGTAACACTGGTGTTAAATCCAGTATGCACTTCAAGTGAGTAAGTTGTGGCGTCCTCTTTCTTGGTAATAATACCTAATCCACAAGTTGCAGTCTTGGCTAATTCGCTATTACAGTTACTTCCCCATGAGTTATAATTATTGGTAGTGCTGTTTCGAGAAACAAACCCAGCAGGTATACCGGATATGCTGAATGTCGAATACAACTCACTTTCAGCAGCTTGGGTTTTAGAATCGTACAGATCATACATAACGTCTGTATTGTGATAAGCAATACCATATACTTTATCCGGGTAATCGGTACAGGCTTTATCCATGAAAAATGCTCCATTCGGGCAATAGCCACACCATACCGCAGTTGCTTCCTCAATAACAGCCTTTTTTGTAAAAGTCTCTGGCATAATCCCCAATGGACTTGCAGGAGGAGTGGTCGTTGTGGATGTGTTATTTTTTTTACATGCAGAGAATCCTATGGCTAAGGCAGCAAACAAGGAAACACACAGATTTTTTTTCATTGTAAGCTATTTAAGATTAACAGCATAAAAGTAAGTAAATATCATTGAAACAATAGCACCATTAATTTTATGTTATCCTCTGACGTACAGGTTCCTTTTTACATTGGTTGAAATGAATTATTGATTAATGTATTGACCTCGGCAAGTTTGTTTTCATGCTCGGACGTTTGTAATGTTTGAGTCTGTAGCATTTTTCGTTTTTGAAAATTAGCCAGTTTCGTCATTCTGCCAAGATTGTCTTCGCTTAAGACAAAGGCTTTTTCAAGCCATACGTTTACAATATTAAGTAATTCATCTTTGGAAACCCGGTTGCAAATGTTGAGAAATTCATTACTGAAATGATTATCCAGTTCGCCATTCTTGATCATAGATTCAATCGTTATCAATCCTTGCCCATCCTCGCACACTTTATTAATAATACCCAAATCCTGGATGTCCTGTGCCGAGTAGGTTTTATTGGAATTGATGATTTCGCTGGCGCGGTTAAATCCTACTTTTTTCGTCAGAAAACTGTAGGCTCCCATGCCAGGGAATGTCCCAAATATAACTTCCGGAAAACTGAATTTGGCAGATTGTTCGGCCAGAATATAGTTGCCAGATAAAGCACTTTCAAACCCGCCACCAAACGCATTTCCTTGAACTACACAGGTTGAAAAAATATCAACATCGTAATTGCTATTAAAGTTATAAACCAATTCTATGCATTTATAGGCATAGTCCTGTAACGCCTTCCGGTTGTTATTCCGTATGCAGGAAACAAAGAACTCAAGATCGCCACCAAGATTCCAGACTCCTTTATTCAGGGAGTAAGCGACCACAAATTTGATGTTTTCTTTCCGGATCATGTAGAGGATCAACTCTTTAACATGATACAGATTGTCAAGGAAATTAATGGAGTAGCATAGTTTCTCCTGTAGGTCGATGCCTACCCATAAAATCTTATATTCCTCGTCAATTTTAATCCGCAGATTGTTGTTAATGAACATATTTAAGGTGTTTAAGTTGTAATCAAAATTAACCAATATGTGAATATAGTAAGAAAAACAATTACACAAGTAATTAATTTATAACACTTTATACACTGTGGGTTTTTATATTAATAGAAATTGGATGAAAGAAGGAGTTTAAACATGTTTTGGAATTCTGGCGGAAAGGTACAATGCCATTCTTGTAAATTATAGTTTTTTTGCAACATTCTTGGTACATTTTGTATTATGGTTTCAATAACAATAGACACTTACGAGGTTGAAATAAAGCTGGCAGGTTTTGGCCTATATTTGCCGCCATTTTAAAAATAAGCAGGCTCTTTGTATGATCAGCAGAAGAAACATCCGGATAAAAGTATTTCAAACCATTTATGAACTTGGTCAACAGTTCGATGAAGTGGATAAACATCTTCCTTCTAAAGTGCTGGATGAAAAAATTCGTGAAACCTCTGCATTGCTCGCAGCAGTAACTCACCTTATGTTCCTGTTGTCGGAATATGTGCTGATTCACGCGAATCAGAAGGCCTCAAAATATACCGCCACAAAAGACGATTTGAATGTCAATAAAAAACTGGCCGGTAATATCATTATTCAACAGCTCAAGAAGAATAATTCATTCGCTGACTCCGTCAAGGCAGCCAAGGTAGCTTCTCTTTTTGAAGATGAAATGATCAAACAATTATTTCAAACGCTGTTGGAATCAGACGAGTATAAACGTTATCTCCTTTCTGAAGAACGCACTGCTCAAAGCGAAAAAGAAATTCTTCAGTTTATTTTAAGTAAATGTATCTTTTCAAATGAAGTGGCCTCAGGTTTCTTGAGTGAGAAATATCTTTCGTGGTATAACGATATTGACATGATCGAAGCTTGGATGGATAAGATCCTCAGCAGTGCACCTTCGTTTAATTTCAATAAACTGATTTCTGCAGATAAGCTCGAATTTTCACACGAACTTCTTAAAGTGTATTACGAAAAGAAAGAAGTTATTTTTACTTTGATAGAGCCTAAACTGGTGAATTGGGATGCAGACCGTGTCGCTTTAATCGATCTCATCCTACTGCATCTGGGAATCTGCGAAATGCTCTATTTCAATACAATTCCAGTGAAGGTTACAATCAATGAATATATCGATCTCGCAAAATCATACAGTACCTTGCAGAGCGGGCAATTTGTTAACGGACTCCTCGATAATGTCCATAAAGATCTTGTCAAAGAAAATAAATTACACAAGGAAGCGTTTACCAAGAAATAATTAATACGTATGAAGTTATCCGGATTCTTACTGTTCTCTATCTGTATCCTTTTTCATTCATGTGCTTCTTCTAACACCCAGGATGCTCCGGATATGAGTGGTCATCTTTCTACAGATTTAGTCGAAAGCCCGAGATCGTTGACGGATGATTCGGTGGCCTTGAATAATCTCGGGAGATTATTTTTTACTGATACCATCCATGATTTTGGCAAGGTCACAGAAGGAGAAATAGTGGAAGTGGATTTCGACTTTGAGAACCGGGGAAAGAAAGATGTGATCATCTCTGAAGCGAAGGCTTCTTGCGGGTGCACAGTGCCTTCCTATCCTGAACAGCCATTAAAGTCGGGAGCGAAAGATAAGATCCGTGTAACCTTTAACAGCGAAGGTAAAAAAGGGTATAACGAGAAAATGATTATAGTGCATACAAATGGCAATCCGGCCACTTACAACTTATTTATCAGAGCTGAAGTGGAGGGGAAATAAAAATTATTTTCTGACTGATTATTTAAATACTTTTGCCAAAATTTTAAAAGCTGTATGAACTTAACTGACACTTTATTAATGATGGGAGAAGGCGGGAAACCAAACCCGATGATGAACCTTGTTTTCATGGTGGGGATGATTGGTGTGATGTACTTTTTCATGATACGTCCTCAAATGAAACGTGCCAAGGAACAAAAAGCATTTTCAAACGAGAATAATATTGGAGATACCATTATTTCAACCTCTGGTATTTATGGTAAGATCGTGAAAACAAATGACGATGGTACGATTGCCGTCGAGATTGACAGAAATACCATTGTTAAAATGGAGAGGAGTGCGATCTCAATGGAACTTACAATGGCTTACCGCAAGAAAATAGCGGGTATTGAAGTAAAAGCATAATTACAAAAATCAGTGTTCTTTCATGAGAACCATCCTCCAAATTCTCCAAAACAAATATTTCCTGGTTACCACGGGTTTTATTGTTTGGATCTTTTTTTTTGCGGAATATGATGTGATCTCTCAGTACAGGCAACATCAGGAACTGAAGGAAATGAAACAAAAGATCATTTACCTTGAGGGCGAAGTTCAAAAACTGCAAACTGAGAAAATGGCGATCCGGAACGATTCGGCGATACTTGAAAAGTATGCCCGTGAAAAATATTTTATGAAATATCCGAATGAGGAAGTCTTTGTTTTCGATACCGTAAAGAATGAAACGCCTCTTGCAAAATAAACCGCTGTTTAGTCTATATTAAGTCCTTTTCTCATTTCCATTCTTGAATATATATAATAGAACATCGTATAGAAGGTGATGAATATGACCGAAATAATAAATAAGACAATTGAGCTGTTATAAAAGAAAATTGCTAGTCCGTTGAACAGTATCACAAACGGAAAAATCACAAGAGACGTAAGCGGATTGTTATACTTTGTAATATTGCGATAAACCAGTTGGTGTACATGTTTGGAATCCGGATGCAATGGCGACAAGCGATGTATAATCATCCTCCTTGAGAATGAAAATATGACTTCCCAGACAGGATAGATCAGGCAAACAAGGGCAAACCAAGGTGATATATCACTGTTTCGTTTTACGATCATAATCGAAAGAACTGCCAGCATAAAGCCAAGACTATATGCACCGCCATCACCTAAAAATATTTTACCGAAAGGAAAATTAAAAAGCAGAAAGCCAAGAATAGAAGCCATACACATCAGGCTTATAAAAGCCATGGCTGTATCACCGACACGAAGACTGATTACGAAATAGGTTGTAAAAATAAGAAAGCAGACACCTGATGAAAGGCCATTAAATCCATCAATCAGGTTGGTTCCATTGATCAGCCCCAGGAAGGCAATGATAGAAATTAAAACACCTACCCAATAGGGAACAATGACAAATCCAAAGTCCAGGACCACGGCATCCATTAAGTAGATGGCCATCAGCGCAGAAATACTCATAATAAGTAAACGCCTTAGTGGCGAGATCTTCGCAAGCAGGTCTTCAAGAAATCCTGCCAGAAAAGCGGGTATGAGACAAAGCATGATCTTCAATCCAAGTTCCAGATCCTTCGTCATAAACATACAGGCGATGAATATACCAAGACCACCGATCCGCGGAGTCGGCACATTGTGAAATTTCTGGGGGAGGTCGCTGTTGTGGTCATCGATAAAGATGCCACGTTTATGAGACAGATCAATAACGAGGTATTGCGTCAATAGGGAAACCAGGAAAGCACCAACACCATATAGTAGCAGAGTATAATCCATCAGTATGGGCAAATATATTATTATAATAATAATTTTTACAGACTATTTTGAATTGCCCGGTTGTCTTCTTATCTGTAAAAACAAATCGTGGGCTAAAGAAAAACGCATTTCAAAAATAAAAGGAAGGAACTGTCTTTATTGTCCCTTAGAAAACTAAATTTGCGCAAAATTTTTAATCAGAATGAATTTACACGAATACCAGGCCAAGGAATTGTTGAAACGATATCATGTGCCTGTACAAAGCGGCATTGTTTGCACTTCTGTTGAGGAAGTTCTCAATGCGTATAAAGAGATCAGTGAGTCTACGAAGTCACGCTTTGTTGTGGCGAAAGCCCAGATTCACGCAGGTGGGAGAGGAAAAGGAACGTTCAAGGAAGTACCTGAGCAACATGGTGTGCAGGTTGTAAAAAGTGCGGAATCTGCCGGAACGGTAGCTGAGAATATGTTCGGGAATACATTAGTCACCATACAAACAGGCGAGGCAGGTAAGGTAGTTTCTAAATTGTTTATGGCTGAAGACGCCTATTATGAAGGAGAAAGTTCTGTAAAGGAATTTTATTTATCCATTCTTCTTGATCGTCAGAAACAACGCAATGTATTCATGTATAGTACCGAAGGTGGTATGAACATCGAAGATGTCGCGCATAATACGCCTGAAAAAATATTTAAAGAATGGGTAGCTCCTGGAGGCGCACTTCAAGGTTTCCAGGCTAGAAAAATTGCTTTCAATCTGGGATTGAGTGGTGAGGCTTTTAAAAGTTGTGTGAAATTCGTAACGAACCTTTATAATGCATTTGTCGGATTAGATTGTGATATGCTTGAGATTAATCCTTTGTTTAAAACAAGCGATGATAAGATCATTGCGGTTGATTGTAAGATGAATCTTGAGGATAATGCCCTGATCAGACATAAAGACCTGGCAGCGTTGAGAGACAAAAGTGAGGAAGATCCAACCGAGGTAGAAGCTAGCGAAAGCAATCTGAATTATGTAAAACTGGATGGAAATGTCGGATGTATGGTAAATGGAGCCGGTCTTGCCATGGCTACTATGGATATGATTAAATTAAGTGGTGGAGAACCTGCTAACTTTTTAGATGTAGGCGGCGGAGCCAATGCAACTACTGTTGAGGCTGGTTTCCGGTTGATCCTGAAAGATCCGAATGTAAAAGCTATACTTGTGAATATCTTTGGTGGTATTGTCCGTTGCGATCGTGTTGCACAGGGTGTTGTAGATGCCTACAATGCAATCGGGGAGATAAATGTTCCTGTGATTGTACGTTTGCAGGGAACCAATGCCGAAGCGGCAAAAGAACTGATCGAAAAATCAGGACTGAAAGTACAAAGTGCTATCTTATTAAGCGAAGCAGCAGAGCTTGTAAATAAGGCTGTCGCTTAATCCTGAAATATTTTTTATTCTATAAACTCAGAAGGCTGCCTTAAACGGGTAGCCTTTTTCGTGCAGACTACTAACTTTACTTGTTATCAAAGAGGGTAATGGCATAGAATTCGCAGGTTCGGCCGCCTTGTTTCTATAAGCAACGACTACGACATGACGAATAGCGGCTTTTTACTAACAAACACGTTGTTGCTATCGTATAGTTGGGGAAGGAATGCAAATCGGAGATGATTGAGGACTATTTTACGAATTTACAGCTAATTTTAACGCTTACTCATTGAACAATTGATTACAAATTTAATTATACAAGGATGCATGCAGAGCGACCGCAAATGTCAGCGGTTGTTGTATGAATACTGCTTCCCGATTATGATGAGGGTTTGTAAACGATATACGATCAACGAGGACGAGGCCGTGGAAAGTATGAATGCCAGTTTCCTCAAAATCATTAAGAAACTGGACACCCTTAAAGACCTCGATACATTGCCAGCCTGGGTAAAACAGATAACTGTTAATACCTCGATCGATTTTTACAGAGCTAAGAAAAGATACACAGAAAGGAATAGGTTTACCATCGACACAGAATATTCCAACGTGCAGAACACCCATTTTAATATAGACTTTACGGAAAGCAGGATGGATAGCAGTGAAATTTTCAAGCTGATCAACCAATTGCCCGACACCACAAGAGAGGTGCTTAATCTTTTTTCTATAGATGGGTTCAGTCATAGAGAAGTAGCCGGGATGCTAAAGATTAGTGAGGAATCTTCAAGATGGCATTTGCATAGAGCACGTAAATTAATGACGGAAAAACTTGAAAAAATACATTATTCAGTAAACACGAGATAGGCATGAAACAAGATAATCATTTATTGGACGACTTTCTTCGCGGTAGGGTAGAGGAAGCCGATGTGTCTTATAAGGAAGAATACTGGAAGAAAATGTCCGGTATTCTTGAGGAGGACGAGAAGAAAAAGAAACGTCCGTTTTTCTGGCGTGGCCTGTCGATGCTTGCTATTCTGCTCGCTGTCGGTATTGGTGCTTATTTGTTACCTAAACTAAACCATTCCAACGAAGATGCTGCCAAGCCTTCCGGAAAAGAAGTAGTTACTACACAAAAAGGTCTGTTACCATCGGCTGTTCAGGATCAACCTGTCTTTCCCAATCTACCTAATGAGAATAAGACATCTTCCAAAATAACCCCTTCCTCTATTATAACAACAACAACTCATCCAAGTTCTGTCTCTTCATCAATCCCTGCAAATCATTCATCTGCATCAGTTCAGAATAATAAGAAATCGACAGTAGCAACACATTCAACCGCGACTAATGAAAGTGCGGTAACAACCAATGCATTGGTCTCAAAATCGTCCTCTACGTCTGATATTTCTTCAACGACATCCACTGTTGCGGAAGGTGTTTCTATTCCTGCAAAAAGTATCACAAAGAAAGCAACGAAAGAAAAGACTTCACTTGCAGATGGTTCGGTAGCCAATCTGCTTAGAACAGAGAAGAGAACTAAGAAAGCAAATAGAAAAAATAAAATCACTGTTCCGATTACAGATCCAAAAACAGATCAAACAACAGCCAAGAGAGCAGCAGCAGAAAGTATGGCAATAGAGACAATTTTGAATTCATCGGCGACTGTGAATGTACAAGGAAGGAAAATGCAAGCGTTGGATACAACGCATTATGTAACACGACCAGCCCGGGATGAAAGTATATACAATCCAAGGTATATAAGTTCACTCTCGAAGTATATTCCCGAGCGTTTGGATAGTATAACTGTGATTACTTATAAACCTGTAGCAGAAATTGTGCAGCCTATAATTAATAGCAATTCAGAAAAGACTTCGGTTAAAATCAGGCATCCGTTTGAGGTTATATTATTTGCAGGATTAAATGCGAATAAAGGTTTTAGCGGTAATGTAACCGATCCGCTTTCATGGGCTTTGGCCCCTTATGTAAGTGGAGGTATCGAAAAACAATTCACATCAAAACTTTCAATGGCAACACATGTAGGATTTACCTATTTCAATGCGTTGAACACCGAAATGAAGAGTACTTCTTATCAATATGGTTTTGGTCTTGATTCTTCTTCGTTTACCATAGCGCATAAGAAATTGCTCGAACTTTATCTGCCGGTCTCGGTGTATTATGAGGTGTTGAAAAATCATTACCTCATGGCTTCTCTGGGTGTTTCATATGGTGTGGATGTGTCAAGTAAAGTAACAGAGACTTCGTTAAGTAACAATACCGGTTTCCCTTCTTATAATTCCAAAGCAGCTACCACAATGACTACTATGGAATCGGGTTATCGTTCAGGTTTCAACCAGTTTGATATGTTTGCACAAATTGGATACTCGTATAAGTTGGTTAATTCCTTAATGATCCAATGTGTGTTTCAGCAAGGCTTTTTTGATATCACAAAGAACGATTATTTTAAAAATTCATTGAATAATACACAGACAAGGATTTCGATCGGGCTTAAGTACAATTTTAAACGAAACTAATATGAGATATTTATTTTTAATGCTACTCATCAGCGTCTCGCTCTTCTCTTGTAGGAAGAAAGAACCACCATTGCCAATCACAGGCACACCCATCTTTAAATTTATCGGAAATGTCGGGAATGATTCAGTTAATTATCAGGCAGGTGTCAGTAATATGTATATGTATACAGACTTTTACAAGGATTCACAGAACCTGCTGACCGTTCGCAGTTATTTCGGATTGGATAATTGTACGAACTGTGAACCTTACCTTTCATTCGAAATAAAAGATTTTGATGTGAGTAATACCAATGGGCTTGCCGGCACTATTGCCGATCTGCTGCAGGGAGGAGGAGCCTTTAATTCCTATTCCTTAGATTCTATCTTGAGCACGACAACCGTAGAAATGTTCCGGTTTGTTCCTCAATCTAATGCCGCCAGCTCGACCTATAAATGGAATTTTGGAGATGGAGGCGCATCCACCATGGCGTCGCCTTCCTATGTATTCTCTGCGGGTGGCCCGAGGAATGTTCAACTGATAATACAGGGTGGTGGAAGTATTGATACCCTTGTCAATTCGATCAATACAGATTATAATTCAAACTGTAGAGCTCAGTTTTCAGTTCAGAGTGACACCCTGAGTCTACCCGGAAAGGTTAATGTCAATGCCTTTCCCTCAGGGTTTAACTCCTACATCTGGAATTATGGTGACGGGCAAACAGGACTGGGCATGTTAGATACCAATGTGTACGCTAGCGCAGGAAAGTATACAATTACCCTTACGGCGACGAATTCCCCGGCTTGTACAAGTGTTTTTAAACAAAAAGTGAATACCTCATTTGTTCCTATGACGCTCGCAAATTACATTTATACAACAACAGATACAACGATCAGTATGCTCGTGCCACGGATTAATATATCGGCTTTCATTATTACCTGGAAGAAAAACGGAAAAGAATATAAATCCTTTAAGAATATTCATGGTATCAATCAAAGCGGAAATCCTGTCTTCACATTTACAGGTATTCTTCCTTACATAAATAATGAGCATGGGAATAAGACGGTATTAGTGACCGGTACGGTAGACACGTATTTGTATAATCAAGCGAATGCGCAGGATTCTATTTATATTAAAAGCGATCAGATCGTGTTAGCAGCGGCATATCCTGATTAGTGTTATGCCAGTACCATTTTATTTTAGTTCAAATGAATTTGCTGCAATGCTGCCGCACAGAAGGCGTGATAGTAGATGTTTAGTTCATGCCCATCGACGATTACATTACATTCACTTCGTCTCTTTCTACTGGAAGAGAATTAAACTTGTTAATTAGTTTTGAAAAAATGGGTGTTTTCTTTCAGACACTAAGTATGAGGTATGCCGACGATAGATTGTAGGTAGTTCAGTATTAATTATCAGAGTATATACATGTCGGCATTCCTACATCTATCGTCGGAACCAGGAATATTTGGACCGACTAATAAGGATAATTGGTATTAATTGAGGATGATGTTTTACATTTGCCCACAAAAAAAATAACATGTCCAATCTTACATTTACAATGATCAAACCGGATGCGGTTAAAGCCGGACACATCGGTGCCATCTTAGCCCACATCAACAATGCCGGGTTTACTATCAAAGCGATGAAAATGACCAAACTGTCTGCTGAGAAAGCCGGTCAGTTTTATGAAGTTCATAAAGAACGCCCTTTCTACGGAGAACTTGTCGAATTCATGAGTAGTGGCCATATCGTTGCTGCGATTCTTGAAAAAGAAAATGCCGTGGCAGATTTCAGAACCGCGATCGGAGCAACAGATCCTTCAAAAGCGGATGAAGGAACAATCCGTAAGTTATATGCTACCAGTCTTGGTGAAAATGCTGTTCATGGAAGTGATAGCGATGAGAATGCGATGATCGAAGGGAATTTCTTCTTCTCCGGTTTAGAGAAATTCTGATTTCAAAATAATGAATGATATAAAAAAAGTGCCTGCTCTACTGGCACTTTTTTTTGAACGGTAGTTGCTGAACTCATCGGATCATAAGTTTGGTATTGCTACTTCCCGATCGTATGAAATACATTCCGCTGGCCCAATCAGATACATTGACCGTCACTTTTTTTTCTGATAAAAGATGTTCATAAACTTTTACGCCTTGTAATGTATAGATAGCGATTGGCTGTGCTGTTTTTTGTGAAATAGAAATGACCTCTTCTGCCGGGTTGGGATAGACAATGAAAGTCTCTCCGGATGTCACATCCGGAATGTTGAGCGCATAATTATTATTCTCATACCCAAATGTTGTATTCATTGGAATAAAACTTCCTGTCCCGTTCGGATAACGTCCGAACGAAATATTCGCCGTTTGGTTCATAAAAGAAATGCTGTCAAGAATTTGAACGCTACCATTACTCAGAATCACCATACCTGTTTCCTTACTCAGCTTGAAATTTGTATGTAGTATCTGTTGGATAGAATCGTCATCAGACCATATACTTACGTACGATCCGGGAGCCACCATAGTATTGGAAGGCAATTTCCATTTCGTTAGATTCGAAAGGTCATCTGACAAATACACATCCGTCAGATTCAATATCTGGTTGGAGGTGTTGAATAGTTCGATCCAGTCGTCACTTTCGTTATATTCATCTTTCTCATTGTCTGTGTTCTCTGCCAGCAATTCATTGATAACAAGTTGCCCCGCAGTTGGAATTTGAGAGGCTGCATAAAGAATATGAAACTCATGTTCAGCCCTCGAAGGGGAGAATTTTCCGGCATTATTATTTTCAGCATATATGTAGTATTCCATATTGCCACCCTGCATATTTACCGAAACACCAAAGACGTTATCACCCGATGCGCCGTCATTATGAAGACCATCATCATACATGGAGACTTTTTGAAATTTCTGGGTCTTGTCAAAACGATACCCAAGCCATGCACCTGATGCATTCGCATTTGTGATAGTTGCATTCAAAAAGAAATTTGTATTGTAAATCGGACTCGCAACACTTGCATTGATCCCTGAAATAGCAGGCGATATCGCACTTAATTCAGGAGTCGCTAAGAGGTAGGCGATACGCAGATCCATCAGGGTTTTAATGCCTGGAATTGAATAGCTGCCGTTATTCACCGAGGAATCCATGGCATTCTGAAACTGGGAATAGCTAAAAAAGGAATGAGTATCTGACTGGACAGCGGCATCAATCTGGCTTCGAAATTGCCCCGCCATTGTGATATACGCATTGTTATCGAAAAATTCCTCTGTGATCGTACGCATATGCGCAACATATTTTCGTTTGTATTCAGGATTATTCTGCACGGCATTAATAAGAGGCCAAAAAGTATCTGTTGCATGATTATCCAATGGAAATTGTTGCATCATCGGTATGCTCAGGCTTCCCATTGATACGCCCCCGGCACCCGCAAAAGGGAAGGCCCCAAAACTCATATTCAAATCCCAGATGATAGAATTGTAATGGCCTGTATTATCTTTATACGTATAGTGGTTTTGCGCAAAAACTCCGCTGTAACTATCAAGGTTGATGAGAACGTTATTAAATGCAAGCATCCAAATAATCCGGTCTATATCGACAACATTCTCCAGACTTGAGGAATTGTTGCACACAGAATCGCATAAGGTCACCAGTTGATTCCAACCGCTTTTTGATTTTATCTCATAATATAATGCATACGAGCTGCTGTCGCTGTTAATGTATTTCAAATTACTCTTGGTAGTTGGCCCCGGATTCACGATAGGATTACATTTTATAAATGTATTTTGTGATGAGTAAAAATGATCTGCACAGAATTTTTTATCAATGTTTTCAGCACTTGAATAAATGCCAATGTAATTGCCATTGATATATACCTGTGCAAAATTAGACAATGGACAATTCATGTAATTCCCGAGAATCTGGTACGACAAAACCTCACGAATGTGCGAAGGGTCGCCGTATCCGTTACTTAGTTTAATATCCGAGTATCCCTGATATTTTTGATCTTTAAATTCATTGAGTGAGATATGAAGAGGGTTTTTTAGTTTGGTCGAGTCGAACGAACTGTTGCCTTTATACTTCACACCTGCACTATCAAAACTGACGCCGTTAATTTTTACATCAAAAGCCATCAAATACTCTTCGGCACCATTTTTTGCAGTATCCATCTGGTAATCCCAATCAGCTTGTGTAAAAGTGATCTCTATCTGTTGGATCGTATTCACATCGTAAAGTGCCTGGGCGGTATGTTGCTTTGTAAAAAGCACGAGAATGAAAGTCAATATTCCATGGATCACATAGTTATTCATGAGGAAATAATTTATTATTCTATAATTAATTTAGTGGACGTCCGTCTACCTGATTCGTTCTGTACACTCACTATATAAACACCATTTGATAATCCGCTCCGATCAACACTAACTGACTTTTCTGTTATATGCAGCATTTTTCTAACTAACCTGCCAGAGGCGTCTGTGATCGCAAGATGATGAAATTCGCTGTCGTCTCCAAAGTTGATTTTCATAGATGAACTCATAGGATTAGGGTACATTTCAAAAGATGAAACTTTGCTGAAGGAAGGAAGCGATGTTGGATAACAGGTACTACAATTTGAGAAACAAACAACAGGTAATAGAATATCACTTGAAAGCGTAATTGTTCGATCACCTGCCGAAGCACAGGTTGCAGGTACGTTCTCGCTGGTTCCTGTAGTATTGCCTGAATAGTATTTGTAAGTATAATTGCCAAGTGGCATATATGAAATGATTTCAAACACATGATTGCGAAAGCTATACATCCTTGTGATGGAAGGATCATTTCCCTGGAAGCTTCCGGCTACATGAATGCCGTCTGTTGTTGATGTCTGCAAAGTCATATCTACTAAGAACCGGATCATATTCATACCGGCAGCGCAATTCGCTCCGAAAACAAAAGCTGGTAATTGAAGCGTATCAGAATTCAATGAATCCACATAGACCCAACGATTATCATCAAAATTATAACCAACCTGAGATTCAAGCGGAACAACCTCTACCTCGTACGATTGATCTCCATTAATGAATTTGTATTCATACTTTGTAAAGGCAGGAATATCTACTACAAAGTGATATACGTTTGTATCAGCGGCATCTTGCGCCATGGTACAGGTATTAGGTGTATAATCGGCTCCAAACCCTGCTGCAGACTGGAAGTCTCCCATGACGTGGATGCCAAACGAACTTATAATTTGTCCTGTCATGTCAACAGAAAGTCTTACTTTTTTTGCCGATAAATTTCCTGTCAGGAAAATCACGCAGACGAATAGAATTATTTTTTTCATAGGAAGATATTATTTGATGATTGCTATTTTTTTGACAACTTTTCCTTTTTCACTGGTGATGTTCATTGAATAAAGTCCTGATGATAATGAAGAAAGGTCAAGGGATTTTGCATTACTAAAATTCATGACAAAATGTCCATAATGATCAATAATACTTACCATGAAATTATTTCCGAGGCTCATATTGTCTTTAATAAAGAAATTACCATTTCCAGGATTTGGATAAACCGTGATTGATTCAGACAGATCTGTATCAGCCAGTGAAGCTGGGAATACGGTGTGCTTATATCCTGGTGAGTATTGGAATACACATCCATTGGCGTCTGTGATACGTACAACATATACACCAGTTTGAGTGGCGGCATAGGTTTGATTCGTTGCACCACTGATCAAAACTCCATTAAAATACCATTGGTATGTTGTGGCAGAAGTAGACGATAATGTAGACCCATTTACAGTTATAGTCGGAATGGTGGGTGGGGTATTAAAGATATAACAGCTATCATAGGCAAAAGCTTGCGCTATAGATCCTCCAGTTACTGTTTTTGTCCATAATTGCGTTCCTGCCGAATTGATCTCATACATTTTACCTGAAACGGCCACGCATACCAGCATATTTCCGTTTGGTAGCTGAAATGAATTGCCCATATTGCTGCTGTATCCGTTTACAGCGTGACGGTCTGTATAGGTGCTTGGTCCGAAAGCCTGACCGGTAGTTCTTGTATACGTATATCCGCTGACCGGTGTGATCACCTGATCGACACTCGAAGCGCTTGCTGATACGCCCTTGTTATTGAATCCAACAAGACGACCTGCATTTGGAACTCCTTCTGGAATCCAGTGAGCATCATGGGTTACATTTAATACAGCAGTGCCGGTGGCGCCATAGGCAATTGGATTTCCCCAGCGGTATAGGATATCTCCTCCTTTACCTGAGTTCCCTCCTGCATGAGAGGCTGCTTCTGCTGTGGTGGTGCTATGGTCAATAATATACCATTCGTTCGTGTTGTGTGAACTGAGTGCTACCTGGTCAAGGATAGGATTATAATCAACCCCGTTCATATGTAACCAGTCTTTCGCTTGTTTATAATTAATATTCAGAGATTCCGGATGATCCACCATATCAGAGGTGGCGACGTAATTTGGTTTGGCTGCATCCGTGGACTGCATCAGGTGATCCCAGGCTTTCCATTCCCACACAACATTTCCTGTAGTTGCTCCTGTAGGCTGAATTTCTACAATCTTATCCGGCCACATTTCAATTGAATTATTTCCACCCGCTGCGGTTACATCTGCGGCAATTTTTCGTTCATAGGCAATGATCAGTACATTCCCGTTTGGCATCGGGCAGATATCATGATGAGAACAATAACTTGTGGTGGAATACGTATAATCCCAGATGAGATTTCCGGCATAATCATGCTTTTGAACTTTTCCGCAAATAGGTCCTCCGGTAAATGAAACGCCGGTTGCTTTTGCCGCACGCACTAAGGTTCCTCCCGGCATCAGGTAGGCAGAATAACCTGTGTTTGCGCTTAACCCTGTCCATGTTTTAAAGGTCGTTTGGTTCGTGTCCATTAAGGTCGCAGTGCTGCCGTTCATCTGGCTGTACAGCGTGTACCCATTATATTTCTGGGCAGTACTTGTGTTGGCAATAAGCATGGCAACAGAAAGAAAAGACAAGATCAGTTTCGTGGTCATAGTTGTTTTTTGTAAAATTAAAAAAGGAAAAAGCCTATGTAAGGCATAGTTAAAAATTTCTATAAAAATAGAATCTCAGGATTAAGAAATCATTATTTTATAGATTAAGTTTTGATTTGTTGAGATAAAGCCTACATTTTACAAACTCTGTAAACCTCTTCCTCGTAGCTTTTTCCAATCTGTAACTGAACTACATGATCATTGACTTTGATATGCACCATTTTGGCCGCGATCTTTAGAATTGATACCAAAGAAACGATGTACGAACGATGAACCCGCAGGAAATCGTTCGCTGGTAATTTTTCATACAATGCCTTCAACGTCATTCTCGCCACTACCGGTTTTTGATTCCGTAAATGGATCCGTAAATAATCGTTCAGCCCTTCCACATAAATAATGTCCTGAATATCAATTTTCAATAAACTGTAATCTGCCCTGATATAGATAAACGGTTGTTTGGTATTTCCGGCATTTGTAATGAAGTTATAATACTCTTGCGCCTTACCCACAGCCTGCTCGAAACGTTCACTTGTAAATGGCTTTAACAAGTAATCGATGGCATTCAGGTTAAACCCTTCGATGGCATATTCCGTATAGGCAGTCGTAAAAATCACCATCATATCTCTATTCAGGTTCCTGAAAAAATCGATCCCTGATATAGAAGGCATTTGTATATCTAGGAAGATCAGGTCGACCGGAAAATTCTCAATATACTTGAGGGCATCGTTTGGTTTTAAAAATGTTTTGACCAGTTGCACCTTGTCGCTTTGCAGACAAAATGAATCAATGATCTTGAGGGCCAATGGCTCGTCGTCTAATGCAATTGCTTTGATCATACTAAGTATAAATTAAGATTCACTGTAAAACTAAAATTATTATCGTCAATTTTTAACTGATGTTTATCCGGATATAAAAATGCCAGTTGATTTTTACCATTCTCCAAACCAAAGCCGGAATAGTCGGCTTTGTTGATTCTGTGTGGAACTTTTAAATTAAACACATGAAGATACAAGTTAGTTTCTGATACGCTGATCTGTATCTCTATCTGCGAAGGTTCTTCGGGGTTGACACCATGTTTAAATGCGTTCTCAATAAATGGGATCAATACCAATGGAGCAATGACTTTTTCTTGCACATCTCCGTTAAACGAATAATTGACTAGTGCTGTTTCTCCCAGACGCATTTTTTGTAGCTCAATATAGCTGTCTATGTATGTCATTTCTTTGGTGAGAGAAACAAATTTTTCGGTGGTCTCGCTTAAGACATAGCGCATCATTCCTGATAATTTAACGATTGCTGTGGGCGTCAGAGGCGACTTAACTATAGCCAGCGAATAGATGCTGTTCAGTGTGTTAAAAAGAAAATGAGGGTTGATTTGTGCTTTGAGATAAGATAACTCGGCATTTGTCTTAGCCGTGTTCAATTGCTTCAAATGATCATTTATCCGGAAGGCAATGGATGCAAAAACAGCAGTGGCGAAAAGGAATATATTTCGTTTTATGTCCGAGTAGAAAGGCGTTAAATAGCCATGCATGTTATGAATATGCTTCCATTCATTCACATTCGCAGTCTGCCATTGCGATAAAATAAGGATTGGAAGGAAGGTGATTACGAAAAACGAAATGCCCAGGATGAAAGTATATTGTTTATAGGCGTTTCTGAAATAAAATTCAGGAACAAGATAATAGTAATTGGTATAGAAAAAAACAAGTGCAAAGGCATAGGAAATGAACTCCTTGATCAGGAAGGTCATGGAATAGATCGGGAATGCAAAAGGAATCAGCAGGAAAAGAACGATCCCGAAGCCATGAAGCAGAAACTTGTTTTTTAAAAAAATCATAGAATAGCAGCATAAATATAGTTTATCAAGAACAATATTTGCAAACTATATGAGGGCGCAATTCAATTTGTAGGAAAGAAAATGAATTCTTAAAGCGTACTATTTTGTATAAATAGATTGTTTTCCACGGCCTCACAATGCCGAAACAAGTAGCCACAGCCACATTGCGATGAACAAGGCATTTTGCTTTTGCTCAAAAATTGTCATCGAGAGAATCTATATTGTTACCGTTCCGGTAATTTATATTTCATCCTCTTTTTCCGATTCGGTCAGTTTTGGCAGTAGATCATTCCTGATGGACAAATAAAAACTTCATTTCAGATACAATCTTCTTAATTTTAGCGTTAACAGTAACAATCTCTGCGTTTGATTCCCTGTAAAATAAAATGGTTTCTATGTCTGCTCTTACTCTGTCGTTATGGCTATGCTCAGGAAGCTGTTACGAATCTTCGCACGAAGTATATTTTCTATTCGTTAGAGTCGTCGCAACTGGATAGTCTCAGTCTTATTCCCGGCTCACTTTTTATTCCGGAGATCGATACATCATTTTATACGATTGACTATCCAAAGGCAATTTTTTTCTGGAAACAAAAACCTTCACAAGACAGTGTTCAAATTTCGTACAGAGTGTTTCCTTTCTCACTGACAAAAGGATACTTTCATAAGGATGCCAAGCAGATTGAACGATCTTTTGCCATGAAGCCGTTTTATTACGATGCAACCCAGACGACATCTGGCGGTTCATTTATTGATTTTGGGAATGTCGATTATTCAGGAAGCTTTGGCCGGGCACTTTCCTTCGGGAATAACCAGGATGTGGTGTTGAACTCTCAGTTTAATCTCCAACTTGAAGGCGATCTGGGAGATAGTATTAAACTCTCAGGAGCGATTACAGATAATACAATTCCTTTTCAACCCGAAGGAAATACACAACAATTACAGGAATTTGATAAAGTATTTATCCAGTTGCAACGAAAACGAGCTGCCCTGATAGTTGGTGATTATGATATTAAAAAACCGGCAGGCTATTTCATGAATTTTTATAAACGGGTACAAGGGGGTTTTTTTTCTACCTCTTTTAAAACATCCTCCACCGGAGAGAATAGAATGGCTGTTGCAGCTTCATTGGCGAAAGGAAAATTTGTTCGTAATGTGCTTACTGCCTTGGAAGGAAATCAAGGTCCCTACAAACTGACCGGTCCGAATGGCGAACAGTTTTTTATCATTCTTGCCGGAACAGAACGGATTTATATCGACGGGATACAGATTAAACGTGGCGAAGAGTATGATTATATTATCGATTATAATACCGCAGAAGTGACCTTTATGCCAAGACGATTTATTACCAAAGATCTGCGTATCACAGCGGAGTTTGAGTTCTCTGATAGAAATTATCTCAACTCGCTTTTCTATGTAAATGATGAATGGAACCTCAGTAAAAAGGTGCAGATTCGACTGAATGTTTACTCAAACCAAGACGCAAAAAACCAAACAGTACAACAGACTTTAGATTCATCCAAGATTCGTTTTCTTTCTACCATCGGTGATAGTATTCAGAATGCATATTATACAAGTGTTCGTTTTGAAGATACATTTAGTAATAGCAAAGTGCTTTATAAAAAGATTGACACGCTCGTAAATTCCTTGCTCTATCCTAATGTGTATGTGTTCTCGACGAACCGCGACAGTGCAAAATATACATTGAGCTTTTCGTTTACGGGTCAGGGACGTGGAAATTATATGCAATCAGTGAATAGTGCCAATGGTCGTGTGTATGCCTGGGTCGCTCCTCAAAACGGAATCCCTCAAGGCGATTACGAACCTATTGTGATATTGGTTACACCAAAGAAACAGCAAATGGTAACACTGGGAACTACCTGGAATATCGACAGCCTGAAACAGTTCAATCTTGAAACGGCGTATAGTAATGCAGACCCAAACACATTTTCTTCTATCGGGAATCAGAATCATCATGGAACCGCAGCGAGACTTACCTATTTCGAAACACGAGCGATCAGTAAAAAGAAAAAGATTAGTCTCACGAGCAGAGCATCGTACGAATTTGTCGATCAAAATTTTAAACCGATAGAACGTTTCAGGAATGTGGAATTTGCCCGCGACTGGAATATTTCCCCCAATGAGAAAAGTGAAAATGAACATCTAGGATTTGTTTCATTCGCATTGAATAAAGATCAGTTGGGAAGTGTCAATTATCAATTCGGGACGTATTTACGAGGAGCAACGTTTACAGGAACGCAGCATATTGCATCCATCGCGGCTGCAAAAAACGGCTATCGTGTTCTTGCTAAAGGCGATTTGATGCAACAATCTTCCATTGTTTTTAAAAGCAATTATTATCGTCCTTATCTTGAACTGGAAAAGCAATTTAAAAAACTGGATGACTTGACCATAGGCTCTAGATATTTGGTTGAGAGAAATGAATTAAAAGATCCTGTTGCAGATACATTAACCAAAGCCGCCTTTGCGTTCGATGCCCTTAGTCTTTATATAAAGAATAAAGCCGAATCGAAGGCGAATTTTATTGCGGAATACACCCACCGAAATGATCATGGTGCAAAAAATAATTCGTTTGTGCAGAGTACAGAAGGACATACATTTTCGTTGAATGCGCTTGTCAATGTGATTAAAAATCATGAGCTGCACTTTACTGGAGCTTACAGAATACTCGATATAAAAGATTCTACCGTGACAGTGCAAAAACCGGATGAGAATTCGTTGGGAAGGATTGAGTATAACTTCTCCTTTCTGAAAGGTTTTCTTTCGGGGAATATATTGTACGAATTTGGTTCAGGGCAAGAACAGAAAAGAGAGTTTGCCTATTTCGAAGTACCTGCAGGACAAGGCTTGTATGTATGGCGCGACTATAATGCAGATTCTCTCAAGCAATTGAATGAATTTGAGCTGGCCATCTTTCCGGATGAGAAATTATATATCAAGATTTTCACACCAACGAATCAATATGTCAAGGCAAAATATTCCTTATATAATCAGGCGGTTTCGTTGAATCCTTCGGCGTTGTTTGTCAATCAAAAGTTGAAAGGAATTTCTAAATTGATCTCTCTGTTTTATCTACAATCTGCGGTTCAATTAAATAATCGGTTTGTGGGTAAGGAGGGCATACAACAATATAATCCATTCATTACGTCCTCTGATGATAGTCTGCTGATAAATAGTGCGTCATCGGTCATAAATTCTGTATATTTCAATCGTTTTAGTAATAAATGGGGAGGGGATTATATACAGACCATTGCTGGAGGAAAGACATTACTAAATTACGGAATTGATTCACGGAGAAATGTTGAACATCTTGTAAGAGGCAGGTATAATATTACAAAAAAGATCACCTTATCAATGGGGGTGAAACGCGGAACGAAGAATTTCTTTTCGCAATTTTTGGAGAACAGGAATTTCTTTATTACTTACCGTTCTGCAGAACCTTCGGTAACTGTTTTACTAAAGAAGAACCAGATACGGATACAGGGTGGATATAAATACGAGTTGAAACAAAACCGTGCGTCATTGGGTGGTGAGGAAGCGAAGGCCGATAATATCAATCTTGAACTTAAGTATAATATCCTGAGTTCAGGGGCTATCAGTGGGCGAACGACTTACTCTCATATCAGTTATAATGGTGCGGAGAATTCTGGTATTGGATACACCATGCTTGATGGATTACAAAAAGGAAAAAACTGGTTATGGCAGGCTTCGTTCAATAAACGCGTTTCTAAAAACATAGAAATGAATCTTGAGTATGAAGGCCGCAAGCCAGCGACGAGCCCGGTGATACATACAGGGAGGGCAAGTGTGAGAGCGATATTTTAGTTTTGAAAAGATTTTCTTTTACAAAGGGAACTGGTTTTTACAAAGACCTGCCTGACGGCAGACAGGGAATAAGAGAATGTGAGTTTAGGAGAAACGGCTGCAATCATTTTGTGCACCGATTGTCCAATCTATTTGTTTAGCCATTCGTCAATTTCCTTGTTAGCTTCATGGTTAGTTACTAATCGGCCATTATTAATATCGTCAAGGACTCTGTCAATTGCTTGCTTCAATGATTCGCTTTTTAGAATATGCTCTTGTATAGGCCGACCATTTTCTAAAATGTCATACACAATTTCGAGAACTATATCGTCTTGTGTTGACTCAAGTCTTGAATAAATCGCTTTTTTAAAATCTGTCTTATTCATACTACTAATAAAGCTTTTATAGCTTACTGTTAATGGGTTGATCTTTCTGCAATGTCGGAGTTAGGAAAGGAATCATTCGGTGAGAACAAATGCCGCTATTGCAAGTGTCAGCTTATATAGCATTTTTCTTTTATCACCCTATTTCTCATTGTCGCTATATAATTTCTCTTTTGGCAAGAGTTCATTCGATAAGTACCTTACTTCGTATTTTGTCCAAAAGTTAAAGTTTATTCTTCCCATAGTCCCACTATCTAACCAATTACCTTCATTATCCTGAAATTGCAATGTCCATTTGTAGGCGATCCCATTTTTGGAGAACTCTTTAACTCTTGCTATTCCTGTCAAACAAAAAATAAGTTGGTCAAACATTTCATTTGTTCGCTCTTCAGTATTATCAAAATGCCAATGTAAGGTTCCAAAAGAAAGAGTGTTTTCTCGCTGGTCTGTTTGTAGTAAAATATCAAAACCATTTTTGTCATTACAGAATATTTCTAGCTCATTGTCATGTCTCCTTTCAAATTTAATATGAGAATACTTACTTAATACTTCAACAAGCTGATCAACTATTTCTCGTTCTGTCATTGTGTGCTGTTTTTCTGTTCCGTCTTTGAAAATGTCCATAACGTTTGCGGCAGGCGAGTTAGCGAAGTAAAGGAATGAAAACTTTCAGGTAAGACAAAATATATTGAGAACTAAAAACATAAGCTGAGCAATGCTGTCTTAGCTTTCTGTACAGGATTGTGGAAAGTTTTATTTAGTCTTTTTTGGAAGCCCAGTCTTTGATAAAATCTCATTAGCTTTTGCTAATTTTTCTGGAAACATAACGTTGTCTCTGAATTGCTCCAATTTCTTGTCGAATACAATTATGGGAACTTTCGATTTGTTTAATTTTTCTACTGTCGTTGACATGATACAAAAGTATTATTTTTTTTCGTGATTAAAAAGGCTTCATAGTCTTCTCCAGTAATAAAATCTTCCCAATTCCCATTTTCATTGAGTCCATAGACTTCGAAATCTACGTTTATTTCTGCCAAATTATTTGTAATGCCCATTCTGTAAAGTCGTGTTCTAACTGAAGTGCTGCCTGTTGGTAAGATATAAGCATTGGGGTGTTTATCAATAAAAGCATAAACTGTTGAGGCTACAGTCGATAAAACTTTTAAACTATCTCCATTATTAGTGATTGATAAATCATTAATTTTATTTGTGTCGTCATCAAAATCTCCAAATGCTAAATTGTATACATTTTCGGTGCTGGTTTCAGTGTAAATAACCATTTTCTTTATGTTTCCTTTGGGCCCTTCACTTACAAATTCAAAGACTAGCAACTTCTCTTCAGACCTATATAAATATTTTGGGTTAACCATTTTTCTTTCTAAGTTAAATTATCTTTCTATATTTCCTACAGTAGTAAGTATCGTCAAAATGGCTCCATAACTATATGCTATCCGATAATTTCTCCCGCTAAAATAGCATAAATATCTATCATCAGAGTTTACTACATTTGTTTCTTCTTCCACGATGCCAACATATCAATTTACATATCAGGAGTTTGAAAACGAAAACAGATTGGATAGCACCTTTTCAGGGCTTCTTTCTATAGCCCGTCAGGCAACACAAAATGCGTACGCGCCGTATTCAAAATTTCATGTGGGAGCGGCTGTATTACTTGACAATGGTAAAATCGTCAGTGGCGTGAATATTGAGAATGCATCGTATCCTGTCGGTATCTGTGCCGAGCGAAGCGCTTTGGCTTCTGCTATTTCAACATATCCACAAGAGACGATTGTCGCCATTGCTATCAGTTATATTTCGCCGGATGGCGCAAACAATACACCGGCCTTCCCCTGCGGTATGTGTCGTCAATTCATTTCAGAATGTGAAGACAGGAATAAAAAAAATATTATATTGGTCCTTGCAGGAAAAGAAGGGAAAATCATTGTGGTAAATTCTTCCAAAGACCTGCTTCCTTTTAGTTTTGGTGGAAAGGATTTGGAGTAGGGAGGTTGGATGTTAGATGTCAGTTGTCAGTTGTTGGATGTCAGCATGCAGTTTCCCCTTTTGGTCCCGAGGCTTCGGGATTCTTCTTTGGAATTTCCTCTTTGGATTTTGGTTCCTCAAATTCGGGATTCCTCTTTGAAGTTTTCTTCTTAGAATTTTGAATTTTTCCCTTTTCAGAATATCGTCTTCTTTGGAATTTGGGATTTTGATTTTGGAATTTGGTCCCTCAGTTTAGGGATTCTTCTTTTGAATTTTGTCTTTTGAATTTTGCTCTTTTGAATTTTTTCCCTTCAGAACTTATTGATGCGGCTCCGCGTTAGGGATAGTAGCGAACTTGTCTGTTGACAAACAGGAATCCCACACGCCTCGTGTGGATTGAAGTGGATAGCCCGACCTGAGCTCTCGTTCTTCAAAACGAGACGAAGGAAACGCCCAACCCGCCCTAACTATTATGGATGTGATGAGAAAACAAAACTATTGACATTGGTTTCCAACATCGGCGAGTCAAGAAGATCGACATTGCCATCGCCATTCAGATCAGAAGGCTCATAGCCAAATGCGAAGTTCGTTATTTCAGTTTCTAAATTTCCAAGATCGAGTAAGTCAACATTTTCATCCTGTGTTATATCGCCTGTGTACAATGCCCACACGCCTGTTTCTACCTCAATTAAATTCCCTCCGTAAGCCTGGCCATTTGCAGAACTAAAATTATATGAAACAGGTAATGTGCCAATAAAAACCGGTGTTGCACTCCAAGTCTGTACCGTGTTTCTGTGTTTAACAACGATGTAATAATTGCCAGCAGATACAGGGAAACTACACGTCGACATACCGTTGGTGTTGAGTAAAACGCGTGTCGAAGATGCTGTAGCGAAAGGCGCAACATTTCCATGCAATTCCACATCAATAGAATCTGTGACGCTGGTGTTATTCCCCACTCCCTGGTTCATTAGCACGGGTTTCATCGTACCGCTTCCGTCATAATAGCCTTCTAAAAAAAGTTGAAGATTCAATGTAATGGAGCATGAGTTGACGATACTAATATTCGTTCCATTATCAGGTCCTGTAAATGAAGGCAACGAACTTACTACCCTGATGCGATAGGCAGTTCCCTGAGCCGTTCCAGGAGGAATAACTCCATTGATGTTGCCGGATATATTTCCTGTAAAACTGCCGATACTGACCGGGCTGCTAAAGCTTCCGGTCGCGTTGGATAATTGGGCTGTAAATACATTGGTGCTCCCAATAATGCCATCGGCTATGTAAGGAATGGTAACATTCCCTCCGGGACAAAGTGAGGTAGGAACAGTGCCAGTCTTGATTTGTACTTCGGGTTGCTGAAAGCCCTGAGTGAGTTTGTTGGATACGGAGGAAAGAGTTTGTGTATTTGTTTCTCCAATGGTATACGATAAGGAAGCATTGCCAGATGATAGGTATGCGCCACCGCTTCCAATGACAGAAGGACTCAGTGTTTGTGCTTGCCCATTTAACGTGACGCAAATAGCTATTAAAAGGATAAGAAGGATTGTTGGGAATATTCTGCTCATGATGTTTCGTTTTAAATTGGATGATTTTATTCGGTACTGAATTTCCATGGTATAAAAAGGAGTTTATTAAAAAGTGTAAACTAAAAATTTAGTGAGGTCCGCCGCGGCGGATGGGGGCAGACGCGTTTTCCGTTCCAATCTTTTCGCTGCTGCTTCGACTCCGCTCAGCATGACGTATTTGCCCGACCTCACCCCCGGCCCCTCTCCTCGAGGAGAGGGGAGAGCCAACTTATGGTAATTGTTCTTCAACGAATCTGTCTGTTTTTCAACGTCAATCATATTGATTTTTTTGGAAGAAAAATAGATACTCAGCATGACAGCGAAAGGGATTTCCGCTCTCCCGATGTGATCATCGGGACCGCAGTGCCCGTCGTAAATAAAATTATCCT
>Ga0105047_10000757_pt1 | contig 56276 bp, 56 predicted proteins | sample MAT04_FD_78384 | JGI IMG/M metagenome (GOLD analysis project Ga0105047, IMG submission 78384) | Freshwater microbial communities from Lake Fryxell liftoff mats and glacier meltwater in Antarctica - MAT-04 (megahit assembly) | ecosystem: Environmental > Aquatic > Freshwater > Ice > Liftoff... | reverse complement strand
ATCTCTTGCGGAATACTGCCAAGAAAAGAAAAGCCGTCGAGCTCATCCGCTCTAATCCAGCGGATTTCTGTGGCCTCCGTAGGCTCAAACTTAGCCTCGCCAGAGAGGTACGGCGCACTGTAGCGCATCCCAAAGACAGGTATATCGTCAGGGCGAATAAACACGAATGTGTCGCTCCTTGTGAGTTCGCCGATTAGCACATTTCCTTCTTCGAGCACCTCCCGACGAATAGTTGCGTCGAGCACATTTTCCCAACCGTCAGGAGATGTCTTTACTGTGTGCTCGTAGTCTTCGCGCTCAAGACCTCCTGCGGGAACAGTCCATAGCCCTGGGTATACAGAAATGTCATTACGACGCTTTAGTACCAGGTACTCTGGAATTCCAGAAGTGGGAATTCTGTGAACGATACAGGCCGCGACTATTCGGTGCAGATCTTTTTCGGTGGCATTGTTCATTCTGTTACTGCTTCCGGGTACATAGTACCTTGTTTAGTCCACCGCTGGTATTAGAAAGCAACTTTCACTGGTTCGCGTGCACCAGTGTCACTTTCAGAAAGCTCAAAAAGTTCCATTTCTTCGAACTTGAATGATCCTGCAATAACATTTCCTGGAAATGATTGAATTGCCGTATTGAGTTCCTGCACGTTGCTGTTGTAGAACCTGCGAGCTGCCTGAATTTTATCTTCAGTATCGGAAAGCTCCTTTTGAAGCTCTAAGAAATTTTGGTTAGCCTTAAGATCTGGATACGCTTCTGAAACTGCAAAGAGTGTTTTCAGTGTTCCTGAGAGCATATTTTCTGCCTCCGCTTTATCGTGAGGGGTGCCGGCGGTCATCGCTCTCGTGCGAGCCTCTGAAACATTTTCGAATGCCTTGGATTCGTGTGCAGCATACCCCTTAACCGTCTCAATAAGGTTTGGTATCAGGTCGTAACGGCGCTTAAGTTGTACATCAATATCTGCCCATGCCTCTTTTGTTCTGTTTACACGAGAAATAAATCCGTTATAAGCAAATACAACCCAAAGAACGATAACCGCTACTACCGCAAGAACAATGTAAAGTGGTGTCATATACGTACAGTATAGAATGCCTACAAAAAAACACAATAGGCGCAGGCAAATGCCTGCGCCTATTGTGTTTTTTGTAGACTCTCTTTTTCTACAAATCAGAATATTTTTAGTACCCCATTTCGTCCATTCCTCCTCCGGGAGAGGGTTGTTTAGGCTCAGGAAAATCCGCAATAGCAACTTCCGTCGTCAAGAGTATCGCTGCCGCTGAAATGGCATTCTCGATAGCTCCTCGCGTTACTTTCACAGGATCAATGATGCCCGCCTTAATCATGTCTGGAACTACTTCATCCTTAAGTGCGTCGTAGCCCGCAAACCCCTTTGCATCTTCTACCTCCCGCACAATGACGGAAACATCATCTTTCCCGCAATTAAGAGCAATTTGCCTAAGTGGCTGCTCAAGAGCTCGCACAACTATGTCGTAGCCGGCTTTTTCATCAACTCCAAGTTTCCCCACGGAAGCTCCAGAAAGCATGCGAGAAACCTTTGCTAGTGCAGTACCTCCTCCCGGCACTATTCCCTCTTCAATCGAGGCTTTTGTTGCCTTTACTGCGTCGTCGATTTTATCCTTGAGATATTTCATTTCAGTTTCTGTTGCAGCACCGACTCGAATCACGGCAACGCCGCCGGAAAGTTTTGCGATGCGTTCCTCAAGTTTTTCTGTATCAAACTTTGAAGTGCTATTTGCTGTTAGCGTTTGCAACTGCTTCACACGCTCTTCAATGTCAGCCTTTTTTCCTTTGCCTCCAACAAAAACGGTAGAATCTTTTCCTGAAACTACTCGAGAGGCCTTTCCAAGCATCGCTAACGTTGCCGTCTCAAAAGTAAGTCCGGTATCGCTTGAAATAACCTGTGCGCCAAGTATTGTCGCCATGTCGGCAAGCATTTCCTTTTTCTTGTCTCCGTAGCCAGGTGCCTTAACACCCAAAACTGAAAACGTGCCACGAAGGCGGTTTACAACAAAGGTTGCAAGCGCGTCTCCATCAATGTCGTCGGCGACAATGACCAACTCCTTCTTTCCGGACTGCGCAACAAGTTCTAGTAACGGAAGGATGTCTTTCACACTTCCTATCTTGTTATCGGTAAGGAGTACGAGAGCGTCACGCGTTTCAGCCTCCATGCGCTCTGGGTTCGTAACCATATATGGAGAAACATACCCCTTATCAATTTGCAGTCCTTCAACTACTTCATAGGAAAGTTCTGTCCCTTGGGATTCTTCTACGGTAACCACTCCATTTTTCCCAACTTTTTCAACCGTCTTTGCGATTATGTCCCCAAGTTCTTCGCTCTCAGCCGAAATGCTTGCAACCTGCCTTACTGAAGCAGTTCCGTCGACAGGACGTGCCATTTTTTTAAGCTCTGCAACAGCTTTGTCACGAGCAATTTCCATTCCAGCACGGATTGCCATAGCATTTGCTCCCTTCTTAACCTTATCAAGTCCTTCATCAATAAGTGCTTCTAGGAGTACGACGGTCGTCGTCGTTCCATCTCCCACCCCGTCATTTGTTTTACTAGCAACTTCTTTCACAATTTCAGCGCCCATATTTTCAAACTTGTCCTTAAATGAAATTTCCTTTGCAATAGAAACACCGTCGTTTGTTATACGTGGACTTCCATAACTTCTATCTAGCACTACATTTCGTCCACGAGGACCTAGCGTTACCTTAACGGCACGTGCCGCCTTTGCGACACCTTCGTGTATTTTATTTCGTGCCTCCTCTCCAAAAAGTATTTGTTTTGCCATGACTTGTATGTGCTATTTCTTTTAATAAAGTGTTACCCGTTACTTCAGGACCGCGAGGATGTTTGATTCAGAAAGAATAAGATACGTGTCCCCATCAACTTTCACTTCATCAAAGCCGTACTTTGAAAAGAGTATTTTATCGCCTACTCGAACACTCATAGGAAGCAAGTCTCCGTCGTCGTAACGACCAGGACCAACGGCAACAACGGTTCCTTTTGCTGGTTTTTCTGTCTGAGCAGAATCTGGAATAATAATTCCCGACGCTGATTTTTCTTCCTTCGGCTCTGGTAAGACAACAACCCGATCAGCCAATGGGGAAATAGAGATTTTTTTATTAGCCATGTGTTTGAGTTACAACGTACTGATAGCATTTTTTGAGGACAAAAAATGCTATTTCGAACCGCTGGTTAATAATTCGAGCAAGTTTTAATACTCGAGATACTCCTAGTATAGGCTGGGTATTTTTTGAGTCAAGAATTGTGAATTATGCCAAACATTAATCTGGTTAGTGTTAGCAAGATGCAATGTTAACGAATTTTATGGGTGAACGAATAGTATATACATTATACAGTGCTTCAGCTTTCTCGTCAACTCTTGCCCTACGTATTCGCTATGGTAATGTATTGTCTACAGATGGAGACTCTCATAGCACAACTTCCTATAGCAACTATGGTTCTCTCCCTACTCCTCATAGCAGGTATCGTGCTACAACAGCGCGGAGCCGGACTAGGCGGAGCTTTTGGGGGCGACAATTTTGCATCAACATTTTATAAACGCCGTGGCGCGGAGAAATTTCTTTTCAATGCAACTATTGTCATCGCGATTCTATTTGTTATTGCTGCAATTGCGAACTTTTTGCTAGGGTAATTTAGGTGCTTTGCTCCGTCTATAAATGATGGCACCTCAAAAAAAAGAACATTATAGTGCGGAATATAGACAGGCTTCTTCCTTGCTTTTTTTGAATAGAGTAAGGGAGAGCATCAGGGGACTTCGAGCCTCTGACAAAGCGATAGCTCTTCTGTTGTTCATAATTTTCTTCCTATCTATTGTGCGAGGTATGTATGCGCTTGAGCGAGTATTTCAGGTGGAAAGTCCACTATTTGGCGGAACTCTTGTTGAGGGTATTGTAGGATCTCCGCGCTTCGTTAACCCTGTGCTTTCACTAACTGACGCAGACCGAGATTTAACCGCCCTCATGTACGCCGGACTCATGGGTTACGACAGCCAAGGAATGCTCGTACCTGCGCTCGCAAAAAGTTATACGATTTCAGAAAATGGTAAGGTTTACACCTTTGTGCTTCGAGAAAATGCTCAATTTTCCGATGGTACTCCTGTAAGAGCGACGGATGTTGTGTTCACTATCGAAAAGGTACTCGATCCAAATCTGAAAAGTCCGGAGTTTCAAGACTGGAAAGGTATTGTAGCAAAAACCCTAGATGAGCGTACCGTAGAGATAACTTTACCGCAGGCATTCGATCCTTTCATAGAGGAAGCAACTCTTGGAATTCTTCCTGAACACTTGTGGAAAGATGTTACCAGTCTGGACTTCCCTTTTGTAACAAGAATACTTCAACCCGTAGGAGCAGGACCGTTTGTCTTTAAGACTCTCAAGCAGGACAGTGAAGGTAAAATCACTTCTTACGAACTGCGTGCAAATGAAAAGTTTGTTTTAGGGAGACCTTATTTGGATCGTATTCGCTTTAAATTCTACACAGATCAGATAAAGCTTCAAGATGCACTCATAGCAGGAGATGTTGATAGCGCGTATGGGGTCATTGGAGAAAACGTACTCACCACTTCCTACACTAGAATTTTTGGCGTCTTTTTTAACGAAGATGTTGAGCCTCTCTTCAAGGATACTTCTGTTCGCGAAGCGCTTTCGCTAGCAATTAACCGGCAGGCAATTGTAGACAACGTTCTTGGAGGCTATGGTACGGCTTCATTTGGTCCTGTTCCATCCGGACTACTCTCAAGTGACTACAAAGAAACGGCAATACGAAGTGGTTTTGGTGAGGCTGAAAAAGTGCTCAATGCGGGTGGGTGGGAGTATGTTGCTTCAACCACGTTGTGGACGAAAACAGAAAATAACGAATTAAAGACACTGAGCGTAACCATAAAAACCGTACAGGCTCCAGAGCTTAAGGCTGTGGCGGGACAGATAAAGGGTGATTGGGAAACGCTCGGGGTGCCTACAACAATCTTGCTCTATACCCCGTTAGATCTGACTGAAGATGTAATTCGTCCTAGAGACTTTGGTGCACTATTATTTGGACAGGTGGCACGCTCTGGTTCAGATCTCTATGCATTTTGGCATGGTGGTGAAGGCACTCACCCGGGACTCAATATTGCTGGATACCAGAGTAAGGAAGCAGACACACTCCTTGCGTTAAGCAGAAATACCGTCCCTGGTAAAGGCGAGGAGAAACAGCAGCTACAAAAAATTAATGATGAGATAGCAAAAGATTTCCCCGCAGCCTTTACCCACACACCAGACTTCGTTTATAATATACCTAATAGTGTACAGGGAATTGTGCTTACGGATATTGCATCTCCAAGTGATCGTTTTAAAACAGTCACTGGGTGGTACCGTTACACCGAGTTCGTGTGGCCGTTTTTTATCAATCAATAAATGCATAGTTGCTAGTTCATACGGATGAAACTCTATACGAACTGACTACTGTGCGATTATCTATTACTTACACTAAAAAAATTATGTCATCAACATCAGCACCGGCTCCAGCACCGGCTCCAAGTAGCGGAAGACCGGGAAACCACAGCCCCAGAAGGGAGACTCGCCCCGTGAATGAGTCACGAACGAGCCATCCCCACCTGCGTGCAAGTACTGCGTCGTCGAGTTCTCCGGGTGCAGGAAGAAGTAGTACTCCACATGTTCGCAGAGAATCCGCGAGGGGACCTCGCTCACAGGGAAGTCCAAGGAGTGACCGAAGTCGTATGGGCGGAAGTCGTCCCAATACCAGATCAGGGGGTGGTGCACAAAGACGTCCGGTCGACTATTTCCCAGAGCCAGCTACAGAAAACATGGTGCGTATTGTTCCGCTTGGAGGAGTGGAGGAAGTAGGAAGAAACATGATCGCGGTTGAAACATTTGAGGATATATTTGTTTTTGATGCTGGCTTTCAGTTTACGTCAGAAGACTCGGCTCCAGGTGTTGACTACATGCTTCCGAACACAAAATACCTTGAGCACAACAAAAACAAAGTCCGTGCAGTATTTATTACACACGGACACCTTGATCACATTGGTGGAATTCCCTTTTTGATGAGTCGTTTCGGAAATCCTCCGATCTATACTCAAAATTTGTCTGCCGTCATGATTGCAAAGCGTCAAGAGGAGTATCCTGACGTGCCTGAGCTTAACATTATTACGATAGAACCCGGGTCAACGCATACAATTGGCGCGTCGAAGGTACGCTTCTTCCCTGTCACTCACTCCATTCCGGACTCTATGGGAATTTCCATAGAAACAAGGTACGGAAATGTAATTGCTACCGGAGACCTGAAGCTCGATCACGAGAACGGTATCCCCACTGATGCTGAGCAAAAAAAATGGAGCTCTCTTGGAAATGAAAACAATCTCTTTTTTATTGCTGACTCAACCAATGCCGAACGTGATGGATTCTCTATTCCTGAGCGCAGAGTGCACGAGACACTTGAAGAGATTATAAAGACAGTCAAGGGACGTCTTATCATTGGAACTTTTGCTTCGCAATTTGATCGTATGATCAATATAATCAAGATTTCTGAATCACTGGGAAAAAAAATTGTAACCGAGGGACGTTCTATGAAGACTAACCTTGAGATTGCCCAAAAAACAGGACTGCTTACTATTAAGAAGGATACGCTTGTTCCCTCTCAAGAAATTGGCGATTATCCTCCTGATAAAATTGTGGTACTTGCGACCGGTGCGCAAGGAGAAGAGTTTGCTGCCCTAATGCGCATTGCGACTAAACAGCATAAATCTATTCAACTTAATGAGCGCGATACGGTGGTGCTCTCTTCCTCTGTTATCCCAGGAAATGAAATTAGCGTCCAGCGCTTAAAGGATAATCTCTACCGCAACGGAGCTACTCTTATCCACTACCGTTCAAGCGATGTTCACTCCACAGGGCACGGGAACGCTGGAGAGTTGATTTGGATTAATCAAAAAATTAATGCCAAGTTCTTTATGCCTGCATATGGATACTACTCAATGACAAAGTGTCACGCCAAAGCAGTAGAACAGGCGGGGCGGGCAAAAGATACCATTGTCCTTGCTGATAATGGTTCAGTTATTGATATCATTGATGGCGAGCGTATGGTTGTGCACAAAGATAAAGTTCCCTCAACTCCTCTGGTAGTAGATGGATTTGCCATTGGAGATATGCAGGAAGTGGTTATTAGAGATAGACAGCTACTCTCCAAAGACGGGATGTTTGTAATTATTGCAACGGTAAATCTTAAAAATGGTAAGCTCCGCAAATCGCCCGACATTATCTCTCGTGGGTTTGTATATCTCAGAGAATCCCAAGATTTGTTAAACGAGGCGCGCCTCTTGATCAGAAAAACTGTTGAAGATTCGACGGAAGGTATGAACCCTGTTGATCTTGATTATGTTAAGAATAATCTAACAGACGTTATGGCAGGTTACTTGTTTGCGCAGACGAATAAAGCTCCCATGGTTATACCGGTGCTTATCGGCGTCTAGAGGAGCCGTCCGAAATCCTCAACTACTTCGTTCCCATTCATTCGAATCTCCTCAAAATACTCTTCGTATGCCTCGGAGATTCTCACTCCGGCGCCTCGTATTTATAATTTCCTGACTGGCCCATCAGAGATGATGTAAGTATAGAAAGCGCTGGGATTTTAACGATTCTTACTGTGGTATTAGAATGCTTATATCAAATCGAGGTGATATAATTCTAAACAACATGCGCGCGCAGAGAATACTATCCTTGGGGAACTTCCTCTCCTCGGCACACTTTTTTCTCATAATATATATTCTGGCTCCATTCATGGCACAGGTTATGCCTGCGGGAACTTCTGGGCTTGTCATATCGCTTGGTGCTATTGTAACCCTTACGGCATTCCCGCTCCTCCCTCGATTTGTGGGCGTACATGGAGCAAAAAAACTGGCAATTGTATTTGCCCTTTTTGAGAGTGCTGTTTTGTTTGCACTCTACATTAACCCAAGTCCCCTACTTTCTATACTTTTAGTGGTACTCGCATGCGCAACGTCCCCGCTACTTGCATACCAGCTAGACCTTTTACTTGAGGCGAGTGTTACTGACGAGCACGAGACAGGGCGTGTACGAACGAAATTTTTAACTGCTGCCAATATTGCCCTCATTTTAGCTCCCTTGGCAATAGGTTTTATTCTAGGATCTACGAGCGAGTATGAGAAAGTTTTTCTTGTAGCCTCTCTAACACTCCTTCCATTCATAGCGCTCATTAGCCTTGCCTCTTTTAAAACCGTGGTCGTTCCGACGGTATCGAGCCTCGGGGATGCAACTGCTTGTATACTACGAGATCGTGATTTACGCGCCATAGCGTTTTGTAATATTTGCCTTCAGTTTTTCTTTCACCTCGCCCCGCTCTACGTTCCACTATACCTTCACAATGTTCTTGGAATTCCTTGGAGTACGCTTGGTATTATTTTTGCGGTGATGCTCATTCCATTTGTTTTGATCGAGTATCCCGCTGGCTACCTTGCCGATACGAGGTTCGGTGACAAGCTATTCATGATCATTGGTTTTGTGCTTATGGGAGGAGCGTTCGCACTCACCGCATTTATTACAACATCTACCTCACTTCTTGTTATAGTTTTAATCTTGGTCCTCTCACGCGTAGGTGCTGCCTTTGTTGAAGCAATGACTGAGGGGCACTTCTTCAGGAGAGTTTCAGACAGAGATACCAATACCGTTATGGTATTCCGTATGATGAGACCTGGTGGTGCACTCATCGCACCAATTATCGGAAGCCTTATTCTTTCTGTAACGGGCTACCAAAACCTGTTTATTATTACTGGAATCCTCGTTGCAGTTGCCGGTGTTGCAAGCGCGAGATACTTGCATGAGTTGCAACCAGTACTACCAACAAACGACAATAGCGCGTTTAAAGTCTAGGGTAGTTTGTAGGTTTTTCCCTGAATCGCTATTAATCCTTCTGCCTGTAGTTTTTGTAGTTGAAAGAGTACTTGCGGATATCTTTCTTTTTTAAATTGTCTTTTTAGCGTTTCTTTTGTGCATGGTACTTTGCTTAGTGCACGAATAATTGCTCCTCGAACCTCTCTAGAGGAGCCTTTGAATGCTGACTGCTTTGCATATCCTTTTACTAACTCGTTGGTACGATTTCCTTCCCGTTTAAGATATGCGCCATAGTCCATAAGCGCCCAGTTCCACTCTCTAAAATTTTTATGCGGCTGAACTTCCTTCAGTATTGTTTCTATTGCCTCATCTCCAATCTTTTCGCTCGAAGCCCCTTGTGTTTTTTTGCTGGAGCGAGATATTTCAGTAAAGAAGTGATAGATTACTACTGTTCTAATATTCGTTTCAACAAGTACTTCTTTTTGGTTATACGCAAATACACAGATGGCACCTGCAGTGTAGCGACCGATTCCAGGGAGTTTCAGTAACTCTATGCGAGTAGTGGGAATGACTCCTCCCCGTTCATTGCATATTATTTTTGCTGTTTCCCATAACGCTTTTGCGCGTTTGTTGTATCCGAGCCCTTGCCAAAGAATTAATACTTCTGCGAGTGATGCGTTGGCAAGTACCTCTTTAGTTCCAAACTTTAAAAACCATCTAAGGTAATACGGAACCACTCTCGCAACTTGTGTCTGCTGGAGCATTGCTTCTGAGACAAGAATTCGATATGCTTGCTCGCTCTTAGAGATTCCGTTGTCTCCGACTCTCCATGGAAGAGTGTGTCGTCCTTCTTGTTTGTAGAAATCCAATACTGTTTTTCTAAAGCGTTGTTTCTGTGCTTCGGTCATCAATATCGGTGTCCCTAGAAAAAGGGTCCATATGATTTTTAGTTACTATTTTTTTTGGAATGATGGCAATGGCGAGAATATAGATTACAACGCCGGGAACGACTCCGGTTGCAAGGGTTATGAAAGCAAACGCTAGTCTCAAAATTACGGGATCGACACCAAAGTACTCGCCAAAGCCTCCAAGTACTCCAGCTCCCCAGCCATATCCATCGCTTCTCGTTAGTTTTTTTTCCATGCCTCAGTATAGCAAATTTTAGAGCTCGTAGATAACATCCTTTCGCTCGACCATAATCGTCCAGTTATTTTTTTTTGCATGTCGGTAAAGGGTCCTGTTTGGATTAAAGGCAATAGGATTTTCTACCATTGCGAGCATAGAGACGTCACTTTCTGTATCCCCCACTCCATATGAAGCCTCCACCACGAGAGATTCTTTTTGCATAACTCGCGCAAGCACTGCACCTTTGTTCATAATGAGGTGCTCATCTTCAATATCTCCTGTAAATCTTCCAGATGCTCCCATTGTGTAAAAAGTACCGTACGATTTATCGAAGCCCAGCTCATAAGCAAAACCGTCAACGATAAACTTTGGAGAATGTGAAATCGCCAGTAAATAGTATCCCTGCTGTTTTAGTTCTTGTATTAAATCTCTAGTATACCTATACGTTCTATTTTTCTTTGCTTCAATAATTTCTCCAGCAATATCTGCTACATCCGCATAAGGACATCCTTTGAGGTACGTGGCGAAAGAAACTACTACCTTTTTTATATACGTCTCATAGTCCCCTTCGCGATCGAGCCATTCAACCTGGGCCTGTTCGTAATTTTTACGTGCATCTATTGGAAAAATTTCGGCGTCAACTAGACGATCTACGAGTTCAATCAAAAGAGATGAGCGAAAAACCGTTCCATCTATATCAAAGACTGCAACACGTCTTCCAGGGATGATCTCGGGTTGCTTTCCTTCCATTGCTTCATACTACCAGAACAGAACATCTGGTTTGGAATCTTTGTGACAAGGTTGTGACAAGGTTGAACCTCTTCATGACCTTGTCATGAAGAGGTTCAACCTTGTCATGAAGACAAAATTTACTTAGTTTTTGGCCAGCGATAATTCGCTTCTGGCCATATTTTAGTTAAGGGGTGTAAAGAGCACTCATGGGGTCGTGCTGGGCATACGTACCTACCATATAGAACGAGTCCATTATTCACGTATCTCCAATCTGTTTTGGGAATGAGTGCTTCTAGATTTTTTGATATACGGGTAAGACTTCCGTCATTTGATATATCAAAACGAAGCGCAAAACGCCTCACGTGTGTGTCTGTGGGGATACCTTCGTATATTCCATATAGCTCGCCTAGTATTACGTGTGCAGTTTTGTATGCGACTCCAGGGAGTAGAATGAGTTCTGTTTCATTATTTGGAATCACGCCATTAAAATTGTCTCTCACCATCAAAGCACTACCAATTATTGCTTTTGCTTTATTTCTAAAATAAGTAATGGAGGAAAGTTCACGGCACAAGGTATCGAAATCAGCTTCGGCGAAATTATCGACTGTCGTGTATTTTTTATAAAGCGTATCAGTAACTTTATTCACTTTCTTGTCAGTACACTGAGCAGAAAGCATGACCGCTACCACTAGCTGAAAAGGTGTTTTATACGCTAGCTCAGTCTTTGGAATTGGATACGTCTTTTTTAAGTAGGAGAGAATTTTTTTAGCTCGCGCCTTTCTTTTTTTAAACCGAGTATCTTCCATAGTCTTAGACACGTTCAAAAATATTTACGGACAAGGCACGAAATAGAGGTAAGGTGTGCTTAGGAACTTGTACGGTGAGAGAGCACCTAAACGAGAAGTGCAGTACGTGAATGTTTTGGGACGTGCCCACGGCTAAACTCTTAAAAAAGCAAGGTCCGAAAGTACTTTCTCCGCATGAAGTTCTGGTTTTACGTTCTCGTACACTTTTACAACAAAACCTTCAGGATCGATAAGAAATGATGTGCGAGAAATACCATCGTATGACTTTCCCATGAAAGACTTCTTTCCCCATACGCCGTAGTTATTCACTACGGTTTTATCTATATCAGCAAGTAAATCAAATGAAAGTGAGTATTTTTCACTAAACTTTTTATGACTTGAAACTGAATCAACAGAAATACCAAAAACTTTTGCACCTATTTTTTCAAAGGACGGAATTGCATCTCGAAGCATACAGGCTTGTTTGGTGCATCCTGGAGTATCATCCTTTGGATAAAAATAAAGAAGAACGTACTGTCCTTTTTGCGTGCTAAGCTCCATCAGCTCTCCCTCTTGATTCGGTAGGGTGAAATCAGGAGCAATTTCACCAACCGATGGTAGTTTATTCATATTTATTGCTTAGGAGTAAAGGCGAAACGGTACAATATTGTGGAGAGAACCCCTAGCGCAAGGCAAACTAAAATAAGAGTTAGTGTTGCTCCTACGTATGGAATAGTTCCAATGAGGTAAAAAACAAACATGCCGATCACGCCATCTCTCCACACAAGATCACTATTCCCTTTTATCTTGCTAAATAGGCTTTCGCGGAGTTTTGCTCCGATGATAATACCTGCGTAGAGGTATGCAAGGAGTATGAGTAGTATGTAGAGCGTGCCCAGAAGAAGCGCAAGTCCTGCACCCACAAATGATACGAATAGAAATACCAGGAGAATTGGCGTAACTACGAGAAGTGCTAGACCAAGCAACAACATCAAAAGACCGCGTCTATTGCCAAGCGTTAGCGCACTGCGTGCCACATTTTTTGCAAAGGCAGGAAAAAGTCCGAGCAAAAGTCCAGCTGTAATCATTGCACCAAGAACACGAACGAGGAAGAATAATCCTGCACCTGCAACCGCATACACTCTTGCCTCTTCATTGGTTGGCACATATGAATATGAACCAGTATAGACCTGTTCTCCGTCTATACGAACGGTCTGTGGAATGATAATTTCTTGCGGTGAGTTATACCTGAAAGATCCGAGGATGCGCGTGTCATCCTTAACAGTAAGTTTATTTGAAGCGACGACCGTAACATTATCTCCAAATTCACCAGAAAGGGTAACATCAGTTCCGTAGATAGTTACCGGACCAGTACTACTCCCGGACAGGATTACACTCCCTCCAACTATAAATATCGTATTTGCATTTCCTGAGACAGCGACACGAGTACCAACAACAGCAATATCTCCTTGTGTTTCTCCTTTAATCTCTATTTTTCCGCCAAGAGCTCTAAAGTCTCCAAGAACACTATTGTCTGAAAGTATCGTTCCCCCAAGCAACAGCACGTCTCCCATAACTTCCGTAAAAATCTCTATAGATCCTCCAAGGGCGAAGAGATCTGCTGGGAGAGGTGCTGTTACCCGTATATCACTTCCTGCAAGGTATACGTTATCTGGAGGCGCTTCTAAAAGACGTACCTCTTCACTTCCACTAAAGGTTGCACCATAAACGGGTCCTTGGGGTAGAAGGAGTAAAATAGCTATAAGTAGTAGACTAATTCTCATATGGTTATACTACCACATCTTTTTGACTGTCTGTAAACAATTGCCAGAAAAGGACAGATCCTCCTAAAAGAAAGAAGGAAATTACCGCAGAAGCAACACAATAGATACAAAAGGCTTTAATAATAAAGAATTGGAGATAGAGAAAATATACAGAAGAGAGTGCTCCTATGATTCCAAAAGCAAGGAGTACGAGGGCGGCTTTTTTTGTTACTTTTATAAAAGCGTACGAAGTAATTACAAAAAAAAGTGCGTAAAAAACAGCCCCGTAAAGCGCAAGCGGTAGTCCAAAAAGTTTTGAATAAGGACTTTGAGCAACAAGGTTACAGCCGTCAAGTCCTGTGATACCGCAGGCAAGTTCGGCACCAGAAAGAGCGCTCTGGGTTAAATACCAAGCAACTATAAATCCAAGTAGTGTAAGTAGCACCATGCTACTTAGGATTAGGGGGCGATTCATGTCTCTCTATAGTACTGTATGGCATCCAGAAAAGGCAACTCTACACACGCAACTTTCTACTTCTGTATGTAGTTATAGAAAGCAGAGGGAGGAGAACATTTTGAGGAAAACGGCGGGTGTCCTAATAGGTTATTTGTAAGCCTTACAAGAATAACAATAATCCTATGAGAATACGAAGCGTTATTGGACTTACCCTGTTTGTTATTGTCCTCAAGATATTAGTTCCTACAGTTCTTTCTGAATTTGAAAAAACACTGATTTCCATTTTGAGAGGCACTCAAGCTGGAATGTATTCTCTTTCAAGTCTTTCTGGAAGTATTGGCGCAAGCTCCAGTAAGAATTCTGCTGGAAACACATTTTTGCCTCAGGCAACTCAAATTAGAAACCGTTGACACATTTGCACATGACCAGAGATTTTCCTCTGGTCTTCGTTATAATACTTACTGAGCTCATTCCAAAGAGGTGTCCAGGGCGCTTTGAGCATTCGTAAATGCGTGATACTCATATTTCACACCAATCCAAAAACAAAAACGAATCCAAACGTCACTATAGCAACGGCTTAGGGGAGGCAAGTTACTTTATTCCATTCGATATTTATACTGGTACTATACTAGACGTTTTTTTAGTGGTTCCGAAATGTGTCAATATGATTTTGAAATACAGTAAGTGCGCTTGTTATGTACTCCTTTGTAGAATCATCAGTAAGACTACCGTTTTCATCAAACTTTCCGGCTGCACCTCCCATAAAGAATTCCGGCTGACCCAGTACGTGAGCGTCTAAGTATATGAGAACTTTTTTTAACTCATAGTGGGCAAGCGCGCCGGCAATTGCGCCCAAAGAAACACTAGCAACAAATACTGGCTTTCCTTTCCATGAGTTTTTTCCCCAAGGCCTACTGGTGTAGTCGATAGTGTTTTTTAGTACTCCTGGAATTCCACGATTATACTCTGGTGTTGCAATAAGTATCCCGTCAGCCTGTTCTATTTTTTTCTTAAGCGCAGACACTTGTGCTGGAAAACGTACTTCGTCATCTTCATTAAATAGAGGGATGTCAGAAATTGTAACTAATTCAATTTCGGTGCCACTTTGCGCACATAGAGAAAATGCTTTCAATAATTTGCTGTTATAGGATTCGCTCCTAAGACTTCCTGATATGGCAAGTAATTTGTAAGAAGACATGTGGTGTATATCGTTAAGAGTATGTCTTTATAGTTAAACACACCCTAGAAGTCGCATGTCTTGGGGATAACGAAGAAGCGGTATCTGTGGGATACCGCTTCTCCTCCTTACTTCAATCAGCTACTTTAAGTCAGCCTCAATGGAAGCTCCAATTTTTGCGAAGAATGCGTCAGGAGAGAGTTCTGAAAGCTTTTCTTTTCCAACAATAATAGTGGGCGTCCCATTAATTCCAAAAGACGCGCCCTCAGCACGATCGGCAGCTACCGCTGCCGTGAACTCTGCCTTTTTGTCGTTCATAAGTTTTTCAACTTTCACTACGTCGATTCCATCGATAGTCTTGGTAAGTGCAGACACAGAAGCTAAGTTACCAAAGCCACCAGGCGCTGTGTCTTGTGCTTCATAAACAGCCTTATACCAATCATAGAATTGCTCTGGATGCGTTGCAAATACAGCTCGCGCATACACTGCGATAGTTGTTGAATCTTCACTCAAAAACTGAAAATCCTTGAAAAGAATTTTAGTCTTTCCGGTAGAAACATACGATTCGATAAGTTTTGGCACTACATTTTGCTCAAATTGTTTACAAAATCTACACTCGAAATCAGAATAAATTGCCACTGTTGTTGGAGCATTCACGTCTCCAATAAACGGTACTCCCTCTGTCTTAATGTTTTTTACATCAACAGCCTGCTCTTGTGGTGTTTCTCCATCACTATTTTTTCCACTTATTCCTGACCCGAAAATAAATGCAAAAGCAATTATAACGGCTGCAAGGAGTACTGCTAGTGGTGTTAAATACTTCTCTACAAACACATTTTGACTTCCCTGATCCATAATTATTCTCTTTGACTAATATGCTTGTAAGTATATCACTTCTTAAAACAACCTTGCGCTTAGCTTTTTCCTACTTTTTTAACAGCTTTTTTGGTTTTTTTGACCGTCTTTTTTACTCCTGCTACCGCCTTCTTAACTGCTTTTTTCGCAACTGGCTTTGCTTTTTTAGTGACCAAAGACACTTCGCGCTCTATCTCTTTCCAATTCTTCTTAAGCTCCATTGCTGCTCTCTGTAGATCTTTTTTATCAACAGAGCGTACGTTGTTGTATGCGCTTGCTGCATTTTCAACAATGACTCCAATTGCTTTTTGATCTAATTTCTTTAGCGCCTTTGCTTCTTTTACTACTTTAGCTTTCATACCGACCACCCACTTACTCGCAGCCTGTCGATGCTTTTTCGCTTTTTTATCTCCATAGAAATAGTATCCGGCTCCAGCAGCCGCGGCTACGGCAAGAACTCCTCCGGCTACTTCAAGAGCTATTGCGGTATTACTTTGACCTTTCTTCGTACTTTTTGCTGATTTTTTAGTTGCCATACAAAATTAAATGATGATTAAGATTTTCGCTTTTTTTTCGGCGTAACTCGGCTTGCCGTTTTTTTGAAAAACGAAACTAAGTGTGTGAATCGAAGTCCCTCACGTCTTACCTTATGTCGTGTCTCTTCTATATCAGCGCGTATGGCCCCGGTCTCTTCCTCAATTTCCTCTCCGATACGATTTATCGTTGCGAGAAATCGAACGAGGTAATAGAGCGCCATGCATACGAGCATACTGACAAATACCGTTGCAACTGTCGCAACGACAAAGAAGATGTCCATTTTCAGAAATTCATTCATACCCTTGTGGGACCTCTTTAGTATACCCTGTATAAAGCATACGCAAGTAGAAACTGCATCTGGATGACTCCTGCGAAAAAATCGCCCGTCTGGGCGATTTTTTTTATCCTTTTTTGACTCAGTCCAACATCAACCTTAAATAAACGTAAGGGCCTTACCTGTAGCTCCTGCACGTCCAGTTCTGCCAATCCTGTGAGTATAATCCTCATAGGTAGCTGGCAAATCGTAGTTAATCACATGAGAAACTCCATTGATATCCAGTCCGCGAGCAGCAACATCAGTTGCAACTAATACCTGGACGTGATCTTGCTTAAAGAGTCCTAGCGCTTTTTGACGACGTCCATGGGTTTTGTCTCCGTGAATACTTTCTGCCTTGATGCCCCGATGGCATAAGTCGTTAGCCAGGCGCTCAACACCATGTTTTGTGCGTCCGAAAATAACTACCTTGTCAAAAGAAGGTTCGCCGAGAAGCTCTACCAGTTTCTCAAACTTTCCTCCGGGAGCTACGCGGATGACGTCTTGGTCGATGGTATGTGCAGTGTCTCTTGTTTTAACAGAAACTCTTGCAGGATTATTGAGGAATGCTCCAATAAGCGCTTCAATGTCGCGAGAAAGAGTGGCTGAGAAAAAGAGTGTATGCCTTTTTGAGGGCATCGTGCTCATAATTTCACGCATGTCATTGATGAATCCCATATCAAGCATTCGATCAGCCTCATCAAGCACTACCGTTCCAAAGTTTGAAAGGTTCAAAGAGCGTCGCTCCATAAGATCTTTTAGACGTCCTGGCGTTCCAATCACAAAATTTGGGTTACGGCGAAGTCCGCGCATTTGCGGTTCGATGCCGGCTCCTCCCACACACGTTACCGCGTGTACCTGAAGCTGTTTTGCAAATCCGTAAAACTCCATTTCAATTTGAATGGCAAGCTCGCGAGTTGGCACCATAATAAGAACGCGCTCATCACGGTGTTTTAGCACCTTATCAATGAGAGGTACGAGGAATGCTGCTGTCTTACCTGTTCCTGTATTTGCAATGCCGACAATGTCCCTTCCTTCAAGAACGTACGGAATCGCCTGATCTTGAATAGGAGTCGGGTGAACGTACCCTTTACCGATTATGTTTTTCTTTAGTGATTCCTCAATTGCAAAGTCTGCAAAAGCGTGTGTTGAGACGTACACAGCAGTATCCTCAGCAGGTTGTGCCTTGTTAATAAGCTTTGAGAGATCAACATTCATTTCTTGAAAACCTCTTTTGCCTCCGCCACCTCCGCGGTTCCCGCCACGAGACGGAGAAGGACGTCCCCCGCTAGAGCGGTGAACGGGTCCATTACTTCTATTACCTCCGCCACCAGAACGCCCGTAATCACGGGAAGGCTGTGGCGGACGACGGCCGTCATTACGGCGCATATACGTTGTTGTCATAAATATATTTTATTGGGTTGTCCGATAGATCGTAGCCTACTGGTTACGAGTCGGACGATTATAATTTCTGGTGTTACATCCAGACCCAAGTGGTCTCGTGAGTTTCAAAGGGGCATAAAAATATAATACCCTCGGGTGCCCTCTGAAACATCAGAAGACAAAAACTAAGAGAACAGTTGTGTATACATTATAGCACTATCTAACTTTTAATGCAAGCGCTTGTCTTACTGCTTTCTAGCTTCCGTTGGGTGATGTTTAAAAAGAATTTTCACTTTTTTCTTTAAGATGTATGCATTGCCATGACTCAGTAAACCTAGGTAAGACTGAATTACCTCAGGCTTTTCTCCAGAATCCTTAATTTTCTTGAACATACGTTTTTTAGTTGCGGTACGCAGAGTCCTGTGATTTGAAAAATGTACCCAACCGAGGAAATCAATACCTGAAGATACCGTAGCAATAGATACTTTGAGTGGATGTAGCGTTAGTCTCAGTCTTTTCCAAAAAAACGTGTCGATACGTGGAATTAATGCTTCCAACTGGGATTTATCCGTGGATAAGAATACGAAGTCGTCGGCATAGCGGATATAGTATTTTGCTTTCAGTTGGTGTTTAGCGAACTAGTCAAATTCGTTCATGTAAATATTTACAAAGAGTTGTGAGGTAAGATTACCAAGCGGAAGGCCTACACCGGGCGTTGTTGGCGAGAAGCTGTCTATAATGGTTGAAAGCAGCCAGTTGATATCCTCATCTCTACTATAGTGGGAAAGAATCTCTTTAAGGATTCCGTGGTCAATCGAGGCAAAGAACTTTCGAATATCACATTTGAGTACCCATACCGTGCTTGCATGATTCCGAGAAACCATACGAGCAAACTTTGTGAATCGCGCAAGTGCCTTATGTACTCCCTTCTTGTTTCTACAGGAATAAGAATCTGCTATGAACGTGCGCTCAAAGAATGGGTAGAGCTTCCGATAAATGGCGTGATGCAAAAGCCTGTCTCGCACAGTGGCCTTATGGATATCGCGAGGCTTAGGGTCGGTTATTTTGAATGCTTTATACAAAGAGTGTCGGTAATTTTTTGTTATCAAATCTTCCTTAAGAAAAAGTAAGTTATCCATGAGGCGTCGCTCGAAGTCTTGTACGTCCAGACGCTTTCGTTTTCCTACTAAAAAATCACTCCACGCTTCAAGCAAATTTTCCGTCGAAATGATATCGTTATAACTACTAGCTAGTTGAATACGATTTAAACCATGAATGCTACCCCCCCCCCGCCCCCGAAGCTTTTGCCGATTATCGAGCATAGTGTTTCAGTATATAAGTTATGGTATGAATTTAGAAACCATTTTCCTAAGAAATCACGCTACACGCTTGGAGATAAGATAGATATTTTTGTTTATAGAAATAGCAGAGCTGCTGTGGGCAGCGAGTTATCAGGGTAAATCTGAGAAACTTCTCTCAATTACAGAGGCAATTCGTAAGCTTGACGCGCTAAAGTTTCTTTTACGGGTCTCGTGGGAAATTAAAGCTTTGGATAATCAGAAGTATGTCGTCTTATCTGAACGACTCTTTGAGATCGGAAAAATGCTTGGTGGCTGGAAGCGCGGACTCGAAACGAAAACTCCCGCGCACTAGGCGCGGGAGAAATATGGGAGTTGCAACCGAACGCGCGATTGCCGGCGTTCCAGTTATCGTCGTCGAGGTTCCACGTGTTGACGTTCCACTTCCGGTTGTCGGAGTTCCAGTTCACGTTCACGACGCAGTCTGTGACTCTCGTACCCAAGACCATCCGTGCTCGTGCCTGTGGAATACTCGCTAGGCTGAATCGTATTTGGGACATAAAGTCCTCCAGTCTCAGGTACCAACTACCAATTTTTTTATAAAAATTTACAGTGCGCTTTCCCAAACCTTGACTGAGGAAATCCAAACTTATAAATTTTTAGAATTCTTACGCTTCAGCCGTAACCGAAACATTACCAAGAACCCATTCCTAGTATATGGCATTGTTTTCTTGCAAGTCTTCGAGTTAGTAAACAAGAAATGCTTGTGTGGTACAAAACAAAAAATACCCAAGTTTCAAAGATACAAAGTATCAAAGAAATCTAAGGTATTTGATTGCGAGTCTGGCCCAAAAAGGTTTATGGAGCCAGACTCGCCCAAGGTTAGAGATTCAGTTGCAACCGAACACGCGATAGCCGGCGTACCAGTAAGCTTCGTCGAGGTTCCACGTGTCGACGTTCCACTCCCGGCTGTGGGAGTCCCAGCGCACGAGCACGACGCAGTCTGCGACATAAAAGATGTTCCAGTAGCCGTTGTTGAGGAGGTCGCCCTTTTCGCCGTTCAGCTGCATCTGGATCATCTGGTCGAGATATGCCACGAATTCCGACTCGCTCTCGAACACGTGGTTTGCGGGCATGACGGGATCGGCCTTGATCTCCTTGTCGTATGCGTACTTTAAGAGGTCGCCGGACGTGAGCGTGATGGCGCCCAATTTCTTGACCGGCTTGGCCTTCGAACCGACACGCGACTGAAAGTCGTTGGAGACCCAGAGACCTTTGCGTCTCTTGAATCCCATCGGATCATAGGCTGCGATGGCGTCGAGCTGTACGCTGGCGTTGACCAGCGCAAGCCCTACCGTCGGAAGAGCGGAGAACTGGTCGATCGCAGCGATGAGGCCGGGTCCGACATGTTCTCCGAACCGAGCGATATTGGCGATCAAACGCTCACCCGCCGAGGCGTCGAGCGTGGCGAGTTTGGTCCCCACGATTTCAGCGACTGCGGCTTTGATTTGCCGTTGCTTGGTGCCGGGAATGTTCGGCTTGGTCATGGTCTTCCTTTCAGCCCGGTTATAACGCCAGGGTTCGGCGACTGTCTCACATGAGACGAGTTATCTACGGCTCGAAAGCCTAGCCGCACATAGCTCGCCTCATGTATCTGAACCTGTATGTAAAGGACTTTTGACTACCTAATATAATACACATAGTTATAAATTTTCAACCCTTCCGTAATGGTTCGATAGCTTGGCAACACCCTTTTTCTTATCCTCTTACGATTCCTCAATTAAAAGGAGTGCCATATGTTAGTGAACTTAAACAGTGCTTATACACTCAAAAACATGTGCTGAAAATAAGCTTTTAAAAAGCCATCCTTTCGGATGGTCTTTCTAAAATTTACTTCATTGGATTTCTTCCTTGGATGACGCGCACCAGGAAAATAATTATGGCCACAACAAGAAGAACATGTATGAAGCCTCCAATAGTGTAAGAGGTAACAAGTCCGAGTAGCCATAGCACAACTAAAACAATGGCGATGTTGTAAAGCATGTATGTTACATTAATTAGCAATCTACTGTTTATCGACATCCCACGTGCTGTGGGACAGACTATAAGTATACCTTTTATCTGCGGTTTTTGGCTCTGTCTGTTTCTGAGAGGTACTGCTTGCGCAAACGAACTGAAGTTGGTGTTATTTCAAGGTATTCATCGCTTCCCATCACCTCAAGACCGCGTTCAATGGTGAGCGTGAAGGCAGGTACAAGGTTAATAGCTTCATCCATTCCGCTTGAACGAACGTTTGACTGGTTCTTGCCTTTTGTAGGATTTGCCATCATCTCCTCACCTTTTGATGTGTTTCCAATAACCATGCCTTCATACACCTCAGTTGCTGGAGTGATGTAGAGCACGCCACGATCTTGGAGACTCCAAAGAGCATATCCAAGACTCTTTCCGGCGGCCATTGAAATCATAGATCCTACCTGTCGCTTCTTAATTTCACCTGCATATGGCTTGAAGCCAATAACGCGGGAAGAGAGAATTCCTTCACCTTTCGTATCAACAACAAACTGGTTTCGGTATCCAAGAAGTCCACGAGTGGGGCCTTCCAAAATAAGACGCACTGAGTCGCCGTGAGTAAAGAGGTTTTGTAAAACGAATGCACGTGTCCCAAGTCGTTCAATAATAGAGCCCTGGAATTCTGACGGGGTATCAATAGTAACTTCCTCATATGGCTCAAGCTTTTGCCCTTCTTCTTCTCGTATAATTACTTGAGGCTGAGAAACCTGCATTTCGTATCCCGCACGTCGCATATTCTCAAGCAAAATCGCAATGTGAAGCTCGCCACGTCCTGACACCTTAAAGGCTTCCGGAGAAACGAAATCAACTTTGAGTCCTACGTTTACCTCAAGCTCGCGCTCAAGGTACTCACGAAGCTGACGACTAGTAACGTACTTCCCTTCACGCCCAGCAAACGGGGAATTATTAACCAAGAAGTTCACCGTGATAGTCGGCTCATCAATGGCAATTGCTGGAAGTGCTTCGACTGAAGCTTCATTGGTGATAGTCTCTCCAATGAAAATATCAGGAAGGCCAGCAATAATGACAATATCTCCTGGCGTTGCCTCTTCTACATCAGTTCTTTCAAGTCCGGTAAAATTAAAGATTTTTGTAATCTTTCCGTTTCTCGTTGTTCCGTCTGGTTTTTTAACCATGACAGTCTCTCCCGTTTTTACTGTTCCCTCATACACCCTGCATATGGCAAGACGTCCAAGAAAATTATCGTAGGCGAGGTTAAACGACTGCATTTTAAGTGGCTTTGATGCGTGATCAGCGTCTGATGTTGGAATAACATTTTCAAGGACAGTATCAAGAAGTGGTTCTAGGTTTACACGAGCGTCATCCAAGTTTTTCATAGCAACACCTTCACGTCCGATGGCATAAACAACCTTAAAGTCAGATTGCTCGTCAGAAGCGCCGAGCTCTAAGAAAAGTTCAAGCACTTGCTCTTCGGCCCTAGCGGGATCTGCGGCGGGTTTGTCTATCTTATTGAGTACTACAATTGGTTTAAGCCCTAACTCAAGAGATTTTTTAAGTACGAAACGAGTTTGAGGCATAGGGCCTTCCTGTGCATCAACGATAAGAAGTACTGAGTCAATGGAGCGAAGAACGCGCTCTACTTCAGATCCGAAGTCTGAGTGACCAGGAGTGTCCACGATATTTATCTTTGTACCTTTATAGGTAATTGAAGCGTTTTTTGAATAAATCGTAATACCTCGCTCATGCTCAAGGGCGTTTGAGTCCATGGAAACACCAGCGCCTGGTGCTCCAGTTTCTTTGAGAATTGCGTCTGTGAGCGTCGTTTTACCGTGGTCCACGTGCGCGATGATGGCGATGTTACGAATTTCCATGAGAAGTAGCGATAATTAAAAATGGCCCGTGGGCCTGTATATCAATATAGTACGTGTATATGAGGTTTTGGTCAAACCCGCGCGTCGACTTATGTGGGATTTCTCTTATTTCAAGTATCTGTTGATATTAGCTTTGTGTCCTCCATAGTTTGCCGAACAGTATATTTGTCCCTTGGCGTGTAAGTAGTACAAGCAATTTGTCTCCTCTGGGCTTACGGCGGCTGCTATTGATGCTGTTCCGGGATTACTTATTGGTTCCGGCGGAAGCCCTACGTGTTGATACGTATTAAATGGCGAGCTTAGAAATTTATCTTCAGAGCGAGGTATGGGCCACCAAAGACCCTCGTTCCCTTTGATGTACTGGAGAGAAGCATCAACCTGAAGTCTCATTCCGTGGTCAAGTCGATTCCACAAAATTCCAGAAACAAGCGCTTTATCGTTTCTTCCCGCTTCTCGCTCAATGAGTGAAGCGAGGATTACAACATCTTTCCAGTTTATACCTTTCTCTTTGGCAATTTTTGCGTATGGTTCAAATTCGTCCAAAAATTTGTCTCTCATTCTCTTTGCAATTTCAGCTGGAGCGACATCTGCAGCTATGAGATACACTCCGGGGTAATATGTGCCTTCTTGAAAATCGCTGCTGCTGTTTGCAATTGCTTTTAGAAAATCTTCCTTCTCCTGCCTGCTCCACGAAAGTTCTTTTTGTAGTAGATGTGCTATTTGTTCTTTCCGCAAACCCGCATCAAAAGACACATAAGCAAGATACGGCGTGCTTGCGAGTGTCTCTGCTATGGCCCATGTATCCATTCCCCTGCCAACTTCGTACGCACCACCCCTAACCTCACTACCGAAAAGCTTACTCGAAAGGGCGATCCTCAAAGCCAGTGGACTTTTAATAATTCCTTTGCTTTTTAAGTCATACGCAAGATCTACCACTGAGGTGCCTGGAGCTATTACATACTGCTCTCTTGAAGCTTTTTTTTCGATTGGACCAAAAAATGAGCTGTACATGAGTCCACTTATGATAATTAAAACAACTCCACCAAAAAGTGCTCGGCGCAAAATGGTATTCCAAGTTCTCTTCTCAATAAAGTGTTGAAACTGTTTTTTCATACATCGACTGTATCACTACCACGTCCTAATCTTTATTCCAAAACCTGACTTGGAATCTCTCCTTCAGGAAATCTATGCGAATACTCAAAATAAAATCCAGCGCAGATGCTCACAAAAATAATAACGCTCCACAAGAGAAGAAATCGTCTAGAGGTATTATTTTCCATTCCCCTATTGTACTACTACAATTTCGACGCATACGTGAAATGTCCCGTTATCCACAAACTAGCTCAATATCTCCCATGCGCTATACTTGAGAAATGCTTGAAAATGTGGTTCGAAATACCCGCAATCTCTTTACATTCCTACAAAGATTCACGCTCCGGTTATGGAAACAATATCGTCTGCTTAAACCCACCTACCAGTGGCTCCTTGCAGGGCTTCTCGTTGTTTTCATTCTCATTCTTTTAAGTTTGATTCGTGGACGTGAACCAGAGCAGGGTGTGAGTAATACAAGAACTGTTACCGTTGGTGCAGTTTCAAAACTTACCGGTAATGGTGGTAGTCTCAGCCTTATTGGTAGCGTAAGATCAATAACCGAGGCAAAAATACTAGCTCAAGCAGGTGGTGTTGTGCGACGCCTAAATGCAGAGCTTGGTGGGCGCGTCGGGGCCGGAACCATCATTGCAGAAATAGAAAATTCAAGCGAGTCCGCGAGCGTCCTTCAAGCCGAAGGAGTGTATGAGGCTGCGCAAGCATCTCTCAGCATTTCCAGTTTACAGTCTCAAAATTCAACAACCTCATTTGAAGAAGCAAAAAATGCTGCACGGAGTAAATACCGTTCGACATATACAGACCTTGACACTGTCCTCACACGTGATGTCGATGCTTTTTTTGGCGACTATACTCCAACAGGACCACGCCTCCTTATTAATCCAGGACCGGTAGATCGTTTGTCCCAAAGACGTGCTGAAATTACTGACCGAATGGAGGTCTGGCAAAAAAACCTAGTAGGGAGCTCTACGCGTGATCCCGATACCCTTTTACAAGAAGCTAGTGCATTGACTCAGGAAGTCTACACATTCCTCGTTGATTTGGGACGAGCAGCAAATGTGAGCGACTCACGCGCAACTGTCGCGCAACTTACAAGCCTTGCAAGTGCTAGAGCTAGCGTTGACGTTTTTCTTGCGTCTCTTTCCAGTGCCCGCGATACCTATAATGCAAAAAAAACAGCTGCGGAAGTGAGCACGCCTGTTGGACTTGGGGGTACAGCAAGTGCGCAAGCAAGTGTTAAACAGGCTCTTGGAGCACTCCGTGGAGCGCAGGCTAACTTAGAAAAAACTCGTATACGCGCTCCAATTGCTGGTACAGTAAACTTTTTGCCGATACGCCAGGGCGATTACGTAACACAATTAAATCACGTAGCAACGGTCGCACAAAATGGTGCACTTGAGATTGTCTCCTACATTGGAGAAGGTGAGAAAGATGCAATTACTGTCGGTATGAAGGTTCTCGTGGAAGGCGTACACGATGGAATTATTACGTCGGTTTCACCTGCACTTGATCCCGTTACAAAACAAGTGGAAGTGCGTATTGCTGTAGCTCCTTTAAGTGGCCTTCTTAATGGTGCTTCGGTCAGAATCACGCTTGCGCCAGAGGCTCTTGTTACTGAGGATATTTCTCTACCTACTGGTCCTGTATTACTCCCCCTTACCGCAGTTAAGCTCCGCGCTGACGAACGCATTGTCTTTACCGTGTCTCCTCTGGGCAGATTAGTTTCTATACCGGTAACGATAGGAAAGGTGCGTGGTTCGACTATTGAAATCCTAAGCCCCCTCCCGTTTGATCTACTAATTGTAATTGACGCCCGTGGACTTGCCGAAGGAGAAAAGGTGGAAACGGTAATCTCTGCTTTTTAAAAAATTAAGACGATGACAAAATTCTGGACTTTCTTCATCAATAAGAATCATTTTACCATTTTACTCATGGTGATTTTAGTAGTTGCAGGTTTTGGTGCCCTCATTGCAATACCGAAAGAATCTTCTCCTGAAATTGCTATCGCTACTGGAATAGTAAGCACTGTGCTGCCTGGCGCTGGTGCTCAAGATGTAGAGCGTCTCATCACAGACAAGATCGAGGATAAGGTTCTTGGTATAGCAAGGGTCTCCAAAGTGAGCTCACGCTCCTATGAGGGCGCTTCAGTCATAACCGTTGAGTTTGATGCTGGGGCAGATATTGATAAGTCGATACAGCTTCTGAAAGACGAAGTTGAGAAAGTGGTTCCAGAACTTCCAACAGAGGCGCTCACTCCGACGGTGACTGATATTAATTTTGCAGATCAGCCAATTTTAATTGCTTCAATTTCTGGTAATCTCGCTCCTGAAGAGTTAACGGCGCTCGGGAGCACAATACAGGACGAACTGCAAAGAATCAGTGGGGTTTCTAAAGTTGTACTTTCTGGTGTTCGCGAAAAAGAAGTACAGGTGATTATTGAACAAACAAAATTGCGACAATATAATCTAACCATTGCAGACGTAACAAATGCGCTTCGCGCTTCTGGCGTTGCAGCTCCAATAGGTTCCATAACTGTCGACGGAGTCTCCTACGCAGTTCGTCTTGAGGCTGGAATTCCAGACACTGCATCGGTGGAAAATATTTCAATTGCAGGTCCAGGTGGCATTTCACTGCGTGTACAAGATGTTGCGACGGTAGTGCAGGGTCTTGAAAATGCTTCTACGTTTTCTCGCGTATCGGTAGAGGGTGCTCCTTCTCAGCCAGCACTTACGCTGTCTGTTTATAAGAATCGTGGAGGAAATGTTGTAAGTCTTGGGGGAGAAATCAAGGACAAGCTCACGGAACTTGGAGGTACAACCCTTTCTGGAACCAAACTCGTGATTTCGTACGACGCGTCGAAGGATGTAACGAGAGACCTCACAGATCTAACTAAAGCAGGAGTTGAGACAATAATCTTAGTTCTGATTGTACTTTTTGCCACGCTCGGCTGGAGAGAATCGATTGTTGCTGCTGTTTCTATCCCCCTATCATTTCTTATTGCCTTTTTGGGGCTCTATATTTCAGGAAATACCATAAATTTTATTTCACTCTTTTCCCTTATTCTTGCCATAGGTATTTTAGTTGATCTTGGCATTGTGGTGGTAGAAGCAATTCACACCCACCTACATAAAACGGGGAATAAAAGAGCTTCTGCGATCGCTGCAATTAAGGAGTATGCGCTACCACTTATAGCTGGAACTTTTACAACGATTGCGGTATTTGTGCCTCTATTCTTTCTTTCAGGCGTTACGGGAAAATTCATTGCAAGTATTCCATTTACCGTAATCTTCGTTCTTCTTGCCTCTATTTTTGTAGCCCTAGGATTAGTCCCACTTCTGGCACTATTATTTATTAGAAGCAAACTCTCTCCCCTTGAAGAAAAGCAGGAAGCATATGCGGAAAAGGCTAAGGCTTGGTATAAAAAGGCTCTCTTAAAGCTACTTGGAAATAGGAGAAGTGAAAATCGCTTTATGGTAGGTCTTGCTATTGCATTTGTAATAGCCCTCGCCCTTCCTGCTATTGGTGCAGTCAAGGTAGTGTTTTTCCCTGGTGATAATGGTGATCTCGTATATATTGATATCGAAAAACCTCGAGGTACTGATTTACGTATAACTGATCTTGCTGTTCGTGAAGTAGAAGAGTTGCTCTACAACGATGCGCTGATTGCGTCTTTCGTCTCTGAAGTTGGCTCGGGGAATGCTTTTAGTGGGCTAGGGGCTACTGGGAGCAATGTTGGAAACGTAACGATTAACTTGCTTTCAGAAAGACAGGAAACCAGCGCTGAAATCGTTAACGGTCTGAGAGCACGTCTTAGCTCAATTACGAGCGCTACGGTGCGTGTGTCTGAACCTTCTGGCGGACCTCCCTCAGGGCTTCCTGTTTCCATCACCTTTAAAGGGGACGACATGACCGATCTTACAAAAACTGTCGAGAATGCGGCGAGAGTACTAAGCGACGTGCCGGGAACTACTGACGTTACAACGAGTACGCGTGGTGATAGCTCAGAATTTGTTATCAAACTTGATAGTGCAAAAGCTGCGGAGCTTGGGGTGAATCCCCTGAACGTCTCGGATACGTTACGGACTGCCCTCTTCGGGACTTTGGCTACCAGTATACGTGCTGGAAAAGATGAAATTGAAGTTCGAACTAAGCTAGATCTTAATCCAAACTATACAGAAGCCAGCGAGACAAATCACGTAACGATAGACGCCGTAAGTGAACTTCTTGTACCTGGAAAAAATGGCCCTGTGCCGCTTAGCACTGTAGCAGACATTGAATATGGTGCTGCGCAGTCCTCACTAACCCACCTAGATGGTGAAAGAACCGTAACACTCTCAAGTCAGGTAATGTCCGGTAGTAATGCGATTGCTATATCTGATGAATTTGTTGCTCGGATGAATCAAGAAGTACTGCCCCCGGGCGTCCTTATGAGCGTTGGTGGAGACGAGGAAGATGTTAATAAAACATTTACGGAAATGTTTATCGCGCTCATTGCAGGTGCTGCCCTCATGCTCACAATCCTCGTGCTTGAATTTAACTCATTCAGAAAATCATTCTATCTTCTGTCTCTTATTCCTCTCTCACTTATTGGTGTCTTCTTTGGACTTTTGGTAACAGGACAACCGTTATCGTTCCCTTCTATGCTCGGTGTTATTGCGCTTTCTGGGGTTATCATTAATCACGCCATACTTTTGATGGACTCGATAGCACGAATAAGTCGAGAACATCCGAGCGAGAGTTTAACGAATGTAATATCTGAAGCTGCCTCCATAAGACTCAGACCAATTGTACTTACAACGGTAGTAACGGTCGTTGCTATGATCCCCCTTTCAAGAGTTTCTCCAATCTGGGGACCACTTGCCTACGCGGTGATGTTTGGTCTAGTGTTTTCTATGATACTGACCTTGGTGCTTGTGCCGATTCTTTACCATCGCTGGCCTGGATCAAAGGGTGTGCTTTATGCAACCATGGAAAAAGTGTAGTTTTTATTATGCCGGCACATAGTAAAAAAACCCTACCGATAATTTTTGCGATTGTTTTCGTAGACATGTTAGGCATTGGAATTTTAATTCCTATCATTCCCGTACTTTTAACTGATCCCCTATCTCCCTACAATCTTTTGCTCCCAGGAGCTACTGCCTACATTACCCTCGGCCTTTTGATGGCAATTTATCCGTTCATGCAATTTTTTGCAACGCCAATTCTGGGACAGCTTTCAGACCGTTTCGGAAGAAAACCTGTCTTAATTGTCTCACTACTTGGAACATCACTATCATACGTACTTTTTGCTATTGGTATAATTACAAAAAACATAACCTTACTTTTTGTTTCCCGTGCCTTTGATGGAATTACAGGCGGCAATATTTCAGTTGCTCAAGCATCTATTGCAGACAGCAGTACTCCAGAAAATAGGGCACGGAGTTTCGGAATTATAGGAGCTGCCTTCGGCCTTGGTTTTATTTTGGGACCATTTTTTGGAGGGAAGCTTTCTGATCCGAGCATAATATCTTGGTTTAATGCAACTACCCCGTTTTGGTTTGCGGCAATTTTGAGCTTTCTCAACATGCTTGCTGTCTCATTTTACTTTAAGGAAACGCTCAAAGAAAAGATCTCTGGAACACTGCGCTTCACGCAGGGAATTAGAAACATATTGCAAGCGGCAGTCCACAAAACACTTCGTCCTATCTTTTTGACTTTGTTTCTTTTTACAAGTGGCTTTTCTTTCTTTACGACGTTTATGGGAGTCTACCTAATTACAAAGTTCTCTTTTACGCAAGGAGATATTGGAAACTACTTTGCGCTTGTTGGTATCTGCGTAGCCCTTACACAAGGAATAGTCACAGGATTTGTTGGTAAGCGTTTCTCGCCAAGAAAGATTCTCATATCTGCCCTTTTTGGAGCAACTATTACCCTAATGCTCATATTTTTAGCACCCACGCCGATCGTACTGTACCTGCTAGTTCTACCAAACTCCATATGCATTGGACTCATTATGGCAAACCTTACAGCTCTCATAAGCAAAAGTGTTGGGGCTTCACGTCAAGGAACTGTTCTTGGAATTGGTTCAAGTGTTCAAGCGCTTTCACAGTCAATCCCACCTGTTGTAGCTGGTTTTATTGCAGGAATGGTAAGTCCGCAAGCCCCGATACTTATAGCAAGTATTATCTTCTTTATCGCAGCAATTACATTTACTGTAATGTATCGCGAGGCGAAGCAAGGAGTGCTCGCCTAATACATATCCCCAACGTCCGAGGCTTTCAAAAATACCGCGTTATACATTGCTACACTTAAGAGTAATGAAGGCCCTTGTGGTCGACGATGAAAAAAGTATACGCGACATGCTTGCGTACAGTTTGCGCGCAGAGTGTTTTGAAGTTGATGTAGCCGCAGACGGCACGGAAGGATCGTTTCTGGCAAGGATTAATGAATACGATCTCATTATTTTAGACAACATGATGCCCGAGAAAACAGGCTCAACCGTGTGCCACGAAATTAGACAAAGTGGCAGAAAAACACCCATTATCATCCTTTCAGTACTCTCCGATAGCTGGCATAAAGTTGAGCTCCTCAACGCTGGCGCTGACGATTACCTTGTAAAGCCGTTCTCATTTGAGGAGTTGCTGGCACGTATACGGGCACTGCTTCGGCGTTCACCAGATATGGAGGGAGATATTCTGTACTTCGAAACTCTCATACTAAATACAAAGGAGCAAACAGTATATCGTAGTGAAAGAAAGATACACCTAACAAGAAAAGAATTTATGCTCCTTGAATACTTGGTACGCAATCCAAAAACTGTAATTTCTCGAGGTCGAATTATGGAGCACGTTTGGGATATGAAGTGTGATCCCTTTTCAAACACTGTCGAGACCCATGTAAGGGGTCTGAGGCGCAAGCTCGATGCGGACGGTGAGCCCAAAATTATCTACACATTGTCCGGAAGGGGTTACAAAATCGATACAGAAACTTAATTAATATTTTAACTTTTCTTTATGTTTTCTTTAACTTTTTATGACTGAATTTCTCATCAAGACGTACCACTTTACTCGAAAACCCCTAGAACAACTAGCAAGAGGTTTCAGGCGTGAATTAAAAAAAGACAATCTTACATCGCGTGTTGAATATGCAGATGCGCAGACAATTGATGAACTTACTCATGCTCTACAAACACCTCTCACTGTTTTACGCACGGCCTTTGAGCTTCTCCAAAAAAGAACGCGCTCTTGCGACAGGAAACTCTATGACATTATGAACACAAGTATTATTGATGTGTCAGACCTTACCAGAAATCTTTTATGTCATGCTCGGATAGGTAGTGTGCAGATCCACAGTTATGAGCTTTTTTCTTTAACTGAACTTTTAAAGTCATGTGGAGCTATGTACTCTATTGTGGCTGAGGCAGAAGCCATAAAGATTAACCTCTCAATTCAAAACGATGTACATGTTGTTGGTGATCGCAGTAAAATTAAGGAATCGATAGAAAATATTTTGCATAATGCCTGCAAATACTCAGGAGACAGTCATGTCATATTTGTGCGTCTCCAGAGTGTTGGAACGCTTGCGAGGCTTGAGATAGAAGATATGGGTTTGGGTATTTCACCAGAAAAACTGCCTTATGTCTTTGACAGATTTTCGTGTTCTATGCAAAGCAAGAATAGTGAGAGCGGTTGTGGATTAGGTCTTGCCATAGCAAAACATATCGTAACTTTACATAAGGGAACAATTGCAATTCGTAGTAGTCTCGGAAGCGGCTCAATTGTGACCATAGAACTTCCTTGTGCTACAAACGTAAGCTAGGACTAAATTTTTTTATTAAGAAGAGTGATTGCTGTTTGAAGAACAGTAGCAAATGAGACCCAAAGTAAATACGGAATATTTATGTACGTTACTAGCGGGATGTATGGATACACCACAATCATACTCACTACGAGCGTAATAAGTACAAGATAAATATCTAGCGTTGCGAGTTCATTGTTTCGAAGACCAAATTGAATCGGCGTAAAGGCGATATTAAAAATAAGATTGAGTACAAATGGAAGAAGTAGCACAATTGGCATCCCCCCTTTTAGGGCAAACAAAAAAGTATATCCAAAAGAAATGGCAATGAGAAAATACAGGACGCTCCATACAGGACCAAAAAGATAGCTTGGGGGACTCCATGGGGGTTTGGAAAGCTCTCGATACCACTCTTTCGTTCTTTCTGTTTTCATGCCCGAAGTATATACTCTTTTTAGAATCTCACGATTTCGGATTCTATATAAGCAAGCTTTTTTTTTCGACTCCACGATTTGATTTCTATTTCCTTTTTTAGTGCAAGACTTTTATTTACGCACAGCTCCGCATATATGAGTACTACAGGCCTCCTGCCAGCCGTGTACTTTGCACCATTTCTACCATTAAGATGCTCCTCTACTCGTCTCTTAACATTTGTAGCTATTCCGCAGTAAAGTGTTTCATCGCGACACCTTAAAATATACACATAGTAGAGCATTATTTTTGAAGATCCAGTACTTCGTCAATTCTGATTTGGCTTACGAAGTCAGGAACGTGGCTAACGAGTACCATTGCGCCTTCGTATGAGTCTAGCGCTTTTGCGATGCCCGGTAGGTGGCGGAAGTTAATATGGTTTGTTGGCTCATCTAAAATAAGTAGCCCAGGCTTAAGCAAAACTAGCTGAGCAAAAGCAACGAGTCCCTTTTGTCCTTCAGAGAGCGAACCAATCTTTTTTTCAATAGTTGCACCAGTGAGCAAAAACCCTGCAGCAACTGATCTCATTTTTTCCTCTTCTTGTTTTTCCATAACACGCATGAGTTCTTGTCGAACGGTATTCTCAAAATTAAGTGTTGAAAAATCTTGGCGATAATACCCTACACGAATTCCTTTCTGAATGCTTGCACCATCGCTCTCTGCTCTAGCAAGTGCTTCAAGTAAGGTGCTTTTTCCAATTCCATTTGGCCCTTGAAGACGTAAGTGTTGCTTCTTTTTTAGTGAAATGTCTGCCTTTCTTGTTTCAGGCTTGTGCGTTTTTGGATTTATTGTCGTGAAAGCCTTAATTGTAAGAATTTCTCCAACAATTTCTTCTTGCGCAGGAATTACGAATGGCCTAATAGTTTTGTCTTCTTTTCGAACATCAACTTTATCTTCTTCCATCTCTTCAATTTCTGTACGCATTTTTTTAGCGACAAGTCTCATTTTTCCTCCTTTTTGAGCAAAGAAGTTTGCCTTATCTTTATTATCTTGAATTTTTTTCTCAAGCTGAGCATTCTTTCTGTTTTCTTTCTCAATGCGAAGGGTAATTTCTTTTAAGAGGTCAAAGTAGTTGCCAAAGTACTGTTCTACTTTTCTCGTATGCACATCGAGGTAAAGAACGCCGTCGCTAAAAGAATTTAGGAAGTCTGCATCGTGGGAAATTACCATGCACGTTTTTTCATATGACTTTAAAAACGTGGTGAGGTGTTCAATGCCGGCATGATCAAGATTATTTGTGGGCTCATCAAGGAGGAGTAGGTCCGGTTCTACAATTAACGCTCCAGAAAGGAGTAATCGTGCTTGCTGGCCACCTGAAAATGATGAGACGAGTCTATCAAGAGGCGCGTGGAGGTTTACTACATCAAGCACCTTAAGTATCCGCGGTTCTATGTCATAGACCTTTTCTTGAAAACGCATCTCAAAAAACTCTTTGACTGTTACTGCTCTCTCCATGGGTGTAATGACCTGATGCGCAAGTGCGATTGAAACTCCAGACGTTACCTGAATTTTTCCGTCCTCAGGAGCTAATGTGCCGGTAATTAGTTTAAAGAGGGTACTCTTGCCCGCTCCATTTTGTCCCATCAGGGTTACTTTCATCCCTTTTCTCAGCGAAAAATTAACCTCCGAGAGAATTGGATGGTTGTGGCCAAAGCCAAAAGAAACACCGTCAAAGCGAACGTACATCTCTTTTGGTGTGACATTTTCTGTACCTGTCTGTTTTGCCATAGCTCTACCCTACCACAGCTCGCATTCTAAATACAAAACAATGTTATTACGAGCGTATAGGTAGCCTAAGTTATGTACAGTATCCCCAAGCATCGAAAAAAAATATAGCGTATGCTGAAGATAGCATTATGCACAATCAGAAATCTATTTTTGATACTCTCACTAAGTCAGAACAGCGTACTTTTATGGTCACTCACGGAACATTATGATGCTGTCTGTACTTATTATCGCGTATGTCGTTGCCTTGGTAACGACTGCAATTTTTTTCTACGGCCTGAGAGAAATAATAAAAGGACCTATCCCAAAAAAAATTGCGCTCGAGAGCAATAATGCTCCATTTTTTTCACCCCGAGAAAAAATACTCATGTTTGGATGGGAGTTTCCACCGTTTAATAGCGGTGGACTTGGAGTTGCCTGTATGGGAATTGTGCAGGCTCTTGTACGAAGGAATTCTCCCGTTATTTTCGTATTACCTAAGCAATTCCCCCTTTCAATTCCTGGTGTATCTCTTTTGTACCAGCGAGACGATACCTTAACGATGATTGCTATTAATTCTGTGCTATCTCCCTATCTCACGAGTGATTCTTACTCGGCCAATAGAGAAAGTGCCTTTACAGGGCTTTATGGGTCAAGTTTACTTGATGAAGTTAGACGATATGGAAGCTTTGGTAGTAAAGTAGCTCGTCAAGAATCTTACGATGTAATCTATGCTCATGATTGGCTATCTTTCCCCGCTGGAATGCAGGCTAAAGAGGTCTCGGGCAAACCACTCGTGGTACATATTCACGCAACAGAATTTGACAGAAGCGGAAGCGGCTTGATAAACCAAGACGTATACAATATAGAACGAAGTGGCATGGAGTATGCAGACAAAGTTATCACTGTTTCAGAAATGACGAAGGCTATCATTGTTGAACGCTATGGAATACCCTCTAGTAAAATAAGTGTGGTGTACAACGGAATTGACGAGGTAACTGCGCCTCACAAAGAGTCTTCTTCTGGTGTGCTGAAATTACAAGGAATTAAAGATGCTGGATATTCTATAGTTTTATTCATGGGACGAATCACACTTCAAAAAGGTCCTGATTACTTTTTGCAGGCAGCGAAAAAAGTTCTAGCTGTACGTCCTAAGACTTTTTTCATTATGGCTGGCTCAGGAGATATGGAGCAAAGAATGATAGAAGAAGCAGCTTACCTTGGTATTTCACAACAATTTTTATTCCCTGGTTTCCTTCGTGGAAATGACCAATACGAGGCATTCAAAAATGCAGATCTTTTTGTCATGCCGTCCGTTTCAGAACCTTTCGGCATTGCTGCACTTGAGGCAATGCGTGCAGGTGTTCCTGTTTTACTTTCAAAACAGTCCGGGATTTCAGAGGTAACTCCTTCAAGCCACTTTGTTGACTTTTGGGATACCACAAAAATGGCTAGCTACATTGGTGAACTGCTCGATAATCCGCTCCTTAGATCCTATCTCGTAGAACGCGGATACATAGAAAGTGCTGCACTTTCTTGGGATAGGGCTGCAGAAAGTATTCAAAATATTGTCACTGATGTTTTGCACACAGATGCAACGAACCAAAAAACATGACCTCTGTTTGCTTTTATTTTCAGATTCACCAACCATACCGGGTAAAGCGCTATGGCGTCTTTTCAATTGGAAACGATTCGGACTACTTTAATGCCGAAGAAGATCACGACACAAACAATCTGCGCGTTGCTAGAAAAGTATCATTGAAGTCCTATGAGCCTACGACTGCATTACTTCTGGAGCTGATGCGGAAACATCCAGAGTTTAAAATCAGTTTTTCCATTTCTGGTATTGCTCTTGAACAGTTGCTCGTGGTATCTCCAAAAACTATCGAGAATATTAAGGAACTAGTTGCTATGGGACGTACGGAGCTACTTGCTGAAACCTATTACCATTCCCTATCTTTTTTCTACTCCAAAAAAGAATTCGAGGCACAGGTACAAAAACATACAGACTTACTGCTGGAGGTTTTTGGTGTTACGCCACGCGTTTTTAGAAATACTGAGCTTGCTTACTCAAACGAGCTTGGTCTTTGGGCAGAAATGAGAGGTTATAAAGGAATTTTGGCTGAGGGATGGGATCCTGTTTTAGAATGGCGGAGCCCTGGATTTGTTTATTCACCAAAAGGTGCACATTCTATTGCACTTCTTCTCAAAAATTACAAACTATCTGACGATATCGCTTTCCGCTTTGGAAGTAAGGTGTGGGAAGCGTGGCCGCTCACGGCAGAGAAATTTGCATCGTGGATACACTCGCTTTCCCATACTGAAGACGTTGTAAATTTATTTATGGATTTTGAAACCTTTGGCGAGCACCAGTGGGAGTCAACAGGTATTTTTAACTTTCTTAGGCAACTACCCCTCGAAGTACTAAAAGACTCGAATGTTGATTTTAAGACCCCGTCTGAAGTCATAGACTCCTACAGGATTAGAGATGAAATTGACATGCCCAGTGTTGTAACCTGGGCCGACACAGACAGAGATTTAACTGCATGGACAGGCAACGCCATGCAAAAAAATGCCCTTAAAGCAGTGTATGAAATTGAGCAGGCTGTTTATTCTTCAAATAATCTAAAGCATCTCGACACATGGAGAAAACTACAAACATCGGATCATTTTTACTATATGTGTACAAAATGGTCAGCTGATGGAGATGTGCATTCATATTTCTCTCCCTACAGCTCTCCACACGATGCCTTTACCCACTACATGAACGCGCTCACAGACCTAACACTGCGCACCAGAGATGGATACGAAGCTTCTAGTTAGTTTATACTAAGGTTATGCGATCGCTCACGCTTAGTAACGGTTCTCTCATGATAACTCTTGATGAGTTTGGAGAACTCAGAGATTTATATTTTCCACATGTCGGACTTGAAAATCACACCGAGGGTGGTCTCAGACACAGAGTAGGAGTATACGTAGACGGGGAACTTTCCTGGCTCTCAGCAGATCCTTCGTGGGATATTACAGTAACGTGTAAGAGTGAATCTCTTGCAAGCATGATATGTGCACGTAACAGTCGACTACAGGTTGAAATTACTGCACACGATGTGGTCTACAATGAAAGCACAATTTTTCTAAGAAATATCACTGTCAAGAATACTTCGTCTTTTGCAAGAGAGATTAAGCTCTACTTCGGTCATCAATTTAATATTTTTGGATCAAAAACTGGAAATACGGGCTACTATGACCCCGAATTAGAAGCGATTGTTCACTATAAAGGAAAACGTGTTTTTCTTATTTCAGGCAAACAAGGAGGAAAAATATTTTCAGACTATGCTGTAGGTCTTGTCGATTTCGAGAATAAGGAAGGTACCCACGTAGACGCTGAAGATGGAATTCTTTCTAAAAACCCAATTGAACACGGGCCTGTTGATTCTGTCATTGGATTTTATAGTTCATACGAGCCAGAGGAAGAGCGAGTTACAGAATATTGGATGACTGCAGGAACATCAATCTTTGAGGCAAAAAAGCTACACGAGTATGTCATTGCAAAAACTCCAGCACATCTCATTAAGACTACTGAGGGTTACTGGAAAGCTTGGGTAAATAGGTATGACTGGAATTTTTCTGAACTTAGCCCTGCTGCTGTTGCACTTTTTAAAAAATCCTTAATGTTTGTGAGGGCACATGTGGATGATGAAGGCGGTATCATTGCTTCGACTGACTCGGATATTCTTCAGCATGGCAAAGATACCTACGCGTACGTTTGGCCAAGAGACGCAGTGTATTCAGCCTTGTGCCTTGCCAGAGCTGGCGATCCAAATGTTGCGAGGCGTTTTTTTATTTTTTGCAAAAATGTAATTGCTCCTCCCGGGTACTTTATGCATAAATACCTGCCGGACGGTTCTCTTGGCTCTAGTTGGCATCCTTGGGTAAAAAATGCGAAGCCCCAACTCCCTATTCAAGAAGACGAGACCGCACTCGTGGTGTGGTCACTCTATGAACACTATCTTCACAGTCGCGATCTTGAATTTATCGAAAGTATTTATAATCCACTTATTGAAAAAGCTGCTGACTTCCTAGCCTCCTTTAGAACTAAGACTACCGGCCTTCCAAATCCTTCGTATGACTTATGGGAAGAGCAACACGGGATTTCAACATATACCGCCTGTGCAGTTTACGGTGCTCTACAAGCTGCTGCGGAAATTGCAAAACTTCTTGGGAAAGAAGACCGCGAACACTACTATAAAGAAGCCGCTAGTGAGGTGCGAGTAGGTATACTCACCCACCTATATGACGCCAAGCAAAATCAATTCTATAAAATGATACGGGTGCGTGATGGTATTTTTTATCCAGACAGTACGCATGATATTTCAAGTGTGTATGGCGTTTTTAGTTTTGGCGTACTTCCCCCTCATGACCCACGACTAGTGGAGGCTTTCGCAAACACGGTGGAAGTACTTAGCAAGGGCATTACCGTGTCTGGTATCGCCAGATATGAAAATGACTACTATTATAGGAAAACCCCAGATGCCTCTAATCCTTGGTTTATAACTTCTCTTTGGCATGCTGAATTTCTCATAGCAAAGGCTACGTCAAATGATGAGCTGGACGCAGTCAGATCTATTTTTGCTTGGGTGTGCTCTCACGCACTGCCCTCAGGAGTTCTTTCTGAACAAATAGATCCACGAACAGGTAAGCCTCTTTCTGTTGCCCCCCTCACATGGAGTCATTCGGCCTATGTAAATGCGATTTTGAAGTACCTTGATAAACTTGAGGCACTCGGTATTTGCACCGCATGTAATCCCGTCCAGTAAAAATCACTCGTGTTACACTGTTGTTATTACCATGGAGGAACAAATAGACAAGTTTAAGGAACAGTTTTCGTGGGAGCCAGAGCTTGTGGAAGAAGATCGCCTATCCCAAAAAACGACGGTAATGGTTTTGGGTATGGGAGGATCACACCTCGGAGCTGGACTTTTACTTCGTTCTTACCCTGCTATATTTCACTACATTCATAGTGATTACGGGCTCCCAGCTGTCCCGTCTGAAATTATTGAGAAGTCACACATCATAATTTGTTCATACTCGGGTGAAACAGCAGAGATGCTGGATTCGCTTAAAGAATGTCTCTCATTGGGACTTTGTCCGAGCATACTTACAAGCGGAGGAAAGTTACTAGAACTTGCACGGAAGCATCACCTTCCTCACGTTGTTCTCCCGCGCGATACGATAGAACCTCGTATGGCTGTTCCTTACATGATGCTCGCGCTCGGAAAGCTTTTGGGCAATTTAAGTGTTATTGTGGCTGTTCGAGAAGCTGGAAGCACCCTTAACATTAGTGAAATTAAAGAAAGGGGTACTTTTTTTGCAAATAGTCTAAAAAATAAAATCCCTGTTATCTACTCTAGTTTTCAAAACGCCCCTATCGCATACTATCTCAAGGCAACCTTTAACGAGACTGCAAAGATTCCCTGTTTTACCAATATTGTTCCTGAACTTTGCCATAACGAACTTTCAGGCTTCGACGTAAGTGATGTCTCGCTACCTCTCATCAAAAATCTTATGCCTATTTTTCTGGAGGATGATAATGATACACCTAGCATACAAAAACGCATGAATCTTCTTACCGAGCTGCTACAAGAACACAATGTTTCTGGAATACAATTCCCTTTGACAGAAAAAACTCCCCTTTCAAAGATTTTTACGTCTGTTCTTGTTGGGACCAGCGCCGCAGTATCTTTGGCTAAATACTACGGGGTAGAAGATTCTAAAACTCCACTTATAGCGAAGTTTAAAGATAGAATGAAAGACCATGATAGTACTTCTTGACATAGGAGGAACATCAACACGTCTTGCGCTTGCTCCCTCTAAAAAGGTTTTTGAAACGCCAATACTTTTTGATACACACCCCATATATACTGAAGGTATTGCGGAGATACGACGCCATGCAGAAGAGTTACTTTCAGAAAGATTCGTTACAGAAGTCGTTGTGGGTATTGCAGGAACACTTGCGGCAAATAAGCGCTCTCTCTCACGTTCTCCTCATTTACCAGATTGGGTAGGTGTTGATTTAGTATCAAAATTTGAAGAAGTATTCTCGACGACAGCAGTAACTCTCATAAACGATGCGTCGCTCGGTGGACTTGGTGAGGCGATCCACGGTGCCGGAAAAGGCGCTTCTATCGTGGCATACATAACCGTTGGTACAGGAATTGGAGGCTCCAGAATAACAAACGGAGAAATTGATGAAAGTGCTTCAGGTTTTGAAATAGGACATCAAATGATGTACGCGAACGGAGCACCTACTGAAATTGAAGATCTTGTATCAGGATCAGCTATTCAATTATTAGAAGGAATACCTGCAAAAAATATTCGTGATCAGCGTGTTTGGGCACACTATACAGAAATTTTTGCATATTCACTCTACAACACCATACTCCATTGGTCACCTGATACTGTCGTTCTGGGAGGATCTCTCTTTAAAGACGACGGTCTATCAATCGAGATTCTTAAGACTAAATTAGCGCAAATCAATACTGTGTACGATAGGCTTCCAAAACTCGTGCATGCAGAACTTGGAGATTTTGGTGGTTTATATGGTGGATTAGTCTACGCATCAAGAAAAATGTAAAGTTGGTCATCTCTCGCTCCCCAAACTATCAAGACTGATCTATACTACATATATGCACTTCACGCGTCTCATCAAAATTAGCAGACCTCGTTTTTGGATATATGAGCTTGGACCGTATGCGCTTGGCATTGCTGCCGCAGGTGGTCTTGCTAGTAACGTATGGCTACTTCCACCAGTGATTCTCTTTTTTTTATTTTTTACGTATCCGGCAAATATATACATTTATGGAATTAATGATGTCTACGATTATGAGACAGATAAACGTAACCCTAAGAAGATCGCATATGAATCGCTCGTGGTGCCCGCAGAGCATGCTCCGCTACTGCGTCACATATTTCTCGTAAGCGTTCCTTTTCTTGTGTATGCTTTTTTCTTGAGCACTCTGACGTTCTTGGCCTTACTCGCTTTTTTCGTCTTTGCAGGATATTACTCAGCTATTCCGATAAGAGCAAAAGCCCGGCCTTTTTTCGATAGCATATTCTCCGCAGGACATTACGTTGCAACAGGTGTCTTCTCATTCTTTTTAGTTAGCACTTACTACGGCACGCTTGCTTTCAGCACGCAGACAGTAATTATTAGTATCTTGGCTGGTATGTGTTGGGCTATTTCTATGCACGCATATTCAGCTATACCCGATATAAAGGCAGACACGGACGCAGGTCTGCGTACCATAGCTACGTCACTTGGACACAAAGGAACACTTCTCCTGTGTCTGGCGCTCTACGTCCTTGCCGGAGTACTTATAGTTCCGTACATAGGATATGTGGCGCTCGCCCTTTCACTTATTTACGTTTTTTTTATGCTCTATTCAATTTCAAAAAGGGATGAGGCTCTTTTTCGCGTCTATACCTACTTTCCGAAAATTAATACGCTAGCAGGTATGGTACTCTTTTTTGCCGTAGTATTTTCTTAAAGCGAAGCTAGGGGCGCAGGATCGTGAATTCCTTCAATTCGTTTATATACGAGTTCTGCAGAAATAAGACATATGGGCATTCCTATTCCTGGATTTGTTCCAGCTCCAACGAAAAAAAGATTTTTCACTTTTTTGTGGACATTGTTAGGTCTGAAAATTGCCGTTTGAGAAAGCGTGTGGGCAAGACCCAGTGCGCTTCCTTTGTAGGAGTTGTAATCGGTGATGAAATCTTTGACACAGTAAACTTTTTTGTAGGTAATTCTACTTTGCAAATCTGGTATGTTCATGTACTGCTCCATCTGCTCTAGAACTTTTTCTGTGTACACAGCGAGGTGCGCGTCATCGTAAGGAAGACCTGCTGCTATAGGTACTAGAACAAATAGATTTTCATATCCATCTGGAGCAACACTTGCGTCACTTTTTGAAGGTGCACATACGTAGAGCGATGGGTCACTCGGCCATTCTGGCTTCTTGAAGATCTGCTTAAAGTTCTCCTCCCAATGCTCTGCAAAGAGTAAGTTGTGGTGCTCGAGTGAGGGTATTTTACCCTTGATGCCGAGGTAGAGAATAAACGCAGATGGCGCCATTAGTTTTCTGTTCCACGATGATGTACTTTTTTGCTGGTATTTCTTTGGTAATAGCGTCTGATCTGTGTGCACTATATCTGCATTTGAAATAACGATATCAGCGAAAAGTACTTCTCCTCCTTTTTGCTCTACCCCAACTGCCATATCGTTTTCTATTACGATGCGTTTCACCTCTGCATTCGTCCTTATAATGACGCCATTTTTTTTTGCAATAGTATTAAGCGCTTCTGTAACTTTATAAATTCCCCCTTCTGGGTACCAAACCCCTTCTATGAAATCTACATAGTTCATCATGCTGTAAATACCTGGAGCGTCTCCTGGTGCCGTGCCTAGAAGTATCGTTTGGTACTGTAATACTTTTCTTAAAATTTCACTTTTGAACTTACCATTTATAATTGACTGTACTTTCTTAAACAGTGGTAATTTTCTTCCTTCCTCCATCACACGCTTATTAAAAAAATCAAAGATAGAATCATAGTTTTTGAACATAAACTCATCTCTGGCCGTCTGGTACTGGTACTCAGTCGTCTTCATATATTTCTGTAAAACTTCTCCTGACCCAGCTTCTATGTTTTCAAATGTTTCGATGGTTTTTGAAAGGTCTGAATAAAAATCATAGTGTCTTTTCTCACTTTTAAGAAAAATGCGGTATGAGGGGCTCAATCGTCGGAGCGTAAGGTGATCTTCTATCTTTTCCTCCATTAGAGAAAAGAAGTGTTCAAAGATGTCTGGCATCATGTACCAAGATGGACCCTTATCAAAAAGGAATCCTTCTTCTTCTATGAGCGAGGCTCGTCCACCGACCGTGGCATTTTTTTCCAAGAGCGTAACTTGGTAGCCTTTTTTTGCAAGGAGCGATGCGCAGGCCATCCCACCATATCCTCCTCCGATAACGATAACGCTCTGTCTCACTTTTGGTATTTCCTCGTTCATGTTCTCAGAACTATTGGTAAGGCAATGTATGCTTTTTGAATAAATGTCAGATGTGCTCGCTTTCTAAAAATATCAAAAGCTTCTGATTCAAGTACGCGTAATATCTGTGAGTATAGCACTCGTGCAATATATACCGCCTTCCCTGCCGTAGGTGGCAAAAGCTGAATTCCTTCATCGGCTAAGATATAGAGAGCGTGCGTTCTTTTAATCTCAAAAGCAAGCAGTTCCCGTATATTTTTCGTCATTTTTCTGTCAATTAAATCCTGTCGGCTAACGTTATACATATTCATATCTTCTTGTGGAATGTATATACGACCGCGCGAAGCAATATCATCTCCAATATCGCGGAGAAAATTGGTCATCTGAAAAGCCTCCCCGAGCGCCTCTGCCCTATCTAACACTTTCTCTCTATATTCTTCACTGCCTTTAAAGCGTACATCATCGTTGCAGAAAATGTACGTCATTATGATGCCGACCACACCTGCTGATCCATACATATATTTTTTCAAATCTTCGTAGGTGGCATACTCCCTCTTCCATGTGTCCATACTCATAGCTTCCAAAAAATGGGTACTCAATTCGAAAGGTATATCATATGCATCAAATACGTATTTTGTCGCTCTAAGAATTTGCTCAGACTCTCCTTCGAGGGTACTTTTCTCTCCCCCGTATATAGCTTTCCATTCATTTTTCCAGATATTCAATTTTTCTCTAGCTGTTTGTGACTCCTTTACGTATACAGTATCAACATACTCATCTGGATACCTGAAAAACGCATACAGAATACACGTTGCGTCATGGTGTTTTTTTGTGAGTAAAAATGTTCCAAAATAGAAACTTTTTCCATATTTTTTGTGGATAGCTCGAGCGAGATCAACATCATTTCTATACTCTGGGTACTCCATGTTATTTCTTTCTCTTCAAGAGCATTTCTAAGACTTCACTAAAGCGCTTTTTACATACCCCAACGAGAGTTGTATCCATCAGCAACATTTGAGCACTGGTGGCGTACTCGGCTACTTTATTTTCTGCGTACGCAACTGCTCCGCTTTCACGAAACATTGCCATCAGAATTTCTTTAGCATGCGGAGGTACCGGTTTTCCAAAGTATTCATAGAGTATCTTCTTCTGGTTTGCTGTCCCGTTCAGAAAGACGTACTGAGAAAGGTAGGTGTGCTGTCCACTAGCAACATCGAGAAATGTTTCTTTTCCTGTCTGATCTGATCTGCCAACAACATCTAGTAGATCGTCTTGTATTTGGAACAAAAGTCCAAGCAAAAGTCCAAATTTTTCAAAAAAGGAGTTTCCGATCGATTTATTTGCCATTGCCTCTCCAATGTAGAGTGGATTTACAAATGTATACCTGGCAGTCTTAAGTTCATTTTTTTTGTCCAAAGTTTCTCCGGTAGTCTCCCTAGACAGCATGAGCGAAACGTCCAGCATCTGCCCTGCGACGACTTCATCAATCATTCGATTATAAATTCTCTTGACTTCTAAAGACTCTGTTTGACCAACGATTTCAGAAGACCAACTAAACAATAGGTCTCCAGCGAGTATCGCCATACTTTCACCCACGTGGTGAGCATCGCCTGTTGGGCACTGTCCTGCTTTATCTTTCCCAAACTCATGGGTTGTTTGTATTCCATGGCGCGTAGTACCCCTATCGATTATGTCGTCATGGATAAGTGCAAAGGTGTGGAAAAGTTCAAGAGCAACACCAATACGAAACGAGCAATCAATATCCGTTCCACCCAAGGTGCGATACGCCAAATAGGTCATGTAAGGCCTAATTCTTTTACCTCCCACGATAACGAGTGAGGCTGCGTGCTTCACGATCTCTGCAGAGATTTGATTATCAATAATTGAAATATATGATGCAATTTTTTTGTCTAGGTGTGCTTTAAGAACTAAGTCAAATTTTTCTTTAAACTCAGCCAGTGTGAAAACTTCCACATCATTATTCCTTGAAGGTATAAACGTCGTCATGCGACGAAAGGGTGATAGTGTAAATGATTTCATATATTATTGGTACTGAATGAAGCTCGGGCGTGGAGTTAGATTTAAAAGATCTCTTGGTGTGAGGAGTCTCGTGCTTGGGGGTTTCAAGTCATTTTTGTAAAAAATTTTAAATCCTGTGAACTGTACTGGCTCGCTGACCACTACTTTTTTGTAAGTATTCAATTTCTTAGCAGGATCTCCCCATCCATCCATATCAATAACTATTTGAACTTCAGGAAGCGGTTCAATAAGACTTGTTCTAGTAAGCATGTTATGTGTGAAGCGATGCACAATGAGGACTTTCGGGGGAAGGTTGTGCTCCCGCACAATGTTAGCCAAATATTGTGCAGCATAGTTTATGTCTGTAGCGTCAAAAGTACCAATTACCGTCCCTGGTTTGTCACCTCCTTTCATTGAAAATTCAGGATCAAGTGCTAAGTGCACCTCGGGCATTTGTAAATATGCATCTAGGTACGGTAATTCTTTTTGTAGTGTTGAGAGTCCTACCTGAACGTCTAGGATAACAATCCCGTTGACCTCTTTGGCGAGCTGAACTGCTTTATCAATTTCAGTATCAGGCATTCGAAGCGTATACAAACCTTCCTTACCAGGACTAAGTTGCGCCGTACTCGCGATATAGTTAATCGCTGGAATTGCCTTCGTTGTTGGATCTATTGCATCCCATGCGGCGACTTCAGCAAGAAGCATTTTTTTCATGACTTCTGGCGGATATTCTCCAAGTACACCCATTTTTTTTGAATAAAAATTACCGTAATAGGCTATTATTCTTTTGTCTGGAAGAATCGCGCCGACATTCGGATAGACTGCTTTTGCTGGCCACGTGCGCACAGTTGAAGTGGCTGTTGTGCTTGCGTAATTTGCGAGCAGTTCCATTTTTCGGTCGTACTCTTTCGCATTAAATGTCGGTGCTAATACCCGCTCCACAACATTCCCCACACTCACCGCCACATTGTCTGCCTTAGTATATCGGACTCCTGTAAGCTCGCTAAAACATATCACGTAGACAACTAGTGCGCATACGAGCGTTATGCTACCAAGAACGATATGTCCTTTTTTAGGTTTTGAATTTATTTTTATCTTTTTCATAGTCTACTTAAAGTACTGAAGTTCCAAAAAATATGCCCACTGCATACGTTATGATCATCGCAAGCAAACCCCCAAGTACAACTCTGGTAGTTGCTCTCAGGACTCGTGCGCCACCAATTCTGGCGCTTAGTACTCCCGTGATTACAAGTGCCAGGAAGACTGCGCCGAAAGTTGCAGGTATTCGTACTTCTGGGCTCGGAAGTACCATTGCCAAAAGTGGTATCAAAGCGCCGAAAGAGAACGCAATTGCTGACGAAAAAGCCGCGTGAGTCGGATTTGTGAGGTCGTTTGGATTTATACCAAGCTCAATATCAACATGTGCCTTAAAAGCGTCATGCTTTGTAAGTTCACGTGCAACTATTTCTGCCGTACCCCGCGAGAGACCCTTGGCTTCATATAATATAGTTAACTCTTCAAGCTCTTCTTTCGGGTTATCCCGAAGCTCTTGCTGCTCTTTCCTCAGCAACGCTCGCTGACCGTCTCTCTGAGAACTTACTGACACATACTCGCCTACAGCCATAGAAAGAGCACCCGCAATTAATGCTGCAATACCGATTTGGAAAAGAAGCTTTCCGTCTGTTGTGGCTCCTGCTACTCCGACTATAAGCGCTGCAACTGAGACGATACCATCATTTGCACCAAGAACAGCAGCCCGTAACCAATTCAGTTTACTGAAAACACTATCACTATGGGGTTCTCCATGCGCATTAATATTTCTGCTGTCGCTATGCATTGTATACAGAGTATACCAACATTTTACGTAGAACTCGACTAGCTTTTCATGGTACTGTCCTTACATGAACGAGAAGCAAAATCTGGTCGTTTACTGGTCTCGCAGAGATTTTCGTCTGCTCGACAACAAAGCGCTCAAAGTTGCAGTAGATGCTTCACGCGCGCAGGGTATTCCACTCCTGCCAATATTTATCATCGAAGATTATATGGTACAGGCAGATCCTTCTTCCCAGTTTGGATATCCTTCACGATATTTCCTCTCGCGTGCGCTTCCTTTATTTAGTGCTCACTTCATAAACTTTTTAATTCTCCAAGGAAAGCCCTCTCATATTTTTTCTCTGCTTTCAAAGCACTTTAAACTTCAGATACATGTCAATGAAGATATTTATCCTGATTTTTACAAGCAGGTAAAGAAAATAGATAACCTTTCAGTCACTATTTATGTACATAGAGATTCGCTGACGATAGACAGGGAAACTAAAACGGGTCAAGGCAACTATTACAGCATTTTTACACCCTTCAAAAGAGCAGTATGGGAGAGCTTTATTGGTGCGCAGACAGAAGAAAAAGTATGTTTACGGAACCAAACCTCTATACCAAAGAATATTTTAGAAACTATATTCACGCTCGTAAAAATTGTTCCCAGTGACCAACAGTCTCTCCTGCTTCTCTTTAAAGAGAGTAGAACTATCAATGTTCTTGCGACAACGATTGACCTTAATAAGTATCTCCCACTACCCGATCTCTCTACGTGGTACTTCGATGAAGAACGAGCTCTTTCACTCTTTGCTTCATACCTGGAATCTGGAAATCTCGCCCATTACAAAGAAAATCGAGACTCACTTGAAAAAGACACAGAGTTTGAAGTAATAGCTTCAAATACACTCTACGGAAAAACATCTCGGATGAGTCTCGCGCTCACTTGGGGTCTTATTTCAGCACGAACCTTAAAAATGATGATAGTTTCCTACACGAACAAAGATCTTAGAGACCTTACTTCCTTTTCAAATGATGAGGGGTCTGTCGCTTTTCTAACAGAACTTATATGGCGTGAATTTTATAAGTATCTTTTCTACCACAATCAAGAACTCATGCAAACTGAATTCCAAGAAAAATATAGAGGTACCATAGAATGGGTAAAAGGGTCTGTTGCGCATGCACGGTTCAGGGCATGGCTACAGGGCAAAACTGGATATCCTGTGGTAGATGCTGCAATGAGCCAGCTGGCAGCAACTGGGGGTATGCATAATCGCTCTCGCATGATTGTAGCGAGTATCCTGACAAAAAATCTGGGTGTTGATTGGCGCGCTGGGCAAGAGTACTTCAGAGCAGCTCTCATTGACCTCGATGATGCGTCCAATAACGGAGGCTGGCAGTGGGCAGCATCCGTAGGAGCTGATCCAAAGCCAATACGCATTTTTAATGCTGAACTTCAAGCAAAAAACCATGACGCGCGAGGTGCCTATCAAAAAAAGTGGCTTGGGAATCGTACTTATATAGATCCTATTATTTCCCACAAACAAGGAAGAGAAGAGGCGTTAAGGAGGTACGGCTTATAGGGTAAAGCTCCTAGAGATTTTTAATTCATAACGCTTTGTAAGCGTTCTAAGGCAACAACAAACGCCGCACGTCGTAAATCTGTTTTTAACGCAATAGACTTTTCATACACAATAAGAGCTTCTCTTTCCATAATAGTTTTAAGTTTTTCTTCCACAATCTCTTTGCTCCAATGTTCTCCACTAAGATTTTGTTCCCACTCAAAACTTGATACCGTAACTCCGCCTGCGTTCGCTAGTATATCTGGAACTATCGTAATTCCCTTTTTAAAGAGTATTTCATCCGCTTCTGGAGTCGTTGGCCCATTGGCAAGCTCAACAATAAATCTAGCTTGAATATTACTAGCATTTTTTTCTGTAATTTGATTTTCCAACGCTGCGGGAATAAGTACATCACACGACAGCTTTAGTAGCTCTTCATTAGTAATACTTTTTGCTCCCGGGTATCCGAATAAAGTTCCATGCTCTTTTTTGTATCGTTCTACTTCGAGAATATCCAGCCCATCTTCTTTAAAAAGTCCCTGTTTAGAATCTGAAACAGCGATTACTTTATGTCCAGCTGCAGTAAACAGTTCCGCCGCATGGGCTCCGACGTTTCCCATTCCCTGTATAGCAACGCTCGCATTAGCGGGAACTCCATACCAACGACTCAGTGCATCAAACACATATAGTCCGCCGAGACTCGTAGCGGTTACTCGACCCTCTGATCCGCCTAGCAGAAGTGACTTTCCCGTAAAACTTGCCCCCGACGTATCGCTTGAAAGAAGAGCGTATTCATTAACCATCCATCCCATGATTTCAGGTGTCGTATTAACATCTGGTGCAGGAACATCTTTTTGAGGTCCTAATACGTCAAACATTCCTCGTACAAATCCTCGCGAAAGCTCTTCTAGTTCTCGTTTAGATAGATTTTTTGGTTCAACACTTATCCCTCCCTTTCCACCACCCATAGGAATATTCACTACCGCGCACTTAAGGGTCATCCAAAAAGCGAGTGCTTTAACTTCCTGTACATCTGTATCTGGATGAAATCTAATTCCTCCCTTATATGGACCGCGAGCATTATTGTGTTGAACACGATATCCTTCAAACACTTTAATCACGCCCGAGTCCATTTTTACTGGAATAGAAATTCTAACCTCTCTATTTGGACTTGAGAGCCTATCGATTAAATCTCTAGGAAACTCTTTCAAATCATGCGCTCTTGCTAACTGTGTTAGTGCATTTTGAAAGGCATCGTGCATATATACTTAGAATACCACGTGATACCTTAGGCATTTCTACCTGCAACAAAGCCTGTAGTCCAACAAAGTTGCAAAGAATATCCTCCTGAAGGACGTCTAACATGAAGCAAATCTCCCGTAATGTAAAGATTATCTATCTTTTTTGAACGCATACTTTTCATATCAATTTCAGTCAAAGGAACTCCGCCGTCAGCTACTACAGCTCGCGAAAGTCCCATGAGTCCGTCTATAGAAAGAGTAATATTTTTTAATAATTCTGAAAGTTTTCTTCGCTCCTCCTTCCGAATGCTATGTACTTTAGTAAGAGGGCTAATTGAAGGTATCAACGATAGAAGCACATCACTTGTGCCGGCCGGGGTAATTTCCTTGAACACATTCTTTAGCGTTTTATTTTTATTCTTATCGAAAATGGTACTAATGTGTTTATCCAAGATACCAAGATCAACTGAAGGGTAGAGGTCCACAATGGCCGTTACCTCTCCTTCGTGCAGTAGATCTGAAACACTGGCAGCAAGGTTTAAAATCATAGGGCCTCCCACTCCAAAGTGCGTACATAAAATAGTCCCTCGTTTAGAAAATTTCTTCTTACCTGAAACATAAAAAGTAATCCTCACGTCTGGCAAACTTTTACCCGCAAGTTCCCGTATCCACATCTCTTTTATTTTAAGTGGAACTATTGTTGGTGTTGGAGTTTTAATGCTGTGACCGAGTTGTGCAAGGAACTTAAAGCCCTTGCCCGTTGAACCTGTTTGCGGATGCGAAAGTCCGCCCGTGGCGAGAATGTAGGAATCTGCGGTAATAGATTCTTTTCCTACCAGTATTTTCTCAATATGAGTACTACTAGAGATGATACTTGCAACGGGACTTTGAAGGCGGATTGTTACACCTCCCGCGTCCATATAGTCGTTAAGCACTCGAACCACATCCTCCGCCTTATTTGATGTTGGAAATGCCCGATTACCTGCCTCGACCGTAAGTCGGAGTCCTTTTGATTCGAAAAAGGAAACGGTTGCCTCCATGCCAAACTCAGAAAACGGAGAATAGAGAAACTGCTCACTTTCGGAATATTTTTTGAGCAACTTTTTTTCATCTGATTCTCTATTTAGAATGTTGCACCTGCCTCCACCGGAGATACGTAATTTTTCTCCAAGCCTTTTATTCTGTTCGAGAAGCAAAACCTTTTTGCCACGCGAGGCGCAAACCCCTGCTGCCATCATTCCGGACGCACCTCCTCCTATTACAACAACGTCATAGTGTTCAAATTTCATGATGTTTTGTCTGATCATATTCCTTTGGAACATCCCAGATAGAGGGCGAATGTTTCAGGCCTGAAAGTACTTCGCTTATTTTTTTACCTCCATACAAAGAGGGTAAAATCCCGACACCATTACATCCGAGATTGTAGAGAAGAACGGGATTTTTTGGCTCAACACCAATGAGACGTACGCCATTTTTTGTGTAACCCATAAGTCCGTGCCACGTAAAAACGTAGGGAACCTTTATATTTCCTGTGTAGGTCTTCTTTAAAAATTCATCGATTTCTTTTGTTTTTTCTGACGGGAAATCACTTTCATGGGTGTAGGCACGACTATCGTTCACAAGCATTTCCGGGCCGCCAATTGAAATGAGGTTGTACCTTTTTTCATCCTCGTATTCATACTCTCTGCGCGTTAGATAAAAGTAGGGGTCGGAGGTCTCCGCTTCCGGATTAGTAAGGTAACTTATGGCGATCGGTGGCTTATTCATTTCCTCCAAATAACCAGACATGTACCCCACATTACCGTCTACGAGATGGTGGAATTTCGTATTGATATCAAGTCCCGTCTCGTTTAGTATTGTTACATTTTCAAATCCGTTCGTACATAAAACAACTCGGTCTGACTCGACAAAGTGCGTTCCAGCATCAAGATAAGCCATGTCGCTGTGGAGTACCAATTTGGTGATTGGTGTGTGCTCGTACAGAGTAAAGCGACCTTTATATGTTTCCAAAAGGTATAGAAGAATTTCTTCGCAAAATAGGGCGCTGTTAATACAACCTTTTTGTGAAGAGAGCACGCAAATATAGCTTGTGTCTTTTGTTTCAAGAAGTTTTAAAATTTTCTCTTGCGGAGCTAAGGCGTAAAGATTCACAAACTCTTTTGGGATATCATCGAGAAAATTAGCTACATCACTGATTAATATTTCTTCTGTGGCGAGTCCGCTTTGCCTTTTTAGGGCGTTATTTGTGAGGTGAAGAAGTACTTGTTCAAAACTAACGAGTCCGGCATGGCCCATAAATCGTGAAAATGGAATGGTAAGTTTAGCTTGGAGATACATTTCGTCTAGTAACAGCCAGGCGTCTATAATATTTTTTTGTCCCTCTGCCGCCATCATGAGCCCAAACTCTTCGGTGAGGCTTTTGAGGCCTCGCTCAAAATAGCTCACCACTTGTCCTGCGTTGTGCCCAGTTGCTCCGTGTGCGAGTTTATGTCGCTCTACCATTATGACCGATTTTTCCGTGTCTCTTAGTGTAAAAAAGGCAGTGGCAATGCCTGCAATCCCTGCTCCAATAATTGCAACATCCGCACGCACATCTTTTGAGAGAAATTCGGTGGGACGTTCCTTACGCAGTTGATAAAGCCATGGAGATTGGTTTTTTTTCATGTATGTTCCTGTTGCCTACGTTCCACCAATGTCCGCTGAGTTAAAAAGAACATTGAATTGTTTACACCACGTGAGTACATATCGATAATCTGAAACATTGATACCACTGGGCAGTTCATAATTAACACTTCCCTCTGTGGCGCGGACTGCGCCAAGGTCAACAAACTCTTTTGCGTCTAGGTCTTTTGAGAGATACACATATAGATCTGGACCATTTATTGTTTTGTAGTCTTCATACCGAATGTATGTTTTTCCATTCCCTGTAACAACTCGTACCTTACCTGTTGCAGGGTGCTGCGGGGTGTCTACAATTGCTACTCCTTTCCTTACCGTAGCGTTTGTAGTATCCGATGTGTTTTCAAAATTCGTGCCTTCTGTGGAACTGCTAGGACTGGCCTCATTAAGAATGAGAGGGTTCCAAAGCGGAGATAGTACATAGTATGCAAAGAAAATTCCACTTCCTAGTAAAACGATTGCTCCTAGTACCATTATTTTTTTTTTCGTGGATACTTCTTGCATATAAGAGCTAAGTGAAATTATTGACGTCTCTTCCAAACTGGTGTATAATATATGTTACTTAAGTTCAAAAGTGGCGCGTGTTGTAACCATTACCTCCTTATTTAAACTCGTGGTGTCATAGGATCCGTAATCACTTATATCAACACCCCCCTGTGGAAGAACCTGCACGACACCTCCAACTGCATTTTTAAGAGGTCCGACGCTACGACCAGAATCAAGAGCAATAGCCTTAGCTCTTTCCGTTGCATCTTTAATTGCTTCCGTTAGTAGTCGTACCCTTATTTCGTCTAACTTACTATAGGTAAGCTCAAGCCCGCCACTGGTTACTAAATACCCCTCTCCACTAACAACACTAAGGTCATTTGCGAGTCTGGTAAGCGTTTCTATATTAGTCCCTAGTACCACAACACTTCTATACACTGAATGTCCTGTTTGAACCGCTTCACTATTTTGAGGGTAGTAGTATGTAGCATTTGTTGTGCCTGCCGGTGTCTCAAATCCTGTAAGGCCCTGTGAAGTTAAATAAGTTGTAACTTTTTTCACTGCCTTCTCCACGAGCACCGTTCCCTGTTCTCTGCCATCAATTCCCGTTTTTACTTCGATAGAAATACTGAGCCGGGCAGTATCAGCGATAACTGCTTCTTTTGCAGAACCAGTAACTTCAATGGTGTCTCCACCTTTAACTATCGTGTACACAACCTGTGAGCCGTAAAGCACGATAATAAAGAGTCCTGCGACAAGAATCGTAATGGCAGCGACAAGTGGCTGTGAGTAGTCAAACAGTCTTTTAAAGTTCATATACGTGCAGTATACGGCATAAAAAGCTCCGTGTGTGAATGTGTGTGAATAGACCCAAAGGCGTAACCTTTGGGTCTATTCACACACATTTTCTAAAGTGGGCACGCCTGAAACTCGCAATTAGGACCTGTTCGTCCCACGTAGGAACCGTCCGGACACGCTTTTGCTTCCATCGTACAAGCAATCGGTAAAGGTGGTTCGTCATTTACTACTTTTGGCACACCGGTACTACTAAATACCATGATTCCTGTGTCTTTCGCGAGGATTAGGCGTAATTCACTACCGACAATTTTGTATGAAGTCACTAGCCCTAGATCACGGACGTATACAGATTCAAGAGTCTCTCCCATGCACGCCTTTTTTGTTGCTGCAATTGGCCCGATACGGAGCACCTCTCCGTTAACTAAATAGCCACCAGAGAGGCTGTTGCAATCGGTAGTACTTGTAAAGCGTTTTGCTGTGTCAAGGCTAAGAACGAATTCTCCTGCTGGGGCGATTATTTTTTTATCGCCTGCAACTGCACCTGGTTCTGTGTGCAACCACGTCCACTTTGGTCCAACAAGAGAATACTCGGCCCCAGTACTTCCAGTCTCTGAGGTATTCGTTGGTGTGCTTGATGTAGTAACTTGCTCGACATTAATCTGAACGTCGGTTACATAAAGACCGTTAGGAATAACGAGTTTGGCTTCTGTAGAAGTCCAAACGAGAGTACCATCCTTAGAGATAGTTGCTCGGACGATATACGTATTCTCGGCCTTTATGAGCGCTGGGTCATATGAGAGAGTATAGGGAATCGGCACATTTTCGCCTGAAGTAGTTATGGTCGTTGATGCGATAACTAGAGCGGGAGCATCTACCATTGAAACGTCCTGTAACGTCACGAGCACAACACTTCCATCGGCTAGTGCGACACGCTCTGGGTACATTACCGTACCAGAAAGACTTGCATAGACTACTGATGGATTTTTTTGGCTGTAGAGAAATATGCCTGCCCCCAAAAGTATGAGGATTCCGATACCCAAAAGTACTTGTTTGTTCATGTTGGCTTCTTACGGCTAATACTTAGAGTATATCACTTGGCCATTCCTTCTCTTTGCTTTGGTTGAAATATTGATCAATCATTCAATTACAGACTCTCCGCTAACCGAATCTGGATTTCCTCACTACTGCCAGTAACGCTGTAGGCTTCCCCATCATAGGCATCCAAAACGGTACCATGTCCGCCGACGCAATCAAAAAGAATGCTAGAGTTAATCCAACAACAAGGTAGAGGTATTATTTATTTATAACAAATAGTAAATAGAGATTCTGTTGGTACCGAAAAAGTCTCGGCTAATTTAAGTGCTAAAAGAACCGAAGGTGTGTAATTGCCTTTTTCAATAGCAATAATAGTTTGTCTCGTAACGCCTACATGCAGAGCCAGCGCTTCTTGTGTAAGCCCCGACTTTGTTCTGTATTCGTTTACGCTGTTACGTACTGTTTCTTGCATAGTTCACTAAAACTTTACCATGTATAGTCTACTTTACAAAGTAATTTTGAGAACTCTTGGTATAATAAATGATTATAGGCTAAGTACATGTATATGCTTCTAAAAATTCTTGTCCTCTTCGCGAGTATCGCCCAAGTGCTGGGAGCGGCGTACTTAAGCATTGGAACCTTTCAAGAAACGGCACGGCAGTTGCCAGTATTTATCCAGCCTGCCGGTTGGGCGTTTAGTATTTGGGGACTTATCTACAGTCTTTCTTTTATCTATGCTGTATACCAAATTATTCCAAAATACGACAATGAATTACTTAAACAAACTAGGCTACCGGCTCTTTTAGGATTCTCACTATCAATCGCGTGGCTATTTTTTGCGGGCCTTACCAATCTTTGGGTGTGGCTCACCATCCCAATTTTGTTTGCAATGGCAATTATATTGGTGCGTATAGTAAATGCTCCTGCAGTCGTTACTAAGTGGCAACGAGTTTTCTCAAGAAATATTTTACTTCCCTATGCTGCATGGACGGGTATTGCGGTATGGGTAAATGTCCAAGCACTCTTGGTAGATCAGATGATTATTACTTCATCCACCATAAATTTCGTCACTAATTTAGTACTGTTTGCAGGCCTTGCTACCTTTACTTTATTTTACTTTAAAAAAACCGCCTACAGTGCTTGGTATGGCGGGATTATGATATGGGCAGGAATCGCGGTAGTGACCGTCAATCTTACCGAAGGCAGTATCTGGTTTGCTCTATTAGCCGGAATGTACACAATTGTTAGTGCAGGACTTGTCGTACGTGGATTCGTTAGGTAAATCCAATCGAAACGACGTCGCCATGTTTTTTTGGTTGCT
>Ga0105047_10000756_pt1 | contig 56394 bp, 47 predicted proteins | sample MAT04_FD_78384 | JGI IMG/M metagenome (GOLD analysis project Ga0105047, IMG submission 78384) | Freshwater microbial communities from Lake Fryxell liftoff mats and glacier meltwater in Antarctica - MAT-04 (megahit assembly) | ecosystem: Environmental > Aquatic > Freshwater > Ice > Liftoff... | reverse complement strand
GATGAGACCATGGCCTATGTCAAGAAGGGTGTCATTTATGGCACCATCGGTCAAGACCCCTTCGCTCAGGGACATGATGCCGCCATCCGCCTCTTCAACATGATCGTTGGTGGCGTCTCTCCCGAGTGCGGCCGCATGGTCACCAAATCTGATGTTGTCACCAAGGACAATATCGACCAGTATTGGAAAGCTCCCTAGAAATTACGGTTTTCAAGTTGGGGCAGCCAGAAAATTGGCTGCCCCAACCCCCTGTTTTTGTTTGAATAAGTTTTGGGAACAAAATTCACAGGCCTTCTTGAACCAATAACAGGAACAACTGGAGTAAAGAGTATGTCAAAAAATTCTGCTGGCGAATTTATTCTGGAGATAAAAAATCTTTCCAAGCGCTTTGGCGGCATTCAGGCTCTTGAGAATGTGGACTTGCAAGTACGTTATGGTGAAGTTCACGCGCTGGTAGGCGAAAATGGTGCTGGTAAATCCACGCTTATGAATGTTCTGGGGGGCATTATTGAGTGCGATCAAGGAGAAGTAATCTATCAGGGACGGCCGGTTGCTTTTTCCAATCCGGTGCAATCCCTGCACGCCGGGATTGCTATTATTCACCAGGAATTAGCCATGCTGCCATCGTTGAATGTGATTGACAACATGTTTATCGGCAGAATGAAAGCCAAGAATGGGTTTATCTCCTGGAGCAATTTGGAGAATAAGACCAGAGAGTACCTATCCCTGGTTGGTCTGGATATTGATCCCTACACGTTGGCGAGGGACCTGTCCATTTCTCAACGCCAGCTTGTTGAAATCGCAAAGGCTGTTTCAATGGATGCCAGCCTGATAATCATGGATGAGCCGAATTCATCCTTGAGCGAATCTGAGACTGAATTATTGTTTAATGTTATCAACCGCCTTCAAGCGAATAATGTCGCTGTGATCTATGTGTCACATAAGATTAACGAAGTACTGCGGATTTCTGACCGTATTAGCGTATTGCGTGATGGTCATTATGTTGGAACGGTTAATAAAGCGGAAGCGACAGTGGCATCGATTATCGAAATGATGGTAGGCCGCCAGGTACTCATCCAAAGGGAGGGCAAAGGCAGCCGTACTGATATTGCCCTTCTTCAGGTTGAGCATCTTTCAGGGGAGCGCTTTGCGGATGTCAGTTTTCAGCTAAATCGTGGTGAGATTCTGGGTTTTGCTGGTCTGGTGGGGGCGGGGCGGAGTGAGGTGGCACGGGCGATATTCGGTGCCGACCCGATCAAGACCGGGAAACTTCTCATCGACGGGAAATCGGTCCGTTTTAATCTTCCTACAGATGCGATTAAGGCCGGTCTGGCGATGGTGCAGGAAGATCGCAAGGTTCTGTCGCTGTTTATGGATATGTCCATTCTTTACAATGTTTCAATGGCCAAGCTGCCACAAATGGCATCAGGTGGCTTTATTCGTGGGAATGAAGAAACCCAGACTGCAGAAAGTTTTGTGAAAAAACTCAGCATTAAATTGTCGAGTGTCCATGCGCCTGTACGCAGCCTGAGTGGTGGTAACCAGCAAAAAACTGTACTGGCGCGCTGGCTGGCCACCAATCCGCGTATTTTGATCCTGGATGAGCCGACCCACGGTGTGGATATCGGCGCAAAGGCAGAGATTTATAAGTTGATGCGTGACCTGGCTGAGTCAGGCATTGGTATCATTCTAATATCTTCAGAACTACCTGAGATCATGGCCATGTCTGACCGGGTGGCGGTGATGCACGAAGGTCACCTGATGGGCATTCTGGATCAGAATGAAGCCAGCGAATCTGAAATTATGTCACTGGCTACGGGTCACGCGCGTGAAATGGCGTATTGACCCCTTCCTTTTATTCGTGGCCTGAGGTCTTTATGAGCGAATGTTCTTTGAAAAAAACAACCTTTCGCGGTTGGAACGCGATTGAGGTGCAAAATGGCACGATTCGCCTGGTGGCGGTGCCGGAGATCGGTGGGCGGATCATGGCCTACGATCTGGGTGATGCACATTTTATTTACGTTGACAATGAGCTTGCGGGTAAGCTTTTTAGTGCAGAAGAAAATCAGGGGGATGGCTCGCTGGCAGCCTGGAAAAATTATGGCGGGGATAAGACCTGGCCATCGCCGCAAGGCTGGGATACAGACGACCAATGGCATGGGCCGCCTGACCCTGTTCTGGATACCGGTCGCTATCAAGCCAACTATGGTTGCGATACGCTCTCTGCCTGGGTAGAAATGACCAGCCCGGAAGACCCGCGCAGCGGGGTGCAGATCACCCGCCGATTCACTATTTATGCTGGTTCCAGCCGGGTGGATGTCCACCTCAGTTTCCGTAATATCAGCCAGCGCGAAGTCAGGTGGAGCATATGGGACGTGATGCAATTGGATGCCTCGCGCCGCAACCCGGATGGCAGCCTGACTTACGACCCGGCCTGCTCCATCACCACGCGTATTAACCCTGCCAGCCGCTTTAAGGATGGTTTTTATGTCATGTTTGGCGACCCATCCAACCCGCAATGGCGGGCAGACCATTCGCGCGGACTGGTGGAAGCCAACTATCTGTGGGAGATTGGCAAGATCGGTATTGATACCGATTGCGGATGGGCGGCTTTTAACAACCTGAGTAAAGGCTGCGCCTTTACCGAAATGTTCACGAACCATCCTGAAGCACAATACCCGGATGACGGCGTGGGTGTCGAATGTTGGACGGTGGGCCGTGGCAAGGTGGCCAACCTGGATTATGAGCAAACTTCCATTTACCTTATGGAGGTGGAAATACTCAGTCCGTTTTACAATTTTTCCCCGGGCGAGGTCAAAAGCTTTGAGATCACGTGGGGCGTGAGTAAAACTGCCGGGCAGGTGCTGGATGCGAAAGCGGGGGGCTGCACGACAACGCCGTTTTCCGCGCGCAGGTCTGGTGAGAAGATCAGCCTGGCTGGCGCTTTTGGGGTCTACGCTGTGGGCGAATTGTTGGTCCAGGCTTTGGATGCCAATGGGAAGGTCATTTCGACAGAGCAACTTCAGGCTGTGACGCCTGATGCGCCAATGCTGCTCTCTGCGGAAATTGCGGCGATGCAGGCTGTGGTCAGCGTGCAGCTGCTGGTGAAAACACCGGCGGGGGATGTTTTCCTGCTGTCTGAATGTAGTTTACAGGATGGCTGATATGGAAAGAAGATGTGCCTATCTGCGTCCGGACGAGCTGCGTGCCGAGCTGGCCCAACACGCGCTGATCTACTTGCCGGTTGGGCCATTGGAATGGCATGCGCCGCACCTGCCGGTGGGCACAGACCCGCTGCATGCTGAGCAAGCCGCTCTGGCAGCCAGTAAAAAGACGGGCGGGCTGGTTTACCCATGCCTGTATTGGGGTACCGAGCGGGAGCGCTCCTCGGAAATGCTGGATTGGATCGGCCTGGAGCCTGGGCAGTGGGTGGTGGGCATGGATTTTGCGCCGGATGGCTTGCCCAGTCATTATGCCAGTGAAGATATCTTTGGTTTGGTGGTGCGCGAGCAGCTGCGCCTGATCTTTCGTTGGCCGGTGAAACTGGTGGTGATCGTCTCGGGACACGGCGCCACAAATCACTTGCAGGTACTGGAGCGCCTGGCAGCCGAATATTCGGCCGCAAACTCTAAAACCATGTTGGTGCTGCCTTTTGTCAGTGGTGAAAATGGGATCATGCGGGTTGGACATGCCTCGCGCATTGAGACTTCCAGCATGCTGCACCTGCTCCCAGAGAGTGTCAACCTTGAACTGCTACCTGCCGCTGAGAAACCATTGCAAAATGTGGATTGGGCAGTTGTGGATTACATCACCTTTTCTGGTCAACCCGACGCGCGCAGAATTGTGAGCGCTGATGATGACCCAAGGGCTTCGACTGCCCAGGAAGGCCAGCGTGTTTTTCAGGCGGCAGTCGATCATATTGTTGAGCAGGTCAATGCTGAGGTTAAGAAAAATTCTAAGGGTTCTCCGAAAGGTGGCAACCCAAATGAGTGAACAAATTGTTCGTTTTTATTTTTAGCGTTATCTGGAGGTTTTATGAATAGAGCAAGAGCAAGTGAAATCCAAGCCATCGATTACAGCCTGGTCGGAAAAGAAACCGCCCGGGCGATTGAAAAGGGTTTGGCAGACGCAAAATGGTATGCCTCGCCAGTTCCTAAAGAAAAGATGCGCGAACTGCTCGAACGGCGCAACGGCCCCGCCATCCGCGATACCCTGCTCTGGTTTGCCCTGTTGTTTATCTTTGGTTTAAGCGGGATTCTTTTATGGGGAACCTGGTGGGCGATCATCCCCTTCGCCATTTACGGTGTGCTGTACGGCTCGGTTTCTGACTCGCGCTGGCACGAATCCAGCCACGGCACAGCTTTTAAGACTGACTGGATGAACAACGCGCTCTATGAGCTGGCCTCCTTCATGGTGCTGCGCGAATCGGTGCACTGGCGTTGGAGCCACACCCGCCATCATAGTGATACGCTCGTGGTTGGGCGCGATCCTGAGATTGTGGTAATGCGTCCGGCCAATCTGTTTAGCCTGTTTTTTCTAAATGTTTTCGATCTCAATGCCCTGAAAATGTACGTCAGCAATGTTGCGCTGCACCTGACTGGGAAATTGACTCCTGACGAGCTTACCTATATCCCTGCTTCGGAACACAATAAATTATTTGTCAGGGCGCGAATCTATGTCTTGATCTATGCCTTTGTGATTGCCTTTTCCATTTATGTCGGCAGCATCCTGCCCCTGATGTATATCGGGCTGCCCAATATTTATGGCTCATGGTTGATGCTTATCTATGGTTACACCCAACACTCCGGGCTGGCAGAGAATGTTCTCGACCATCGTCTGAACTGCCGCACTGTCTACATGAATTGGCTCAACCGTTATCTCTACTGGAACATGGGTTATCATATTGAGCATCACATGTTCCCGCTCGTGCCATACCACGCGCTGCCGAAATTACATGAGCTCGTCAAAGCGGATATGCCGACCCCTTATAATGGACTGCTCGAAGCCTACCGAGAGATTATCCCGGCTGTGGTGCGCCAGTCCACCGACTTCACGTATTATGTGAAACGTCAACTCCCCAGCTCAAGCTTTGTACCGCTCGAAGCAGCGCCGGTGGATGTTGAGCGGCAGATCCTGAATGGCTGGCTGGAAGTTTGTGAAAGCAGTACCCTGCAAATAGAAGATGTTTTGCGCTTTGACCATGAACAAAAAACCTATGCCCTGTATCGCGCTGCCGATGGTCAATTTTACGCCAGTGATGGGCTTTGCACGCACGGCAACGCACATCTGGCGGATGGCATGGTCAAGGGGACGCTCATCGAGTGTGCCAAGCATAATGGCCGTTTTGATTTCAGGGATGGCTCTCCACAGCGGCTGCCGGTTTGCGTGGGGCTGAAAACTTATGCGGTGCGTGAAAGCGACGGGAAACTACTGGTCGATTTGACCAGCGCGGGCGGTTATGGCGTGACCCAGGCGGCTATCACTTACACCTTTCGGGTGGTGAGTAATCAGAATATCGCCACCTTTATCAAGGAATTGGTGCTCGAACCGCTTGCTGGCTCTATGCTGCCAGCCTACCAGCCTGGCGATTACATGCAGATCGATATCCCCGCATACGTCATGCGGTCATTGGAAGATACCAATGTCGCCGAGCCTTATGCCATTGTTTGGCAGACTCAGGGTGCCTATCACTTGAAATCTGCCAACCCTATACCAGTCCGGCGGAATTATTCGCTGGCTACCAATCCAGCTCGGGATAATGAGTTGCGCTTCAATGTGCGCCTGGCTGTGCCGCCGCGCGGTGTGGACTGCAATTCCGGGATTGGCTCGTCTTATGTATTTGGTTTGAAGCCAGGTGATATTGTCAGCGCCATAGGGCCGTTTGGCGAGTTCCATGTCAAAGAAACGGCGCGCGAATTGGTGTATTTAGGCGGAGGAGCCGGGATGGCTCCACTGCGCTCGCACCTTTCCTGGTTGTTTGAGACACGCCAGACCCCGGCCCTGGTAAGTTACTGGTACGGGGCGCGCTCCCTGCAGGAATTGTTCTACCAGGATTACTTTGAAGAGCTGGCCCGCCAGAATGAAAATTTTAGCTTTCATGCAGCCTTGTCTGAGTCGCAGCCAGAAGATCACTGGCAATCGCATACTGGCTTTATCCATGAAGTCTTAAAACGCGAGTATCTCGACTCACACCCCGACCCGAAGAGCGTTGACTATTTTCTGTGCGGCCCGCCGGCTATGATCAAGGCTGCTACAACCATGCTCAGAGAACTGGGTGTAGACCCTGCACAGATTGCATTCGACGAATTCTAAAGTTTCATCAGTCTGAATATTTTGATTGATAAAGGATCACTAATATGCCACGCCCAACGATCAAGGATTTGCAGAACTTAAAAGGCAAGAGAAAAATTGTTTTGACAACCGCTTTTGATTACTATACTGCGCGGGCCTGTGAACTGGCCGGGATTGATGCGCTGGTTACATGGCCGCAGCATAATGAAACCATGGAAGAACTGATGATGGTACTGGAACAGGTGCGGAAGGGAGCCCCGAATACCCTGATTGGGGCGGGCATTCCGCGCTACCAGGCCTATATCAACGAGACAGAAGCGATTAAGTGTGCCTGGGCGGCGCTCAAGGCCGGGGCGGACATGATCTACTCATCTGGCATGAGCCTGGACCTGTTCAGGGCGCTAGCCAAACAGCGCATTCCGGTTGTCGGCCATGTTGGTTTCATCCCGGCACACGCCACCTGGTTCGGTGGTCCCAGGGCGGTGGGTAAAACCAGCGAGGAAGCCAGAAAGGTTTACCGGGACAGTCTGGACTTCCAGGAGGCTGGCGCAATCGCAGTCGAAATGGAATGTGTCCCGGCGAAAGTGGCGGCTGATATCGCCAAAAGACTGGATATCCTGGTCTTTTCGATGGGCAGCGGTCCGGCCTGTGATGGACAGTTCCTGTTCAGTTGTGACCTGCTCGGGTTGAACGATGGCCGTTATCCGCGACATTCCATGAAATATGCCAGTTTTTTTGATGATTCGGTAGAAGTCTTCAAGAAATACAAGGAAGATGTGACCAGCGGTACTTACCCTGCCAAGGGTCACCAGATTGAGATCAAAGATGATGAGTACAGCGCTTTTGCCGGTTCGTTGGAAGAAAACCCGGTAGAGTGATCCAAAAAAAAGCAAGACGAGAGGTTGCAATGAGCGAAAATTTGACCACCCTGTTGAGATCGAAAACCAAAACCATCAAAATCAGTAGGGATTACCCCACAGCCATCATCGGCGAGCGCATTAACCCCACCGGACGTAAAGCCGTGCTGGAGGCCCTGCAAGCTGGTAATTTTGATATAGTGCGAAAGGATGCGCTTGACCAGGTGGCTGCCGGCGCTGCTGCGCTGGATATTAACGCAGGTGTGCCGGGAGCGGATGAACCTGTACTGATCCAGCAGATCATCCGCAATGTATTGGAAGTGGTGGATGTGCCTTTGTGTATTGATACCGCTAATCCGCAAGCACTCGCGGCGGCGCTTTCCATTTACGAGGGCAAGGCGCTAATCAATTCCGTCAATGGCGAAGAAAGCTCCCTGGAGAGAGTTCTTCCGCTTGCCAGGGAACACGGCGCGGCTGTCATCGGATTATGCATGGATGATAATGGCATCCCGGCCACCGCCGAGCTGCGGTTCGCGGTGGCGGTGCGAATCATTGAGCGCGCCGCAAAATTCGGTATCGCACTCGAAGATGTGATCATCGACCCGCTTGCCATGGCGATGAGCGCTGACAGCAAGGCTGGACGGATCGCGCTGGACACGATCGCATTGGTGGTGAAAGAATTTGGCGTCAACATATCCATGGGTGCCAGTAATATCTCCTTTGGCATGCCAGATCGTAAATACATCAACGCCTCCTATATCGCCATGGCAATCCACGCCGGGCTGACCTGCCCGATCACCAACCCGCTTCTTACAGAAGTAAATATAGCCGTGCTTGCCGCTGATCTTTCGATGGGACGTGATGATTACGGCATGCGTTGGATCAAAGCCTATCGCAAGCGCGAGAAAGAAAAGTCCGCGGTTTAATTTGCCAGCTTCTTTACGAATAAATTTAGAAATTAATCAATTTTATGAACCATCAAATCCAAGGAGTTTTCCATGTCTAATTATTCCCCCACCCCTGCTCAAAAATTCACCTTCGGTCTGTGGACCGTTGGCAACCGCGGCGCGGACCCGTTTGGATCCGCTGTGCGCGGTCACAAAACACCCGCCGAACTGGTTTACTTGTTGGGCGAAGTTGGCGCGTACGGCGTCAACTTCCATGATAACGACCTGATCCCGATCGATGCCACGCCTGCCGAGGCCGAAGCGATCAAGAAGGATTTCCGCAAAGCACTGGTTGATACCGGGCTGGTTGTGCCAATGGCGACCACCAACCTGTTCAGCGACCCGATCTTCAAGGATGGCGCCTTCACCAGCAATGACCCAAAAGTGCGCGCTTATGCCCTGCAAAAAACGATGAATGCCATTGACCTGGGTGTGGAATTCGGCGCGAAGATTTACGTTTTCTGGGGTGGGCGCGAGGGCACAGAGACTGATTCGAGCAAGAGCGCGGTCGAGTCGATCAAGCGCAGCCGCGAAGCGATGAATTTCTTTTGTGAATATGCGCTAGATAAGAAGTATGACCTGAAATTTGCGCTGGAAGCCAAGCCCAACGAACCGCGCGGCGATATTTATAACGCTACCACCGGTCACATGCTGGCCTTTATCAATACCCTCGATCACCCCGAGATGGTGGGTGTCAACCCGGAAGTGGCCCATGAGCACATGTCTGGTCTTAACTTCATGCATGGTGTGGCGCAGGCCTGGGAATCAGGGAAACTTTTCCACATCGACCTGAACGACCAGTACCCTGGCCGCTATGACCAGGACCTGCGCTTTGGCTCACGCGATATCAAGGCTGCCTTCTATCTGGTTAAATTCCTGGAAGATGTCAACTATAATGGCAGCCGCCACTTCGATGCGCATGCCTACCGTACCGAGGACTTTGAAGGCGTAAAGGATTTTGCGCGCGGCTGCATGCGTACCTACATGATCCTGAAGGAAAAGGCAGCGCAGTTCAACGCGGATGCCGAAATCAGGGCGCTGCTGGCAGAGATCAATGCCACTGACGAGACTCTTGCCCCGTTCATCGGCAAATACAGCGCTGAAAAAGCTGCCGCCATCAAGGCACGTGCCTTCGATCGGGCTGGCATTGCCAGCCGAGGTCTGAAATACGAACGCCTGGACCAGATAACCATCGATATCATCACCGGCACCCGCTAGTTTTTTGATCGTTTACAGACGGAGGATAAGATGAATTCAAGGCAACGCTTGCAAATGGCACTTAATCACCAGGAAGCGGACCGTATTCCATATGATTTCGGTGCGACAGTCCTGACCAGCATCAGCCAGTTTGGGTATGTCAAACTGCGCAAACACCTGGGCCTACCGGTAGTCAAGCCGAATGTGGTTGACATCTTCCAGCAGGTGATCTCGATTGATGAAGATGTTCGCTTATTGATGAAATGTGACGTCCGGGATGTGGCTGCGCGTTCATCCGGGACTTTCCAGATCAATATTAAAGATGACATGCCCGATTACACCTATTTCTATGATGAATGGGGCATCGGATGGAAAATGCCAAAAGATGGCGGATTGTATTACGACATGTTCTCGCATCCACTGGCTGGAAACATTACCAAGGCTGATATTGACAAATATCCCTGGCCCAACCCAACTGATCCGGCACGGTTTGTCGGCCTGAAAGAACGCGCCAAACATGCGGCCGAAGTGGACCAACAGGGTGTTATCCTGGGTGGGCTGTCGGCGGGCATCATGGAGATGGCGGCCTGGATGCGCGGATTTGCAGATTACTTTGCCGATTTTGGAAACAACGAGGAGCTATTGGGCTATTTCCTGGACAAAATTGTAGATTTGAAGATGGCCTATTGGGAAATTGCGCTACGCGAGGCCGGTGAATATGCGGACGCTGTGGTGGAAGCGGATGACATGGCCGGGCAAAGAGGCATGCTCATGTCGCCGGCTTCTTACCGCCGTGTGGTCAAACCGCGTCACAAAAAATTGATGGATTTTATTCATGCTCGCACCAAGGCCAAGGTATTCTTTCATTCCTGCGGTTCTGTGCGCAAGGTTATCGCTGATTTCATTGATGTTGGCGTGGATATTCTCAACCCGGTCCAGGTCAATGCTACTGGCATGGATTCTGCCGAACTCAAACGTGAATTTGGCAAAGATATCACCTTCTGGGGCGGCGGGGTCGATACGCAAGGTGTATTTGGCAGCGGAGAAGTGGATGTGCAGGGTGTCAAAGACGATGTCAAGCGCCGTATAGATGATCTCGCGCCGGGGGGCGGTTTTGTGTTTGCCGCGATCCATAACATCCAGGCGAATGTACCCCCTGAGAACATTATGGCCATGTGGGAAACCCTGCAAGAATTCGGCACTTACAAGAAGTAGAAATGGATTGCTAAGAGGCTCTTATGCCCTATTTGATGGGAATTGATGTATCGACGACTGGCGTGAAGGCACTGATCATCTCGCCAGACGGGAAGGTTGTGGCTAACGCAAATACTGAACTGCCCCTTTCAACTCCGTTTCCGTTGTGGAGTGAACAAGATCCGGCGGATTGGTGGCGCAGCGCCCAGACAAGCATCCGGCAATCCCTGGCCCAGGCCGGGATATCTGGCGCTGAGATCGGCGCGGTTGGGCTGACAGGCCAGATGCATGGCCTGACCCTGCTGGATGAACTTGGTGTGGTGCTGCGTCCGGCCATTTTGTGGAATGACCAGCGTACTGCGGCGCAGTGTGACGAAATCCGTGCCCGGCTTGGGCGCAAGCACCTGATCGAGATTACCGGCAACGATGCCCTGACCGGTTTCACCGCCCCCAAGATCCTGTGGGTGCGTGAGAACGAACCAGAGATCTATGCGCGTGTGCGGCATATCCTGCTGCCCAAAGATTATGTTCGTTACCTGCTGACCGGTGACTTTGCTGTGGACTGCGCCGATGGGGCGGGTACCATCTTGTTTGATATCAAAACCCGTGATTGGTCACCTGAGGTTTTGCAAGCGTTAGATATTCCGCTTGAATGGCTGCCAAAGGTTTACGAAGGCAGCCAGGTGACCGGGGTTATCAGTGCTGAAGCGGCGGCCCTGACGGGTCTGAAGGCTGGAACGCCTGTGGTTGGCGGAGGCGGCGACCAGGCCGCGCAAGCGGTTGGGGTTGGCGCAGTTCGTCCGGGGATCGTGGCCCTGACACTTGGAACATCTGGAGTGGTTTTTGCCAGCATCAACGGGCCTTTCATCGAACCGGAAGGCCGGTTGCATGCCTTCTGTCACTCGGTTCCGGAGCGCTGGCATTTGATGGGCGTGATGCTTTCGGCCGCTGGCAGCCTGCGTTGGTACCGGGATACCTTTGCCCCTGGGCAGGATTATGACAGCCTGCTAGCCCCAGCGGCGCAAGTGCCGCCCGGTTGCGAAGGGCTGCTCTTCCTGCCCTATCTGACCGGTGAGCGCACGCCGCACCCCGACCCATTGGCGCGTGGTGCCTTCGTTGGGCTGACCATCCGCCACACCCAGGCGCATCTGACCCGCGCCGTGCTGGAAGGCGTGGCCTTTGGCTTGCGGGATGGCTTTGAGTTGATGAAGACGGCCGGGTTGACGCAAATTGATCAGGTGCGCGTCTCAGGTGGAGGCGCAAAAAGCCTGCTGTGGCGGCAAATCCTGGCGGATATCTTTAATGCCGAATTGGTAACCGTTAACACTACAGAAGGGGCGGCTTATGGTGCAGCCCTGCTGGCCGGAGTGGGCTGCGGTATTTATGCCAATACGGACGCTGCCTGTGAATTGGCAGTGCAGATCACCGGTAGTACCACGCCGAATTCAGCAGATGTGGAAAAATATAAACGGCTTTACACGGTTTACCGCGAGCTTTACCCCGCACTTAAAGAAATCTCTCACAGGCTGGGTGAAGTATAAATAAGATCCCGGTCTCAAGCCAGACCTTCTTTTTCTCTTACAAGAAAGCTATTACACAATCAAAGGAAATAAAATGGACCTGAAAGAACTCTACCAACATGTAATTGATGGCGAAGCGTCAGAAGTTGAAGCGGGTGTTCAATCTGCTCTGGACGCAGGCATTGACCCAAATGCTATTTTGAATGAAGGTTTGATCGCCGCCATGGACGAAGTGGGCAAACGCTTTGAGGAAGGTGATTTCTTTGTGCCTGAGATGCTGATCGCGGCGCGCGCCATGCAGGCCGGCTTACGTTTGCTGAAACCGCACCTTGTGGCGGGCGAAACCAAGACTGTGGGCAAGGTCGCCATCGGTACGGTCAAAGGCGATCTGCATGATATCGGAAAGAACCTGGTGGCAATGATGCTGGAAGGCGCCGGTTTTGAAGTGCAAGATCTGGGTGTGGATGTAACGCCTGAAGCGTTTGTAAAAGCAGCCCAGGATGGCGTGCAAGTCATTGGTATGTCGGCTTTGCTGACAACCACCATGAGCAACATGGCGGTCACAATTGAAGCGTTAAAAGCCGCAGGACTGCGCGACAAAGTCAAGGTCATGATCGGCGGCGCGCCCGTCACCCAGGGTTATGCCACCCAGATTGGGGCGGATGCTTTTGCTGCAGATGCTTCCAGCGCAGTCCGCGCTGCCCGCCAGTTGGCTGAATAAGAACGGTAGTTTGGCAACTGCATCAAAAAATTAAATATTGGTTGATGAAATCGCTCATGGTGACACAGGGGCGATTTCATCAATTTACAACCCTTTTGCCAAATTGTCACACAAAGAATGCCCAAACTCCTAAAGTGGATGTCTCCCCCCCTGCGGGGCCGCTTAATTGCGCTGCATTTTATGGGTGTAATGCGATAAGTTATTCTCAAAAGCAGCGTGAATATTGCATTTCGGATGTTGATGATTTGAAATAAGCACTCAAAATCGCCCTTCTGTCTTTCATCAAGCAGGAAAAATATTGATATTGTGAGTAACCCTGCCCGTGCGGCTACGCCAATGACCCGGTCAAGCCCTGCACTTGCGCATCCTCGACCGTGACCAAGTACCAGAAGCGCATCTCCGAACCGCTGCTGGACCGCATTGACATTCATATCGAGGTCCCTCGAATGGATTATGACAAGTTAACGAGCGACCGGCTGGGGAACACTCATGATCTACGCTGGAAGCGGACGCCTGTGTGCAAGACGCCCCCCAGCGCCAATTGGATCGCTTTAAAGGCACAGCCATCATCTGTAACTCCGACATGCGCATCGCCGAAGTGCGCAAGTTCTGCCCCGTGCAGATACCGGGGATATTTTAATACGCGCGGTGATGAGCCAGTTGAATTTATCCGCTAGAGCCTATCACCGGATATTAAAGCTCCCGTAAGAGATTCGGGATGATATGGCGAGCACGATTGCGGATTTGGCGGAGAGTGATGGTATACAGACTCCGCATTTGGCAGAGGCTCTGCATTTTAGGCCGAAGGGGATGCACAGCACGAAGTGATGCAATAGATTAATCTCTTGATTCCTAATCATAACGCGGCTGTTGTAAGACCGCGTTATGATTTAATTATTTAGCCTGGTAAAAAAAAGGTGGTTTGTCTTAATAGAGATGCCCCTGATAAGACAAGCGCAATTCTATTGCGGGCATGCCAGGTTAAACCGATTTCACATACGGACGATTGAGTCCCAAGACTTCTTCCACAACCGGCAGCCAGGTGCTAATGAGTATCTGCTGCGGGCATTTGGACAGGCACTCGTCGCATTGAATACAGGCGGCTGCTTTCTCTTCATCCGGTATCCAGCGTTTATACTCATTCCGACAATCATCCAGAACATCATACATGGCGATCCGATTGTAGACGTCGAAGTTACTCGGGATGTTGACGCCGTTAGGGCAGGGCAGGCAGTATTCGCAGCGTGTGCATGGGATCGGGCCGAGACTGTTGACCACATCGCACACTTTCGCAACCAATTCCACTTCAGCTGCACTTAGTAAACCGGGTTTGGAAACACTGGCCGAGCTGATGTTTTCTTCCACCTGCTCCAAGGTGCTCATCCCACTTAGCACCAGCGACACTTCCGGTTGGTTCCAGATCCATTGCAGCGCCCAATCGGCAGGTTGGCGCTTTTGAGCGGCAGAATCCCAGATGGGACGGGTAGCGGGCAGGTCAAGCGCCAGTTTGCCACCGAGCAGCGGTTCCATGATGACCACTGCCAGCCCTTTTTCAGCGGCATAATGCAAGCCCTCGGTTCCAGCCTGGATAGATGTATCCATGTAGTTGTATTGGATCTGGCAAAAGTCCCAGGCGTTGTAGCCATCCACGATTTGCTTGAAAGTTTCAAGGTTATCGTGGAAGGAAAAACCCAGATAACGAATCCGCCCATCGGCTTTGGCAGCTTCGGCGCGACGCAGCAAGTCCAATTTTTGAGTTTTTGCCCAGGATTCGCTGTTCAAAGCATGCAGCAGGTAAAAATCGATCGTTATGATTTGCAGGCGCCGCAACTGCTCATCGAGCAGCCGGTCGAAATCAGCGCTTTCTTTGATCAGCCAGATGGGCGACTTGGTTGCAATGCACACCCGTTCTCGGTAGCCACCCTCCAGGGCTTTGCCCAGGGAGACTTCACTCATCTGGTCGTGGTAAGGATAGGCGGTATCGAAGTAATTGACCCCGGCTTCGATGGCGGTGTGTATCATCTCGGTGACTTTTTCCTGGTCAATATTGGCGGCTTTGCCGTCAAGCGTGGGTAAGCGCATGCAGCCAAAACCCAGTGCAGATGGCTGCCAATCCAATTTGCCAAATTTTCGGTATTGCATCATGTTACTCTCCTTCGTGGGTTTGGTGAGCCGATCTGTAAATTTCAGCCAGGCTGACGTTGTTCTCTTTTGCCAGCCGGACACATTCGTCATACTCCGGGACAGACTGGATGACTTTTCCGTTGAGTATTTTTTGTTTAACGGTCAGGCTGCCGTATACGGTCTGGATCTGCCTGAATTCGCGCAGGGCTTCGTAACGTTCAACCGCCTGGACGCGCAGCCCCAGCGTGGTGGTCTCGCGCAGGATCAATTCAGCCAGGGCGGCCTCATCGCGACGAAAGGCAATCACGCCCAATAGGGTTCCGGGGCGGTTCTTCTTCATCTGGATAGGGGTCATGAAGACATCGCGCGCGCCAGCGGCAAACAGTTTTTCCATGATGAAGCCATAGAACTGCGGGTTCATGTCGTCGATATTGGTTTCAAGCTGCACAATTTCGGGCATGCCGGCGCTGGGCGTTTTGCCGGTGATCAGGCGCATCAGGTTGGGCCAGGGGAGATCGCGTTTGCCGGCCCCTACGCCCAGGCCCGTGATCGTCATGGTGGGCCGTTCGAAAGTTGCCAACGCAGCCAGGATGGCCGCCCCAGTGGGCGTGACCAGCTCAACCTGAGCCGGGAAAGGTGTCAGCGGCGCGCCTGCCAGGCGCAGCACTTCCAGGGTGGCGGGGGCTGGCAGGGGCAGCAAGCCGTGATCGCTGTTGATGGTCCCTGCGCCATAGGGCAGCGGCGAAGCGTACAGCCGTTCAATGCCCAACGCTTCCAGACCGAGCGCGACCCCGGTCACATCCACGATGGAATCGAGCGCGCCGACTTCGTGAAACTGAACCTGCTCAACCTGCTGGCCGTGCACCCGCGCTTCGGCTTCGGCCAGCAGGGTAAAAATGCGGGCAGCGGTCTGGCTGACGGTGTTCGGTAGCTGGCTGGCGGAAAGAATTTCCAGGATATCGGATAAATGGCGGTGATGGTGGCTGTGGGGAACGATCAGTTCCAGGTTGGCGGCCCGCAGGGCGCCCTTGTGAGTTTCGCTTAGGCGCAGCTCGACCTTTTCGGGCAGGTTGAGTTTCTGGATGCCGTCCTGCAGCACATCGAGAGGCAGCCCGGCATCCAGCAGGGCTGCCAGGAACATATCCCCGCTGATGCCAGAGAAGCAATCGGCGTAAGCAATCTTCATTTGAGTACCTCGTTCAGGCTGCCCAGCCGGTAGCCGGTCAGGTCTGCTGCCACGTAATGGAAACCCAGTGATTTGAAATGATCTGAAACGGATTGGTGCAGGGCAGCCAGGTGTTCGATTTCGTCCGGCGCAACTTCCAGGCGCGCCAGCTGGCCGTGATGCCGCACCCGCACGGTTTGGAAGCCAAGTTCACGCAGGTAGCGCTCGCCTTCGGCCACCTGCCGCAGCCCTTCTGGTGTGACAGATGAGCCGTATGGAAAACGGGTAGCCAGGCAGGGCGCGCTGGGGCGATCCCAGACGGACAGGCCCAGCGCCCTGGCCAGAGCGCGAATTTCGGTTTTGTCGAAGCCCAGCTCCTGCAGCGGGCTGGCTGCCCCGGTTTCGGCCACGGCCCGGCGACCCGGGCGGTAATCGCCCAGGTCATCCGCATTGGACCCCTCGACCAGACCCGCGAAACCTTCCCTGGCGGCCAGTTCCAGCAGCAGGCGAAAACGCGCCAACTTGCAGACATAGCAACGATCGGGGGGATTGGAGACAAATTCCGGGTTGGCCAGGTCGTCATAATCCAGCACGCGCAGCGGAAAACCGACCTGGGCGGCCAGGGTCTGGGCAGATACCACGTCGCCCGTGGATTCGACCGGCGAGCGGACTGTAACGGCCAGCATGCGCTCACCTAGGGCGGCAAACGCGGCGGCGCACAGCAAGCCACTGTCCACGCCGCCCGAAAAGGCGACAATGACTGAGCCAAGCTGCCGAAAGCGATCCAGCAGAGCCTCCCAGCGTGGCTTTAGTTGAGGGGAAAGTTCCTTTTCCAGGGTTGCAAAGTCCATTTCAGTCTCCCATGCGGTTAATGCTGCTAGCCAGGAACCCGGCCCCGAAACCGTTATCGATATTGACCACGCCCACGCCGGTGGCACAGGAATTGAGCATGGTCAGCAGGGCGGCCAGGCCGCCAAAACTGGCGCCGTAGCCCACACTGGTTGGCACGGCGATGACCGGCGCAGAGACCAGCCCGCCGACCACACTGGGTAGGGCGCCATCCATGCCAGCCACGACAATGATAACGCGTGCCTGCCACAGGCGTTCGACCTGGCTGAGCAGACGGTGAATTCCTGCTACGCCGACATCATACAGGCGCTCGACCGCATTGTTCATCAGTTCGGCGGTCATGGCGGCTTCCTCGGCCACGGGCATATCGGCAGTCCCGGCGGTTACAACCAGGATGCCGGGGCGCTTCTCAGTTGGGGCAGAACGATCGAGCACCAGCAGGCGCGGCAGGGAGTGATAGGTCAGTTCGGGCATTCCGGCACGTACGGTTTCGGCCATGGCAGAATCGACACGCGTGACGAGTACTTTATCGCTGCGTTCGGCTAGGCTACGCGCAATTGCAAGCACCTGCTCAGGCTGTTTCCCCTGCCCAAAAACCACCTCTGGGAAGCCATTGCGCAGTGCGCGGTGATGATCCAGGGTGGCAAAACCATCCAGGTTTTCGTAAGGCAGGCTGCGGAGGTTGGCGAGCGCCGTGTCCACATCCAGCTGGCCGCTTCGTACATTTTCCAATAAATGTTTTAGTTTTTCGGTTTCCATAATTTACCCTTTGAACCATTTCTATTCGTTATATCCATGAATATCGATGATATGCGAGTGACTAATGCCAGGGCAACTGTTCAAGATTTTCTACGAACCGAATTCTGCTGACAGGGCTTGCTTCATCCAGATATTGCAGGATATTCACCTTATGCGGGATGGTCAGGTTTAGCCCCCAGAAACCCATGGCACGGATGCCCTGGATGCCCGCCGCCAAATCTGCAGGAGCCACCTGGAGTGTGAGATAGCGCCAGGGCAGCGTCAATGCCTGAAAAGCCGCTTCCATCATCACAACCGTGGGGTTCTCGTCGACTGGAAACCCAAATACCCCCGTCAACTCCTGTCTATAGCCAGTAGCAGTATTCATAGGTTTACCTCCGTTAGGGTACGTGTCGTGCTAGCAACACCAGCCGGGTTTGCATGGTTAGCGTTTGGGGCCGCGGTTTTTTCTTGAAGCCACTTTCCACAAACATAACACCAGATAATTTTGTTCCCAAAATTTACCTGGTGTCGTGGCGTTGCGCTGTGGTTTGCGTTCTTGAGATATTTATCGCAGGGAATTCTTGCTGCGCGTCGCCTGTAGTTCGTTATTGGGAATGCGCCGGTTGATCAGATCAAGCGAGAGTTCAATGCTCTCACGCGCTTCCTCCGGTGTGGTAGTGCCAATCACCACCATATCCTGCTCACGAATGGTATTCCAGACGAAAGCCAGCCCAACGACGGGCAGCAATCTCCCTGCAGCCAGCGGTTTGATGACCATGACCGGTTTCTCGGCTTCGCTGATCGTGCGCATCACCCAGTCGGTTTCTACCTGCATCAGGAATCCGGCCGCATTGTAGATCTGGATATAGGTCTCCACATCCGCTTTTTGCCGATCGGCGTAGACAATCGCCTCAGGCATGTGGGTGGAAAGACCGGGGATCATTCCGCGCGCCCGGATCATGGCAGTATATTTGTCCAGGTCACGGATCAGGCCTGCCCGGCGATCGAGCAGCGCATCGGTGACCATTTGGTGCGGCAGGCAGAAGGTGGCATGCGAGGCGGCGCAGCGGTCGAACATGATCTCTGCGCATTCTTCGTGTGTTGCGCCCGGGTCCAATTCGAAGGCAGGGGTATAGATGCGGATGATGGGTCTCCCAACGCGCTGTTCGGCCTCCACAACCGCTTCTTCCAGCTGTGGGGAAACCGGCCCCATGAGCGCGTCGATCCCGTAATGCAGAAAGGTTTCCAGGATGGCGACGATGCGCTGGCGGGTTTGAAATTCTTTGATGAAATGATCTTTGGCCAGGCTGGTATGGGAATAACCCAGGAACCAGTTTGTGCCGATGATCAGGCGCGGCAGGCTGACACCCCCTACAGTTGTACGTGGAAATTCATTGGACATATGCTTCTCCTGCTAGTATTTGGACATTCATTGGCTTAAGGTTACCACTATTTTGCACAAAGGGGGGTCCATTGGTTGATCATAAAATACAGCTTGCTTGCTACAGCGTCATAGCGCGCTGTTAAGTTTTTATTGCTGAAGCTGGCTGGAGGCAATATCTTAGTTTGTGAAATAGGGTATTATATATTAGCTTGCCAATAAACCTTAATGGTTCATAAGGCTTAGCATTTCAGCAATCCCAGGAGAAAAAATGAGCACCCAGGAAAGTTTTGTAAAGATGTACACAGGTCAGCTTAATCAGATCTTGAATGCCTTACCAGAAGACAAGTTTGTTGAAATTAACCATGTTTTACAAGATGCCCGCAGGACAGGCAAGCAGATATTTGTGGTTGGCAACGGCGGAAGCGCGGCTGCGGCTTCTCACATGGTCTGTGATTTTGGGAAAAATACCCGCGAGCCTGGCAAAAAACGTATGCGCGCGATTTGCCTGAATGATAATATTCCCTCTGTTATGGCGTATGCGAACGATGAGGGCTACGACATTATCTTTTCGGAACAACTTCTGGCTTTGGGCGAGCCGGATGATATTTTAATTGCCATCAGTGGCTCGGGAAATTCGGCCAATATTTTGAAGGTGATTGAAACCGCCCGTGAGATGAAGATCAAAGTTATCGGGTTGACAGGGTTTGAAGGCGGCAAGATGAAAGCATTGACTGATATCTGCCTGGTTGTCCCCAGCGACAGCATGGAAATGATTGAAGATGTTCACCTGATCATTAACCATATCCTGGCTGGTTTGCTGCGCGACTCTGTCATGTATGGTCATTAAAACGAATTGGTCCGCGGTTAGGGGCAATGACCTGGTGCTTGCGCTGGATTTTGGAGGTACAAAGCTTGCGGCAGCAGTTGTGAGCCTGGTTGAAGAAAAAATAGTTGGTCCCATCATTCGCCAGCCAACCCCGGTTTCTGAAGGCGCCACCGGCACCCTGAAAGCCATGATCGCATGTGGGCAGCAGGCGTTGGCCGTATCTGATCAGGCCCGGCCGGTCAGCGCGGTTGGGATAAGCTTTGGCGGGCCGGTCAGCAATGACCGGCAGAGCGTTTTGCTCTCCAACCATATCGCCAACTGGAATGGCGCGCCCCTGGTGGCTGAAATCAGCCAGGCCTTCCAAATCCCGGCGGTGATGGATAACGATGGCAACGTAGCTGCGCTGGGGGAATGGTGGTTTGGCGGTCACCGTCATCTGGATCACCTTGTTTATATCCAGCTCAGCACAGGTGTAGGCGGCGGACTGATAGTTGATCGTCAACTTTACCGTGGTTCAGGCATGGCCGGCGAAATGGGACATTACCTGGTTGATCCGAATGGCTCCCCCTGTTCGTGCGGACGCCGAGGCTGCCTTGAAAGCGTTTGCTCCGGCTGGGCGATCGCACGCCAGGGGCAGGATGCGCTTGCCAGCCGGCCTCGGGATTGCCAAATCCTGGCGCAGTTGAGTCAAAATCAACCCGCAAGTATAAACGCCGCGATGGTGTTTGAAGCTTGCCGCGCATTGGATCCGGCCTGCATCGAGATCATTCAGCGGGCCATACAAGGCCTGACCAGCATGATCGTCAACCTGATCACCTGCCTTGACCCGCAGCTTATCGTGATCGGCGGCGGTCTGACCCGCTCCAGGGATATTTTTGAGAAGTATTTCTTTCCCGCAGTTCAGCAGCAGGTACATCCATTTTTTAAAGAACGCTGCCAGATCGAAATCTCGACTCTGGATGGAAAGGAACTCCTGCTGGGCGCGGCCTTGCTGACGCAGGAGAAAGTTTAAAAACATTCAAGCGCGAAAGAATAAAGTATTTGTGCTGCAAGAGCCGGTTTACAGTGCAGCCAGCTTCAGGATTTGATCGAGAGCGTTTTCATCTGCATCCATCTCAATCCCTTTCAGCAGATACCAGTCCTCGACCAGCTCGGCGCAGCCGCCTGGCTCGATCGTAGTAAGCGGGGATAGCGATTCAAGCTCCACACACTTGTGATCAGCGTAAATCTCCAAAGCGCTGCCCTCATCCGGGTAAGCCCAATTTTCAACATAGCCGCATTTTTTCAGGAAGGCCTGGCCGCCATTCAGGTAAGCCAGCCAACCGGCAGAGCGCGAAAGTCCGATCTTTTGCGGCAGTGAATTGGCAGGGTTCTGTTGGAAGGTGATGTATTTCTGTCCAAATTGCCAGCGTGGATCTTGAAGATCTGTGTAGGCCCACAGGTTGAGTGAAGTCTGCGCCCGCAAGTTTTCGTCGTGACCTCCACGCGCAGGCAAGGGGAGAATCGCGCGGCCCCCGGTATCCATCACCGAGACCGCCCACACTGCCAACTGGACCTCAAACAGGCTCTGGTTGAGGATGCGATGGATAATTTGTACGTGGGTACTGTTTGGGTCTAAATGAATTTCCATTTCTTTTTGCAAAAGCGTGGGCGTCTCCAGCTTTTGTTGGATGATGATGGCGGAATCCGAAGCTTCAATCCTGACCGGGTCGTTATCCGGTAGATAGGTGCGGACGATATCTTCCGGCCCATGCCAGAGACGATGGCCGCCGAAGGAATGCCATTTACCAAGATCCGGGTCGGCTTTTTGCGCTGGGAACTCGGCAAATTGATTCTTCCCATCCCGAAAACCATAGCGGATCACGCGGGGGCCAATTTCTAAGGGGATAACCAACTCCACCAATTCGTTTCTGAGGGCGATGCAGCGGCCCCAAGCGCTATCGGAATATTCATGCTGTTCGATCATCGTCACCTACTTTTTACTGACATCACTGAATACCGCGTCAAAGGCGCGGGTGGAAGGCTCAAAGTTGATTTTCTGGATAAAACGCAAGGCATCCTGCGCGCCCCATTCCCGTTCCATGCCGCTGTCTTCCCATTCAATGGAAAACGGTCCGGAATAATTGATCTGGTTCAACTTGCGGTTCAACTCATCCCAGCGGATATCCCCGTGCCCGGGCGAAACAAAATCCCACCCACGACCGGGGTTGCCAAAAGCGAGATGCGATGAAAGAATACTGCTTTTGCCATTCAGGCGAACTTTGACATCCTTGACATGGACATGGAAAATCCGCTCCTGGAATTCATCCAAAAATAGCAGCGGATCTATAAATTGGTGAATCAGGTGACTGGGATCGAAATTAATCCCGAAGCTGGGGTGGTTATTCACCGCGTCCAGAGCGCGCTGCATCGTAAAAATATCATAGGCGATTTCGGTTGGGTGAACTTCCAGAGCAAAACGCACGCTGCAAGCGCTGAAAGCATCCAGTATCGGCAGCCAGCGCCGGGCAAAGTCCAGGTAACCTTCGTCTACGGCTTCCTGGCTGGTCGGGGGAAAGAAGTACAATTTGGACCAGATACTGCTCCCGGTAAAGCCATTGACGGTCTTGACGCCAAATTTTTGGGCGGCTTCAGCCGTTCGTTTCATCTCCTCGGCTGCTCGCTGCCGGACGCCTTCCGGCTCCCCATCCTGCCACAGACGCGAGGGCAGAATGCTCCGATGCCGTTCATCGATCGGATCACAGACACACTGACCAACAAGATGGTTGCTGATCGAGAAACACTGGAGCTGATATTTCTCCAGCAAATCGCGCTTCTCGCGTAAATACTCATCGCTTTCAAGCGCTTTGTCGACCTCGAAATGATCCCCGCCGCAGCTCAGTTCCAGCCCGTCAAAGCCCCAGTCGCGGGCTTTTTGGGCCAGGGTTTCCAGGGGCAGGTCAATCCATTGACTTGTGCATAAAGTGATTGGTCTGGCCATCTTTGCCTCCCAATGAAATTAATGATTTACGGATGATTGCTCTGCGAAACACGGATCGTAGCGTTCAACCACTCCCGGTTTGCTGCAAAACGTTCGGCAATTTGCTGGCGCGTAGCAATCCCGGTCGTGCCAATTTGCTGGATGATGATCGAAGCAGTCAGGCATCCGATGATCGAGGCTTCGACCAGGGAAGCGCCAACGCTCATGGCCGCGCCAGCGGAGGCCATCACGCTGTCACCCGCGCCAACGATGTCGGTTGGCCCGCTGATCGGGATTGCCGGAATTCTGGTTGAACCCAACCGGTCTGTGACTTGCAAACCCTGTGCCCCGAGGGTCAAAATAATAGGTTTCTGGTACTTCTCAAAGAGTTGCTGGCTGAGGCTGACAACAAATTCTGGTGAGTGATCTGGGTGTTCGAGACCAAACATTTTTGAGGCTTCAATGACATTAAATTTGACGATTGTGTTCTTGAACAGGCTCATGTAATCGCGGGAATCTGCCATAAAGATCTTCTCTGGATATTGCTTTGCCAAAGCCGCCAATTCGGCGCGGACTACATCGGTAATCACGCCGCAGTTCTTGCCTTTTGCCTGGTCAATCGCCAGCACCGCCTTCACTTCTGGAACAACCGTCCTTAAGGATTGAATAAGTTCTTTTTCATGCTCGGGCCACAGAGGCTGGCGGTTCTTGGTATCCAGTCGAGATTGTTCTGTCTCGGCACAGTTTTCAAGGAGCATCGGTTTGGTATAGGTAGGTGTAAAGCGATCAGGAAAAACTGCAAAATGATCCAAATTGATCCCAAGATCTTTAAGCCCGCGGCGCAGTTCAAAGCCGTGACCGTCATCACCTGAAAAACCGACCGCCACCACTGGCACATCCAGCGAACGCAAAATATTGGTGACCGTTCCCGCAACGCCAGGGCTTTTCCGGGTGCAGGTCACCTGGTAGGCTTCGAGACCGGTTTCGAGGGAAATTTCACTCAGGCTTTTGTCCAGAATCAGGTACTCATCCAGAAAGAAATCCCCGATGACAGCGATCCTGGATTCGGGAAAGCTGGCAGTCAGTTCGTCAAAACGTGCCTGGCTCAAGTACTCATCAGTCATGGGCGAGCTCCAGATTTTTGAGAATGAGCTGATAGAGATTCGGGAAAGTCTCGTTATGATTGCCGCGGATGTAATGGCTGGTGCCGCCATCCTGAACGGTGCGCACCAAAATCGTTTTATAAGGGCGGAAGTAATAGCGCGCGGTGTACTTCCTGGCTTCCAGGTGCAGATCTTCGCCCAAATCGACCAGGTCAAAGACAGCAGTGGTAAATTCGTTGATCTTTTCCCCTTTTTGATGGGCGACATTGCGCGCCATCGCCAGGGCTTTGAGATAAACTTCCGGGCCCATCACCTGGGTACCATAATTGAGAAAAACCCCATTTTGAAGACCAGTGATGGCTTGCGTAAAGATCAAGAAATCACGGTAGGAGGTATCACCGTAGGCCGCGCCATCCATATTGGGGTGCTCGTGGAGGATATCTTGACCGATCGAGACATGCACCGTGACCGGGATCTGGAGCCGGTAACCAGCGGCGAGGATGCTGGATTGCCGGTAAGGGAATTCTTGTTCTTCAATGGCCTTGCCGACCGCTTCGCCCAGCCCAAGCCCCTCTTGATATCCTCGGAAAACCAGGTTATTGATCTCCCCGGTTTCCTGCCACAAGCCAAACTGACCATCCTTGATGTAGTGGGCCACGCTTTCAGTGGTGGCGCCGATTTTCGCAAACTCATAATCATGGATAACCCCGGCGCCATTAAACCCGATGTGGGTAAGGATCTTTCTTTCCATGAGGTCGATGATGTAGTTGGCGTTACCTTCACGGATGACGTGCGCCCCCATCAGCATGATCACTGGCTTGCCAGACCTGTGGGCTTTGGCAATTGCTTCAGCGACTGCTACCAGTTCAGGAGAATGGAAAACAGGTACCGGGGCATCGAGCGGTTTTACCACCTGAATACCCAGATCGTTAATGCGTTCTCCAAGCGGTTTAATTTTCAATTGCGAACGGTCAAATATCGGGTACGCATGGCGTCTCCTACTGATTTGGGCTTAGAAAGTAATTTATCAAAGCATCCGTTTCACGAAAATCCGGGATGATCAAGTCCGCACCGGCGGCAATCAGGCGATTGCGCTTCCATTCGTCGATACCAACGCGCTCTGCCTCATTGGTTGCCACGCCCACCGCCACACCGGAAACAGATTTGGTGTTTTCAATTTCGACATAGCCATCGCCAAAGCTGATGAACTCGTTTCCGCTTAGGTGATGGGTTTGGATGATCCGGTCGATCACCATTTTCTTGCTGAAATTCTTATAATCATCCTGCGCGCCAGAAATTTCTTCAAAATAAGGTGTCAAGCCGAGCAAATCTGCTTCATGGATGACGTATTTCTCGTCAGTGCCAGAGGCCAGAAAACACTTAATCCCGCGCTCACGCAACAGTTTCACAAATTCAATCGAACCCGGCACTGACATCGATTCAGATGAAGCTTTCTTTTGTTCCAGATCCAGAATCCGTTTTTTGATGCGCTCCATTAAACGGTCGTGATACTCGTTTTTATAGGCGATTGGTTCGAGCGGCGTGCCGCCACGCTGCGTAATTTCTTCACTCAGGCGGATCATCTGGTAGATAGTCTGTTTGCCGGTTAACTCAGCGACAAACTTTCGGGTGACCAGCTCAATTTCTGGCGCAGTTTCGTGGTGAGGGGTTTGCAGCAGCAGTTCGACCATCATCGGCACCATTATTTTTTGCCAACCTTCGCGAATCAGAGAAATGGTGCCGTCGAAATCAAAAAGTGCAAATTTAAAGCTGCCGCATTCAAAAGGGGTAATCAATTCAAAATGATTAAGCTCAAGATTGTTGGTCATCAGGGTTCCTTTTTTTCCAGGGAGACTATTTTTATTATAAACCGGATGTTTTACTGTTCTTGACCCAGGTTAGTGATAAAAAATAAGAACTTTGGATATTAGATAAACGAAGTTCTAATTATTTTATTCTAAGCAGGCTATTGCGTTTACTAAGAATATTTGTTATAACTTAAGTGCACCAATTTGTGCAAGAAGTCACAGCCATCTTTTCAGAAAGTGGAAAAATGCTCATTCCGGAAAAGCCCGAATCAAGGCAAGCCCGAACTCTACATGCCCCAATTTTGTTGAACCGGGCTGAGGCAGAAGTTATTCGCGCGCTGCGCAGGCAGGGAGAAATTTCCCGGACTGAGATTTCCAATATCACAGGATGGTCAAAAGCCAAAACATCCCAAGAAATCCGCAGCCTGCTGGAAAAGGCTTATCTCATCGAAGCAGGGGAGGGCATCTCCCAGGGTGGACGCAGACCTGGTCTGCTGCGGATCAATGATCAACTGGGTTACCTGGTCGGGCTGGATATCGGCGCAACCAGTATCGACCTGGTTCTGACCGATGTAGGTGGCAAGGTTCTTCAGCGGCGTTCCGCCTCGGCGGATGTGCGCCAGTCTCCCGATGAATTTTTAAGCCGCTGCAGCGAATTGATCCTTGAAATTGCAAAGGCGCAGGGCTTTCAACATGACCAGATCCTTGGGATTGGCGTGGGGTTGCCCGGCCCGGTCGATTTTACGCGCGGTGTTTTGGTTGCACCGCCGCTGATGCCTGGTTGGGAAAATTTCCCGATCCGCGACTTTTTCCAGCACACCTTTTCATCTGCTTATGTTGTTGTCGATAACGATGTTAATATCATGGCGATTGGGGAACAGCGCGCCGGGGATGGTAGCGGGATCGATCACTTTATCTTTATCAAAATTGGGACCGGCATTGGTTCCGGCATCGTTTCCAACGGGAAAATACATCGCGGAAGCATTGGCTGCGCCGGTGATATTGGTCACATCTGCGTGGACAAGCAGGGGCCAATATGCCGCTGCGGAAATACCGGCTGCCTGGAAGCCATGGCTGCCGGCCCGGCGATCACGGAGAAAGCCATGCAGGCAGCAAAAAATGGTTCCAGCCCACTGCTGCGCCAGGTGATGGAAGCAAATGGCGGCATCCTGCGACCGGATGATGTCAATGCAGCCTGCCGTGAAGGTGACCAGGCCGCGCTGGAAATTATCCGCGCCAGCGGGCAGATGATTGGCGATGTGCTGGCGGGGCTGGTGAATTTTTTCAACCCCAGTCATATCTTTATCGGCGGCGGAATTACCAATTTTGGCAATCACCTGCTGGTTTCCATCCGGCGGGCAGTGCTGCGGCGCTCCCTGCCGTTGGCAACCACCCATCTGGCGATCAATTTTTCGCGCATGGGGCCAGAAGCTGGCGTGACCGGGGCAGTTGCACTGGCACGCGAATATTTATTCGTTGTTGAAGGCCAACCCACCTTCACAGTCTAAATCTTTTTATCGACATATTCTCATCAACTGACCCTGCATTATTTTACTTTTTGAGATAAAACATCTTTCAGCTCCAAATTCTTTAGAAAAAGGAGGTGGTTGAACGAAGACTAAGTAAGTGTTGCGCGGTGTAGTTTCTATTCGATTTCAAATTAGAGGAGAAGAACTTTGAAAAAGCTTTCTGTAATTTTCACGTTAGTGCTTATAGTCACTTTGATCGCTGGCTGCGCTCCGGCCGCCACAACCCCGGCTCCCGAAGCCCAGGCTCCGGCAGCCGCTGCTCCCAGCGCCAAAGGCAAGGTCATGGGCATCATTATGCCCAATGCCACTCACGGCTTTACCGGAGAAAGCATCCAGCATGCTGAAGCCTTCGCCAAAGAACTGGCCGCCAAAGAAGGCTTCACCTACAAGTTCTTGACCGCCGGTGAAACCTCTGAGCAGAACAACCAGATTGACACCCTGATCAACGAAAAAGTCGATGTGATTGTGATGTGGCCGATCAACGGCGATGAACTGCGCTCGGCTGCCCAGAAGGTAATGGATGCCAAGATCCCGCTCGTCATCTACGACCGCCTGATTACGGACTTCAAACCAACCGTCGAGTTCATGGGCGACAATGTCACCATCGGCAAGATGAGCGGCGAGTACTTCAACAAGTACTTCAAGGCCGACATCGATGCAGGCAAAGATATCAACATCTTGGAATTCAAGGGTGACCTCTCCACCGTCCCGACCCAGCGCTCGGATGGCTTCAAGTCCACCGCCTCTCCGAAATTCAAGATCGTGCAAGAGTTCACCACCGATTGGCAGCGCGCCAAGGCTCTCGATCAGATGGAAACCTTCCTGAATACCAGCTCACAGGCTGACATCGAGAGCATCAAGGCCGTCTTCACCCACGATGACGAAGTTGTCCTCGGCGTTTTGGATGCGATTGCCGCCTACAAAGGCCCGGCCAAACTGGACATCCGTCTGGTCTCCGGCGTCGGCGCCCGCAAAGAAAACCTGGATATTTTCCCCGAGTTCAAGCAGAAGTACAACATCGACCAGGTAACTTATGCTTTCTCGCCCGCAATGATTCGCTCCGCCGTGCAGCTTGGCGACGATATCCTGAATGGGAAGACCCCCTCCGGCTTGATCCTTGGCCCGACTGTGGAAGTTGACAACAGCAGCGCCGAAGCCTTCCGCACGAACGAAATCTATGTCACGCGCTACAGCCTGCAAGCTCCGGCCGCCCCTGCCGCCGTTCCTGCCGCCAAAGACAAGGTCATGGGCGTAGTGATGCCAAATGCCACACACGGCTTTTTGGGCGAGAGCATTAAACACGCAGAAGCCTTTACCAAAGAACTGGCCGCCAAAGAAGGCTTCACCTACAAGTTCCTGACCGCCGGTGAAACCTCTGAGCAGAACAACCAGATCGACACCCTGATCAACGAAAAAGTAGACGTGATCGTTTTGTGGCCTATCAACGGCGATGAACTGCGCTCCGCTGCCCAAAAGGTGATGGATGCCAAGATCCCGCTCGTCATTTACGATCGCCTGATTACGGACTTCAAACCAACCGTTGAGTTCATGGGCGACAATATCATTATCGGCAAGATGAGCGGCGAGTACTTCAACAAGTATTTCAAGGCCGACATCGATGCTGGCAAAGACATCAACATCCTGGAATTCAAGGGCGATCTCTCCACCGTCCCCACCCAGCGCTCGGATGGCTTCAAGTCCACCGCCTCCCCGAAATTCAAGATCGTGCAAGAATTCACCACCGATTGGCAGCGCGCCAAGGCATTGGAACAGATGGAAACCTTCTTGAATACCAGCTCACAGGCTGACATCGAGAGCATCAAGGCCATCTTCACCCACGATGACGAAGTTGTCCTCGGCGTTTTGGATGCGATTGCGGCTTACAAAGGCCCGGCCAAGCTGGATATCCGCCTGGTTTCAGGCGTCGGCGCCCGCAAAGAAAACCTGGACATTTTCCCCGAGTTCAAGACGAAGTACAACATCGACCAGGTGACCTATGCCTTCTCACCCGCGATGATTCGCTCCGCCGTGCAGTTGGGCGCAGATATCCTGAACGGGAAAACTCCCTCCGGCCTGATCCTTGGCCCGACCGTGGAAGTTGACAATACCAGCGCAGAAGCATTCCGCACGAACGAAATCTATATCACCCGCTACAGCCTACCATAGGCCAAGTGGACGGATGTGGATTAAACTAACCCGCACACTGTAATGGGATTGACCGAACGTAGCAACTTGCGTTCGGTCAATCCGCTTCAAGCGGTTATTTCTTGTCCAGGTCATTTCGCTGTAGAATAGGCGTATTGTTACGAGCTGGAAAGGCAGGTTTACTTCCATGATTTTAGAGATGAAGCAGATTAGCAGATATTTTGGCCCGGTTAAAGCCGTGGACGAGGTCAACTTTACCGTTGGTGAAGCGGAGATCCACGGACTGCTGGGCGAAAACGGTGCGGGCAAATCCACCCTAATGAATATCCTGGGCGGCGCCTTGCAGCCAAACGGAGGTCAAATCTTCATCGACGGGCAGTTGATCGAAGATATGACCATTCATAAATCCAATGCGCTCGGGATCAAATTCATCCACCAGGAATTGAACCTGGTCAACGATCTGACAGTTTTCGAGAACCTGTTCCTCGGGCAAGAACTCACCAACCAGTTCGGAATCCTTGACCGGAAGGCCATGATCGCCCGCTCACTGGATGTGCTGAAACGGATCAAGGTCGATATTGATCCCATCGAAATCGTTTCCAACCTCGAGCCATCGCGCAAACAGTTGATTGAAATTGCCCGTGCGCTGTTGTTCGAATCAAAATTGATTATTATGGATGAGCCAACCACGGCTCTGACCAATAAAGAAATCGACATTCTCTTCGATATTATGCGCAGTCTCAAGGCCCACGGCTTGAGCATCATTTTCATTTCGCACAAGATGCCTGAGCTGTTCGCCATTTGCGAAAAATACACTGTCTTGCGCGATGGAAAATTTATTGAGACCGGGTATTTGAAAGACATCAATGAGCAAAAAGCCACCAACCTGCTGGTAGGCCGCAGCATTGTTAATAGTCAACACGTGAAAGAGATCGTCCACGGCCCGGTGGTTATGCAAGTTGCCGGGTTGACCAGCAAAGGTCATTTTAGAGACATCAGTTTCGACCTGCACGAGGGCGAGGTCCTGGCAATTACCGGGTTACATGGAGATGGGCGCGGCGAGCTGTCGGAATCGCTCTTTGGCGCACGGCATGTGGAAGCCGGGACTGTGACAGTCCACGGCAAACATCTCAAGCTGGGCAATATTCGAGATGTGATGCGCGCAGGTGTAGGCATGGTGCCACGTAACCGCAAGGAGCGCTCGATCATCAAGGATATGAGCATTCTCAACAATCTGTCGATTGCTTTTTTTATTGCCAAACACAAAAAAATATTTATCGACAAGCAGGAAGAGATCGAACGCTTCAAGCGCAATCAAAAGATCACAGACATTCGCGCTGGGAATATCGACGACGACATCACATCGATGAGCGGCGGCAACCAGCAAAAAGTGATTGTCTCGCGCTGGCTGGAGCTGAATTCAGATATCTACATCCTGGACAACCCAACCCAGGGTATCGATGTCGGCGCAAAATTTGAAATCTACAAACTGATTGAAGAACTGGCCAGGCGTGGTAAAAGTCTGGTCATCTTTAGTTCAGAATTCCCGGAGATTTACAAGGTTGCCGATCGCTGCCTGGTGATGTATGAAGGCCAGATCAATGCCGAGCTGGACCGGGAGCACTTGACTGAAATCAACGTTATGTTTTATGCCACTGGCGCGAATAAGGAAGGAATCAATGCGAATAATATCCAGCAACCCGTTTAAGAACTTAACCTGGGAAAAGGTTTGGGCGTTCGTCAGTAAATATTCTTATGTCGTTTCTTTCATTGGCCTGCTGACGATTGCCACAATCATCAACCCGCGTTATTTCTCATACGCCAACCTCTCCACTCTGCTGTTACAGGCTTCGATCAAAGGTATCATTGCCCTCGGCATGGCCATATTGATCATCTGTGGGATGATCGATCTCTCAGTCGGCTCGATTGTTGCGCTGGTGGCTGGCCTGGGCGTTGTGGTGCTTAATTACACAGGCAATCCATGGGCCACTCTAGCATTCTGCATGGCCTTTGGCGCTTTGCTTGGCTCGATTAACGGCTTGTTGGTAGCGTTCGGGAGAATCGCACCGTTTATTGTCACGCTGGCGACCATGAGCGCCTACCGTTCGATTATTGTCCAACTCGGGCAAGGCGGACCGTTTAACGTGAATAGTGACATCCTGCCCTGGTTCCGCATGATTGCAGCAGGCAATGTCTGGGGGATCCCGAACCTGGCGCTGATCTTCATTGCCATTATGACTGTCGTAGCGGTGATCATGTCGCGCACCAAGTTTGGGCGCTATGTCTACGCCGTTGGATCGAACGAGCAGGCTGCCCGCCTGGCTGGCATCAACGTAAATATGATCAAGATTGCCTGTTTCACGATCACCGGTTTGCTGGCGGGCATTTCAGCCTTCCTACTCATGTCCCGGCTAACTTCGATCACCGCGCCAAACGCCGGTTCCCAGTTTGAGTTGGACGCCATCGCGGGCGTGGCCATCGGCGGCATCGCCATGACGGGTGGGCGCGGCATGATTGCCGGGTCATTCATGGGTGCTCTGATGGTACAGATGATCGAAGGTGTTCTAATCGCAGCGCGCATCCCACCGTTCCTGAACGGCCTGGTCAAGGGCATCATCATTATCTTTACGGTGCTCTTGCAGCGCAAAAAGGCCAATAACTAAGAGCCAGCCGGGGATGATTTACGCTGTGAGCAGATTTTTGACTAGTTTGGCGCAAGTCTGGTGAAGCCTATCCGAGTCGGGTTCGTGGTAACGCGAGATCCTTTGAAAAACGAGGTTCATCCATGTCAAATGATGGAAAATTGAAAGTTGGGGTTGTGGGCTTGGGATTCATAGGCCCGGCCCACATTGAAGGCATCCGTCGCCAGGGAGTGGAAGTGCGCGGAATTGCTGAATCCACTCCTGAACTGGCGCGCGAAAAAGCCAGGCAGTTAAACATCCCGCTGGCTTATGATTCTTATGAAGAGATGCTCAAAGATCAAGAAATCGATGTCGTCCACATCTGCTCACCAAATTTTCTTCATTTTCCCCAGGCCAAACAAGCTCTTCTGGCAGGGAAACATGTCATTTGCGAAAAGCCATTGACCATAACAGCGGCCGAATCCAAAGAGCTGGTAGAACTGGCGAAAGAAAAAAAGCTGGTCAATGCCATTAATTTCAACCTTCGGTTTTATCCGGTCAATTTTGAAGCCAGACATTTGGTGCAGAAAGCTGACTTTGGCGAAACCTTTATCGTCCAGGGATCTTACCTGCAAGATTGGCTGCTCTACCCCACCGATTGGAACTGGCGTCTGGATTCAGCTCAGGGGGGATCGCTGCGCGCGGTGGCCGATATCGGCTCGCACTGGATCGATCTGGTCATGTTCGTTACGGGTCTAAAAGTAGTTGAAGTTTTTGCCGATCTGAAAACCTTTTATCTAATCCGTAAAAAACCGGTTTCGCGGGTTGAAACTTTTTCCAATCAAGAGTCGGGCGTTCCCACAGAATACGCAGACAAACCGGTTCAGACAGAAGATTATGCATCGATCCTGCTCCGTTTTGAAAATGGCGCCAAAGGCATCCTTTCCGTTTCACAGGTCAGCGCGGGTCGCAAAAATCGTCTTTTCTACGAAATTGATGGAGCCGGATCAGCTGTTTCTTGGGACTCAGAACATCCCAACGATCTATGGATTGGTCACCGTAATCGCCCAAATGAAACGCTGATCAAAGACCCTTCCCTGTTGAGTGACGAAGCCAGGGAGGTTTCGTCCTACCCGGGTGGACACGCCGAAGGGTTTCCGGATACCTTCAAACAGCTTCAAAAGAAAGTCTATGCCTATATTCTCAAGAACGATTATTCGGTCCAGCCTGATTTCCCAACCTTTACCGATGGCTATGTTTCACTGCTCATTGAAGAAGCCATCTTACAGAGTTCACAGATTGGCACCTGGGTCAAGGTTATCGAATAAGGAGCAAAGATGAAACTGGGATTCCTAACCGCAGCACTACCCGGCAATACGCTCGAACAGGCCGCCAAATGGGGCGCAGAAAGCGGTTTCCAGGCGATCGAAATTGCCTGTTGGCCGCAAGAAAAAACCACCCGCCGCTATGCGGGCGTCACTCACATCGATGTCACAACGCTGGATAAGGCCGAGGCTGTCGAAATCCGCAAAATGCTGACTGGATACGGGTTGACCATTTCATCTCTGGCCTACTACCCCAATCCCCTCCACCCGGAGGCTGACCACCGTGAAACGGTCATCGCCCACCTGAAAAAAGTGATCGAAGCCGCCGCGCTGCTCGAAGTTCCCGTGGTAGGCACTTTCGTCGGCAAGGACAAAAACAAAACTATCTCAGAGAACTTTGAGGCTTATGCCAAAATCTGGCCGCCGATTGTTAAATTTGCCAAAGAGCATGGGATCAAAATCGCCATTGAAAACTGCCCGATGCTTTTCTCTTACGATGAATGGCCCGGTGGCAACAATCTGGCGTCCACCCCAGCTATCTGGCGCAAAATGTGGGAAATCATCCCCGACGACAACTTCGGCCTGAACCTCGACCCATCGCATCTCATCTTGCAGATGATCGACTACGAGCGCGTTGTGCGCGAGTTCGGCAGTAAAATTTTTCACGTGCACGCCAAAGACCTGCACATTGATCAGGAAGGCCTCTATAACCATGGTGTGCTTTCACAGGGTATGGGCTGGCAGGTTCCGCGCCTGCCCGGCCTGGGTGACATGGACTGGAGAAAATTCTTCGCAGCCCTGACTGCTGCTCACTACGATTATGTTATCAGTATCGAGCACGAAGACCGTTTTTTCGAAGGGGACGAGGAACTCGTCAAGCGCGGTTTCTATCTCTCGCGCGATGTTTTGAAACCGTACATTCACTAATTCTCTGTCTCCTAATTCATCAGGTTTTCGAAATTCTCACTCTCCATCCTCTTCCCTCTCCGATAGTTGGAGAGGGAAATTTTGCAAGTTGGACGAAACCGGGGACAACCTGATCTGCGCGGCGATGAGTCAGTTGAATCTCTCGGTGCGACCCTATCACCAGAGATTGAAGTTGGCACGCACGATCGCAGACCTGGCGGGAAGTGAGAATATAAGGATATCACCGCCCGATTCCTGGCTTACGCTGACATTGGGAAGTCGACATCTTTCTGCTCCAAATTTCCCATCTAATTCGCCCTTTGACAGTGTAAATTTGTTTTTGCACAATTCAGATCATCAAATCCATAATTGACGGTCATGACCAATTTGGCATAAATTCCACAGATGTTGAAACTGATCAAGTTGGTTGAATACCCAGAAGAAAAACGCAGCAATTCCTGCCTGGCGAAGGAGTATGCATTGAAGGAAAAGTTATTTTGGGAATTCCTTCAATGATACGCAAGACACGCTGGTTATCTTCAACGGAGAATATTTGCTCGGTTTCCTGGGACCAGGACAAGGTTAGTGATCTAAGAGAAATGTGGCATATTGAGCCCTTTACCGAGTGATAATTGTCACAATTTTGCATGACAAATATCACTCGGTGAGTAATTCTATTGACTCTATATGTAATTTGCGCTATTATATGACCGTAACCGGTTACGGTAACGGTTACGGTAACGGTTACGGTTACGGTTACAAGAAAGACATCAAATAAGGCGATTATGGGAAGGCAGCTATGAAGATCACAATTGGCGAAATCGCAAACCTGGCAGGTGTTTCCAAAACGACAATCTCGCGCGTTCTTAATAACAAGCCGGATGTTGACCCCGCTACCCGTGAAAAAATCCTGGCGATCATTGCAGAATATAACTTCCAGCCGAATGCCTTTGCCAAAGCCATCTCCCTGCAAAACAGTCACTACATCGGCTTGCTTGTGCCTCATAAGGTTGAATACATTTTCTCGAATGCTTTTTACACCGAGGTCATGCGTGGCGTCTCGACCGAGGTGGATGCTTGCGGTTATTACCTGTTGATCTGTTATGCCCACGCAGGCAATTATCTGGATATTTACAATCAGAACCGGGTCGAGGGATTTGTCCTTCTCAGCCCGGGGTCTTACCATAAGGGCATCATAGAAACTCTGAAGGCAGAGAAAGTCCCCTTTGTCTCCACTGCCAAAGTCACTAACGAAGAGATGGTTTATGTTGACATTGACAATTTTCATGGTGGTACTTTGGTGATGGAGCACTTAATTTCATTAGGTCACAGGCGAATTGCTTACATTGGCAAGCCCTCCCTGATCAGTTCCATTGAGCGTATGAACAGCCATGAAGCAGTTTTGAAAAAATATGGCTTACCCTGCGACCCAAGCCTTGTATTGATTTCCGATTCATCCTCCATAGAAGACGGATATCAAAATACCCAACAGCTATTAAACAACCCCAACCGGCCGACCGCCATCTTCCTGGCGAATGACATCATGGCAGTCGGCGCTATTAAGGCGATCCAGGAAGCAGGATTGCGAGTCCCCGAGGATATTTCTGTTGCTGGTTTCGATAACATTCCCCTGGCTTCCTACTCTAATCCTCCACTAACCACCGTTCACCAGCCAGCTTATCAGAAGGGTGTGGTTGCCACCCAACTGCTCATCCAACAGTTGGAAAAAAAAGAGACCCCTTCCAGCAGAATCCTGGATGTAGAACTGGTTATTCGTGGTTCGACTGGACCTGTTCCACAAATTTAATCCTGGTTTCCATCGCCTAAACTTGACCTCGAGGTGCTCTCATGCAAGCTGCCTATCGCCATTTCGGATGCCGGATTACTGATGACCTGCTCTATAAGGGTATGCGGGTGCTCTATCTTGAGAACGAGTTGATCCGGATTGGGGTTTTGCTTGACAAAGGCGCTGATATTTTCCAATGGATCCACAAGCCAACCGATACTGATTTCTTGTGGCGCTCGCCAAACGGCCTCGTCCGTCCTGACCGCTTTACACCCACCTGCGCTTCTTCGTCCGGCGCTTTTCTGGACTCGTATCACGGCGGATGGCAAGAGATCTTTCCGGGCGGTGGGCCGGTGGATTATCACGGCGCGGAACTTGGCCTGCACGGAGAGGTAACCTCGCTGGGATGGGATTATGAAATTCTGGAAGATACACCAGAAACCATTGTCATCCGTCTGGCGGTTAGCTGCGTGCGCACCCCCTTCCGCCTTGAACGAACCCTGCGCTTGAAAAGTGGCAGCCCGGCGCTTTTTATCGATGAAACCCTGACCAACCTTTCACCAGAACCCCAGGAATTCATGTGGGGTCATCACCCGGCCTTTGGTGCCCCTTTCTTGAAAGAGGGTGTGCGCTTGTTTGTGCCGGCCAGAAAAGCCCAGACTCATGATCCAAAGTTTGCTGAAAGCAGCCTTTTGCTGCCGGGTCAGGAGTTTGATTGGCCCCTGGCCCAAGTGGATGGAAACAGCCTGGACCTTTCGCTGGTCAAAGGCCCAGATGCCGGTTTTGCTGAGCTGATTTATCTGAAAGAGCTTTCGGCCGGATGGTATGCGGTGATCGACCCCGAGAAACACCTCGGAATTGGGCTTGCCTGGCCCGTGGAGGTTTTTCCTTACTTGTGGTTCTGGCAGGTTTATGGCAAAGCGCCAGGTTATCCCTGGTACGACCGGGCTTATGTGATTGCCCTTGAGCCCTGGACGGGTATCCCGAATAATTTGAATAAAGCAATCGAATCAGGCAAACAGACTCGTTTGGAAGGAGGTGGAGTGATCACAGTATCCCTGACGGCAACGGTCATCAGCGATCGTGATTCGGTAAATCAAGTCAATCTAGATGGAAGCTGCAGTTGAAACCCCAGTACTACTCGTTTTCAAACCAACCAATAAACGGAGAAAAATCATGAAACTCACCAAGCTCGTTTCAATTTTTATGCTGGTTACCATCTTTCTCAGCGCCTGCGCTCCCGCCGCCACCCCGGCACCTGCCGCCCAACAACCGGCCCCTGCCGCCAAGGTGTTGACCATCGCTTATTCCCAGGCTGAACTTGTCAACGCCTGGCGTGTTACAAACCAGAAGGATATGGAAAACCAGGTAAAGACTGCTGGTTATAAGATCATCACTGCCGATGCCAACCAGGATCCTTCCAAGCAGCTGGCCGATGTTGAGAATATGCTGGCTCAGAAACCTGACTGCCTGATCGTTTCCCCACTCGAATCCAAGGCTTCCGCCCCTGTCGTCAAGCTGGCCGAAGCTGCCAAGGTTCCGCTGGTGATCATCGATCGCACAATTGATTCCGAACCCGGTCAGGGTTTTTATAAGACCGAAATCACCCAGAGCCACGTGCTTTCAGGCAAGCTCCTGGCCGAGAAAACCGTAGATCTGCTCAAGGCCAAGTATGGCTCTGCAAAAGGCAGCGTTGTGCACGTTCAGGGCTTGGCGGGGGCTTCTCCTGTGATCGACGCCAATAAAGGTTGGGACGAAGTCATGGCAGCCTATCCCGATATCAAGGTTGTTGCCACTTCAGATGCTGGCTTCACCAAAGACGGCGGTATGAAGGTGATGGACGATTTCCTGCAGCGCTTCCCTAAAGGCCAGATTGATGTTGTGCGCTCGGATTACAGCGATATGACCATGGGAGCCATCGAGGCGATCAAGAACGCCGGTCGGACAGAGCTGCTTGGTTTCGTTGTTGGTGAAGGCGGCCACATGAAGACAATCGAAGCTGTGATTGCCGGGGATATTGCCCGCGAAACACAGACCCCGCCGTACTTTGGCGACAAGGCCGTAGCTTCCTGTAAGGCTATTCTCGCTGGTCAGACCGTGGATGCCCGCCAACAGGTTGACATTAAAGTCTTTGATGCCGACAAGAAAGAAGAAGCCCAGAAGTACCTGGACCAGATCAAGGCTGCTGGACTGGAATTCTAGTTACAGAATTTAGATTTGAGAAGAGAAGGGAAAGGCAGAGAAACACCGAAAGACTTTCCTCCGTCATGCAAAAAAAGGACCTCCCCAGGGCGTCCGTGGGTGCTCAGACCAGCATGACATGCCTCAGGAAGATCCGCCGGATTATAACATGCCTTCCCTTCTCCTTGAAAAGGACCAAATCTGTGGAAACCCAGCCTCCTGTTCTCAGCTTACGTAAGATCTGCAAATCTTTTGCCGGCATCCAGGTGCTCAAAGAAGTGGACATCGACCTTTACCCAGGCGAAGTGCACTGCCTGGTCGGCGAAAATGGCGCTGGCAAATCAACCCTGATCAAGATCATGTCAGGCGCTTACCAACCGGATAGCGGAAACCTCAATTACCTGGGTGATTCGCTCAATAACTTAAACCCGCACTGGGCTCGCGAACATGGTATCAACACCATTTACCAGGAAATCGACCTGATACCCACTCTGAGTGCGGCCGAAAACATATCCCTGGGCATCGAACCTCTTAAACCGAACGGCAATATCGATTGGCCCGTGTTACGCAAGCGAGCCACAAAAATCCTTGAAAGTTGGGGCGCTTCAATTGATATTGATGTGCCGGTCAGCAATCTTAAAGTCGCCTGCCAGCAGATGGTCGCTATTGCCAAGGCGCTCTCTTTAAATAGCAAGGTGCTCATCCTGGATGAGCCAACAGCAGTCTTTGCAAGTTCAGAAGTTGATCTACTCTTCAGCATCATCCAAAAGTTGAAATCACAGGGGATTGCTCTCCTTTATATATCGCATCATATGGACGAAATTTTCCGCATCGGCGATCGTGTGACTGTCCTGCGGGATGGCATATTGATCCGCAGCGGCCTTGTGACAGAATTTAATAAATCTTCACTGGTCAAGGCCATGGTCGGTCGTGATATCGACCTTTCTCAGCGTAATGGCAGCCAATCCTTTGGCGAAGAGCTGTTCCGCGCCGATGGCATCACCCGCAGTGGAGTGGTTGAGAATGCCACTTTCAGCCTGCGGGGCGGCGAAATTGTGGGCGTAGCCGGGCTCGTGGGGGCCGGCCGCACCGAAATGGCCCGCTTGCTGGTTGGGGCGGACCGTTTGGACAAAGGCAGTATTTCCCTGCATGGAAAGCTGATAAAAGTGGGCTCCCCGCGAGATGCCCTGATGCAGGGCATCGGGATGCTGCCCGAAAGCCGCAAAGAAGAAGGCCTTGTGTTGGTACGTTCCGTATCTGAAAATATTGCTTACAGCGCGGTTGAAAAAGCATCACGCTTTGGCTTGGTCCCCTGGGGAAAAATCCGCCGCCTGGTAAATGACGTGATCAAGGCCGTTGATATTCGACCACCCCGGCCAGCACTACAGGTACTATACATGAGCGGTGGAAACCAGCAAAAAGTGGTCCTTTCAAAACTTTTGCTGGCTGGATGCGACGTGATGATCTTGGACGAACCTACCCGCGGTGTTGACGTTGGCGCTCGGATGGAAATTTATAAAATAATGCAGCAGTTGAAAAATCAAGGCAAAGCCATTCTGATGATTTCATCCGACCTGCCCGAGATCCTGACCCAGGCTGACCGGATCTTGGTGATGGCAAAGGGACGCATTGCTGGCGAGCTTTCGGCCAATGAAGCCACAGAAGAAAAAGTGCTTTCGATCGCCTTGCAGTTGGGAGAAGCAATATGAGAACCCGGTTATCCCCCCGCCTGTTGATGTTCGCAGAAAAAAACAGCGCATTGATGGCTCTGATCATCGTTTGTTTGCTGGGCGCGCTCTTTGTTGAAAATTTCGCAAGCAGCCTGAACCTCTCGGCCATCCTGTTCCAGTACGCGATCATTGGGTTTCTTGCGCTCGGCCAGTTGCTTGTAATCCTGACTGCCGGGATTGATCTCTCCCAGGGAGCTCAAGTAGCAATGATTTCCATCGTCACGGCGGTACTGATGAAATCCACCGGGATCGTCCCGGCCGTGATTGGCGGGCTTGTAATGGGTGCTCTTTTTGGCCTGATCAATGGCTTCCTGGTTTCACGGACGAAAATCCCTGCTTTTGTGGTGACCCTGGGTATGCTGGGTGTAGCCCGCGGCCTGGCCCAGCTTTTCTCAGATTCAAAGCCTGTGTCGATCGATGTCCAGTCCTTTGTCGATTTTGGGCGCAGCAACCTGGCAGGCATTCCTGTATCGGCTATTTTGTGGGGCGCAGCAAGTTTGGCGCTGGCATTTTTCCTTGGTCAAAGGCGACTCGGACGGCATATCTATGCAGTTGGCGGTAGTGAAGAAAGCTCGCGTCTCTCGGGCATTAATGTAAAGAATATCAAACTGCTGGTGTACGTTCTTTCTGGTGTACTCAGCGCTGTAGGCGGCATCATCTGGACCGCCCGCCTCAGCTCCGGCTCGCCGTTAGGCGGAAATGGCTACGAAATGGAAAGCATCGCCGCGGTGATTGTTGGCGGTGGGTATATGTTTGGCGGAATAGGCACGGTCTCGGGCACGGTTGTCGGCGTGCTGCTTTTTGGAGTGATCAACTCCATCCTTAACCTGCTTGGCATCTCGCCGTACTGGCAAGGCACGATCAAAGGCGTCCTGATCCTGGCAGCTGTTGCTCTCAGCCAGTTCCGTCGTGTAAACCGCAGCCGCTAAGCAAGGAGTACAACTTATGCAGACCCTTCTTCAAAAGTATCGCGCAACAAGCTTTGATAGCCAGGCCGTGGTTAAGATCATGGCCATCCTGGTCGGGTTGGTTGTGCTGGCTTCGATCTTCAGCCAGGGCGTCTTTCTCCAACCTAAGAACCTGGTAAACCTGATTTCCCAGAACGCCTTGTTGATCGTTATCGCCATGGCTCAACTGTTGGTGATCGTCACAGGTGGGATCGATCTAAGTGTAGGTTCGCTGGTTGCCATTTCGAGCGTGTTGTTTGTTCTCTTCCAAGATTATGGCATGGCAGCCTCAATTTTCATTGCGCTTGTTGTCACCATGATGTTTGGCCTGGTCAATGGTTTTCTGGTTACCTATGTGCGCTTGCCAGCTTTTGTGGTCACGCTGGCGAGCATGCAGATCATTTCGTCGGTTGCCAAGGTGCTCAGCGGTGGCGGGGCAATCTATGCCGGCATGCAGGGCGCTGAAATTCCAGCCGGGCTGAGCGCTTTTTATAAAAATACCCTGCTGGGTATCCCCTATCCGCTCTTTATCTGCATCCTGTTTGTGGTGCTTGTGGCGCTCTACCTGCGCTCGAGCACTGGTCATTACATTTTTTCTATCGGTGGAAATGAACAAGCAGCTTTCCTGTCCGGTATCCCCACACGGCGGGTGAAAATGGCCGTATATGTCATTTCGGCAGCCCTGTGCTGTGTGGGCGGCGTGCTCTTTGTAGCCAGGGTCGGCATGGGCGACCCGCAAACAGGTGCCTGGATTCCGCTGGATTCGATTGCAGCTGTGTCAATTGGCGGCGCAAGTCTTTCGGGTGGAGGCGGCACAATCTCGGGCACGCTGATTGGTGTGGTGATCCTGAGCGTGTTGAACAATATTATGAACCTTCTGGGTGTTCCGCCAACTCTTCAGCCAGCCATCAAAGGCCTGGTGATCTTATTGGCGGTATATCTCAACAGCGCCAGGAAACAAAATTAATCGATCAAGGAATCATTATGAGAACATTCTTCGCAGTAGCTCACATTGCAGACAGCCGTTCCGATTTTTTTGCAAAGCGCAAAGAGTTGGTGGAAGAAGAACTCGCCGCGTTGGACTGGCTGCGTGATGAATTTCAGCCGCTTGAATCGAAGGTATTACAGACAACAGCGGATGTGATGGATTTTGCCAGGGCTTGCCAGAAAGAAGGCGTGCAGGCCTTGATCCTCCACCTGCCGATCTGGGGCGATCCGATTTTTTCTGTCAAGCTTGCCGGGCAACTCAAATTACCTATTCTGCTGCTGGGCAACACCCGACCCGATACATCGAGTATGGTTGGCATGTTGGGAGCAGGCGGCGCTTTGGATCAGGTGGGTCTGACCCATGTGCGGGTTTTCGGCCACGAAACGGATGACTCCCGCAAGTTGGTACGTGCCTTTGTTCTGGCGGCAGCTGCTCGCAGTGCATTGCGTGGGCAGACTCTTGGTCTGTTTGGCGGGCGCAGCCTGGGCATTCTTACAGCTGTAGCGGACCCGGTTCAGTGGCAGCGCCTGTTTGGTGTGGATATTGAAATGATCGACCAACTTGAAATTGTAAAGTTGGCAGAGTCATTGCCCCAGGATGAAGTCGATCGTCACAAAGACTGGTTGGGACAACGCCTGGGTGGTGTTGACTTTGCCGCCAATTTTACATCTCTGGCTTTTGAACGCCAGGTGCGCAGTTACCTGGCGACCAGGCAGCTTGTGGAGCGTCTGGGCCTGGACTTCGTAGGGGTTAAGTGCCAGCCTGAACTCAGCGATGGCTATGTTACCCAGTGTGTTGCGCACATGCTGTTGGGCGGTTCCCTGGATGCCGATGGTGGGAAGCCTTTGACCATCCACGCCTGTGAATCGGATGCGGATGGCGCGCTGACCATGCAGCTGCTGCACCTGCTTTCGGGTGGTCAGCCAGCCGCTCTTCTCGACGTACGCTGGTTCAATGCTGCTGCCGGGCTGTGGACTCTGGCCAACTGCGGCGCCATCCCGGCCGCCTTTGGTGCGACGGAAAAGGATGCCAGTGGGCTTTCCAGCTTCAAACTTGGGGCTCATGTCTTTGGTCAGGGCGGCGGCGGGGCAGTTTCCGGCGTGGTTTCCCCTCAGAAGATCACCCTGGCGCGCTTGTGCCGTAAGAATGGCGAATACTGGATGGCGATCGTGCCTGGTGATGTTGTACAGCCAGATACTGCTGATCTCGAACGGGTGACACCCTGTTTTCCAAAAGCATTTGTGCGTTGCGCGGCCGGAATGGATTTTTTGACCCGTTTTGGCTCCAACCACATCCACATGGTATCGGGTAACCTGACCGAAGAGTTGATTGCTTTCTGTCGCCTGTCGGACATCCCCTGGCAGATCTGGAAATAATTCATGCAGGATGTTGTCGGGCCAATATGCGCTGAAAGCGCATACTAATCCAACACCCCTTTTTCAAAAAAATTAGGAGGTAGGCATGGAACAGAAATATTGCGGTTTTTGGGGCAGAATTTTGCGAGTCGACCTCACCTCACGGCAGGTGCGCGTGGAAGAGCCGGACCCGTTGATATATCGTCGTTACATGGGCGGTCGCAACCTGGCGTTGTATTATTTGCTGCGTGAAATTGTGCCTGGCACAGATCCGCTTTCGCCCCTGAATAAACTGGCCTTGATGACCTCGGTAGTGACCGGCGCGCCGATCTCCGGGCAGGCACGCCATACCTGCGCCGCCATTTCTCCCCTGACCGGCGGCCTGGCGGATTCGCAGTGCGGGGGCTGGTGGGGCCCCGAGCTAAAATTTGCCGGTTACGATGGCATGATTATTGATGGCCGCGCAGAAGAACCAGTTTATATTTATATTGAAGATGAAAAGGTTGAAATCTTGCCAGCCGGGGATCTGTGGGGCAAAGTAACCGGTGATGTACAGGATGCTTTGCGCCAGGCCCATGGCGAGAAAGTACGTGTTTTACAATGCGGACCGGCGGGAGAAAAACTGGTGCGCTTTGCCAATGTCACGGATGACTTAAAACACTTTCACGGGCGAGGCGGTTTGGGGGCAGTTTTTGGCAGTAAGAATCTGCGAGCCATCGCCGTCCACGGCAGCCATCGCCAGTTGAAAGTGGCTGATCCGGATGGCCTGAAAAAGCTGGCCCAGTGGTTTGTTAAGGGCACAAAGATTGGCCCTTCGCTGACCCTGCACCACGAATTAGGGACTTCCAAGGGGATCGTGCCGGTCAGCGTTCAGGGAATCCTGCCTACCTACAATTTCCAGGATGGCTCCTTCGCCGGCGCTGAAGCGATTGGCGGCGAAAACATGAAAAAGGTGCTCAATGGAAAGACGGAGACCTGCTTCGCCTGCGCTGAGTCCTGCAAGCGATCCCTTGAAGGCGAAAGTGGCCCTTTCAAAGTGACGCGCAAATACGGCGGCCCGGAATATGAATCGATCGGGCTACTTGGTTCCAACCTGGGCGTTGATAACGTCTATGCCGTGGCTGCTTGCAACGAACAATGCAATAAGCTTGGGCTCGATACAATTTCCACCGGGGGGTCCATTTCCTGGGCGGTAGAATGTTTTGAAAGAGGTTTGATCACAAAAGACGATACTGGCGGGATCGACCTGAAGTGGAATGACCCCGAAAATAATTATTCCCTGATCGAGATGATCGCCTCCCGCAGTGGTTTTGGGGATGTACTGGCGGAAGGCAGCCGTGCCGCCGCCCGCCGGATTGGCCGTGGCACAGAGCAGTATGCCATTCAGGTCAAAGGTCAAGAACTTGCGAATCACGAACCTCGTGGAAAGTGGGGTGTTGGCCTGGGGTATGCAGTTTCACCGACTGGCGCGGATCACCTCCAGGCGGCGCATGACCCCTGGTTTACCAAACCCGGTAAATATGCAACCGAATACGATTGGGTTGATCTTGAAGATCTGGCCCCGGTGGGGTTATTTGACCCGGTACCTGCCGAAAGTCTGAGCGGGGAAAAGGTGCGCCTGTTTGTCTACTTGCAATATATCTGGGCATTACACGATGTGTTGGATTGGTGCATTTTTACAGCTGTACCCGAGTTTCGTGCGCTAAGTCTGAACCAGTTGACCGAAATTGTGGCTTGTGCCACCGGCTGGCGCACAAGTTTGTTTGAGCTGCTTAAATGCGGCGAACGCAGCGTAACCCTTGCGCGCAGTTTCAATGTCATGTTCGGTTTCAGTTCGGCCGATGATACCCTGCCGGATCGCTTCTTCGAGCCAATGCGGGCGGGAACTTTGCAGGGCCATGCGATTGACAGGCGCGATTTTGAGCGCGCGCTCAAGCTGTATTACGGCATGATGGGTTGGGACGAACAGGGTCGCCCATCCGAGGCAAAGCTCGAAGAATTGGGCGTGGGCTGGGTGTGGGACTTCGTTAGAGAAAAAGTTTCTGCCGGAGATTAAGGATGGTTATAACAGTCAAGTTGTATGGCACCCTTCGACGCTTCTCACGCAAAGGTACTCCCGGAATATGGAAAGGTGATGTCCCTTCTGGCAGCACTGTGCTTGAACTGGCTGCTCAACTGGGGGCACCCGAGGATGAGCTTGCAGCCGCGGCGATAAATGGAGAAACCCTGCCTCTTGACACAGTCATTCCGGAAAATGCTACGGTAATGCTGGTCACACATGTCAATGGCGGATGACGGTTTGGTGCGAAAAACCGAAGCTTTTAGAAAATTTTTACAGTGAGGCAAATGATGGAATCAGTTACCTATAAAAGCCCTTTACACCAAATGGCGAGTACGACTGCCTGTGACTATTGGAATGACTCGTGTTCAATAGATGAGTTAACATACGCTATTGAAAACGGAGCTGTTGGCGCGACCACCAATCCAACGATTGTTGGCGATGTACTCAAGAAAGAAATGCCCTTGTGGCGCGATCGTATCATGCAGATCATCTCTGAAAACCCTACCTGGAATGAGGATGCGATTTCATGGAAGCTGATCGAAGAAATGGCTGCCCGCGGCGCCGGGCTGCTGCGCCCGGTTTACGAAGTGGAAGCGCATCTAAAAGGTCGTATTTCAATCCAAACCGATCCCAAGAATTACCGCAATGCTGAGGCTTTGATCGCCCAGGCGCTGCATTTTCAAAGTATTGCCCCTAACTTGCATATCAAAATTCCGGTCACCAAAGCTGGTGTTAAGGCGATCGAGGAAGTTACTTACCAGGGATTGAGCATCAACGCCACCGTAAGTTTTTCGGTTTCCCAGGCCCTTGCAGTTGCTGATGCGGTTGAGCGCGGCCTTGACCGGCGGTTGGCAGAAGGCAAGGATAATTCCAACATGGTGCCGGTCTGTACGATCATGATCGGAAGGGTGGACGATTGGATCCAGGTGCTAGTCAAGCGCGATGGTGTGGTCACTAACCCAGGCTATCCCCTCTGGGCCGGAATTGCCTGTATGAAGAAGGCATACGGTATTTACCAATCCAGGGGCTACCACACCCGTTTGCTGGCGGCAGCTTATCGCCACCACCTGCATTGGTCAGAATTGATTGGAGGCGATATTGTTCAAACCATTCCGTATTCCTGGCAGAAACTTTTTAATGGCTCGAATATTCAGGTGACTGAGCGCATGCAGGAGCCGGTTGATCCTGTCATTATCCAGGAACTTTGCCAGAATTTCCCGGATTTTCTACGGGCATATAAGGAAGACGGCCTGACATTGGATGAATTTGACACCTTCGGTCCCACGGTCCGCACTCTACGAGCTTTCATAAATAGCTACGAAGATCTGGCTGCAGTCATCCGCGATTTTATGCTGCCAAATCCTGATATAAAATCGTAAACTCTTCAATCATGATTTTAAAGAATAGGGTAAATACAGATTATATGGAAACTATAACCCGGTTAAAGTTTTTTGCAGGTGGCCAGTGGCTGGATTCGAGCAACAGCGCTTATATGGATATTTACGATCCGAGTATCGGCAAAGTGATTGCCCAAACTCCTGCCTGTACACCCGATGAAATTAATCTGGCAATCCGTTCAGCGCGTGAGGCTTTTCCAGCCTGGTCACAGACACCCGTCATGAAAAGGACCCAGGTCTTGTTCCGCTTCAGAGAGCTTCTGGACCAGCATATGGATGAGTTGACCTACCTGGTTGCCCGTGAGCACGGTAAAGTGTGGGAGGAAGCCCGGGGCGACATCCTGAAGGTGAAGGAACCGGTTGAATTCGCCTGTGGTGTGCCGACCCTGCTGCTGGGAGATTCCATGATGGAGACCTCAGCAGGTTACGATACTGTGTTATATCGTGAGCCTGTGGGTGTTTTTGCCGGTATCATCCCTTTTAATTTCCCCGGAATGATACCGATGGGGTGGATGACGCCCTTGTGCATAGCCACCGGTAATACCATCGTTTTGAAGGCGGCTTCCCAAACACCTATGACCGCTATGCGTTTGGCGGAACTTTGGCAAGAGGCTGGGCTGCCTGATGGCGTATTAAACCTGGTCACCTGCAGCAATGAAAACGCTGAAATTCTGCTGACACATCCTGATGTGAATGGGATCTCATTTGTGGGTTCTACAAAAGTAGGGCTTCATATTTATTCAACCGCCGCTGCACATGGCAAACGTGTTCAGGCTCTTACTCAAGCGAAGAATCACGGCCTGGTGCTCGAAGACGCTGCCCTGGAACGATCCGCAAGGGGCATCATCAATTCATCTTTCGGCTGCGCCGGGGAGCGCTGCATGGCCCTGCCGGTGATCGTAGCTGAGGACAGCATTGCCGATCGACTGGTTGAACTGCTAGTCAAATTTGCCAGCGAACTAAAACTTGGTCCGGCCTATGACAAGACCTCCGAACTTGGTCCGCTGGTCACTGAGAGCCACCGCAGCTCTGTCCTAAGGTGGATCGAAAAGGGAGTGGATGAAGGGGCAAAGCTTGTTTTGGATGGTCGTAACGCAAGCGTAGCTGGATTTGAAAAAGGGTTCTACCTGGGACCAACGATTTTTGATTATGTGACACCCGATATGACCATTGGGGATGAAGAAATTTTTGGACCGGTGATCAGCGTCAAGCGCGTCAAGAATTTTGAACAAGGCTTGGCTCTGATGAACCAGAACCGCTTTGCAAATGGCTCAGTGATCTTTACCCAGAGTGGCTATTATGCCCGGGAGTTTGCACGTCGGACTCACGGCGGCATGGTGGGAATCAATGTGGGCATTCCGGTACCCGTGGCGATCTTCCCATTCACTGGTCATAAAGCCTCCTTTTTTGGAGACCTGCACGCACTCGGGAAGGATGGAGTGCGCTTCTATACCGAAACCAAGGCTGTTACCACCAAGTGGTTCGATGAAGCCGAGAAAAAGAAAACGAAAGTTGACACCTGGGATGGTTCGGTTGGAGGCTGATGCTTAATCCTATAAGAGATAACCAGTCAACCTGAATAGTCGGAATGATCGCTATTTACCATGACAAATGAGTTCGCTGAATTTTGAAGGCAGCATTTCAATCAGTGAGCTTGCTGAATTCAGTTAGCACCACTCATCTCTTAACACCGAAATAAAAGTATCCTATTGAGAGCACATGAAGAAACCACCCGGGATGTTGAAAATGGGTGGTTTTTTCCTTTTGTTATAAGATCAGCCCCTCGAGACCCATAATAGTAAAAACAATGAGGCAGACAGGAAGACAAAAAACACGGTGATTAATACAGTTTTTCCTTGAATTGGTGCTTATTGGGTAGGAATTTCTAATCGTCCAGCTCCGGCCGAGGCAGTAGTGTTAAAAATTCGGGGGTCATTACCAGTTTTTTCTTTGTAAAGACGGTGGACCTGTTGAGAAAAAGCTTCAGCCTGGTCTACTTTGACCAGGGCCACCATGCAGCCGCCAAAGCCCGCTCCAGCCTGCCTGCAACCTACGATTCCAGGGCTTTTTTGGGCGGCAGTAAACATGGCTTCCATTGCTGGGGCACCAATTTCAAATAAGTCGCGAGCGCCTGTATAAGAAGAAGTATATAAGGTCGCAAGCGCGCCCTCATCCCCCTTTTCCATCGCCACGGCCAGATCCAGCACACGCTGGTTTTCTTCGATGATAAAGCGACATCTTCTGGCAATCAGCTCTGGCATTTCCTTTTCATGCAAAATAAATTGTGCAAGACTGATATCACGCAAAGCTGTTGCTTTAGGGAAAAACTTCTTCAAAAAGCGTATGCCATCCTCACACTGCTGGCGGCGATCATCATATTCCGACCCCACCAAATTCCGTTCTGCGCGTGTGTCGCAAATGAAGACTCGCAGCCCATCTGCAATCTCGACGTTCTCACCTGTCAAATTTCGGCAATCCAGTTTTAACGCACAGCCTGCTTTGCCCATGGCCGAACTGTATTGATCAAGAATTCCGGTACGTACTCCAACAAACTCGTTCTCTGCTTTTTGCCCATAAAGGGCCATTTGTACTGGATCCAGAGTGAAGCCACTCACCTGCTGAAAGACAAGAGCGGCGGCCATCTCCAGTGCGGCAGATGAACTTAATCCGCTTCCAAATGGGATGGTGCTGTGGATCAGACCATCAAAACCCTGTAAGACATAACCGGCTTCCTGAAGTACATTTGCCACTCCACGAATATAGTTACTCCAGCTTACTGTATTGTCATGGTCGATGGTATCCAGATTAAAATAACTTTCGCCAGAAATATTTAAGGAACGCACATGCACCTGGCGATCCTGCCGAGGGCGGGCTGCAATCCAGGTATCCTGATCGATAGTCATTGTCATGACAAAACCCATGTTGTAATCCGTGTGACTGCCCATCAGATCCACACGGCCGGGCGCGCGTACCCAAATTTCGGGCTGTCCACCAAAGGCCTGTTCAAAGTTTTTGGTTATGGTACTCTTGCGTTCATTGAATTGCATTGGATTATCCTGGGATTATTGGGTTATGCCAAATGCTTCCAACATCGCGATGATATTATCCATCGGAATGTCGGTCATCATGCGATGAGACGGTGCGAGAAGCAATCCTGACCCATCGGGAGCAAGCGTATGGGTGCACTCAAGGATGGCTTTCTTGACATCTTCGGCTGTTCCGTATGGGAGCACCGTTTGGGTGGAAATTCCGCCATAAAAAGCTAACTTACCTTTGAAGTTCTCAATCAGCCAGGCATGATCCAAAACTTCAGGCTGTACGGGGTTTAGGGCGGTCAATCCAATTTCGACAAGATCAGGGAGAATTGGCTGGATTTGCCCATCGGAGTGCATCAAGATAGGCAAGCCGCGTTCGACAAACGGGGCAAATAATTTTGCCAGGCGGGGTTTTATGTATTTTCGCCACATGCGGGGAGAGAATAGCATGTTTTTCTGGGCACCATAGTCATCGCCAAAATAACCACCATCCACGCCCAGGGCGATATATTGATGAATTAGTTGTAGCTGGATCTCTGTAATGCGATCGAGTAATTCACCAGTAAAACCAGGGTCAGAACTCATATCCATGAAAAATTGTTCAAAACCACGCATGGTCCAGGCTCGCTCAAATAACACAAACCCAAAGTTTGGAGTTATAAAATATTCATTCCCTTTTTCTTGAATAACATTTTTGGCCTTCTCAAAAAGGGAAGCTTTTGTTGGGTCCGGCCAGGGGTAGGAATCGAGGTTGGGGTTTTCCTTGAGAGGGCTGACTGCCGCGAAGTAGCCTTCTTCCTTGGTATCAAAACCAACACCCCACCAATCAAATTTCGCTTTTCCATCCTCGCTAAATCGATCCGCATGGTCCAGATCCACACGAATCATATGGTTGCCTAAAAAAGCGGGCAAATCCTGTTTGGATACATTGAAATGTTCCATCATTTTCATTCCCATCCCGTCGGTATAGTTGATCTGGGTGGGTATATGGTCAATCTGTTCGTGCCGCAGCGCTTTTCGCATCCGTTCTTTAGGTGTGAAGGTTATCATTTCGCTATATCTCCAAAAAATTTCACGGTATCTTTCAAGTGAAGTGCCCAGTTCAACAGCACGCGATCTCCTTGATTGACTATTTGCGGGAAAGATCGAATTCTTTTTGGGCCAGCCGCTTGCTGATAAGTAGCGAAGCCTGCCAGATGTGGAATTTGCGTGGAAATATCTCCTTTTGCAAAAAATATTTAATAAACTGGCCGCAAAGTAATATCTTCTCACCAGTAAAGATCATGCACGCGAAGGTGACGCGGTTGATCTTCGGATGACCAGCGAGGTCTGGACCACTTCGGCGGTTTGCACAAATCCATTGCCATTTTCATTGCTTTCCAGGGATTTAAGCAATAGGGCCATTGCCATATCGCCAATTTCCCGGCTCGGTAAGGCTACGGTTGTAAGGGGGGGGTCCGTTTCCCTCGCCAGCCAGATATCATCCAGCCCAACGATGGAAATATCTTCCGGAATGCGAATTCCCCGGGATCTCAATTCATTTATAGCTCCTATAGCGGTCAAGTCGTTGGCGGCAAAAATGGCTGTAGGCATCTTGGGAAGATTGAGCAGCTGCAGAGCCGCCTGACGACCGCCGCCCATTTCTAAATTTCCCTCAACGACAATCACTGATTCGGGTGGTATGTTGTGGTTATTTAGCGCCTGGAAGAAGTTATCCCGGCGGGTTTGAGATGTTCTGAGATTTAAAGGTCCACTGATATGCGCAAAGTTTTTATGCCCCAGATTCACGAGATGGTTGACGGCAGCATTGATGCCAGTGCTAAATTCAACCTGGATCGTATTAATATTCTTTCCAGACAGATTCACTGTCCAATCCAGCGCCACAACCGGAACGCTATTGTTCTCTAATTCGCTCAGCCATTCATCAGACATACTGCTGGACATGACCAGGACCCCATCTACGCGTTTGTCAATCAATGATCGGATCAAAGCCAGACCGCGTTCAACATCGTAATTTGTATTACACAAAAAGATATCGTACCCATTTTTAAATGCCTGGGCTTCAACACCATGGATTACTTCCGCGTAAAAGGGGTTGGCCACATCTGAGATCAACATTGCAGCGGTATGCGTGCGCCTGGAGGTCATACTACGCGCGACGCTGCTGGGACGAAAATTTAATTCTTGAATGGCCTGCTCAACGCGTATGCGGGTTTCTTCACGCATATATTCATAATTGCCACTGAGGACACGACTCACAGTGGATTTCGAAACCCTGGCTGCATTTGCAACGTCTTGAATGTTTGTGGGTGCCATTGCGACTGTCCTGTTTTGAAAAATATGAAACCGGTTTCCTATAATTCACCTAGAATATCACAAACTCAATCAGTATGTCAAGCATATATTTCCGCATTCAGTATACTTTTGATATCCTTTTTTAGGGTTTGAACTACTATTTATTTACATTACTCCGATAATCCCGATTAAAAGGGACAGCTTTTTGACAGAGTTCGAAAATGGGCCTGGAACCTTCGAAATAAACATGCTAAGCTGAAATCGGTTTATGAAACCGGTTTCTCTTAATCGAAACAGTTCCAGGTTTGTACCCCCAATCCAAAGAGGAGAATGACGATGAAACGATTTGCTTTTGTGTTTGTGTCCATCGTACTGTTTCTTTCAATCCTGACAAGATGCGGTGGAACTCCGGCCACCCCTCCTGCTCCAGTCTGAACTGCGGCGCCTGCCACTGATATGATTGTTATCAAGCATTGCATCTGCTATAATCCCGATTAGTAAATAATTATTTCAGAAGAGTCTTTTGTTGCAAATTCAAAAAGGGTTTTCTTTCAATGCCTGCCGTGCAACAATTCCTTCGTAATATACGATCCCGTGGAATTTATTATCAACTACTCTTTACCTTTATAGGTTTGATTCTACTTGTCAGCGCATTTCTGGAAGTTTTGCTGTACACAGTTTCATCCAACGCTCTGACTGCGCAAATCTCAAATCAGAAGATCCAGACTCTCCAGCAAACTCGCAATTCAACGGATGTCAATTTAAAAGATATCGAAAAGGCAAATCTTTCGTTGGCCGCCGATTCACGTCTTTTAAACTTTTCCACCAATCCTTTCGGGAATAACTACTATTGGACAAACCAGGCCATCACTGCTTTACGCGAATTAAAAAACGCAAACCGAACCATTTACTCCGTTTACGTATATGTGCCCTTATATGACATCATTATTACGTCCGATGATGGCTGGTGGAAATCTTCAAACTTTTACGACTTAGAATGGAAAAGGGATTTACGCTGGAAGCGCGATACCAACTGGCTCCCAACGCGCCTGATCCATACCTATGCAGGGGATACGATAAATGTCGTTTCATTGGTGATGCCGCTACCGATAGGGACCAATCTCACCGGTAACAACGCTCTGTTAATTACGAATATCTCTGAAAGTGTAATTTATCACCTGATATCGAACCAATCTCCGCTTCAAAGCGAAGAAACTTCCATTATCTCAGCAGATGGCAGAGTCATTTCCCAATCGGATAAGCCCACGCTCGGCAAATTCTATACCGACCTGCCAGCTCTGAGCGAAGTGTCACTGGATGAGATTGGAGAAAGCTTTACGGGAAGCGTAAAGAGTCAAAAGTACCTGGCCTGGCAGGTCAAGTCATCCTACAATGGTTGGCGATATGTAAACTGGGTTGATGAAGCGGATGTGCTTATGCCTGTCTTCCAACTGCGTATCCCCCTCTTTGTTTTTGGGGCCCTAAGTATTTGCCTGGGGCTGATTGTGGCCTTTATGGTTGCAGCACGCATTTACAGACCAATCTCCCGGGTAGTCGAAACCGTTCGTACCAGTTCAGGTTCGGAGGCCAACAGCCAGGGAGATATGGATCAGGGCAGCGACCTGGAATACCTGCACTCATCTTTCGTTTCCATGGCTGAGAAGAATCGCAACTTGACCGCCGCCCTGGATGAAAACCAGGTTCACCTGCAGGAAACATTCCTGCAGGAGCTTTTAATCGGTGTGATTTCCGAAGAAAAAGAACTTGATAAAAAATTAATCGATATTGATCCAGGTTTTTTCGATCAAGGTGTGTATGTAATTGTGATCGGTATTGACAAATACAACCTTCTGTCGGTTCATGAGACTGGCCGTCAGAGGGATACCTGGAATTCAGTGATCAAGAAGATTATCGCGGAGCAACTCACTCCCCTGAGAAGTTATCGAGTTGTGCAAACCGACCGCGATAAATACGCAGCGGTGATTAGGCCTGGCATCGCCCCTGATCAAGTAATCCTTTTGGCCAAACAAATGGTCGACAATGTTCGCCAAACCCTGCCGCTGACCGTGACAGTCGGCGTTGCTTTGCATACCTGGCCCGTTGACGAACTGAGCCGCGCCTACGTCCAGGCGCTCGATTTGATTCGTTTTCGGGTGATGTTATCCGGAGACAGGGTGATCACGGATCGCGAGTTTGGCAGCGATCACAATTTCGATGTGCCATTCAGCCCATCCTTGCAAGATGACGTCACGCAATATATACACACTGCCAATATTGAACGGGCCAAAAAGGAAATTGACCATATTATTGCAGCCGTTCAAAAAGCTCCCAACTGCTCGCCAGAATATTTATACGAAGTGATGTATTCATTCCTTGGTGATGCTGTGCGTGGAATAAGTAAGAATGGCTGGACAGTGCAGGAAATTTTTGGCGAGCAGGCAGATTTGTATCGTGGATTGCTGGATAATGAAAATATCCAGGATATGGGGATTTGGCTGAAAGACATCCTCCAGCATTGTGCCTTTTTCCTCGAACATAAGAAAGAAAAGGGTGCCCAGGATATCGTCAACACTGTCATCAAATACATGCAGCAGCATTTCAACCAGGATATCCGTCTATCAGCCATCGCTGATCAAGTTTATCTTAGCCAATGGTATCTATCGCGCCGTTTCCGGGAGGAAACCGGCCAGACCTTTATGGGATACCTGACTGGTTTGCGTATTGAAAAGGCGAAAGAGATGCTTCATAACCCGGATTTTCGCATTAGTGACATCGCTGCCGAAGTGAACCTGGGCAATGATTCTAATTTTATTAAAACCTTCAAAAAAATCGAAGGCGTTACCCCTGGACAATACCGCAGCAAATTCATCGATGAAAACCTGGGGAAATGAATAAATTAACCCGGCTCGCTCTTGTTTTGATCATGACGTGGTTACTGTTTTCCGGTTGCCAGCCAGCTCAGCCTGCGCTTGTCTCAACGCCGCAGAAACCCGCCGAGCAGCGCCGATTGTTGATTGGAGTATCGGTTCTTGATCTTGCCAACCCTTATTATGTGCAGGTGGTTGAAGGAATAAAAAGCGCGGCAGTTGAGCAAGAAATCGACCTTTTGATCAATGACCCGAAATCTTCCGTAGATAATCAGATCAAAGCGATCCAGGGTTTTATTGATCGTAAGGTGGATGCCATTATCGTCACCGCCCTGGATCCGCTGGTTGTGGATCCTCTTTTGGCAATCGCGCGCAGCCAGGGCATCAAAGTATTGGCTCACTTTACCAAGGTGGAGAACGCAGATATCTTTGTAGGTGCTGATGAGTGGGATATGGGCCATACGATTGGCCGTGCAGCAGGTGAATGGATACGAGACAAGCTTGGGGGTCGAGCCCAGGTGGCCATCCTTAACTACCCACGCATTCCTCAAATTGCCAACCGCGAGAAGGGTATCCGCGATGGAATAGCCGAGATTGCTCCAAACGCGGTAATTGTGGCTGCCCGGCTGGCTGGACAACCTAATGAAGGTTATATTGCTACGCGCGATATTCTAGAAAAGTTTCCCGATGTACAGGTTATCGTTGGTATTAATGATGGCGGAGCCCTGGGAGCCCTGCGAGCGCTTCAAGAAATCCATCTCGTCGGTAGAGACAGCCTTTTCTTTGTGGGTGGTTGCGATGCCACCCCAGATGCGCTCAATCAAATGCGGGGCGACACTGCTTATCGGGCCACTGTCGATATCACCCCCTATGAAAATGGCCGCATGGGTGTTGAGTTTGCGCTCAAGTTGATCCGAGGTCAGATCTTACCAGATCGCTACAGTATTTCCATTCGTCTCATAAAACAAGCAGATCTGCTTCCATAGGTGATTATCTGGCGGCCGTTGCCCCGCAGCGCTGTTTGTATTTAAGCGGAATCCATCCTTCTTTTTTGCTTAAATACTCCTTTTTTGCTTAATTCCCTGCTCCTGCAAATCCCAACTATAAACACAAAACCATTGGATTGACCTCAGCTTACCCGCCCTGTAAGATACATTTACGATTCTCGAACCCCGGCCGGGTTGTGCAAACCATCATGTAAGTCTGAACACTATTCCCCAGGAGGAATTGATGAAGAAAAGCATGTTCGTTTTGACATTAGTTGTCTTGATGTCGTTTGTTTTATCTGCTTGCGGAGCCAGCACCACCCCGACAAGCGCTCCCGTTAACACTGTCGCACCAGCCCCCTCCCAAACAGTAAAGCTTGGTTTTTCTGCAATGGACAAATCCAATCCCTACTTTGGAGCGGTCGCTGCCGGTGTTGAAGAACGCTGCAAGGAATTGGGCTGGGATTGCACGATCAACGATGCAAAACTGGATGCTGCCACACAGGTAGCAGCGATTGAAAACTTTATTGCTGCCAAGGTTCAATATATCCTG
>Ga0105047_10000755_pt1 | contig 56447 bp, 50 predicted proteins | sample MAT04_FD_78384 | JGI IMG/M metagenome (GOLD analysis project Ga0105047, IMG submission 78384) | Freshwater microbial communities from Lake Fryxell liftoff mats and glacier meltwater in Antarctica - MAT-04 (megahit assembly) | ecosystem: Environmental > Aquatic > Freshwater > Ice > Liftoff... | reverse complement strand
TCGCTGATGGCGGTCGAAGCCGTCATGGGCGCCGTGCTGCAACAGCGGGGCAAGGGCCGGGGTGTGCATCTGCAAGTAGCCCTGGGTGGCGCCGCCGCATATCTGGGACTGCCGCACCAATGGCTGATGACCACAAGCGGCGGCGCCGTCGGTGGCGGACATGCGGGATACCGGGTCTATGCCTGCAAGGACGGCCGGGTAGCCGTGGCGGCGCTGGAGCCGCATTTTGCGAAGTCCTTGTGCCATGTGGCGGGTATCGAGAACGTTGACCGGCACACGATGATGGCGGCTGAAACCCATGAGGCAATTGCGCGCTTTTTGTGCGCGCAAACGCGGCGCAAGCTCGATGTCCTGGCCGTCGAGCGCGACATTCCGATGTTCACGCTGACGGATGGAGGGGAGCGGGTTCGTTCCAGTTGCGGACCTTTGGATGTGCCTTAAAGCTTCGAGTATTCGGGGCCACAGCACAGCACCCACTGCGTTCCCTCGGCCCGCACCTGGCAAGCCGACCTTGGAAGTCAGTGAACTTCAACTTCAAATCGCTGCATTGCACTCCAGCTGGATTGCAGGCGCCCACAAAGCGTTTCACTTGCTGCAACCAATGTCGCCGGGCCTGATCGAGGCCTATTGGGCTTTGGCCAGATGGCGACTGCGGTCTGGCTGGTGATGCATTGAATGGCTGGTTTCCGTCGCCCCGTATTCCCGCTTTTGGCGACGGATTCAACCGGTTGCAAGAAGTAGACGCCACACCCGCCCAATCGTAGGCCCTCAACCATCAGATTCATTCTCTGTCAGCCCCCCTATCTCACCCGAAGAAACAGGCTTCCTGAAGCCTGTACCAACGGCGCCGCTAAGATGATGCCAGTGGGGTCTGTGCGACGACGCGTGTCAATCCTGCCCCGCGCCCGGATCCGACCCCGCCACACATGAAAGCGCCCACCATGTCCTACTGGTACTCCATTTCCAACGCCGATGCCATCCCCACCCCCACCGTGCTGGTGTATCCCGATCGCGTCGAGCAGAACCTCAAGCGCATGATTGCGATGGCCGGCAATGTGTCGCGGCTGCGCCCGCATGTGAAGACGCACAAGCTGCCACAGATCGTGGCGCTCAAGCGCCAGGCCGGCATCCACAAATTCAAGGTCTCGACCATCGCCGAGGCCGAGATGACTGCCAGAGCCGGCGGCGAAGACATCCTGCTGGCCTACCAGCCGGTCGGCCCGAACATCGCGCGTCTGGTGGCGCTGATGCGGCGCTTTCCCGAAACGCGATTTGCCACGCTGGTCGACGACCCGGCCAACCTTGCGGCCATCAGCCGGGTGGCGGTGGCCGAGGGCGTCACGATCACGCTGTATCTGGATCTGAACGTGGGCATGAACCGCACCGGCATCGTCCCCGACGCAGCGGCGGCCGACTTGTACCGCGCCATGTGCGCCGCGCCGGGAATTGACGTCGGCGGCCTGCATGCCTACGACGGTCACCTGCGCAACCCCGACAGCGCGGCGCTCACATCCATGGTCGACGATGCCTTTGCCCCGGTCTGGACGTTGCGCGAGCAGATGCTGGCCGAGAAACTGCCGGTACCCAAGCTGATCGCAAGTGGCACCCCAACCTTTGCGCTGCTGGCACAACACCCCGATGTGGAGGTCGGCGCCGGCACCACCGTGTTGTGGGACTTCGGCCAGGACGGCATCTGCCCCGATCACCACTTCCTCAATGGCGCCATGCTGATGTGCCGCGTAATCAGCAAACCCACGCCCGGTCGGCTGTGCCTGGATCTGGGCCACAAGGCGGTGGCGGCGGAAATGCCGCAGCCGCGGGTCAGGCTGATGGGCCTGGAAGACGCGGAACTGGTGTCCCAGAGCGAGGAACATCTGGTGGTACAGACGCCCAGAGCCGATCAGTACCAGGTAGGCGATGTGCTCTACGGCATCCCGCGCCATATCTGCCCGACGATGGCACTGCACAGTGACGTTTGGGCGGTGCATGGCGGCGTGGCCGACGAGAGCTGGCCAGTGGTTGCACGCGCGCGCAAGTTGACGATCTGACGCACGATGCGCTCTGGCATGCCGGGCCGCACGAGCCATGACAATGGTGCCATGACTGCATCTCAACATCCACTCACCGGTATCCGGGTCGTCGAGTTCTGCCATGTGGCCGCAGGCCCGTTCTGTGCCATGTTGCTGGCCGATTTCGGCGCCGAGGTCACCAAGGTCGAACCACCCGAAGGCGACTCGCTGCGCCAGTGGCCACCTTTGAGCGACGGTTACAGCGAAAACTTCGCGTCGCTCAATCGCGGCAAGCGTTCGGTGGTGCTCAACCTCAAGGACCCGTCCGGCCGCGATCGGGCGCGCGAACTGGTGCTGGCAGCCGATGTGCTGGTGGAGAACAACCGCCCCGGCGTGATGCAGCGCCTGGGCCTGGGCTGGGACTGGTTCGGTCCGCGCAAGCCCGCACTGATCTATTGCTCGATTTCGGCCTATGGCCAAGGCGGTCCGCGTGCCACCGAAGGCGGCTTCGACGTGACATTGCAGGCCGTGTCGGGTGTCATGAGCGTCACCGGCGAGGCCGGCGGCGCGCCGGTCAAATGTGGCGTGCCGATTGCCGACTTCACCGCCGGCCTGTACGGCGCCTTCACCATCGCATCCCTGCTGGCGCGGGTGCGTGCCGGTGGCGCTGGCGGCCAGATCGACGTCCCGATGTTCGGTACCACGCTGGCCGTGGGGGCCTTGCAGACCAGCGAGTATTTCGGCACCGGCAAGGACCCGGTCAAGCTGGGCTCGGCGCACCCACGCAATGCGCCCTATCAGGCCTTTCGCGCGCGCGATGACTGGTTTGTCATTGCAGCCGGCAACAACCGGCTCTGGGACGCGGTGTGCAAGGTGGCAAATACCCCAGAGTTACGCGATGACGCACGTTTTCAGACACCGATGCTGCGCGCTCGCAATCAGGTCGTGCTGAAGGACTTGCTGGAAGAACAATTTTCCACGCGCGACGCCACCCAGTGGTTGACGCTGTTCGCGGCCGAAGGCGTGCCCAGCGCGCCGATCAACGGCTATGCCCAGGCGCTGGTCGACCCGCAAGCCACGCATCTGCAACTCGTGCGGGACCTGCCGCTGCCGTCGGGCCGCATGAGCAAAACTGTCGGCTGCCCGATTTGGATCAACGGTGCACCGGTGCCGGTTGCCACCACGCTTCCTCTGCTAGGCGAAACATCGGCTGCCAACGACAACCAGAACTGAGCCCTTGTCCGGAACATTCACCATGTACACCGCCGCTCACCCGCTGCACCGTCTCAGATACATCGTGCAGACCATGACCCGGCTGAGCGACCAGGGGCTGAACGAGCCCGCGCTGCTGGCCGAAGCCACGCCATTGATGCGCGATCTGATCGCGAACGACGACTGGTTGCCCGCTGCGCTGGCGCAGCCCGACCCCACGTTCTACCGCCAGTACCTGCTGCATGCCGATCCGCTTGGACGTTTCTCGATCGTCAGCTTCGTCTGGGGTCCGGGTCAGCAGACGCCGGTACACGACCATACCGTGTGGGGCCTGATCGGCATGCTGCGCGGCGCCGAGTTCAGCCAGCCTTATGTGGCCGTCGACGACGGCGCCCTGGTGCCAGCCGGGGACGCGCACCGCCTGGAGCCAGGCGATGTGGAAGCGGTGTCGCCGACGCTGGGCGACATCCACCAGGTGCGCAATGCCTTCGCCGACCAGGTGTCCATCAGCGTCCACATGTATGGCGGCAACATCGGCGAAATCCGGCGCCATGTGTTCGATACGCCAACCGGACGGGCCAAGCCTTTTGTCTCGGGCTACTCCAACGCCATGGTGCCTAATCTGTGGGGGCCTGCCCCATGACCACGCAATGCCTCACACTGCGTCGTGAAGGCGCCATCAGCCGATTGCGGCTCAAGCGCGCGGCCAAGGGCAACAGCCTGTCTGCAGAGCTGGTGAAGCAACTCGACGACGCCATTGAAACCTGCGCCAGCGACGGCACCCAGGCATTGCTGATCGAGGGCGACGGCACGCATTTCTGCACCGGATTCGACCTGTCCGACCTGGACGCGCAAACCGACGACAGCTTGCTGGCCCGCTTTGTGCGGGTCGAACTGCTGCTGCAGAAGGTGTATCGCGCACCTTACATCACCGCCGCCATCGCCCACGGCAAAGCCTGGGGTGCGGGCGCCGACCTGTTCGCCGCCTGTGCCTTGCGCTGGGCTCGCCCCGGTGCCACATTCGCCTTTCCAGGTGCCGCGTTTGGACTGGTACTGGGCAGCGGCCGGTTGGCAGCACTGACCGGCACCGCCACGGCAACCGAGTGGATCACGCGCGGCAACACGATCACGGCGCGCGAGGCCGCCGACCAGTCGCTGGTGCAGTCGATCGACGACACCCCGGATGCGCTTCAGGCATTGGCACAGCTGGACACCATGTTGAAACGCCTGGACGCGGCAACGCTGGCCCAGATCCGCGCCGCAACGAGCATCCGCGACGTGTCGGCCGATGCCACGGATCTGGCGCGACTGGTGCGATCAGCCGCCAGGCCCGGCGTCAAGGCGCGCATTGCAGCCTATCGGGCCGCGCTGCGGGTCAACCGGTAGTCGCAGGCCGGGTCAATGCTTGAACAATGCGACATCCCCGATGCAGCGAACGGCGCCAGGGAGCATCAGAGAATGCCGAAGCGCTTGAAGACATCCCCCAGCGACTCGCCCTTGCGCAAGGCGTCGCGGGTATTGTTCTCACCGGTCACTTTGGCAATGGCCATTTCGATCACGGCCAGTTCATGGGACTGCGGAATCACGACCACCCCGTCGACATCACCAAACACGATGTCACCCGGAACGACCTGAACTCCGGCGCATTCCACCGCTATGTCGCGCTCCACCATGCGCGCCCGCCCCTTGGTGTCAAGTGGGCCGATGCCGCCGTGAAATACGGGAAAACCCATTGCCCGAATCTGCTTGACGTCGCGCACCAGACCATCGGTGACACAACCGACGGCACCACGCACCTCGGCTGCGGTTGACAGCAACTCGCCCCACGGTGCGATGCGGTCCGTGGGGCCGTTACATGCCAGCACCACCACGTCCTGCGGTCGCAGGTCGTCGACCAGTGCAATCTCCACCTCGTAAGGATTTTCACCCTTGCGCAGCGCATACGCCGGCATGTACAGCCCAGTGCGGGCCCGACCGGCCAGTACCCGCTTGCCGTCCAGCGGGCGGATAAACGGCTTCATCGCCTGGCGCAACAGGCCCATGCTGTCCATGACGTCGGACAGGACAGCCGCACTCAGAACATGCAGTTGCGATGGATCGATAGATTTCACAATATCTCCTCGGTTGGTGTGTCAGCTCGATGGCCAGGTTTCAGAGTACGAGTAGCGCTCTGGCAGCGCTTCATGCGGCGCGCCGATTGCAATTGCGATCGCGTTTTCGAAGCAGCCATAACGCAGCGAGTGCGCCCACAGTCATCACCACCATCAGCAGGCCGAGCGCCGCAGATCCCTTATTGGGAAGCAGGCCCATAATGTAACTGGCAGCCGCGCCGGCCAGTTGCTGGACCATCGAGCGGCCCACCACCATGCCTGCCGCAACGCCGGCGTCTTGCACGGCGCGTGCAGCAATCAAGGTCTCGAGATTCGGCGCCAGCGCCGCGAATACCGATCCGGCCGCAGCGGCGGCCTACCCGATGAGCGACGGCTCGTGCGCCTGCGGCGCACTCTCCAGGTCGTCGGTCAGGAAGCCGCCCGACTGGCGTTGCCACAGCCCCGCATAGTGACCACCGAGTTGCAGCAGTTCCACATGTGTGCCCTGCTCGACGATACGCCCGGCGTCCATCACCACCAACCGGTCCATGCGCGCGATCGTGCTCAGCCGGTGGGCGATAGCGATGACCGTCTTGCCTTCCATCAGTGTGACCAGCTGCTCCTGGATCGCAGCTTCGATTTCGCTGTCCAGCGCTGACGTGGCTTCGTCCAGAATCAGGATCGGCGCGTCCTTGAGCAGAACCCTCGCCAACGCCACGCGCTGGCGTTGTCCACCCGACAACTTGACGCCGCGTTCACCGGCGTGGGCTTCATATCCACTGCGGCCGGCCCAGTCGCGCAGCTCGGTGATGAAGTCGTGCGCATGGGCGCGCCGTGCTGCCGCCATCACCTCGGCGTCGCTGGCCTCGGGGCGGCCATAACGAATGTTGGCGGAAATCGAGCGGTGCAGCAGCGAGGTGTCCTGTGTGACCATGCCGATGGCGCCGCGCAGGCTCTCCTGCGTCACGTCGCGCAGGTCTTGAGCGTCGATGGTGATGCGGCCACCTTCGACATCATGAAAGCGCAGCAGCAGATTGACCAAAGTGGACTTGCCGGCACCCGAGCGCCCGACCAGGCCAACCCTTTCACCCGCGCGAATATGCAGGTTCATGTCGTCCAGCACTTCGCGCCCGCCCTGGGTCTTCTGGCCGTAACTGAAACTGATCTTGTCGAAACGGATCTCGCCCCGCGTGACGACAAGCTCCCGCGCCTCTGGTGCATCGACCATCGCATGCGGCACAGCAATCGAGCCAATTCCTTCCTGCACCACGCCGATGTTCTCGAAGATGCCCGATACCTCCCAGCTCACCCAGCCGGCCATGTTGCTGATCTGCCAGACCAGCGGAAGGCTGGTCGCCACCACGGTCGGGCTGATCTGCTGGCTGTACCACAACCACAGACCGATGGCGGCGGTACTGACCACCAGCACCGCGTTGAGCGCGGTGAGCGTGCCCATGAAGCGGGTGGTCAGGCGCATGTGCGTCGCAATTTTTGCGCGATGCGCGTCCATCGACTCGCGCACGAAGGCATCCTCATCACGCGCACGCGCGAACAGCTTGACCGTCATGATGTTGGTGTAGCTGTCCACAACCCGGCCCATCACCAGCGAGCGCGCCTCGCTGCTGGCGCGCGAAAGGTCACGCATGCGCGGCACGAAGTGGCGCAGAAAGAACAGGTAGGCGGCGATCCAGCCGACCATCGGAACTGCCAGCCGCCAGTCGAACGACAGCATCAATATGAGAGCGCTGATGCCGTAGACCACGATGTACCAGACCGCTCGCACCGTGGCCACAACGCTCTCGCGCATCGACATGCCGGTGTTCATGACACGGTTGGCGATGCGCCCGGCAAAGTCGTTCTGGAAAAACGGCGCACTCTGACGCACCACATGCCAGTGGCTTTGCCAGCGCACCAGCGTGGTGACACCTGGAATCACCGCGTTGTTGCGTACCAGGCTGTCGAGCACGAACATCACCGGACGCCCGATGAGGATGGCCAATGCGATTGCCAGCAACATCGGCGCCTGCTCGCGCAAGGCCTGTTGCGGCTGCGTGGCTGCCATCAGGCCGACCATGCGACCGATGAACACCGGCATCAGCGTGTCAATCAGGGCCACGCCCAGACCGGTCACCAGCATCGTCAGGTACAGGCCGCGCGTCTGGCGCATGAAATGCCAGTAAAACGCGAGCAAGCCAGGTGGCGGCCCCTGGTCAGACACATCAGAGGGCGCCGCGGTCTCGGGTACGCGGGTTTCGAAAAAACGGAACATGGTGGGAGGTCTCAGCCGGGCGACGCCGACAATGGGCAAACGAGTATGGCATGCCCATCCGGCGGAGTCCGGGGCAAGGCCTTTACACGAGGCGACGGGCCGACCGCGCAGGGCGTAGGATCGTGCCTACAGCGATTGAGTATCACGACTGATGGCGGCCGCCACTCAGGCTGGAGAAAATCATCACGATGACCTCCTGCACACCTTGCGAATTGGGCGGCCGATGAAAACGCCCTTCTCGGCATGGAAAGCCGGCACGCGCTGGCCGCTACTGCTCGGCGGAGTGTTGTTGGCGATCGCCATCGGCGTGGGCATCGGCGAGTTGGCTGGCTGGCCTTGGCTGATTACGCCGATGCAATCGTGGTTGTCGAAAACGCTCGAGCGCCGCGTCAACTTCGGTCCAGAGTCCGTCAACAATGGCGGTGAAACCCGCATCGGCCTGCTCGGCAGTATTCGCGTACGGGCAACGCGCATCGAAATCGCTGCGCCAGAGTGGAGCCAGGCACCACACACCATGCTGGCAAGCGACGCGTCGATCACATTGGGATATGCCGATCTGTGGCGAGCGAGTCGGGGCGAACCGCTGCACATTCGCACGCTCGAGGCCGGCGATCTCGATATTTTGCTGGAACGCAAGGCAGATGGCCGCGCGACCTGGCAGTTCGGCAAGACGCCGACTGTCACGCAATCCGACGAGTCACCGACCCTGCCCAGCTTCGGTACCCTGCGCGTGCGCAGCGGTCATCTTCGGCTTGACGATGCGGTCGCCCCAGCCAGAATTAAAGCCCGCTTCGCACTGAGTGATGGGCAGGGCAGCGGACTGCCCGCGACCGCCGATGCAGCAACGACAACGGCGTCCGCTGCGTCGCCATCGAGTTCGCAGGTGGGGCGCGGTGGAGGCGGCATCTCCGTGCGCGCAGGGGGCAAAGCCACCGGAGCCGCAGACACAAGCTCTGACCCGGTGACCCTTGCGCCAGGAGAAGCCGGCCTCAAACTCAGCGGCTCCGGCAACTATCGCAATTTTCCAGTGCGCATCGAGCTGCGCACGACGGCCGTGCTCGACCTGCTGGCCGGCGGCAAGGATGCGGTCGCGCAACCGGTGCAACTCAGCGCGTCGGTCGGTCGTTCCGAACTCAGTTTCAACGGCAGCACCACCGACCCGCTGCATTTTGCGGGCCTTCGTGGAAGCTTCACGCTGTCCGGAGCGTCGTTGGCGGCCGTAGGCGATCCACTGGGCATCACCCTGCCGGCCACGCCGGCCTTTCGCGCCGAGGGCACCTTGGTCAAGGACGTCACGCTGTGGAAGGCAGACGTCACAGACGCACGCATCGGATCGAGCAAGCTGAGCGGAGCATTCACCTACGACACCCGGCGTGCGGTTCCATTGCTCACCGGTCGCCTCGGAGGCTCACGTTTGCTGCTAAGCGACCTGGGCCCGGCTGTGGGTGTACCGGTTGCCGGCGAAGGGGTGACCAAGGTCACCAAGACCCCTGGTCGCGTCATTCCCGACCGCGCGTTTGACCTGCCTTCACTGCGCAAAATGGATGCGAATGTCCTGGTCGACATTGCCGAATTGCATACCGGCACCGAGGTTCTTGCGCAATTGCGGCCGCTGCGCGCCCACCTGCTTCTCGCCGACGCGGTCCTTACACTCGCCGACATCGAGGCGCGCACAGCCAAGGGCCGGTTGCTGGGGCACTTGCAACTCGACGGGCGCGAAAAGCAGGCGAAGTGGACCGCTGATTTGCGGCTGCTCAGCGTCGATCTGACAGAGTGGCTGCAACTCTCCCGGGGCACAAACAAGCCACCTTATGTTTCGGGCAAGCTCGACGCCCAGCTCAAGGTGGCCGGAAGCGGCCGCTCCAGCGCAGAAATTCTGGCAAGTCTGGACGGGGACATGCGAATGCATGTTCGCGAGGCGGCAGTCTCACATTTGCTTGTCGAAGCCGCCGGCATCGACCTGGCGCAGGCGCTTGGTGTGGCGATCAAAGGCGACGAGGCACTGCCCATCTTGTGCAACGTCGCCGACTTCGGCGTCCAATCGGGCGTGATTCGCCCCAAGATTTTCGTGTTGAATACGCGTGACTCCACCATCTGGCTCGACGGTACCGCGTCGATGCGCACGGAGCAACTCGATGTCCGCGCAGTCGTCTCGCCAAAGGATTTCAGTCCGCTGAGCCTGAGAACGCCGCTGCATGTCCGTGGCACGTTCGGCGATCCTGCCGTCTCATTGGAAGTGGGCAAACTGGCCGGCAAGGTCGGCGCAGCCGCGTTGCTCGCTCTGCTCAATCCCCTGGCCGCGATCATCCCCTTCATCGATCCGGGCGCTGACAAGGAAGCACAGCAGGCCGGTGCCCAATGTGCGGCGTTGGTGCAAAAGCAAGGTTGGATCTCCAAGCCCGTACCCCGCCCGAGCACCCTGCAAATCCCGCCCTTGGCGCCTGATAGATAAGGGGAGAGTCGGCGATCTCCTACGGCAAAGTTGCGTGTTTCCTGATTCACGAAAACCATGCACTCGGCAGAATTGGTGATGTCGAATAAGGGCACTCATCGTCCAGATCCCTCCACACTATGCGCCGAAACTCCACCTACACCTTTTGCAGCACCCGCACCTCCAAGAGCCCTCAATGGAGCCTACCGGCCTTGCAAGCCAGTAGCACCGACGGGGACTGGCGCAACGGTCAGAGTCACCAGGAATCAGGCACGCGCGCTAGCCAGAGTCATCGGTTGCAATGGGCGTCGGACGTTTCTGTCGACTCGCATCGCGATAGTGGACAAAGCAAGCGAGACACGGTCGATGCTGCGGTAGAAGGCAACTGCGGTGTCGCACGTTCCACAGAAAATCACATGGGCAAGATGCGCATGGCGTTTGCTGCCAGTGGTGGCCTGCTCACAGTCGGTGAACTGGCCAACGGCAACGACCCGAATAGCCAGGCACGATTCGCGCTGATCGCCAAAGGCATCGCAGCGCGGGAGATCATCGGCTTCATGTGGCAATCAAAGCCCTGGGTCCCCATGTTCCAGTTTGACGCGGGGTCACGGCTCGTGCCCCGGCAGGCCTTGCAGCCGCTGTTCAAACTGCTGGTCCCTTTGTATGACGCGTGGGAAATGGCGAACTGGTTCGCCCGACCCAATCCATGGTTGTCCGGTTTGAGGCCGGTCGATCAGTGCACGGTCCGTCTGGAAGCTGTCCTGGACGTCGCCCATCTGGAGCATTTCATAGCGACCGGCCAAACGGCACAGCCATATTCGGCGACACCCCATTCCGATCGCAATTGACGTGATTCCGCAAGCCGCCGCAAGGGTTGATCAATCACCACCTGCTCCGCCGGACATTGCAAACCTTGCGGGCCACAAGCAGGCGTGGGCAATATGCAAAGCCGCAGTCAAAGCCTGGATCGATGATCGCGCCCCCAGCATGGGCGCTGCACTCGCCTACTACACCTTGTTTTCGATCGCACCCTTGCTGCTGATCGTAATTTCGGTGGCTGGCCTCTGGTTCGGCCCGGAAGCGGCACGCGGCGAAATCTTCGGCCAACTCAGCACCCTGGTCGGCGGCGCCGGCGCGTCGGCGATCCAGGATCTGCTGGAAAGCGTCAACAAGCCGGCCGGTGGCATCACCGCAACGGTGATCGGCCTGCTGCTGATGCTGATCGGTGCAACCACGGTCTTCGCCGAGTTGCAGGATGCGTTGGACCACATCTGGCGCGCGCCGGTGCGCGCCGGTAGCGGTCTGTGGCAACTGCTGCGCACCCGGTTGCTGTCGTTCGGTCTGATTCTCGGGTTCGGCTTTCTTATCGTCGTGTCACTGGTGCTCGGCGCCGCCTTGTCAGCGATCCAGACATGGTGGACGCCGCGTCTGGTCGGCTGGGAAACGGTGCTGGCAATCGCCAACCAGGTGGTGTCCTTCGCACTGGTGACACTGATGTTCGCCATGATCTACAAGTTGATGCCACGCGCCCGGATCGAATGGCGCGATGTCGCTGTGGGTTCGTTCGCGACCTCGACTCTGTTTGCCTGGGGCAAATGGATGATCGGCCTGTACATCGGCACCAGCGGCGTGAGTTCAGGATTTGGCGCAGCGGGCTCGCTGGTTGCCTTGCTCGTCTGGGTTTACTTCTCGGCGCAGATCTTTTTGCTCGGCGCCGAATTTACCTGGGTCTATGCCCATGCATTGGGTTCGCGCCGACACCAGCCGGTACCGGAGCCCGAGCCGCTGCAACCCACCCGCTAGCGGTTGCGCCCGGGTTTTGCGCTGCCGGTGACCCGCGGTGGCAGGCCGGTGTGCTGGGTGAGCAGACGGCCCTTGGCCGGCTGCACAGCCATCTTCATCGGCGCCGCCGTCGAATTCTTCTTGCGCGCGCTGGTGTAGTTGCCATCGGTGAGTGGCTGGAAGGTCGGGATCAGGTGGTGTTTCCCGTTGCCGATCAGGTCGGACCGTCCCATGGCCTTGAGCGCGTCGCGCAGCAGCGGCCAGTTGTTGGCATCGTGATACCGCAGAAATGCCTTGTGCAGGCGCCGGCGTCGGTCGCCGCGCACGATGTCGACCGACTCGCTGTCGCGCGTGACGCGGCGCAGCGGGTTGCGGCCGCTGTGGTACATCGCAGTGGCAGTCGCCATCGGGCTGGGGTAGAAGTTCTGCACCTGGTCGGCACGAAAACCATTCTTCTTGAGCCAGAGCGCCAGGTGCATCATGTCTTCGTCGCTGGTGCCCGGGTGGGCAGCGATGAAATACGGTATCAGATACTGCTTCTTGCCGGCCTGGAGCGAATATTTCTCGAACATCTGCTTGAACTTGTCATAGCTGCCGATGCCCGGCTTCATCATCTTGGTCAGCGGGCCCTGCTCGGTATGTTCGGGTGCGATCTTCAGGTAACCGCCGACATGGTGGGTCACCAGTTCCTTGACGTACTCAGGGGATTGCACCGCCAGGTCGTAGCGCAGGCCGGAGCTGATCAGGATCTTCTTGACGCCTTTGAGCGAACGCGCGCGCCGGTACATGTGCACCAGCGCCGAGTGGTCGGTGTTGAGGTTACTGCAGATGCCGGGGAATACGCAGCTGGGTTTGCGGCAGGCGGACTCGATCTCGGGGCTCTTGCAGCCGATACGGTACATGTTGGCGGTGGGGCCGCCCAGGTCGGAGATGGTGCCGGTGAAACCTTTGACCGTGTCGCGGATCGCCTCGACCTCGCGGATCACCGAATCTTCGGAGCGGCTCTGGATGATGCGGCCTTCGTGCTCGGTGATCGAGCAGAAGGTGCAACCACCAAAACAGCCGCGCATGATGTTCACGCTGAAGCGGATCATTTCCCAGGCCGGGATCTTGGTGACACCATCGTGGCCGCCGCTTTCGTCGGCATAGATGGGATGCGGCGAACGCGCATACGGCAGGTCGAACACCAGGTCCATCTCGGCCGTGGTCAGCGGAATCGGCGGCGGGTTGATCCAGACGTCACGCGCCGTGGCGCCTTCGCCATGGGTCTGTACCAGCGCGCGGGCGTTGCCCGGATTGGTCTCCAGATGCAGCACCCGGTTGGCATGGGCATACAGCACAGGGTCGGCGCGCACCTGTTCGTAGCTGGGCAGGCGGATGACCGAGCGATCCCGTGGCGGCACCTTGAGTTTGCCCTTCAAGGCCGGGTTGGGCATGAAGGTCAGCGGCTGTATCGCCGGATTCGCTGCAGCCGCACCGGGCGCAGCTGCCCGCGCATCTTCCTTGGCGCAACTCGTACCCTGCCCGGCCGCCTGCTCCGACGTGGTCATGTACGGGTTGACCTGCGACTCGATGCGGCCCGGCTCGTCCACGCTGGTGGAGTTGATCTCAAACCAGTCGGCCACGCTGGCATCACCCGGACGGCGCACGAAAGCGGTGCCGCGCACGTCGGTGATCTGCTCCACCGGTTCACGCGCCGCGATGCGGTGGGCAATCTCGACCAGCGCGCGTTCGGCATTGCCGTACAGCAGCAGGTCGCACTTGGAATCGACCACGATGGAGCGGCGCACCTTGTCGGACCAGTAGTCGTAATGCGCGATGCGGCGCAGGCTGCCTTCGATGCCACCGAGCACGATGGGCACGTCCCTGAAGGCCTCGCGGCAACGTTGGCAATACACAATCGCGGCACGATCAGGCCGCTTGCCACCGACATCACCTGGCGTATAAGCGTCGTCGCTGCGGATCTTGCGGTCGGCGGTGTACCGGTTGATCATGGAATCCATGTTGCCGGCGGTCACGCCCCAGAACAGGTTGGGCTTGCCCAATACCTTGAAAGGGTCGGCGCTGTGCCACTCGGGCTGGGCGATGATGCCGACGCGAAACCCCTGAGCCTCCAGTGTGCGGCCGATCACCGCCATGCCGAAACTCGGATGGTCAACGTAGGCGTCGCCGGTCACCAGAATGATGTCGCAGCTGTCCCAGCCCAGTTGCTCCATCTCGCCCCGGCTCATCGGCAGGAAGCGGGCCGTGCCGAAGCGCGCGGCCCAGTACTTGCGGTAACTGGCCAGTGGTTTCGCGACGCGCGCGAAAAGAGAAACGTCAACGGGAGCGTTCATGGAGTCCTGGGGGGAAGGCCTGTAGTGTAAGGTTTGCACCTTTCCATGGCGCTCGGCAAGGGCAAACACCGAGCCGACGCGACCCGCCAAGCCCCTAGAATCAGGCTTTTATTCTTAATCTCCTGACCCATAGGCAGGACACCCTGATTGGAGCTTTCCGTGAAAAAACTCATTCTGGCGATTGCGCTGGGCACGATGGCCATGACGGCTTCGGCCCAGGAAAAGGAACTCAAGGTCGCCATCGATCCGACTTACGAGCCTTTCACCTTCAAGACGCCGGACGGAAAACCCACCGGTTTTGACGTCGATATCGCCAGCGCTGTGTGTGAGCAGGTCAAGCGCAAGTGCGTATTCGTCGAGCAGGTCTGGGACAGCATGATCCCCGGTCTGAAGGCCAAGAAGTACGACGTGATCATCAGTTCGATGTCGATCACCGCCGACCGCCTCAAAGTGGTCGACTTCACCGACAAGTACTACAACACGCCGAGCAAGATCATCATCAAGAACGACATCAAGTTCGATGGTGTCGCCTCGCTCAAGGGCAAGAAAATCGGCGTGCTCAAGGGCAGCACGCAAGAGAAATACGCCAACGGCGAACTGAAAAAGGTCGGCGTGGTCGTGACACCGTACGAAGCGCAAGACCAGGTCTACCTGGACATCAAATCGGGTCGCCTGGACGGTACCGTGGCCGACGTCCTCGAGGTCACCGGCGGCTTCCTGAGCAAGCCAGAAGGCAAGGACTATGTTCTGGTCGGCCCCGAGCTGTTCATTCCCAAGTACTTCGGCACCGGCGCCGGCTTCGCCATCCGCAAGGGTGACACGGCGCTCAAGGCGGAACTCAATAGCGCCATCAAGGCCATCCGCGCCAACGGCAGCTACAAGAAGATCAACGACAAATACTTCAAGATCGACGTTTATGGCGGTTAATCCCCTGTCCGTCTGATTCCAGGTTTGTCCGCCTACTACTGGTCGATCCTCAACGGCGCACTGCTAACGGTGGCAGTGTCGCTGGCTGCCCTGGCAGTCTCGATCGTGCTCGGCCTGTTGGGTGCGGCGGCCAAGATTTCCGGTAACACTCCGCTCGTCGCCCTGGCCACGGTTTACACCACCATCATTCGCGGCATCCCGGAACTGGTGCTGATGCTGCTGGTTTTTTACGGCGGCAGCATCGGCATCAACAGCTTGCTCGAACTCTCGGGCACCGGCATCACGCTGGACATCGAACCCTTCAGCGCCGGCGTGCTGACCCTGGGGTTCATCTACGGCGCATACATGACGGAGACCTTTCGCGGCGCCATCCTGTCGATTCCGCGCGGCCAGTTCGAGGCCGCCGCAGCCTTCGGCATGGGCCCGGTGCAGGCTTTCATGCGCATCACCCTGCCACAGCTGGTGCGTTATGCCCTGCCCGGCTTTACCAACAATTGGCTGGTGCTGATCAAGGCCACGGCGCTGATCAGTCTGATCGGCCTGCAGGAAATGACCTATCTGGCCAAACAGGCCAGCGCTGCCACCCGCTCGCCGTTCGCATTTTTCCTGTTCACTGCGGCACTGTTCCTGCTTTACACCTGGGTCTCGCTGGCCGTGTTGCGCCGCCTGAATGCGCGCTACAGCCTTGGCGCCCGTCGGGTCGACCTGTAAATGGACTGGGAAGTCATCTTCAGGCCCGAGAGCCTGGCCATGTATGGCGAGGGCGTGATGACAACCGTGTGGTTGTTGTCGTCGTCGCTGGTCATCGGTGGCGTGCTGGCGCTGCTGTTTGCGCTCGCGCTGACCGGTCCCTGGATATGGCTGCAGCGCATTGTCGGTGCCTATACCTTCGTCATACGCGGCACCCCGTTGCTGATCCAGGTCTACATGATCTATTACGGTCTGGGCCAGCTTGAATGGATTCAGGCGCGCTGGGACGACGTCTGGCCCTGGACCCACTTCAAGGAGCCGGCGTTCTGCGCGCTGCTGGCCTTCAGCCTCAATACCGCTGGCTATACCGCCGAGATGCTGGCCGGAGCGATACGCGAGACGCATGCCGGCGAAATCGAATCGGCCCAGGCCTTCGGCATGAGCCGTACGCAAGTCATGCTGCGTATCGTTCTGCCCAGCGCGATGCGCCGAACCCTGCCGCCGTACAGCAACGAAGTGGTGATGATGCTGCACAGCACCAGCCTGGCCAGTGCCGTGCCGGGGTTGCTCGACATCACCGCTGCGGCCAGCCGCATCTACTCCGACTTCTACCTGCCGTTCGAGGCCTATCTGGCAGCCGCCGCTCTGTACCTCATCGGCACCTTCTGCCTGATTGGCCTATTCAAGCTGGCCGAACGCCATTTCCTGGCCCATCTGGCGCCTCGCCGCCACTGACGCGCCGTACCCGCACGCCATGCGCCGCTTTGACCATTCGCTCGAACACCAGAGCCTGGGCCGCCAGACCCTGGTGAGCAGTCTGCATTTCGGCAGCGCTGGTCTGGGACCCAAGGCCTACATCCAGGCCAGCCTGCATGCCGAGGAACTGCCAGGCATGCTGGTGGCATTCCATCTGCGCGCCTTGCTCGAGTCTGCCGAGCAACTAGGGCGCGTGCGTGGCGAAGTGGTGCTGGTGCCGGTGGCCAACCCGATCGGCCTGGCACAGCGACTGGACCACAAAAACATGGGTCGCTTCGAGCTGGGCAGCTCGGAGAACTTCAACCGCAACTACCCCGACCTGGCAGCGGTCGTGCACGACCAGGTCAAGCACCAACTGGGCGCGCACGCCCAGGCCAACACCGCCATCGTGCGGGCCGCCGTGCGCGAGTATGTGGCGCAGTGGCAGCCAGCGAACGGCCTGCAAAGCCTGCGCAAGACCCTGGTGGCTCTGGCTTGCGACGCCGACGTGGTACTCGACCTGCATTGCGACTGCGAGGCGGTCTTGCATATCTATACCGAAACGCCGTGCTGGCCCCGGTTAGAGCCCCTCTCGCGCTTGCTGGGCGCGCGCGCCGTGTTGCTGGCACACCATGCCGGCGGCATCTCTTTTGACGAATGCTTCTCGGGCCTGTGGTGGAAGCTGGCCGATCGGCTGAGGAAGGAGGGCTTGGCGCACCCACTGGAGCAGGCCTGCGTCAGCACCACGGTCGAACTGCGCAGCGAATCGGACGTGTCACACGGTATGGCCCAGACTGACGCCGCTGCCATCTTCGCCTACCTGCAGCATGAAGGTCTCATCGAAGGCGCCATACCGCCGCTGCCAGCCGCGTTGTGCGAGGCGACCCCGCTGACCGGTTCACAGACAGTCAAGGCGCCGGTTGCCGGTCTGCTGGTATTTGCTCGCGCGCCGGGTGACACGCTGCGCAGGGGCGATACCGTGGCGCAGATCATCGACCCGATCGCCAACACCACCACGCCGGTTCTGGCAGAGGTCGACGGGGTCATGTACGCACGTACCTATGACCGCTATGTGCTGCCGAACGACGATCTGGCCAATATTGCCGGCAGCGTACCTTTTCGCACCGGCGACCTGCTCGGTGCCTGAGCCACGACCACGTCCCCTTACGCAAGAGACTTCGTCCCATGAACGACAAAACCCTGAAACTCCAGGCCATCGACATCCACAAGAAGTTTGGCGACAACGAGGTTCTCAAGGGTGTATCGCTCGAAGCCCATGCCGGAGACGTGATCAGCATCATCGGCAGTTCGGGTTCGGGCAAGAGCACGTTCCTGCGCTGCATCAACCTCTTGGAAAAACCCAATCAGGGCCGCATCATTGTGGCCGGCGAGGAACTGCGCCTGGTACCCGACAAGACCGGTGAGCTGAATGCAGCCGAGGCCAGACAACTCCAGCGCATGCGCACCAAGCTGGCCATGGTGTTCCAGCATTTCAACCTGTGGGCTCACCTGACGGTATTGCAGAACATCATCGAAGCGCCGGTGCATGTGATGAAGGTGCCGCGCGATGAGGCCGTGGAGCGCGCGCGCAAGTACCTCGCCCTGGTCGATCTCCCGAACATGGAAGACCGCTATCCGGCACACATGAGTGGCGGCCAGCAGCAGCGCGTGGCGATTGCCCGCTCGCTGGCGATGGAGCCCGAGGTGATGCTGTTCGATGAGCCTACCAGCGCGCTCGACCCGGAACTGGTGGTCGAAGTGCTCAAAGTCATGCGCACACTCGCCGAAGACGGTCGCACCATGGTGGTGGTCACGCACGAAATGGGCTTTGCGCGCGACGTGGCCAATCACCTGATCTTCCTGCACCAGGGGCGCATCGAAGAACAGGGTGTGCCGGCAGAGGTGCTGACCCGGCCCAAGAGTGAGCGGCTGGGGCAGTTCCTGTCGGGCAGCGTGAAATAGCCGCGACTGGCGACTGGCTGCGAACATCGGTTATGGACCCGTCCGCCGCCCCACTGACCGGGGCGCTGACAGCGCTCGAACAATGGGCGCCCGTCGTCTGGCTCAAGACCAGCGACTATGCGTATCCGACATTGGAGACGGTGCATATCGTCGGGATCGCCCTGGTGTTCGGCACGCTGTGGATCGTCGACCTGGCCATTCTGGGGCGCTTGCGTGGACTGGACGTTCAACTCCTGGCCAGACGCGTCCTGCCATGGACACTTGCGGGCTTTCTGGTCGCTGCGATCTCCGGCCTCACGATGTTCATAACCGCCGTGGGGGATTTGATTGCCAATCCGGCCTTTGTGTTGAAAATGGCACTGTTGTTCGTTGCTGCGACCAATGCCGGGATGTTGCATGCCCGAGGCCCCATCGACGGCAGCCATCGGCTGACCCGCATTCAGGCGGGCTTGTCCGTCCTGATCTGGCTGGCGGTCATCGCCTGCGGCCGCTGGATCGCGTATGTTTGACCGGGAGAGCACCATGAACCGTCGTGATTTCGTTATTTTCACTTCTGCCAACGCAGCAACGATCTGGACGGGCCAGGCGCTGGCACACCACGGCTGGTCGAGTTTTGACGAAGCCTCCCCCTTGTACTTCGGTGGCAAGGTCAAGTCCGTCAAATGGCAGAACCCGCATGCGGAAATTGTCATCACAATGGGCGCCGACGCTGCCCTGCCGGCCGACCTGGCAAAGCGCGACATACCACCACAAAGCAGCTCGGTCGACGGCGCGAAGGTGCTGGCGACCGCGAAATTGCCCAAACGGCGCGGCGACTGGACCATCGAGTTATCGCCGATGACCCGCATCAACGCCTGGAAAGTACCCCAGCCCAAGCTAGGCGACATGATCGAAGCCGTGGCCTATACGTTCAAGGACGAGAAAGGCGACATGTTCGCTCGGGTGGAATACCTGATCATTGACGGCAAGTTGTACGGGCTGCGGTCGAACCCGGCCTGAGGCTGCGGATTCTGCCGCTCAGATCCAGTACTTCGCCCGCACCAGCACGTCGCGCGGCCCGACCGGCGTCTCGACCACCAGCGTAGTACCTGCATCCCAATAGGCCGAGTCGATCATCGCCATCGCGATGTTGCCCTTGAAGTCGGGCGAATAAGCCGCGGAGCCGATCTGACCGGCCGGCTTGCCGCTGACCGTCAAGGGCCAGACTTCGGTGCAAGCGGGCAGCGGCGCACCGGACACCTCGACCGGCCGCAACTGGCGCTCGGGCAACTGCTTTTCCAACAAGGCCTCACGCGCTCGGCAAGTGGGTACCGAATCAAGTTGCACGTATTTGCCAAGGTCGGCCTCGAACGGCGTGTTCTCCAGGGTCACGTCATTGCCGTAGCTGAGCAGCCCGGCCTCGATACGCTCAATGCCGTTCGGGCAGCCTGCGCGAATGTCCAGGTCCTCACCCGCCTCCATGATGTGGTCCCACAGGGCGGGGCCGTGCTGGCTGCCGTCCATGTAGATCTCGAAGCCAAGCTGGCGCGACCAGCCCGAGCGCGCGATGACCATGTCCTGGCCCTGGAACGTGATGGTCTTGTGGCGGAAAAATTTTGTCTCGCGGATGGACTGGCCGAACAAACGCTCGACCAGGATGTCGGCCTTCGGCCCCTGGATCGCCAGCGGCGAAATGTCCGGCTCGGACACCAGCACGTCCAAACCGAAACCGCCGGCAAGGCCTTTGTAGTAATACATCAGGTCGCTGTCGGCAATCGACACCCAGAAGCGGTCGCTTGCCAGCTTGAGCACGATCGGGTCGTTGATCATCCCGCCGTTCACATCCACGATGGGCACGTAGAAGCACTGGTCGGTTTTCATGCGCGAGAGGTCGCGCGGACTGGTCATCTGCAGCAAACGCTCGGCGTCGGGGCCGCGCAACTCGATCTGGCGTTCGCAGGCCACGTCCCACAACTGCACTGCTGTCTTGAGATGATGGCAATCTTCCTCAACCGAGCGAAAAACCGCCGGCAGCAACATGTGGTTGTAGACGGTGTAGGCCTTGACACCGGCAGCGGCGACCCGGTCAGTGAACGGTGTACGGCGCGTGCGGCGCGAACGGGCGAGGAACGGTGCGTTCATGGGCGATTCCAGGTTGAATGACGTTCGGGGCGCGGAATCGCTGGCCAAGCAAGCGGCCCAGTCTGCTGCGCTGCGTCGAAGGATTGTACGAACCGGATTGCGCGCGCCTGTCGAAAATGCGTCGCCGTTTGACCACGACACGTCCAACAATGAATCAGACCAGTGCGTGGCAGATGGCCTGGGTCATCTCGCTGCAACTGGCGTCGCCGCCCAGGTCTCGCGGCACGGCGCGGCCTTCGGCGAGCACGGTTTCCACCGCCTGCTCAATGCGCGACGCATCCTGCCCCAGGGCGACGTCACCATGCCGGTCGGCCAGCCAGCGCAGCATCATGGCGCCCGAGAGTATCGTGGCCACCGGGCTGGCCAGATTCTGGCCGGCAATGTCAGGGGCCGAGCCGTGTGCACCCTGAAACAGGCCATGGTTATCACCCAGCTCCGCCGAGGCGGCAATGCCAAGCCCACCCACGGTCCCGGCGCCGAGGTCGGAGATGATGTCGCCGAACATGTTTTCGGCCACTATCACGTCGTAGAAGTCGGGTTTCTTGAGCATGTGCACCGTGATCGCGTCGGCATAGGCGTAGTCGCGCGCCACGTCGGGGTAAGCCGCACCCACCTCGTCGAACACCGCCCGAAAAAAGGCGTAGCTGCGCAGGATGTTGGCCTTGTCGCAGACCGTGACGCGGCGCTGGCCATCGCGCGGCGCCCCGCTGCGCCGGCGTGACAACTCGAACGCGAACCGCGCCGCACGCTCCACGCCCTTGCGCGTCACCACCAGCGTGTCGGTGGCCACCTCGCCACGCAGGTTGATGCCGGCGCCGCGACTGGCGTACAGGCCCTCGGTGTTCTCGCGCACGATCACATAGTCAATCTGCCCAGCCGTCCAGTCGCGCAGCGGCGACAACACGCCGCGGTACAACCGGATCGGCCGCACATTGGCATACAGGTCGAGCTTGAAGCGCAGTTGCAGGTGCAGGTCGTTGCCCACCTCGGTACCGTCCGGGTAGGTCACCTCGGGCAGGCCGGCTGCGCCATGCAGGATGGCGTGCGACTGCCGGCAGGCGGACAGGGTGTCTTGCGGCAATACGGCGCCGGACCGGACATAGTGCCCTGCCCCACCTGGCTGGGCCTCGAAACGCAAGCGGCTGCCGCAGGCTTCGCGCAGCACGGCCACGGCGGATTGACATACTTCAGGGCCGATTCCATCGCCGTCAATGGTGGTGATGTCGTAGGTCGTCGTCATGAATCAGATTGCCTAAAAATCAGATCGCGTCAATGCCCGGTGCACGCGCGTCCATTACAGTGTCGCTCATGCTGCCGGCCCTCAAGCCGCCTCGCAACGGCATTTTCTGTATCCACCTCTGGAGAATCGAATGAAGAAGAAGATCGGAATGGTCGGCATCGGCATGATGGGCCACGGCATCGCCAGCAACCTGCTCAGGCACGGCCATGAACTGGCGGTGCTTGAACATGCCGGCAACCAGCCGCTGGACGCCTTGAAGGCGGCCGGTGCGTCGACCTTCACCAGCGCTGCTGAGCTTGCTGCGCGCTCGGATGTGGTGATATTGGTGTTGACAGGCTCGCCCCAGGTCGAAGCCGTGCTGACCGGCGCCGACGGCGTGCTGGCCGGACTGAAACCCGGCAGTGTGGTGATCGACTGCTCCACCGCCATTCCGTCGTCGACGGTGCGCATGGCCCAGGCCGTATCCAACGCGGGAAGTTCCATGCTGGATGCGCCGATGACCCGCACCCCCAAGGAGGCCGCCGAAGGCCGGCTGAACCTGCTGGTCGGCGGCGACGCTGAGCTGTTTGAAACGTACCGGCCGTTGCTGGCCTGCTTTGCCGAGAACATCACCCATATCGGCGCCGTGGGCAGCGGCCACAGCATGAAGCTGCTGCACAACTATGTGTCGCTGGGTTCGGTGGCGCTGATCGCCGAAGCCGCCGCCTGCGCGCAGCGCAATGGCGTAGCGCCCGAGATCTTTGTCGACGTGCTGGCCAGGGGCGGTGGCGGCGGCATCGCGCTCGAGCGCCTCAAGCCCTACCTGCTGGCGCAGGACACCTCCGGCCTGCGTTTCTCGATTGCCAATGCCAGCAAGGACATGGGCTACTACCAGACCATGGCCGGCGACGCCCAGGCACATCTGGCGATTGCCACCGCCGTGCTGGGCACGCTGCAGGGCGCGGACGCGAAGGCGGCGCCGGGGGCGTTGCTGCCGGAGCTGGTGAGCCTGTTGGGGCCACAATCAACGACATCGACTTGAACGGCAATGCGGCCAGCGTCTGACGCCATAGCCGCACGGACGTTCAGGCTGTTGCGCACGCTGGCGTTCATGCGGACCGGTGAATTACCGGCACGTTTGCGGCTTCGCCCAGGTCCCACATCAGGCCGGTCATCAGCCGCAGCGCAAGGCGGCATTCTCGATGCGTTCGGCCAGCATCAGCGGATCAGCGCCGGCCACCGGATTGGCGAACAGCTGGCAATCAGATCCAGTGCGCTCGAAGCTGGCTTGCAATTCGCAGGTCAGTTAGTGGCGCCCCAGGGCAAGGGGCACTTGGCCGTACAGTTGCCACCTTACCCAACCTCGGAGACGCTTCGATGTCCCGCATTCTGACGGCCGTGTTCAAACACGAGACCAACACCTTCTCGCCCTTGCCCACCGACATGGCGGCTTATGCAGCGCGCACGTTGCGTTACGGTGCCGACGTGCCGGCTTACTTTACGGGTACTGCCACCGAGATGGGTGCGTTCATCGATGCGGCCCGTGACCATGGCTGGGACCTGGTGCACAGTGTGGCCGGGGACGCGACGCCTTCTGGCAAGGTCACGCGTGCGGCGTTCGAGCAGATCGTCGGCACGATGGAAGAGGCGCTGCGCACCCAGGGCCCGTTCGACGCGGTGCTGCTGTGCCTTCACGGCGCCATGGTGGCCGAACACGTGGACGACGGGGAAGGTGAAATTCTGCGCCGATTGCGGGCCATCGTGGGCGACGCGCTGCCAATCGGCATCACGCTCGACCTGCATGCCAATGTCACTGATGCGATGGCCACACATGCCAACGTGATCGTGTCGTACCGCACCTACCCGCATGTCGACCAGTACGACACTGGCCGGCGCTGCGCCGATCTGATCGCGCGCACCATCGCGGGCGAAATCGAGCCGGTGTGTCGCGTTGCCCGAGGCCCGATGATCGACGCGGTGGACCATGGCCGCACCACCGCACCGGGCCCGATGCTGGAGACGCTGCGCGCCGCCGACGCGTTGCGCGCGCAGATGCCCGGGGTACTGGACGTCGGCATCAACGCAGGTTTTGCGTGGGCCGACATTGCAGACGCGGGTCCCAGCGTCGTCGTGGTCGCCGACCGCAAGACCGGGTTTGTCGACACGGCGTCGATCACGCAACCACTGTTGCAGCAGATGTGGCGCGACCGGCGCCGCGCCACGGTGCGGCCCCTGCCCCTGTCCGAAGGCGTGGCCGCCGTCCGCGATGCGCTGGCCAAACCCGCAGACGGCATCGTGCTGGTCGCCGACTGCGCCGACAACCCGGGCGGTGGCGGGCTGGAAAGTTCGGTCGCGTTGTTGGGCGCGCTGATCGAGGCCGGCATCGACAGCGTCGCTTTCGGCATCCTCTGTGACCCGGTCACACTGCAGGCGTGTACCGAAGCCGGCGCCGGTGCGCAACTGGCAGTGCAACTGGGCGGCACGTCCGGCGGTCCGTTCAAGGGCCCGCTGGCGCTGCAGGTGCAGGTGGTGTCGGTGCAGCCGGGCCGCTTCACGTTCACCGGGCCGATGAGCCGGGGCATCGCGCTCGACATCGGGCCGACCGTGGTGCTACGCGCAGGCGACATCGATATCGTCGTGGCCGGCAGCCGGCACCAGGTGCTGGACCCCGGCTTTTTCACCCATGCCGGGCTCGACCCGACCGACTACGCCGTGGTGGTGGTCAAGTCATCGCAGCATTTTCGCGCCGCGTTCGGGCCGATAGCCCGCGAGATTCTGGTAATCGACAGTTGCGACGGCTTGACCTCATTTGACCTGAAGGCGTTCGGTCACAAGAATGTGCGCCGGCCGGTGTATCCGCTGGACGAGATTGCGGACTGACAGTGCACTAGCGCAGGGCACCAGTGAACGTGCCAACCCCGGTGGTGCTGCTACAGTGCAACGGGATGGCACCGGCCATCCACGTACCACCTGCCGCGAGAGCCCGCCCATGCCCCAATTCAACACCTTGCGCATCGACGCGGACGCCGACAACGCCCGCGTCGCCCGGCTGCTGCTGAACCGACCCGAAATGCTCAACGCCATTGACGACGACACGCCGCGCGAGATCCGCGCCGCGGTCGAATGGGCAAATGCCGAGCCCGGCATCCATGTGATCGTCGTCGAGGGTGCCGGCAAGGGATTTTGCGGCGGGTATGACCTTAGTCTGTTCGGTCAGGGCCAGATCGACCATCCCTGCCAGCAAGAGCAGTTTCCGTGGGATCCGATGGTCGACTATGCGTATATGAAGCGCAACACCGACGACTTCATGAGCCTGTGGCGCAGTGCCAAACCCACCATCGCCAAGGTGCACGGCTACGCTGCTGCCGGCGGCAGTGATATCGCATTGTGTTGCGACCTGCTCGTGATGGCAGACGACGCGCGCATCGGCTACATGCCCACACGCGTCTGGGGCTGCCCGACCACGGCGATGTGGACCTACCGCCTCGGGCCGACGCGCGCCAAGCAAATGATGTTCACCGGCGACACCATCGACGGCCGCAAGGCACTGCAGTGGGGTCTGGCCAATGAATGCGTGCCGGCAGATCAACTCGACGCCACCACGATGGCCCTTGCCACGCGCATCGCCGGCGTGCCGTCGTCGCACCTGGCGATGCACAAGATGGTGGTGAACCAGGTCATGCTGGCCATGGGGCTGGAACAAAGCCAGCAGATGGCCACCGTGTTCGACGGCATCACCCGTCACAACCCGGAAGGAATGTGGTTCCGGCGTTATGCGCAGGAGAATGGTTTCAAGGCCGCGGTGTCATGGCGCGACAGCGGCAAACCGATTCCCGAGGGTGACGAAGCGCGTGCGATGGTGCGCGCCATGGACGACAAACGCAACAAGGATGCCTGATGCTCAACGGTTTGCCGCCGCTGCTGGTGGGCGTGGTTGCCAGCGTACTGATGACACTCAATGCGCTGTTCTGGGTACCTATCCTGCTGGTTTTCTCGCTGTTCAAGCTGCTGCTGCCGTTTGCGGCAGCGCAGACATTTTTTGCACCAATCCTGTTGTGGATTGCCGAGGCCTGGATTTCCTGCAATAGCGCCTGGATGGCATTGACGCAGCGCACCACCTGGGATGTCGAGGGTATCGACGCGCTGGAGCCCGATAGCTGGTACATGGTCAACTGCAACCACCAGTCATGGGTCGATATCCTGGTGCTGCAACATCAGCTGAACCGGCGCATTCCGCTGCTGAAATTTTTCCTCAAGCAGCAACTTATCTGGGTGCCGGTCATGGGCCTGGCCTGGTGGGCCCTGGATTTTCCGTTCATGCGCCGGCACAGCGAGGGTTACCTGAAATTGCACCCCGAGATGCGCGGCAAGGACCAGGAAACGACACGCAAGGCATGCGAGAAATTCTCTTTTGTGCCCACCAGCGTCATGAATTTCCTGGAAGGCACGCGTTTCACCGCGGCCAAACACGCGCGTCAGCAATCGCCCTACCGGCATCTGCTCAAACCCAAGGCCGGCGGCATGGCACTGGCACTGAACGCCATGGGCGACAAGTTTCAGGCCATCCTCGATGTCACCATCGTCTACCCGGACGGAACGCCGACCTTCTGGCATTTCCTGCAAGGGCGGTTACGCCATGTGGTTGTACGCGCCAGGCTGCTGCCGATCCCGCGCCACCTGGTGGGCGCCGACTACAGCGGCAGCGCCGAGGTACGCGCCCAGTACCAGGCCTGGGTGCAGCAGTTGTGGCGCGACAAGGATGCGCAGATCACCGAACTGCTCAGTGCGTCGGGGCCGCGTCACCCCACAACTGCTTGAGCCTGGCGTCGCGGCCGCAGCCACTGCGGTAGTAGTTGTATCGCACCGGGTTCTTCAGGTAGTAGTCCTGGTGGTATTCCTCGGCCGGATAAAAGGTATCAGCCGCCAGCACCTCGGTGACGATCGGTGCACTGAAGGGTTTGGTCTTTGCGAGTTCGCCGCGCGAAGCCTGCGCAATGCGCATCTGCTGCGCGTCCAGGGTGAATATTGCGCTGCGGTACGGTGAACCGACGTCGCAAAACTGGCGGTCCTTGGTGGTCGGGTCAATGGTGCGCCAGAAGTGCTCGACCAGTTGCGCGTAACTGATGTGAGCGGGGTCGAACACGATCTCGACTGCCTCCGCATGGCCGGTCATGTGTGACGACACCTCCTGGTAGTTCGGGTTGGCTGTTTTGCCACCGGTGTAACCCGAAGTGGTCGATATCACACCGGGCAACTTGTCGAAGTCGGATTCGACACACCAGAAGCAGCCGCCCGCAAAAATCGCCTTGGCGGTGGGGCCGCCCGCCGGTGTGACAACAGCAGGGACGGCAGAGGTCGGACTCTGGCTGATGGGCGCCGACGGGCTGCACGCGACGATCGCCGACGTACCCAGGGCCAGCACCAGTCGGTGCATCAGCACTTGCAAGTCTGTACATAACATGGGTGATCCTTTTTGCAGGCCAGCAATCGAAGCCCCCTGGTGCATGTGCGTGGCCCTATGCGGTATAGGTCGTTCAGTATCCGATGTTCTTACGCCACGTGCCGGGCTCGCCTGTGTGTCGAGCCACGCGCTGAATAGAAAGGCATCCGTCCCGGCGTGGTCAAGGGCTTGGACGGCGGCGCCAACTGGCGCACGTCTTCGGCGCCTGTGGCAGTGGTCAATGGCGGAGCAGCCCGACAGGCGCGCAGCCCAGTGGCTTCAGCCGATTTGTGCGAGCTCGGCGTTCGGCAGCAGGCTGCTGCCGCCGCGTGGCCATTCCACCAGCACGCCAGCCGCAGTATGTGCAATCACATAACCATCGGTGCGACGGATCGCGCCACCGCGCACGTGGTTGACACGGTCACCCGCGTTGAAATTTTGTTGCGAAGATCCGAACAGGGATTTGAGAAACAGCAGAATGCTCATGACAGGCTCAGAAAGTTGAAGGAATGACGGGAGAGGGAATCAGCTGTGCGCGCGCAACCACTGGCGCTCGCGGTATTCGAGTTCGGTCGCCGTCTGGGCGCCCGACAGATAGGTCTCTACGGCGCGCTGATCCTGTTGATCCGAATGACGACCATAGGCCAGGTAGGCGTTGCGCACGGCGGAGAAGAGAAAAAAAACGTGGTTCACGATTTGGGTCCAGGCGGCCAGAACGGTTTTGGCCAGTAAGGTACTAGGGGAAAACCCTGATTCTCCCACAACAAATGCTGCAGCGCACAAACTTCGTGCGCAATGCCACTATTGCGCTCAGGGTTGGCGCATGGTCTGCACTGCAATGGAGCAGACCAGACAGCCTGCACTACCGATCCGAGGCAATTTCCGAACTGGAGCCGGAACCTAAACAATCCGGGCCAGTTCCTGCGCGACGGCCTCGCGCGAGAGCGGGCGCACGACCCTGCCGACTTCCTGGCCGGCGCGCATGAACACCAGGGTTGGCCACAATTTGACGCCAAACGAGCGCCCCAGAACACGGCCCGAACCATCTTCCACCTTGATATGACGCACCGCCTGGCCCGACAAGGCCGCATCCACCCGCGGCTGCGCAGCATTGCAATGCCCACACCAGTTGGTGCCGAAGTCCACGACGACTGCTCCGCTCAAGGCATCGATGGCGGCGCGCAAAGGTTGCTCGGTGGTGTAGGGCTGATTCATCCTCCGATTATCAGGTTTTGTCCCTGACGGTCGCGCACGACCCGTTGGTTTGAAGCGGGCGCGCCGCCCGACTGCGCATGCTTTACAACGGCGTGCTCCGGTCGTCGCGCTCGCTGGCATTCTTAAGACGGGTTTGCTGTTCGGGTGCGCGCAGGTTAGGATGAACGCAGGAGGAAGTAGCCATGTGTCCAGCGCCGGCCCTGCAACTGCATGTTCCCGAACCAACCGGGCGACCCGGACGCGAGACGGACTTTTCCTATCTGCATCTGTCCGCCGCCGGCGAAGTACGGCGCCCTGCGGTGGATGCCACCCCGGTGAGCACCAGCGACCTGGCCTACGGTCTGATACGAGTGCTTGACGATGCAGGCCGTGCGCAGGGTCCCTGGGCGGCTGCAATCGACACCGAGCAATTGCGCAGCGGTCTTCGCGCGATGATGAAGATCCGCGCCTATGACGCGCGCATGCTGATCGCACAGCGGCAGAAGAAGATCTCGTTCTACATGATGTGCCTGGGCGAAGAGGCGATCGCTGTGGCGCACGCGCAGGCGCTGCAACCCGGTGACATGAACTTTCCGAGCTACCGCCAGCAAGGCCTTTTGCTGGCCCGGGACGACATCGACATGGTCGAGATGATCTGCCAGCTGATGTCCAACGAACGCGACCCGCTCAAGGGCCGCCAGCTGCCGGTGATGTATTCGTACAAACGCGCCGGCTTCTTCACCATCTCGGGCAATCTGGCGACCCAGGTCATTCAAGCCGTGGGTTGGGGCATGGCCTCGGCGATCAAGGGCGACTCCAAGATTGCATCCGCCTGGATCGGTGATGGCGCAACCGCTGAGGCAGATTTCCACACCGCGCTGACCTTCGCCCATGTCTACCGTGCGCCGGTCATCATGAATGTCGTCAACAACCAGTGGGCCATTTCGACCTTCCAGGCGATTGCCGGCGGCGAATCCACCACGTTTGCCGCGCGTGGCGTGGGCTGCGGGATTGCATCGCTGCGGGTCGACGGCAACGACTTCCTGGCGGTGTTTGCCGCCTCGCGCTGGGCCGCCGAACGCGCGCGAAGCAACCTGGGCCCGACATTGATCGAGTGGGTGACCTACCGGGGCGGCGCGCACTCCACGTCCGACGACCCTGCGCGATACCGGCCGGCCGACGACTGGGCGCACTTCCCGCTCGGCGATCCGATTGCGCGGCTGCGCCAGCATCTGCAGGTCCTGGGCGCCTGGTCTGACGAGGAGCACGAGGCGACGCAGAAGGCACTGGACACACAGGTCGCTGCTGCGCTCAAGCAGGCCGAGGCTTTTGGCTCGCTCACAGGCGGGCGTCTGGCCGATGCGGCCACCATGTTCGACGATGTGTACGAGCACCTGCCTGCACATCTGCAACGTCAACGTCGCGAATTGCTCGGAGGCTGAACACCATGCAGATGACGATGATTCAGGCCCTGCGTTCGGCGATGGATGTCATGCTCGATCGCGACAGCAACGTGGTGGTCTATGGGCAAGATGTCGGATATTTCGGCGGCGTGTTCCGCTGCACCGATGGCCTGCAGAAAAAGTACGGCCGCTCGCGCGTGTTCGATGCGCCGATTTCGGAAGGCGGCATCGTCGGCACTGCCATCGGCATGGCGGCCTATGGACTGCGACCGGTGGTCGAGGTGCAGTTCGCCGACTATTTTTATCCGGCCTGTGACCAGATCGTGTCGGAAGCCGCGCGGTTGCGTTACCGATCGGCCGGCGACTTCACCGCGCCATTGACGATCCGCATGCCTTGTGGCGGCGGCATCTACGGCGGACAGACCCACAGCCAGAGTCCTGAGGCACTGTTTACCCATGTCAGCGGCCTGCGCACCGTGATGCCTTCGAACCCGTACGACGCCAAGGGTCTATTGATCAGCTGCATCGAAAACAACGACCCGGTGATTTTTCTCGAACCCAAGCGCCTGTACAACGGCCCGTTCGACGGCCATCACGATAAACCGGCGACGCCCTGGAAGGACCATCCGCTGGCCGACGTGCCCGAAGGTCACTACACCGTGCCGCTGGACAGCGCGACGGTGTTTCGCGAAGGCGCAGGCCTGACCATCCTGACTTACGGAACCATGGTGTACGTGTCACAGGCGGCAGTGAACGAGACCGGAATCGACGCCGAGATCATCGACTTGCGCAGCATCTGGCCGCTGGATCTGGACGCCATCGTCGCGTCGGTGAAGAAAACCGGGCGCTGCGTGGTGGTGCACGAAGCCACGCGCACCAGCGGTTTCGGCGCCGAACTGATCGCACTGGTGCAGGAGCACTGCTTCTACCACCTTCAGGCGCCGATTGAACGCGTCACCGGATGGGACACACCGTATCCGCACGCCCAGGAATGGGCCTATTTTCCCGGGCCGGCGCGCGTCGCTGCGGCACTGCAACGCGCCATGGAGGCTTGATCATGGGAGTGCATACCGTTCGCATGCCCGACCTGGGCGAAGGCATCACCGAAGTCGAGGTGGTGGCCTGGCGTGTGCAGGTCGGTGACAAGGTGGCAGAAGATCAGGTGCTGGCCGATGTGATGACCGACAAGGCGACAGTGGAGATACCGTCTCCGGTCGCGGGCAAGGTAAGCCGTCTCGGCGGCGAGGTGGGCGAGGTGCTGGCAGTTGGCGCGACGCTGATCGACATCGCCACGGACGCCGGTGGCGCAGCCGATGCAGAGCCTGCGGCCGTAGACCTATCCCCTGTCACCCCAAAGTCCACCTCCAGCTCCAGCGCCACCGCCCAACCGGCGCCCGCGGCTGCATCTGCCAAGGAAACCGCCAAGGTGGTGGCGGCTCCGAAGCAGGCTGCTGCGGCGCCCGCGAAGCAGGCCGCGGCGCCTGCTGCAGCAGCGCCCGAACCCGCATCGGTGAAGACTTCGGCTCCGTCCAGCCCGAACGACAAACCCATTGCATCGCCCGCATTGCGCCGCCGCGCCTGGGAACTGGGCATCGAACTGGGCCAGGTGCGCGCAAGCGGCGCCGGCGGCCGCATTCTGCAGGCTGATCTGCACGCCTTTGCCGCGCACCATGGGACGCAGGAGGCCGCGGCAGCTGCGACGGCACCGGCCGCGACAGCGCGCACGGGTGAAGACAGCTTGCAGGACATCAAAGTCATCGGGCTGCGCCGGCGCATCGCCCAGAAGATGCAGGATTCCAAGCGCCGGATTCCGCATTTCGCCTACGTCGAAGAATGCGACGTCACCGAACTCGAATCACTGCGCGCACAGCTCAACACCCGCTTCGGCACCGAGCGGGGCAAGCTGACGCTGCTGCCTTTCCTGATCCGCGCGATGGTGCTGGCGATTGCGGACTTCCCACAGATCAATGCGCTGTTCGACGACGAAATCGGCGTCATCACGCGGCACAGTGCCGTGCATCTGGGCATCGCGACCCAGACCGACGCCGGATTGATGGTGCCGGTATTGCGCCATGCCCAGGACGGAGATCTGTGGACCCATGCGCGCGCCATCGCCCGGCTGGCCGAAATGACACGCTCCGGAAGTGCAACCCGTGACGAACTCACCGGCTCGACCATCACGCTGACCAGCTTGGGCGCGCTCGGCGGCATCGTCTCGACCCCGATCATCAACGCACCCGAGGTCGCCATCGTTGGCGTCAATCGCATCGTCGAGCGCCCGATGGTGGTCGGCGGCGCCTTCGTGGTGCGCAAGATGATGAACCTGTCGTCATCGTTCGACCACCGGGTTGTCGACGGACAGGACGCCGCCCGCTTCATCCAGGCAGTACGCGGCCTGCTGGAGTCGCCGGCAGCGCTGCTGGTCGCTTGAAAAAGGCCTTGCGAGTCACGCAGGGACGGCTTTGCGAGCGCGGACGCGCTTGCGCTGCAAACGCCACTGCTACCCTGCCCCGATCGCTGCTGCTTTTGCTGTTGCTGCTGCTGTTGTTTTCCTTCCGCTTTGTGCTGCAGCTACGGACAAAGTCATAGGGAAAACCCCAGTGCGAGTGATCTTCGTTCGTCCCACAATTTAGTTATCAAGAATAACTGTATTGCAGCCCAAGCGCTGCCGACGCGAAGGGCACATCATGGGCAACCCGATACTTGAACGTGCCGCTACCAACGGGGTGGGGCTGGAAATGCGGGGTGCCGTGGCCGTGGTGAGCCTGCGCCGTCCTGCCAAGCGCAACGCGCTGAACGATGCGTTGGTGCAAGCCTTGCGCGACGTGTTCCAGAACCTGCCGGCCGAGGCCAAGGCGGCCGTGATCGAAGGCGAAGGCGATCACTTCTGCGCCGGGCTCGACCTGTCCGAACTCAAAGAGCGCGACGCCGGCGAAGGCATGCACCACTCACGCCGCTGGCACGTGGCGCTGGACGCGGTGCAATTGGGCCGCGTGCCGGTGATCGCCGCCTTGCACGGCGCGGTGGTGGGCGGCGGCCTGGAACTGGCCAGCGCCAGCCATATCCGCGTCGCCGACGAGAGCACTTTCTACGCGTTACCCGAGGGCACACGTGGCATCTTTGTGGGCGGCGGTGGCTCGGTACGCATCCCCAAGCTGATTGGCGTGGCCCGCATGACCGACATGATGCTGACCGGCCGCGTCTACAACGCACAGGACGGCGAACGACTGGGTTTTGCCCAATACCTGGTGCCAAATGGCCAGGCGCTGGACAAGGCGATCGAGCTGGCAACGCGCATCGCAACCAATGCCCCGCTGACCAACTACGCGCTGATGCACGCCTTGCCGCGAATTGCAGAGCAACCAGCTGACCACGGACTCTTCACCGAATCGCTGATGGCCTCGATCGCCCAGTCGGCGCCCGAAGCCAAGGAACGCGTGCGCGCTTTCCTCGAAGGCAAGGCCGCCAAGGTGCAGAAATCCTCTTGAACCCCTGAAACGCTCATCGGCCCGTTGCAGTTCCAGGGTCGATCACGGCAGCGGCCGAGGGCCGCGAACCGAGGACACAAAGGCGTCCGGCGCCGAAAGAAAAGCCCCGGACAGCCCCATTGCAGGACACAGACATGAGTGCAACCGATTTCCGCCCCCTCACGTTCGGCGTCACCCGCGTGCATCTGCGTGACGGCCAGCCCGGCACGCACTACCTGACGGCAGACCAGGAACTCGACACCTTTCCCGAGCGTATGACCGACCGGCTACGCCATTGGGCGCAAACCGAGCCACAACGCACGTTCATGGCGCGTCGCGAAAAGAAGACCGACGGCAGCCTGGGCGGCTGGCGCCATGTGGCGTACGCGCAGGCCTGGTCGAGCGCCCGCAATATTGCACAAGGCCTGATCGACCGGGGCCTGAACGCCGAGCGTCCGGTCGCCATCCTGAGCGAGAACAGCCTGGAGCACGCGCTGTTGGCGCTGGGCTGCCTCATCGCCGGCGTGCCATTCGTACCGGTGTCCCCACCCTACTCGCTGGTCAGCGTCGACTACGACAAGCTCAGGCATGTGCTGCGCACCGTGACACCGGGCCTGGTGTTCGCCCAGGATGCACGCTACGCCAAGGCCATCGGTACCACCGTCGGCGAAGGTGTCGAAGTCGTGTTGCACGACGGAACGGTGCAAGGTCGAGCAGTCACACCCTTCGCCGACCTAAGCGCCACCCCGGCACGCGAGGAAGTGGACCAGGCGATGGCCGCCACCGGGCCCGACACCATCGCCAAGTTCCTGTTCACCAGCGGCTCGACCAAGATGCCCAAGGCGGCCATCAACACCCACCGCATGTGGTGCGCCAACCAGCAGCAGATGGTTCAATCGATGCCGGTACTGGCTACGCAACCGCTGGTACTGCTGGATTGGCTGCCGTGGAACCATACCTTTGGCGGCAATCACAATTTCGGCATGGTCCTCTTCCACGGCGGCACCCTGTACATCGACGACGGCAAACCGACGCCCACTCTGATGCACGAGACCTTGCGCAACCTGCGCGAGATCGCGCCTACCGTGTACTTCAACGTACCCACCGGGTTCGAGGCGATCGCGGACGCGATGAAGTCCGACGCCTTGCTGCGCAAGACGCTGCTGTCGCGTGTACAGATGTTCTTTTATGCCGGCGCCGCGCTCGCGCAACCGGTCTGGGACAGCCTGTTCGAGAGCGAGGAGCGCGAAATAGGCCAGCGCATCGTCATGGCCACCGGCCTGGGCATGACCGAGTCCGGACCGTTCGCCATATTCGTCTCCAATCCCCATGTGCGCGCCGGCGACCTCGGCGTTCCCACACCGGGCCTCGAACTCAAACTGGTGGACATCGACGGCAAGACCGAAGTCCGCTATCGCGGCCCCAACATCACGCAGGGTTACTGGCGCAACGAAGCCGATACCGCCACCGCGTTCGACGAGGAAGGTTTCTTCAAGAGCGGCGATGCGGTCAAGTGGATCGACGAAACCGACGTGCACCTGGGGCTGAAGTTCGACGGACGGATTGCCGAAGACTTCAAACTCGCCACCGGTACCTTCGTCAGCGTCGGTCCCCTGCGCGGCAGGATCATCGCTGCCGGTGCACCCTACATTCAAGACGTCGTGCTCACCGGCATCAATCTCAAGGAAGTGGGCGCGATGGTGTTTCCGACACAGGCCGTGCGCGGTCTGAGCGGCCTGGGCGCCGACGCACCGATGTCCGACGTGCTGGCCGCGAGACCGGTGCTTGACCACTTCCAGAACGTGATCGACGATCTCTCCGCCGGCAGCACCGGAAGCGCCAACCGCATTGCGCGCATGTGCCTGTTGTCGGAGCCGCCCACCATCGACAAGGGCGAGATCACCGACAAAGGCTCGATCAACCAGCGCTCCGTGCTCATGCACCGCGCCGACACGGTAGTGGCACTGCACGAAGGTACGCTGCATTCCATCTTCAAGCCCGGCCCGCGTGATCGCTCAGCCGCGCAACCGGCGTTGCCGGACACCTGCGCCAAGACGGTCGATCTGGTCGACACCCGATTTCTGGAGTCGCTGGTCGGCTACAACGTGCGACGGGCTTCACTCACCCTCATCGAGGGTTTTCTCGAACGCATGGCAGGGTTCGATCTACGCCCGGTTGACTTTTCGGTGATGTCGGTGATCCACCACAATCCGGGCATTACGTCACGTCAGCTCTGCGCCACGCTCAACTTGCTGCCACCCAACCTGGTCAGACTGATTCAGTCGCTGGAGTTCCGCGGCCTGGTGAGCCGCCTGCCCCATCCCCACGATGGACGCGCGCTCGGCCTGCATGCCACGCAGAAAGGTCGTGCCATGCTGATGCAGGCGGAACAGGCCGCCAGCGATCTGGAGATCGAGCGCACGCACCGCCTGTCGCCGGCGCAGCGCAAGACCTTGATGGCGCTGCTGCAGAAGATCTACCTCTGAATCTGCGTCCCCGCCGGTCTCGGACGCCGGCGCGCGGCGACTATGCCGGCATCCGTTCCGGAGTCAGCGCCAGCCGCGCCAGGGTTTGCGCAGTCGGCACACCGTCCTCGGTCCAGCCGCGCAACTGGTAATACTCCGGCAACATCTCGGGAATCCGCGCAACCAGTCCCTTGGCTGTGCCGCTGGGGGCGGGCTCGGTCAATAGGCGCTTGGGCAAGGTGTCGTCCAGCTTCGTCAGGCCGGCGGCCAGGTTGAACTGGCGCTCCATATTCCATATGCGCTCGCCGGTCTCGCGCATGCGCGCTGCGGTCCAGCCGCCGCCAACAGCAGCATCGATCTGGCGGGCATACAACTCCTCGGTCACGCCTGAGTGGCTGGTGAACGAACACAGGCCGGTCGAATCGATGGCGGCGATGAAGTCCTGCGATTCCTTGACCACCTTGGCCTTGCCCGCGAGCTCGGTGGAACCGAAGTCGTGGCCATACGGATTGGCGCGCAGGTGACAGGCGCCACGGTTGCTGGTCGCATACGCCAGGCCCATGCCCTGCATGCCCCGGCCGTCATAAGCCGCGAATTCCTGCCCCTTGACCGCCATCGACAATTCCGGGCGGCCATATTTCTCGCAAAGCAGTTTGGAGCCCAGCGCAATGTCGCGACCGAAGCCTTCGCCCTTGCCGGTCATCTCGGCCAGCTGGCACATGGCCCTGGCATCACCGAATTTCAGCGAAATGCCGCCGGTTTGCGTCTCGGTGATGATGCCGAGTTCGAACAACTCCATTGCCGCGGCGATCGTGCCCCCCAGCGAGATCGGGTCCATGCCGTATTCGTTGCACAGAAAGCCGGCGAAGGTGGCCGCGTCCATGTCGTCGACACCCACCGCTGCGCCCAGCGCATAAGCGGTTTCATACTCCAGCCCGCCGGAGGCGCCGTGGTACTCGGGTCGGTCCTTGACCGAGAAGTGCGTCGGATCGATATGGCAAATACGCCCGCAACCGATGGTGCAGCCGAAACAGGCGCCGTTGCGGATCAGGTTGGTGTGCCCGTTCGCATTGGGCTTGTTCATGAAGCTGGCGTTCATCTTCAGCAGGCCATCGAACTGCACCTCACGGTTGTTGCGCGTGGGCAATGCGCCGAAGGTGCCGGTCACGTCCATCATCGGGATGGTGCCGAACCGGGTCAGCGACTTGCGGCCCTCGTTGTTCGCCAGTGCCTTGGTCGCCGCCTGTATGGCGGTCATGAAGGCCTTGGGATTGGCGGGCGTCACGCCCACGGTTCCCCGCACGGCAATCGCCTTGAGGTTCTTGGAGCCCATCACAGTGCCCACGCCCGATCGTCCGGCTGCGCGGTGCATGTCATTGACGACACAGGCATATCGGCAACCGTTCTCGCCGGCCTGCCCGATGGACGCCACGCGTATCAGCGGATCCTGGTGCGCCTTCTTGATCGCCGGTTCGGTCTGCCAGACGGTCTTGCCCCAAAGGGCGCTGGCGTCCATCAGCCGCGCCACACCGTCTTCGATATACAGATAGACCGGGGTCTGCGAACGACCTTCCAGAATGACCATGTCCCAACCGGCCTGCTTGAGCTCGCCGCCAAACTGACCGCCGGAGTTCGAGCAGGCAATCGCGCCAGTCAGTGCCCCCTTGGTCACGACCGACCAGCGTCCGCCGGTGGCTGCCATGGTGCCGGTCAGAGGGCCGGTCGCAATGATCAGTTTGTTGTCCGGTGACAGGGCATCAATCGCCGGATCGATTTCCTCCATCAGGTACTTGGTGGCCAGGCCCCTTTGGCCCAGATACGCCTGCGCCCATTCCATGTTCAGGGGCTCGGATACGCAGGTGCCTGCGCTCAGATCGACCCTCAGCAGCTTCTTATGCCAGCCCATGTTGCAAACCTCCATTGATGAAACAAAAAACTGCACTGGCAGCACATGTGTCGCTGTGCCTGGCACGGGATCAGTCTAATCCAATGACGGGTCGTCTGATCCGATCGGTGGTTGGCCGTCGATGTAGTACCAAAGTCCGTTTTCGCGCACGAAGCGACTGACCTCGTGTATGCGCTGTCCGCGCCCCTGATCGCGCAAGCGCGCAACGAACTCGACCACGCCCACGTCGCCCTGCGCCTGCGCGTGCCGTACCTCCAGCCCCAGCCACTTGATCGGCGCCAGTTCCAGGTCGCCCGGCGATGTCGACGGATGCCAGGTTGCCAGCAAATACTCCAGCAGGCCCAGCACATAGGCGCTGTAGCGCGAACGCATCAGTTCCTCGGGAGTCGGCGCGCCGACGCCGTCGGCCAGACCCTCGTGCCAGCGACCGCAACATTCGGGATAGGGTCGCTCGCTGCCGCAAGGGCAAGGCATGCGGGCATGCGACGGGTTGCGCTTCACCGCGGGTTCCCGCTTCCTTCATCCGTGGCGTCGCTCAGCGCGGTGGTGAAACTCGCCGGCGCAGGGCGCTTACCCTGGCGCGGTTTGTGCCGGCTGACGGTGCCGATGTTGATGCAACAGACCGGCACCTCGGAATCGGTCAGCCCCAGCAGCGCGCGCAGACGTGTCGACGTCATGGCCTTGCCACTCGTCAGCCCGGTACCGAAGCCCATGGCATGGGCGCCGAGCAACAGATTCTGCACCGCGGCACCGACACTGACCATGCGCTCAAGCGCAGGAATGTCCGGCTCTCGGGGCCCCAGGCATGCCACGACAACCATCAACAGCGGCGCGCGATGCGCCTTCTCGCGCGCCCGTCGCACCTGCTCCTCGCTCGCCTGCGGATCGCGGTCGGTCAGCGCCAGCGCAAATACCTCGGCCAACCGGGCCCGCGAAGACGGCGGAATCACGACAAAACGCCACGGAGTCAGCTGCCCATGGTCTGGCGCGGCCGCCGCCAGGGCCAGAAGGTCTTGCAATTGCGCGTTGTCAGGTGCGGGTTCTGTCAGTCGGCGCGGCATCACGGTCTGACGCGACTGGATCAGGGCCTGGGTCAACGCCCATGTCTGCGTCGGCGCCTCCGCTGTGACGCCTGCGACCTTGGCTTCGCCGGCCGCATCAAACCGGGCGAGAGAATCACCGTTCATCTGCCATCTCCTGTTGCCCTGTCGGTCCGATCACAAAATTCACGCGCTGCTGCCAGAAATTCCCACCCGGTGCCCCAGACGCCTTGCTACAGTGTCGCCGACTCTGCCACGCCCCATGCCCTGCCGCAATTTCCATGTGATGATTGAGGGCTGCAGAAATGAACACAGAAAGAACGAACCCATGGCCGCATCCCCCGACAACCTCAGCATGGCGTTGTTTTGTGACTTCGAGAACGTGGCACTTGGCGTGCGCGATCTGGGTCACGAGCGATTCGACATCAAGCCCATTCTGGAGCGCCTGCTGCTCAAGGGCAGCATCGTGGTCAAGAAAGCGTACTGCGACTGGGACCGCTACAAGGCCTTCAAGGCCACCATGCACGAGGCCAACTTCGAGCTCATCGAAATCCCGCACGTGCGCCAGTCCGGCAAGAACTCGGCCGACATCCGGCTGGTCGTCGATGCGCTGGACCTTTGTTATACCAAGTCGCATGTCAACACCTTCGTCATCATCAGCGGCGACTCCGACTTCTCGCCGCTGGTGTCCAAGCTGCGCGAGAACAACAAGCAGGTGATTGGTGTTGGTGTACGCCAGTCCACCTCGGACCTGCTGGTGGCCAATTGCGATGAGTTCATCTTCTACGACGACCTGGTGCGCGAGAGTCAGCGTGCCCAGGTGCGCCGCGAGCGCCCCGAAGCGCAACAAGCCCCACGCCGCACGCCAGCTGAAGAGAAGACGCGCAAGGACGAACTCGACACGCGTCGGCGCGCGGGCATCGAACTGGCGGTGCAGACCTTCGATGCACTGGTCTACGAGCGTGGCGACGGCAAGATCTGGGCTTCGGTGCTCAAGGAGGCGATCAAGCGGCGCAAACCTGATTTCAGCGAGTCGGTTTACGGCTTCAAGGCCTTTGGCAACCTGCTCGAGGAGGCCCAGGCGCGTGGCCTGCTGGAGTTCGGCCGCGACGACAAATCCGGCGCTTATGTGTACCGCAGCGCAAGCGCACCGGTGCGCGTCGAGTTGACCGAAGAGAGCGCGGGCGCATCGGAGACGCCGGTGCCCGCATCAGGGCCCGCAACAAGCCGTGCCGGAGAAACCTCCGAGCGTCGCGAACCGCGCCGCGGTCGTGGGCGTGGCGGACGCGGCAAATCCGTGCTGGCGGACGCCCCCGCGCACGCAGTCAACGACGTGGCCCCGGTGGACGACGCGCCGCTGCAACCATGGGAAATGGACGAGAGCGAAGCCGCACAAACGGCCAACGAAGCCAGCGCCCCACCACCGCCCGCCAAGCCCGCGCGCAAGACCGCGACCCGCAGCCGGCGTCCGCGCAAGCCGGCCACTCCTGGCGCCGACGCCACCTGATCGACGTTGTCCGATCAGGCCGGCTTTGCAGGCTCGTGCGCAGCCGGTTGGGTGGTGACGTCTGATGCCGTGCCGTGCGGAAAGTAGGACGACCCGGCGATACCGGCGGACGGCTTGACCACTTCGTCATCCGGCGCGGGCACGGCCCGTCGCACCTGCAACTCGGCCAGCGCACCATACAGCGGAGCGCTGACCAGTCGCGACACACCGCTGGAGAGCAAAGCACCGGCCATCAAGCTCAAGACCAGACCATGGCCATCGACCATCTCCATGACGATGATGAACGAGGTCAGCGGAGCTTGGGTAACGGCCGCCAGGAAGCCGGCCATACCCAGTGCGATCAAGGTGGTAGACGATATGCCCAAGGTGTACTGGGCAATGTCGCTGCCGATACCGCCACCAATGGCCAGCGAGGGCGCAAAAACGCCTGCCGGCACACCGGCCCAGGTGGTGAGCCAGGTGGCGACGAACTTGAGCAAGAAAAACAGACCCGAAGACTCATCCACGCCGTCGAGCAAGGCACGCGTGTGCAGGTAACCACTGCCATAGGTGCTGCCCTGACTGGCCACACCGATCACCGCCACCAGCAGGCCGCACAGGGCGGCAAAGCGCAGCGGGAATCGGCGCCGCAGGCGACTGAACCAGTCACCGGACTGCCCCGACAACGAGACGATCAGCAAGCGCGAGAAAAGCCCGCCCAATAACCCGCAGGCCACGGCCACCAGCAGGCCGGGCCACAACATCTGCAGGTCCAGCCGGTCGACCCGGATCGCGCCGACAACGCCGAAGTAGCTGGTATTGCCATACACCGACACCGACATCAAGCCACCGAGTACGATGGCGGCCATCATCAGACCGTTGCTGCGTTGCTCGGGGCGGCGCGACAGTTCCTCGATCGCGAACATGATCCCGCCCAACGGGGTGTTGAACGCCGCCGCGATACCGGCCGCACCGCCGGCAATCATCAGACCATGGTCCGACACCACGCCGCGTTTGGGCATCCAGTGCCGGCAACTGTGCATGACGCCGGCGCCCACCTGCACCGACGGTCCTTCGCGGCCCAGCGAGAGTCCGGCCAGAAAGCCCATGCTGGTCAGCACCATCTTGGAAACGGTCAGGCGCATCGACACGAAAAAGTGCCGCAGCGGCGATGAGACCTCGGGTGACAGGGCCGCCATCACCTGCGGAATTCCGGAGCCAGCCGCGCCGGGCGCAAACTTGCGCGTGGCCCAGACGATGGCCATCGTCGCCACCGGGGTCCACAACAGGGGCATCCACCAGGCCTGCTGCTGCACCTTGCGGAAATGTTCGAACGCGGTCTCGCTCATCCAGGTCAGCGCGACCACGGTAAGACCGGCCAAGGCGGCAAATGCCATCACCACCGCGCGGGCGCCCCACAGACGCCAGTCGTACAACTCCCCCTGCAACGATGAAAAGAAATGCGGGTGTTGTTTCATGCAATGGACGCGACAAGCGGCGGTGGGACCTTACGGATTGACTGTACTCCATGATGTTTCGTATGCACCTCACCGGCTCAGACACTGGCACACTGGCCATGGCCACGCTGCCGGAACCGACCTGTCGCAGAGGGTCAACACCGATCGCGCCGGCCACGAATTGCGTGACAATGGTCCTGGGCTGACAGGGCCGCAACGCCGGGCAGTACCGCACCGTTGTCAGTGGCCCTGCGTATTTCACGCGTGTCCCGTGCCCATGCCCCATGACCATCCGACCGAGGAGACACCGCGCGTGACACCTGCCACAACCATTTCTGACAACCCGATGGCAGCACACGACGTGTTGCGCCAGCGCCTTCCCGGCTTTATCCCCCGTGTGGCCATGGTGCTCGGCTCGGGCCTCGGTGGCCTGGCCGACCAAATCCAGGATGCCGTGGTACTGCCCTATGGCGAATTGCCCGGTTTCCCGATTTCCACGGTCGACGGCCATGCCGGTGTGCTGGTCGCCGGCACACTGGGGGGGGTGGCCGTGTTGTGCATGAAAGGCCGTAGCCATTTCTACGAAGGCCAAGGCGCCGACGTCATGGGTTCGGCGATCCGCACATTCCAGCAAATCGGTTGCGAGTCGCTGCTGCTGACCTGCGCCGCCGGGTCGCTGCGCGCCGATGCCGGCCCTGGCACCTTGGTCGCTTTGAGCGACCATATCAACCTGTTGCCGGGCAACCCGCTGGTGGGGCGCAACGACGACCGCTTCGGCCCGCGGTTCATGAGCATGGCCAACGCCTACGACGCCGACCTGCGCCAGCTGCTGCACGACGCCGCCGCCAACCTGAACATCAAGCTGCACGAAGGTATCTACCTGGCCACCAGCGGCCCGAGTTTTGAGACGCCGGCCGAGATCCGCATGATGCGTACGCTGGGCGCCGACCTGGTGGGAATGTCCACCGTACCCGAAGTGATCACGGCGCGCCACTGCGGTTTGAAGGTGCTGGCAATCGCCACCGTGACCAATCTGGCCGAGGGCATGTCCGACACCGCCCTGTCACACGAACAGACACTGAAATACGCCGCCGTCGGCGCAGCCGACCTGATGCAACTGGTGCCCGCCTACCTGCGATCCCTGGGCCCACGCCCATCCTCCCGCTCCTGAAATTCGACACCATGAACCATCCGACCCGAAACGCCGGAATGCCGCTGGACCTGTCCCTGCTCGAGGCCATCCGCGTGAACCAGAACGCCGTGGCACGCCGAGTCCAGTCGCTGGGTGCCCGGCGTTCGCAGAAAAAGGAGTACCAGGCCGCCTGGCTGGTGCGCGCGATCGAATGCATGGACCTGACCACCTTGGCCGGCGACGACACGCCAGGACGGGTGGCGCGCCTGTGTGCCAAGGCACGCCAGCCCTTGCGATCCGACCTGCTGGCCGCACTCGGTCTGGAACGCCTGCACACCGGTGCGGTGTGTGTCTACCATGAGATGGTCGCACCGGCCATCAGCGCGCTGCAGGGTCACGACATACCGGTTGCCGCGGTGTCGACCGGTTTTCCGGCCGGCTTGTCGAGCATGGAAACGCGGCTGCGCGAAATTGAGCTGTCGGTGCAGGCGGGCGCGCGTGAGATTGACATCGTCATCAGTCGGCGCCATGTGCTGACCCGCGACTGGGCTGCGTTATATGCCGAAATGCAGGCGTTTCGCGCGGCCTGTGGCGAGGCCCATGTCAAGGCGATTCTGGCTACAGGCGAGTTGCAGACGCTGGACAACGTGGCGCGTGCGTCGTGGGTGTGTTTGATGGCCGGCGCCGACTTCATCAAGACGTCCACCGGCAAGGAAGGCGTCAACGCCACGCTGGAGGTCTCGCTGGTCATGGTGCGGGCGATCCGCGACTACCTGGCGCTGACCGGCTACCGGGTTGGCTACAAACCGGCCGGCGGCATCTCAAATGCTCGCACGTCGCTGCAATACCTGACGCTGATGAAGGAAGAACTGGGCGACGCCTGGCTCCAGCCCACATTGTTCCGGTTCGGAGCTTCGAGCCTGCTCACCGACATTGAACGCCAGCTCGAACACTTCGTAACCGGCCGATACTCCGCCGCCCACCGGCATGCCATGCCTTGACCTGACCTCACCATTACCTCCATCGCCGCTGCCCATCATGCCCACCATCCCAGAGCTCCTGACCACCATGGAATACGGCCCCTCCCCCGAGTCCGCCGACCCCGCATTGCAGTGGCTGGCCGCACAACACAAACGCTTCGGCCTGTACATCAACGGCGAATGGACCGCCGGCGGGGCCCACTTCGAGACCCGCAACCCGGCCACTGGCGCTTTGCTGGCCCGGATCGCCCAAGGCAGCAAGAAGGATGTCGCGGCTGCCGTGACCGCGGCGACCGCGGCGATGCTGCCCTGGCAGAAGCTGGGTGGGCACGGGCGGGCGCGTCATCTGTACGCATTGGCCCGCACCTTGCAAAAGCACAGCCGCCTGTTCGCGGTGCTCGAATGCCTGGACAACGGCAAACCGATCCGCGAGACACGCGATATCGACATCCCTCTGGCGATCCGCCATTTCTACCACCACGCCGGCTGGGCCCAGTTGCTGGACAGCGAATTTGCCAGCTACCGTGCCGTGGGCGTTGTGGGCCAGATCGTGCCGTGGAATTTTCCGCTGCTGATGCTGGCCTGGAAAATTGCGCCGGCGCTGGCCTGTGGCAACACCGTGGTGTTCAAGCCGGCCGAATTCACCTCTTTGACAACATTGCTGTTCGCCCATGTCTGCGCCGAGGTGGGCCTGCCTGCGGGCGTTGTCAACATCGTCACCGGTGATGGCGCCACCGGACAGGAGATCGTTGCGCATCCGGGCGTCTCCAAGATCGCCTTCACCGGCTCGACCGAGGTGGGACGCCAGATACGCGAGGCCACCGCCGGCAGCGGCAAGAAGATCAGCCTGGAACTGGGCGGCAAATCGCCCACCATCGTGTTCGCTGACGCCGACCTCGACAGTGCGGTCGAGGGCGTGGTCGACAGCATCTGGTTCAACCAGGGCCAGGTCTGCTGCGCGGGTTCGCGCCTGCTGGTGCAGGAAGGCATTCAGACCCGCTTCCTGGACAAACTGCGCCAGCGCATGGCGACAATCCGCGTGGGTGACCCGCTGGACAAATCAACCGACATGGGCGCGCTGATCGATGCCAGCCAGCGCGAGCGCGTCGAACAATACGTGACGCTGGCCCGCCATGACGGTGCCAGCATCTTTCAGTGGGGCGGCAAACTGCCGGCCCAGGGATGCTTTTATCCACCCACGTTGATCACCGACATCGCCAGCGCCAGCGCCGCGGTGCAGCAGGAGATCTTCGGCCCGGTGCTGGTCAGCATGCCATTTCGTACACCGGCCGAGGCGGTAGAGCTGGCCAACAACACGGTCTACGGACTGGCGGCGAGCATCTGGAGCGAATCCATCAGCCTGGCGATGGATGTCGCGCCACGACTCAAGGCGGGCGCGGTGTGGATCAACACAACAAACCAGTTCGACGCGAGTTGCGGTTTTGGTGGTTACCGTGAGTCAGGCTTCGGCCGCGAAGGCGGACGCGAAGGCCTGCTCGAGTATCTGGTGCCGCGCGAGGACGACGAGCGTCCTGCCCGGCCGCGCCCCTCGAAGGCGTCCCGCCTGGTGGCTGCACCGGCCGAGATTGATCGCACGGCCAAGCTGTATATCGGTGGCAAGCAGGTACGACCCGACGGCGGGTACAGCCGCCCGCTCGCATTGAGCGGCAAGCTGGTGGCAGTAATGCCCGAGGGCAATCGCAAGGACATCCGCAATGCCGTCGAAGCCGCCCGCAAGGCCGGTGGCTGGGAGCTCAATTCGGCCCATGGACGGGCCCAGGTGTTGTACTTCCTGGCAGAGAACCTGCAGGCGCAGCGCAACCGCTTTGTGCAGAGCTTGTCTTTGGTGCAGACCGGCCAGCAGGCGGCTGACGAGTTCGATGCCAGCATCGAGACCTTGTTTTACTACGCCGCATGGGCCGACAAATTCGACGGCCAGGTGCATCAGCCGCCTATGCACGGCATCGTGACGGCGCTCAATGAGGCGCTTGGCGTGATCGGCATCGTCTGCCCGGATGAGGCGCCGTTGCTGGGCCTGATCGCGCTGGTGGCGCCGGCGATCGCACTGGGCAATCGGGTTGTCGTATTGCCATCCACCGCATTGCCGTTGCTGGCCACCGACTTGTACCAGGTGCTGGACACTTCCGACCTGCCGGACGGCGTGGTCAACATCATCCCCAATGCCGGCAAGGATCTGGCAGCGGTGCTGGCAAGCCACGGCGACGTGGATGCCATCTGGCGCCACGACGCAAATGCCGCGGGATGCGCCGAAGTGGAGCGGCTTTCGGCCAGCAACCTCAAACGCAGCTGGGTCAGTGGTGCGCGCGGGCGCCTGTGGCACAAGGTGGGCCAAGGCCGTGGCCAGGAGTTTTTGCGCCAGGCCAGTCAGGTCAAGAACATCTGGGTGCCTTACGGCGTCTGACGCCGCGTGGCGGCGCCTGAGTCAAAGCGAGTTTCAGCGCGCCCGGTCGGCAAATGCCTTGTAAGCGCGTTCAAAATTGACCTGCACCTTGATCTTCTCTGCGTTCACCGGTGCGCGCACTGTGAAACGCGATTCGCGTGCATCGCGGAACTGGTATGGCGCCAAGGGCATGCCGCCAGGCGTGACGACGCTGACGACCTGCGCCTCATGGGCCCGCGCGCCACGGGCGACAACCACCGCCTTCTCGCCGTTGACCAGTTGCACATAGGTACCGGGTGGGTAGAACCCGACCGCCGTCGCCACAGCCGAACCCAGCACCGGCGCATCGGCCGACGCGTCGAGCACCATGGCCTTGGCTGCACCCAGTGGCGACATGGCAAGGCGGGTTTTGCGCGCCGCCAGCTTGGCGACAAAGATGTCAACCACGCGCAGCAGGTGCCGTGACTGCCGATTGGCGGCCAGCGCACCTCCGGCATCCGGATTGTGGTGCCACATGACAATGTCGAACATGTCCGGGTCATCGAGCCCCAACATGCGCAGGATCTCCACGCTGATCTGCGGATGCTCACGGATCAGCATGCGTTGGTTGTCGCTCGGAATGCCGCTTTGCGTCGACAACATGTCCTGTGCGCGGGCCATCCCCATATTCATCAGCAAGGTGGCGCGAAACAGCGACTTGCGCGCAGGCCGCGCCATGCCCAGCTTGATGGCGGTGAGCTCGCACACCACCGCGCACAACAGGGCATGGCTGGCACAGTAACCCAGCGAGGGATCGGCCAAGGCCTGGAACAACACGAACAGACATTGATCGGGCGCGTCGGCCAGCAACTCCAGCGCCTTGCGGTGAAAACCGTCGATCTTCTGTGCAGCGTTCTCGGCGCCGTGACCCTGGTACAACAACACCTGCAACCGCTCACGCAGATCCAGCCAGCCGCCGAGCGGGTCATCGGGCTCATCCAGATAGTCCCGCTCCGAAATCTCGCCCGGCATCGTCAGCCGTGACATTTCGTCGGCACTGCTGCCTTCGCGCAACATCGCTTGCAGCATGCGCTCGTAACCCCGGGTCCAGGCCAGCGCATCGCTTTCGGTCATCGATGCCTCATGTGCGACCAGCATCGCCCGATGTTGTTCGGAGGTCAGGCTATGCCCTCTGCGCAGCAACAACTTGCCCGTCTTGTCCCACAGGTCGACCGGAATCGTCTTTCCAATCTCCAGCAGGTCAACAGGTACGGGTACATATTCCATGACCATCGATCATATTTCACTTGTCATCGGCGCGGCGAGCCTCCTGCAGGCGTGTTGCACCGCTAGACCGCCAAGGACAACACGCCATGATGGATCAACCATGGTCCGCAATGGTCCAGTCTCACCAGGGAAGTTCGGTACCGTCATAGTTGTAGAACCGTCCGCTGTGCGCCAGGGTCAGCATGTCGAACAGCTTTTGCTGACCCGTGACCGAGGCCTGCACCGTCACCGGGGCACTCTGGCCGCCCATGCGGGTCTGCACCCAGCCCGGATGCAGCGCGACGGCCGTGACGCCGCGCGGCTTGAGGTCATTGGCAACGTTCCTGGCAATCATGTTGAGCGCCACCTTGCTCAGCCGATATTCGTAGCGATCGCCGGTGTGGTTGTTGCCGATCGAACCCATCTGGCTGGACTGAAACGCCACCAGCTTGCGCTCGGACAAGGTGATGTTGTAGATCAGCGACTCGACCAGCTTCAAAGGCGCCAGCGCGTTGACGCGGATCAGATCCAGCACGCCGGCGACATGGATATTGCCCAGCGCCTGGCCCGACTCGCCCCAAGCGCCGGCATTGGCCAGCACCAGATCAATCGGCGTATCGGCCAGCGCAGCCTTGAGCCGTGCCGGAGCATCCGGCTCCTGGGCGTCATAGTGCAACACCGTGAACCGGCCCGGATGCGCATGCGCCAGGTTGTGCAGTGCCTCGGCGGTATCGGGCGCTCGCGCGGTCGCAAACACTTCGATGCCGCGCTGCGCAAAAGCCTGCGCATGACCAAGACCGATGCCCCGGTTCGCGCCGGTGATCAGAACAGTATTCATGAGTTATCCCCTTGTGAGACCGCATGGATCGCAGCATTTGGCGGCCTTGAACAACACCACAACCAGCGTGGTGCTCATTGACATTGTCGTCAGGAGAGGCCGCAGACGGAACCCCCGGCACGATGCCGCTGCGCCGCATATGCACGGCACGCAGGGCAGTCCAGCGATCGCGCCATCATTGGGCCCGCGCCATCCGCTGCAGAGTCGTCCTGTCCTACAACAATACGTCGTGATGGCGTGCACGCCATATGATGCATGCCCCTACGATGGATCTGTCAGTACACATATGGAGCATCGTCATGAACACCGTCATCTACATCGTGGGTCTCATCGTCGTGGTTGGTTTCCTGCTGAGTTTCTTCGGCATGCGTTGAACCACTGGCGCGTCCCTCAGCGCCGGCGTGGCGCTGAGTCAATGTCGACCAGGGCGGGCGTAGCCATGTTGGTCTCGAAGGCACTGCCTGACCTGTGAACCACCGAACGCGCGCCAGCACGTGTCTGCAGATTGGAACGCGAGTTCGAAATCAGGTCGCTCGCCCGACCATCTTGGAGAAATTTGATGAATGATCAAAAATTCAAAGCCTGTATTGACGCGTGCAACGCCTGCATCGTCGCCTGTAGCCACTGCGCCACTGCTTGTCTGCACGAGCAGGATGTGAAAATGATGGTGCGCTGCATCACCCTGGATATGGACTGCGCCGGAATCTGCGCCCTGGCGGTTGCAGCAATGGCCCGCGACAGCGAGCACGCCAAGGCCATTTGCGATTTGTGCGCAACCATCTGCAAATCGTGCGGTGACGAATGCGGCAAGCACAAAATGGAACATTGTCAAAAATGCGCCAAGGCCTGCCATAGCTGCGCCGATGAATGTCGCAAGATGACAGCGGCGCCGCAAGCGGTAGCCACTGCCTGACAAATTCAGGGGCCGTCTGACAAGCGGCAAAGCAGCAAACAGAAACCTTGTAGTTTCATCCACAGGTGTGGACCCAGGCTGAGATCATGCAGCAGCCCTCGCTTCTCTGTGCCGCCTTCACTCTTCACGCATTTGAATCGAGGTGACCAATGGCTTCCACCGACCCCGGAGTTCAAACCATGAGCAGACGCCGCAAGAAGGGCGACGCGCCCGAGGGAGAACTGCAAAAGTGTCTGACGGGCATCAAGGGGTTTGACGAAATCACGGAGGGGGGGCTTCCGAGAAACAGAATCACCTTGTTGAGCGGAGGCACCGGCACCGGGAAGACGCTTCTGGGAATTGATTTTTTGCTCAATGGCGTGAGCGGCTACAACGAACCCGGCGTGTTCATGTCATTTGAAGAGACAAAAGAAGAGTTGTACAAAGACGTTGCTTCGCTGCAGATGAACCTGCAAGCGCTGGTCGCCCAGAAGAAAATTGTTATCGACTGTGTTGTACTCGAACGAAAAGAGATCCAGGAAACAGGGGAATTCAACCTCGAAGGAATCTTTGTTCGACTTGAACATGCCATCGATTCCATCAAGGCGAAGCGCGTCGTGCTCGATTCCATTGAATCATTGTTTGCCGGCGTCGGTGATGCGGGAATTCTGCGCCTCGAAATCAGAAGACTCTTTCGTTGGCTCAAGGACAAGAAGGTCACAGCGCTGATCACGGGCGAGGTGAAAGAAGGCGCGTTCACTCACCATGGTTTGGAGGAATACATTTCCGACTGCATCATCCTTGTGGACAACCGCGTCAGGGAACAGATTGCAACACGGCGAATTCGTGTCATCAAATATCGCGGCTCCAATCATGGAGCCAACGAGTATCCGTTCGTCATCGACAGCGGGGGGCTTTCGGTCATCCCCATCACTTCTGCTGGCCTGGACCAACCGGGCACGTCCGAACGGGTATCGACAGGCATCGCGTCACTGGACAAGTTGTTCGAGGGCGGTGGATACACCAGAGGAAGCACGATTCTCGCATCGGGCACCGCGGGGACTGGAAAGACCAGCCTTGCAGCCGCCTTTGCGGTTGAGACATGCAGGCGTGGCGAGCGCTGCCTGTTCATTTCGTATGAAGAATCACCGGGCCAACTGATCCAGAACTTGAGTTCCATCGGACTCGAGCTCGAGGCATTGGTAAAGAAGGGGCTGCTGAAAATCGTCTCCACCCGGCCATCGTTTTTTGGTCTGGAGAAGCACTTGCTTGACTTGTACAAGCTGTTGGCCGATTTCCAACCAAGAGCGGTAGTGATCGATCCGCTGACGAGCCTACTGGGGCAGGGGAGCCGACTTGAAATCCAGTCCATGCTCACACGCATGATCGATGCCCTCAAATCCAAGACCATCACCGGCTTCTTTACCAGTCTGGTCTCTTCGACCGCGCAAAATGACACGAGCGGAGAAGTTGGGGTATCGTCACTGATTGACACCTGGATCGTCGTCAGGGAATTGGAGGAAAACGAGGGGCAACGTCGCATTCGCGGCCTCTACATCGTCAAGTCACGTGGAATGGGCCATTCAAGCGACGTGCACAAATTGGTATTTAGCAACGACGGACTGCAGCTCGTGCAGATGGACTCCAAAGCCACGGCAGGAACCAAACAGAAAAAGAGGATCGGAAAGAGCACGTCCGCGAGTCGAAAATAGCACATCTTTCAGGGAACCCGACAGTGCCCCCCGCAGTCAAGAAAAAGTCGATTCCGACCTGCATCGTAGGTGTTGGCGGCTCTGCGGGCGCCCTGAATGCATACAAGGCGCTGTTGGAACATTTGCCGGCCGACACAGGCATGGCATTCGTGATCGTTTCGCATATAAATCCTGACGCTTACAGCCAGCTGGCGCTAATTCTGGCACGTCATACGAAGATGCCGGCGCTGATCGCATCGGCTGCCATGCCTATCAGCGCGAACCATGTTTATGTGATTCCCGCCAACGCCGATCTGGAGGTCGAGAACTACAAGTTCAAGGTCATTTCGCCTCGCAGCCGACGGAACGCGCAGATAGATATTTTCTTCGCGTCGATCGCCGAAACCTTCGGCGACCGGGCGATCGGGGTCGTCTTCTCTGGTTACGACGGGGACGGCACCGCAGGTTGCAAGCACATCAAGGAAAAGGGCGGTATCACTTTTGCTCAGGATCCATCGGCAGAGGTCAATAGCATGCCTACCAGTGCGCAGGCGTCAGGCTTCGTGGATTTCGTACTGGCGCCGGACAAGATTTCTGCGGCGCTGATCGAGATTGGCGTGCGCTTCGCTCGCAGCGTTTGAGCCGTCGAGTTGCTCGGGCCAAATGCGACAAGTTTTTGACGCGCTCCATCTCTGGCAAGACTTGGAGGTGCCCGATGCTAGCTCCTGCTGTCGTGCGTGCGGCCATCGCCGGCTGCTCCTGCCGTCGTCCCGGCCATGACTAACGTGATGACTGCCAAGCAATGAAGCGCATCCTCGTGACTGGCGCCACGGGTCAGGTTGGCTCAGCCGTGATTGCGGCGCTGCGTGCCTTTGACCACATCGTCGTTCGCGCGGCTGTACGCGACCTCGCAATGGCCGCCTCGAAATGCAATGGCGATACAAGAGCGCAGCGGGTGGCTTTCGACTACTTCGACCGCGCCAGTCTAGACGCTGCGCTGGCCGACTGCGACAGTCTTTTCCTGCTGCGTCCCCCGGATTTCACTGGCGACTTTGGCGACTTGATCGAGCGGGCACGGCAACACGGCGTTACGCACATCGTGTTCTTGTCAGTGCAAGGGGCAGAGCGCAATAGGTTCATTCCGCACCACAGGATCGAACGGCGGCTGATGTCCGGCGGCGTGCCGTACACGTTGCTGCGGCCGGCCTACTTCATGCAGAACTTCACCAGCACGCTCCAGGATGAACTGAATCGCCGGCACCGCATTTTCCTGCCGGCAGGGAATGCCCGGTTCACGCTGGTAGATGTCGCTGACATTGCCCGAGTTGCAGCCCGGGTGCTGACGCAACCCGGCACGCAGCACCACGGGCAGGCATACACATTGACGTCGCTAACGCCGCTGAACTTTCAGCAGATGGCTGATCAATTGACGACCGGTTTGGGCACACCCATCCACTATGTGTCGCCCGGCCCATGGCGCTTTTACCGCCGGCTGCGGCGCGACGGTCGCGAGCCCGGCTTGATCCTCGTGATGCTGCTGCTGCACATGCTGCCGCGATGGACGGGCACGCCACCCGTGACGCACACGGTGACCGACCTGACGGGCCAGGCGCCGATCGAGTTCGCGCAATTCGTGGCGGCCCATCGCAACGAGTTGCTGTGGTGATCGGCCCGGCCATGAGGCAGCAGGTACCTTCATCAACTGCAGCGGTCGCGATGTACCCAGGCGCCAAAATGCCGGGGCAAAACTGTCTTGTTTGACCATTCGGCGAACAGCCGCGTCGATAGACTGGGCGGACGCAGGGCCATGGCAGCCCGGCGCCGCACGCCCCATGAATATCAACACGATTACGCTCGATCGATCACCCGGCCCGACGGCATCGAAAGTGCCGCGCGACGGTAGTAGCGCTTTCCAGGTCGCCTACGCCCGCGAACTTGGCGACAGCTACGTGCCGCTCGCGCGCGCCGTGGTGACCGCGCAACCATCGCGCGCGCAGGACAGCACCCCGCCTGCGGACGAGGCCGTACATACCGTCCGTGCGGGCGAAACGCTCTACGGCATCGTGCACAAGCGCCTTGCGGCAGTGGGGGTGCAAGCAAATGCCAAAGCGTCGATGCAGGGGGTAAAACAACTCGCGCAGGCAAACAGTATCCAAAACCCTGACCGCGTCTACGTCGGGCAAAAGATCGACCTGTCGGCCCTCGAATCGTCATTTGGCCAGCAAACGGCACCACTGGCTGGCGGCATTGATCGATCTGGCTCTGCCGTCAAGGCAGTCGATCAACTCCCGCCCTGGCCCGGGGAAGACCCGCTGCCGGAGGTCGCCGCGCAAATGACGCCCGACGCGGCGGTGGCCCTGCCGCTGACGATTGACAGGTTGTCGCCGATGATCGCGCGCGACGATGCCGTAGCCGGGGTCGATTCCGGTGCCCGCATGCCGCTGGCGGTGCGCGAGATTGCTCTTTACGAACAGAATGAGTTGATCGCGCCCGCAAAGCCTGCTGAAGCGGCGCACGCGCTGCCCGATATCGTATACAAAGGCGTAGTCGGCAAGGTGCTCGATGCGATGCCGATCAAACCATCCACGCGCACTGCGCTGCAGCAGGCCAACGCCCTGGTCAGCAACACGGTCGCCGCGCGCGCGCTCGGCGCCCTGACCGGCTTCGGTGCGCCGCTGCTCACAGTCGCCGGGCTGATATGGGGCATCTTCTCGGCGCGGCAGATCGAGGCGTCCGCGACCGGCGCGAAGCCTGCTCAGGGCGACCCGAAACCCGCCGGCGATGCATTACAAACAGCGCAATACAAGCCGTCCGAAACGCGCAACTAGAGGAACCGCTGAACAGGGGCACCGCGCTCCTTTGTAAATTCCCCCGGCTACGCCCGTAAATGCCATCGGTCACACCTGGCTGTTGGCCAGTATCGCCATCGCATGCCGAACCACGCGGGAGAATCCTTCGTCTCAGGGTATGGCCATGGCCAATGGGAAAATGGCGCTGCTGGCCCCCGGTGGCCAGTGGTGTTCCAACTTGGAGTCCACATGTCTGCACTGCCCCGTCCCGCCGGCATCTACCCGATGCTTTACGCTTATTTCGACCGTGACGGCGCCCTGGATCGCTCGGCGGTCCGCCGCCAGGTTGATGCCTGCGTGGTCAATGGCGCCCACGGCGTAGCAGTGCTCGGCCTCGCGACCGAAGTGTCCAAGCTGACCGAGGCGGAGCGCCACACGCTGGTGGAGTGGGTCGCGGCCGACCTCGACGGGCGGCTGCCGCTGGCGGTGACCGTGTTCGGTGAAACGCCTGAGCAACAGATCACGGCCGGCCGCCACGCAAAGGACTGCGCAGCGCAGTGGCTGATCCTGCAGCCGCCGCGATCACTCGGCGCCGGCGATGCGGCGCCGCTGCGTTTCTTCGGCGCCATCATGGACCGGCTCGACATGACACTGGCGATCCAGAACGCACCGGAATACATCGGTGTCGGCCTGAGCGTCGATGGCATCGCCGCGCTCGCGAGAAACCATGCCAATTTCACCGTGCTCAAGGGTGAGGGACCGGTGCTGGCAATCCGCGAGGTCATCGAACGCACCGACGGCAAGCTCGCGGTATTCAACGGACGCGCCGGGCTGGAACTCACCGACAACCTGCGTGCCGGCTGCGCCGGACTGGTTCCCGGCATGGATTTTCTCGATCGGCAGTCGCGGGTGTTCGACCTGATGCGCGCAGGCTGTGAGGAACAGGCCGAGGCCGTGTACCGCGAAGTGCTGCCCGGCATCGTATTTGCGATGAGCTCGATCGACCACCTGGTGTGCTATGGCAAGCGCATCGCCGCGCGCAGGCTGGGCATCGCGGAGGTCTTCGACCGGACGCCGGCGCTGGCGCCGACCGCGTTTGGGCTGGGCTGCGCAGAGCGCATCGCTGTTGCACTCGGTCCGTTACGCTAAGCGGAGGGCGCAACCCGAAGATGGCGTCGGCGACACGATCAGGTAGGCGTCGGCGGCCAATACGGTGCAAAACGCCCTGCCAGAACGTCAGGCCGTCACAGCTGCGAAGCGCGCGATGATGTCGGACTTGTGCTTCGGGTCAATGTTCACCATGTCGAGATTGCCTCGGATATGGGGCAAGGCCAAAAGCCGTCGATCCATCACCTTGAACCATAGTGGGGGCACGTAAGCCAGGGGGAACATGCCAAAGTAGCCACTTGGCAGCTGCGGCAAACTCTCAAAGTGGCGCAGTGATTGATAGCGCCGGAGCGGATGCGCATGGTGATCGGAATGCCGCTGCAAATGAAACGTCGCCAGATTGCTGACCACATGGTTGGCATTCCACGAGTGATGCGGCTGAGCCGGTTCATATGCACCGCTGGACAGACGTTGTCGCAAAAGACCATAGTGCTCGACGTAGTTCGCCGAGGTCAACTGCCACCAGGCCACCATGTTATGAATGGCCAGGAACGGCAACATGATCCAGCCGAACGCAATGATCAGGCCGACCTGCAGCACGATGGTGATGGCATAGGACTGGAGAATGGTGTTCTCCAAACTCCAGCATGATCGTGCGAGCTTCTCAAGGCGCTGCTTTTCCAATTGCCAGGCTCGCCGTATCCCCCCGGGCAACTCCCTGAGTGCAAAGCGATAAATGTTCTCTCCCATGCGCGCACTGGCGTGATCCTCAGGGGTGGAGACCCAGCGATGATGGCCGCGCACATGCTCGACTGTGAAATGGCCGTAGGCAGGAACAGCCAGCACCAGTCGAGCCAACCATTGCTCGATGGGATTGTGCTTGTGGCCCAGTTCATGCCCAGTGTTCAGACCCAGCCCGGAAGCAGTGCCGGCCACATAGGCCAACAGCAACACTCCCCACCAACTGAGCGCTTGGGTGCCGACCCACCAGGCGCAAGCAATCAGCGCGACAAAATGCAACGGGACCGCAGCCCAGGTCAGAACACGGTAGTACCGATCCTGATCGAGCGAAGGTACGACTTGCTCGGGTGGGTTGTTTTCATCCTGGCCCATCATGAAATCCAGAATCGGCATCAACCCGTAGCTAATCACGAGCGGTAAGCCCAACGCAATTTGGTTGTCAGTGGCTGCATGTGCCGCCAATCCAAGAAGGGGCAGCAGCGGATAGACCACTGACAACGTCCACCACACGCGCTTGCGATCAAGGTATTCAATCCGACCTAATGCAGAATTTTGATGAACATGCAGTTTGGGCATGGGCTGTCTCCAATGAATGGAAATTTTGGTGATGATAATAGGCTGCAGACGGCAGGGGTGTATGCCTGTCGGCGTTGATGCAGATATGACCCAGGCTTCCGATTTCGACTGACCTGTCGTCGCCGACTGGTTGCGGTTCTGTTAAATCATTTCGCCAAGTTGGCTTACTTGAATAACAGCATAGTCGACCACCACTGACCAACCATCGATTTTTCCTGCGACCGGCTGTTGGCAGGAGGCCGCCGCTCCGTCCGGCGTCATCTGAACCCGCGTCCGACCCATTTCGTTGACGGACAGGGGCCAGCTCATTCCGCCGAGGACGAGGAAAATTTCGTGCGGCGAGTGCGATGCGACACCGCGCTCAGGGCCGGGCGCCAGCCTGGCGCAGGATCAGGGCGATGGTCCGCTGGCCGC
>Ga0105047_10000752_pt1 | contig 56522 bp, 48 predicted proteins | sample MAT04_FD_78384 | JGI IMG/M metagenome (GOLD analysis project Ga0105047, IMG submission 78384) | Freshwater microbial communities from Lake Fryxell liftoff mats and glacier meltwater in Antarctica - MAT-04 (megahit assembly) | ecosystem: Environmental > Aquatic > Freshwater > Ice > Liftoff... | reverse complement strand
GCCAGGCAGTCGCCTCCCAGCCGCTGCACGACCCGCGCCACGTTAATGCCACCGCCGCCCGGGAAACGTTCTGCATGGCTGCAGCGCAGCTTGTGGCTGGGCTCCATCTGGTCGCAGGACGTCGCCACGTCCAGTGCCGGATTCAGGGTGATGGTCAGGATGTCGGTCATGGCGAGTCGCGTATTGTTGTTCGACGGCGACCGGAGTCAGTCTGCCCCGCTGCGCCAGACCAAGGCCAGGGACTTGCATTTCTGCCAGACGCTGAGACGTTCGTCCGACAAGGCATCGAGAAAATCGGACAGCCGCTTGGATTTGGCCATGGTGTAGACCGTCAGTGCCAGCGTCAGCATGAAGACAATGCCGAAAATTGTCAGCTTGGTCGGTAGAGGGGCATCGGCCTCGGCCAGCAGGTTCATGCCCAGGAAACCGGTTGAAACGGTTCCGATCAGGCCGAAGATGGTCACTACGGTGAGTCGTACCACGGTGTTGGCTTGGCGCCGCAGGCTGTCGGCCTCCAGGTAGCTGTTCATGTCGGCGATGCGTTCCTTCACCTCGGCGTACAGGGGATCCAGACCCAGATGCTGGGCACACATCTGGAAAAGTGCCCGCGCCTGGGCCTGTTCTGCAACTTCATGGAACCAGTAGCGATGGGTAAAGCGCAGAAAGCCGGCAAAACTGGCGCGAATCGCACGCTTGAAACGGCGCACACTGGACAGATCGTTGACGTCGAGTAGCTTGAGCGCTTCGACCAGCCGCTGCGAGAACATCAGCAGTGCCGCTTTCTGGAAATGCGCAATCAGGAACAGCAGGAAATGCTGGTGGCGGAACTGCGACAGCACACCACGGTCGCGGCAAGTGAAGAACTCGGAATGCGCATGGCCGATCACCACCATCGAATGGCCGGTGCACAGATAGCGGGTATAGGGCGCGGCGCCGGTGCGGGTCCAGAACCGGTCATAACAGTACTTTTCTTCGAAATCGCTGAGGTGCTGCTCGGCATAAGGCAGGTCGCTGGATGGATCGGCGTTGGCGGGTCCGGCGCCGGCGCCGGTCACCAGACCCAGGCGGATGAAATCCGTGCGGGTGAGCAACTCGGGCTTGTCCAGGGCCAGATACGCCATCAGCGGCATGCGGTAGTACTCGATCTGCCGGTAACGCAGCGCGCCAGGCTGCCCGGAATGGTCACTCACCAGCGGTTGCAACATCCAGTCCCAATGGGCCGCGATACGCGGCGCACGGTGATGCGCCACATGGGCCAGGAACAGTTCCTTGTCGTGCGCATCGGAGCGCGCCAGCACCGCGCCGTTTTGTCCAAGCCATTCGATGCTCGACAGGCAGTGCATGGCCTGGCCGTCCGCCTGCCAGCCGGCCGGGTAGCCACGTCCGAACCGGTACATCAGCTCCTGAGCTTGCGCCAGCGGCAACTGGTCGGTACTGACTTCGACATTGAGCAGAACCAGGTCGACGTCCAGAAAGAAATACAGATCCACATGCACGATGTCCAGCAGCAACGGCGCGTCCCCTGGACGCAACACCATCCGGGCCTGGCGCACATCGTTGCGTCGAAACACCCGCATCGGCGACTCTGAGGGTCGGCCGCCATGGCCTTTCGCCGCACGGCCTTCGCCATACAGGAACTGCTGCACATAGGGCAGAAAGGTCACAAACTCGTTGTAATGCCGCTCGTGAAACTGACCTGCCGGGCCACTGTATTCGTCGTGGACCTCGCGCCAGGGGCATGTGTCACCCATAGACAGCAGCACCTCCCAGGGTCTGACGTGGGAGTCGTCGCCGCCGCTGCCCTGGTGCATCAATCGCAAAGGCCAAAGCAGCACTTGGCGGAAGTGCGCAACCTGGATCGTGGGCGTGTCGATCATGAATCGACTCTAATGTACCGTTGACACAGCCGGGCGAGTGGCGCCATGGAAAGGAAAAATCGTCATGGCCGATTTCTGGTTGGTGCACGGCGACTGGCAGCGTTGTGATTCGGACATGCCCCGAGTCGCTCTGGACAAGGTCCATCCGGCGAGCGGTTAACCTTCGGGGTCACGTGGGGGTGGCCGGCGGTTTGCGGACCGCCCGTTGAAAGCGCAACAAGAGGAGCATCAGCATGAACGATCTTTTTTCCCTGCACGGGCGCACGGCGCTTGTCACAGGCGGTTCACGCGGTATCGGCCGGATGATTGCGGAAGGTTTCCTGGCGCAGGGTGCGCGTGTGTATATTTCGTCGCGCAAGGCGGCGGCCTGCGACACAGCGGCCGCCGAGATGTGCAAGATCGGGCCCTGCGTGTCGATTCCGGCCGACGTGTCGAGTGTGGCAGGTGCCAAGGCGCTGGCGCAGCGTTTTGCCGAGCGTGAAGACCGGCTCGACATTCTGGTCAACAACGCGGGTGCCGCCTGGGGCGCGGATTTCGATGAATTTCCGGAAAGTGGCTGGGACAAGGTGGTGAATCTGAACCTGAAGGCACCATTTTTCCTGACCCAGGCGTTGACCGCACCATTGCGCATCGCCGCACAGACGCGGCCGGCCAAGGTCATCAATATCGCGTCGATCGATGGCGTATCGGTGAACCCGCAGGAAACCTATTCCTATGCTGCCAGCAAGGCTGGCCTGATCCACCTGACGCGGCGCATGGCACTGCGGTTGATCAAGGACAACATCGTCGTCACGGCCATTGCGCCGGGTGCGTTTGCCTCGGACATGAACAAGGATGCACGCGACCATGGCGACGCGGTTTCGGCGCGCATCCCGTCGGGCCGGATCGGCACCGCGGAAGACATGGCAGGCGCCGCGATCTACCTGGCGTCGCGTGCCGGAGACTATGTGGTCGGCTCCACCCTGATCGTGGATGGCGGTGTGACACACGCGCGCAGCTGATCACTCGTCCAGCAGCCGCACCCTGACGCTTTTGCCCTTGACCTTGCCGGCGTTGAGCCGACGCATCGCCTCCTTGGCGATGCTGCGTTCGACCGCCACGAAGGTGGTGAACTCGGTCACGTTGATCTTGCCGATCTGCTCGCGCGTGTAGCGGCCGTCCGGCCCGGTCAATGCGCCGAGCACGTCGCCCGGGCGGATCTTTTCCTTGCGCCCGCCGAGTAGTTGCAGCGTCACCATTGGCGGCAGCAGCGGACCGCTGCCGGTGGGCGTCAATCCATCACGTGGAAACCAGACCGACTCCTGTTTCAGGTACTGCTCGATCTTGCCGACCGACCCCATCTCGTCCAGGCTGGCCAGGCTCAGTGCCAGGCCGGTCTCGCCCGCGCGCCCGGTGCGACCGATGCGGTGTACATGGACCTCGGGGTCGGGTGTGATGGTGACGTTGATCACCGCCTCGAGTTGCGCGATGTCGAGCCCGCGCGATGCCACGTCGGTGGCCACCAGTACCGAGCAGCTGCGATTGGCGAATTGCGCCAGCACCTGGTCGCGGTCGCGCTGTTCGAGTTCGCCGTGCAAAGCCATGGCGCTGACGCCCTGCTGCTGCAGCAGGGCCACCAGTTCCTTGCATTGCTGCTTGGTATTGCAGAAGGCCAGCGTGCTGATGGGTCGGAAATGGTTCAGCAGCAGCGCCACCGTCTCGTAACGGTTGGCGCGCGTCACTTCGTAAAAACGCTGCTCGGTCTGCGGCCCGGTGGTGCGCGCGGCGACCTCGATGCGAACCGGCGCACGCATGAACTGCTGCGCCAGCTTGTCGATCCCTTCGGGATAAGTGGCCGAAAACAGCAGCGTCTGGCGTTCCTTCGGACACTGTTTCGCCACCGTCTGGATGTCCTCGACAAAGCCCATGTCCAGCATGCGGTCCGCTTCGTCGAGCACCAGCGTGTTCAGTGCCTCCAGCGTCAGATATCCGCGTGCCAGGTGGTCCATCACGCGTCCCGGCGTGCCAACGACGATATGTGCGCCGTGCTCCAGCGAAGCACGTTGGCCGCGCAGCGCCACACCGCCACACAACGTGACGACCTTGATGTTTTCCTCGGCCCGCGCCAGGCGACGGATTTCGGTCGTGACCTGGTCGGCCAGCTCGCGGGTCGGACACAACACCAAGGCCTGCACGGCGAAACGCCGCGGATTCAGGTTGGTCAGCAGCGTCAGCGCAAAGGCGGCCGTCTTGCCGCTGCCGGTCTGTGCCTGTGCAATCAGGTCCTTGCCGGCCAGTGCCGGGGGCAGGCTGGCGGCCTGGATCGGCGTCATGGCCTGGTAACCCAGGCTTTGCAGGTTCACCAGCGTGCCGGGCTTGAGCGCCAGGGTGTCGAACCCTGGCGCCTTGGAAGTGTCGGCCTGCGTCACACACTCATCATCGCAACGGTCTTGGTCGCCAGATAGGCTTCGAGTGCCTCCGGGCCACCTTCGCTGCCGTAGCCGGAGTCCTTCACGCCGCCGAACGGCAATTCGGGCCAGGGCGCGGCCGGCTGGTTGATCCACAACATGCCGGTCTGCATCTGGCTGGTGAACTGGTGTGCGGTCTTGATCGAACTGGTGAAGGCATATGCCGACAGGCCGAACGGCAGGCGGTTGGCTTCGGCTATCGCTTCGTCGATGTTCTTGACGCTGCGCACCGCTGCCATCGGGCCGAAGGGCTCGCTGTTGAACACCGCACTGTCCAGCGGTGCATCGAGCAGCAGCGTGGGCGCGAAGAAGTTGCCTTCACTGCCAATGCGCTCACCACCGGCGGCAACAGTTGCGCCGCGCTTGACGGCATCGGCCGTGAGCTCCGCCATCGCGGTGAGGCGACGCGGGTTGGCCAGCGGACCCATCTGGGTGCCATCGGCAAGGCCATTGCCGACCTTCAGGCCCTTCATGTATTTCAGGAAGCCGGCGACGAATTCCTCGCGCACATCCTCCTCGACCAGAAAACGGGTCGGCGAGATGCAGACCTGGCCGGCGTTGCGGAACTTGGCGCCCGAGATCATCTTGATTGCATGCGCGATGTTGGCGTCCTTGGCCACGATCACCGGTGCATGGCCGCCCAGTTCCATGGTGGCGCGCTTCATGTGCTGGCCGGCCAGTGCCGCCAGTTGCTTGCCCACCGGCGTGGAGCCGGTGAAGGTGATCTTGCGGATCACCGGGTGCGGAATCAGATAGCCGCTGATCTCGGCCGGGTCGCCATAAACCAGGCCGACAACTCCCGCGGGCATGCCGGCGTCGACAAAGGCGCGCACCAGTTCGGCCGGCGATGCCGGTGTCTCTTCGGCGGCCTTCACGATGATCGAGCATCCGGTTGAAAGCGCGGCGGCCATCTTGCGCACCACCTGGTTGATCGGGAAGTTCCACGGCGTGAATGCCGCCACCGGGCCGACCGGTTCCTTGATCACCATCTGCTGCACGTTCATGGCGCGCGGGGGCACGAGGCGGCCATAGACGCGCCGGCCTTCATCGGCAAACCATTCGATGATGTCGGAGGCCGAAGCCACCTCGACCTTGGCTTCGGCCAGCGGCTTGCCCTGCTCGAGCGTCATCATGTGGGCAATGGCGTCGCTGCGCTCGCGCAGCAGGGCCGCGGCGGCGCGCATCACGCGGGCACGTTCGAAGGCCGAAGTATTGCGCCAGATGTCGAAGCCCTTGGCGGCTGCCGCAAGCGCGTCGTCCAGGTCGGTTATGCCGGCCTTGGCCACGGTGCCGATGACCTTGCCGTCCGCCGGATTGTGTACATCGATCGTCGCCTCCGCACGTGCGGGGCGCCATTCGTTGTTGATCAGCAGTTGTACGTTCGGATAGCTCATGGTGTGTAGTCCTGAAAAGGGGGAGTGGGAACGGCAGCGTGGCGCGCGGGCTCCGCCGGGAATCGCTTCCTGGGGATAGCCGGGCGGCATGGGCCGGCCCTGGATTGTCTCCGAAAGTGCTTTCACCGCTGGGCAGCAAGGATGTTGTGGCGCAATCTGCGCATTACTTGGCTCGTGCTTTTCAATTGGCGCAGCAGGCCGGTTATGCTGTGTGTACTGTCGGGGCTTTGGATGCGCCCGAATGATTTTTCTGATGGATGCAACACCTGACCCCATAGCGAACCCGTTGGCCACACTGCCGGCCGATGCCTCTTTATTGCGACTCATCGCTGATGCGGCTTCGCCGCTGCTGGCGTACTACGAGATCAGCGCGCTGCGTTGCCGCTTCGCCAACCGACCCTATGCCACCCATTACGGGTGGGACGTTCGCGATATCCTGGGCAGGACAGTGCGTGACGTGGTCGGCGAAGCGGCATGGGAGGTGATCGAGCCCTACCTGGATCTGGCCCGGGTCGGTCAGGACGTGCACTACGAACGCGAGCAGACCTTGCCCGATGGAGGCAAACGTCTGATCCAGGTCGATCTGCTGCCGCATGTCGATGCCGGCCACGCGCTTCGCGGACTGTTCGTGCAGATCTGCGACGTGACCGAGCAGCGGCGCGCACAGGCCTTGATCCGTCAAGGTGAAGAGCGGATGCGCAAATTCGCCCAGGCCACGGATGAGTGCATCGTGTTTCATGCCAAGGGGCTGATCACCGATGGCAACGAGGCGGTGGAGCGACTGCTCGGCTACAGCCTGGCTGAAGTGCTCGGACGCCCTGTGCTGGACTTCATGTCGGACGAGACCCGGCACACGGTGTTCGAGAGTGTTCGATCCGATCGCGAGGAAACCTACGTAGCCGTGGTGGTGCGCAAGGACGGTCGTCATGTACCGGTCGAGATTGTCGGCAAGAGCATGCCGGTTGGCGCCGAGACCTACCGGCTGGCCGTGGTGCGCGACATCAGTGCGCGCAAGGAGGCGTTGGCGCGGATCGAGTTCATGGCGCTGCATGATGCATTGACGCATCTGCCCAATCGTGCCGCGCTCGAAGCGCGTTTGGAGCACATGCTCGGCAAGGCCCGCCATGCCGGTCGGTCGCTGGCAGTGCTGTTCCTCAATCTCGATCATTTCAAGAACGTCAACGATTCGCTGGGACACCATGCCGGTGACCAGCTGCTGTGCGAAGTGGCGTGCCGGTTGTCGGCGTCGGTGCGCCAGGCGGATACCGTGGCCCGTCTGGGGGGTGACGAATTTATCGTGGTGCTGGCTGATCTGGAAGGGCCGGAGGACGCAGCCCGCGTCGCGGCAAAATTGTTGGATACCGTGAGCGTGTCGATGCGCATTGACGGCCACAAGATTTCGGTGTCGCCATCCATTGGCATTGGTATCTTCCCCGGTGACGGGGACACGTCCGAACAGCTGATCGCCCATGCCGATGCGGCCATGTACCACGCCAAGGACAGCGGACGCAGGAATTACCAGTTCTTCATGCCCAGCATGGCCAGGCGCTCTGTCGACGCACTCGATCAGGAAGACATGTTGCGCAATGCGCTGGCCAAAGGCCAGTTCGTGCTCCACTACCAGCCGCAGATCGGCATCGTCGACGGCCGCATCACCGGCATGGAGGCCTTGGTGCGTTGGCAACATCCCGACCGGGGACTGGTCGGCCCGCTGACGTTCATCGGATTTGCAGAAAAACGCGGCCTGATCGCGGCCATCGGCCGCTGGGTGCTCGAGCAGGCTTGCCGCCAGCTCAAGACCTGGCACGACGCCGGTCATCCGCGCGTCGCGGTGGCGGTAAACCTGTCGGCCATCGAATTCCGCCAGCGCGATCTGGTGCCATCCATTGCCGCGGTGCTGCAGGCAACGGGACTGGCGCCACACTACCTGGAGATCGAATTGACCGAGTCGGCGCTGCTCGATCAGGAGGGTTTTATCAGCGAGCGGTTGCAGGCGCTCAAGGCGCTGGGTGTGCGACTGGCGATCGACGACTTCGGCACCGGTTATTCGTCGCTGGCGTATCTCAAGCGTTATCCGATCGACCGGCTCAAGATCGACCGTTCCTTTGTCAAGGACACACCGTCCGATCCGGACGACGTGGCCATCGTCACGGCCATCTTGCAGATGGCCCGCAGCCTGAAGCTGGCCACGGCGGCCGAGGGGGTGGAAACCATGGCGCAACTGGCGCTGCTGCGCAGCCTGGGCTGCAGCGACTTTCAGGGCTATCTGGCCGCGCGCCCCATGGCGGCAGACGCCATGGAGTCATTCATGCGATCAACCGCGGCAAACGGATGGCAGCCATGAGCGTCGCGCCGGGCCGTTCCCAAGCAAGCTCGCACCAACGCGAACTGCGCGCGACTTACCAAGCGAGTGACAACACATCATGAATATACCGATCACGATTTCCAGCCACTTCGACGCCGGATCCATCGTCGTGGTGCGTGCCGATGACCCTGCCGATATCGAGCTGCAGGTGCGCGCCGACAACGCGGCCGAGTTTGCGCAGTGGTTTCATTTTCGCCTGCAGGGCGCAGCCGGCGTGCCGGTGACACTGCGGTTCACCAATGCCGGCGCCTGCGCTTATCCCAAGGGATGGGATGGATACCAGGCGCTGGCCAGCCATGATCGTCAGCACTGGTTGCGTGTGCCCACAACGTTCGACGGTCAGGTCATGACGGTGCAGTTCACGCCCGATACCGACAGCGTCTACCTCGCATACTTCGAGCCCTATTCCTGGGAGCGCCACCTGGACCTGATCGGCTCTGCGGCAGCGTCGGAGCATGTGACGCTCGAGCGTCTGGGCGCAACGCTCGATGGGCGCGACATCGATGTGCTGCACATCACCGACACGACCAGCGACGTCGCTGAGTCGGACAAGCGCCAGATCTGGTTGATTGCGCGTCAGCATCCTGGCGAGACCATGGCCGAATGGTTCATCGAGGGCCTGCTCGAACGCCTGCTGGACGCCAGTGATCCCGTGGCCCGCGTATTGTTGTCGCGCGGCGTTTTCCATGTCGTACCCAACATGAATCCCGACGGCAGCGTACGTGGCAACCTGCGCACCAACAGCGTTGGCGCCAATCTGAACCGCGAGTGGCTGGAGCCGTCCATGGTGCGGTCGCCGGAGGTGTTGCTGGTGCGCGAAAACATGCGGCGCACCGGCGTTGACCTGTTCCTGGACGTGCATGGCGACGAGAGCCTGCCCTACAACTTCGTGGCTGGCGCCGAGGGCATCCGCGATTTCACGCCGCGTCTGCTGCAACTGCAGGATGCTTTCAAGTCCGCCTGGATCGCCAGCAGTCCGGACTTCCAGGACCGTGTCAACTACGGTCCAAGCCGCGCCACCCAGGCCAATCCGACGGTGGCGACGAACTGGGTTGCGCAGGCCTTCGGCTGCCTGGCATTCACGATCGAGATGCCGTTCAAGGACAACGCCGACCTGCCCGATGCGTTGACCGGCTGGAGTGGCGAGCGTTCGCGCCATTTCGGCGCAGGCGTGTTGCAGCCGGTGCTGGCAATGCTGGGGCAGCTTCGCGACTGATCGCCCGCGGGCGACCGGGCTTGCGCTTACGCGTAATAACGCGCCACGTAATCTTCGAAGCTTCCCGTGTCTTCGGCCTCGATGCGACTTTGCTGCGCCAGCGAGTCGCGTGCGCTGTGCGCGAAACGCGCGTGCGTGGCCGCGTCGAGCGGCTGTGCCAGCAGCGCCTGCTTGTGATGCTCGGAGGCGAACATCGCGTACTTGAAGAAGCCGCCGTGGGCATGGGCTGCTTCCAGCACCTGGGCTGAGGGTGTCAGGTCCGGATCGTCGATGCGCTTGCGCAGCAGGTGCATGGCTTTGGCATACCGTGATCCGCCATAAGCTGTGTCGAGCATCTCGGCGAACGGCGCCATGTCGTCGAACAGCTCATGGGCCAGCGGGCGGAAGGGCTGTTCGTGGTTGTGCACCATCAGGTGCAGGTCGCTTTGCCTGCCGCGCGTGACGATGCGGCGCTTGTTCTCGTCGTTTTCGCCCTGTTCGCGTGCGCTGATAGGCGGACTGTCGCGGAACAGGCACATCAACAAAAGCACGTCGGCAAAACTGCCTTGCTCGGGTGTAATTCCGATGTCGACCATCGGGTTGAGGTCGAACAGACGCATCTCGATGTATTCGACACCATGCAGGCGCAATCCCTTTGCCGGGCGGTCGCGCCCCACGCGTTTGGGGCGCATGGCGGCATAGAACTCGTTCTCGATCTGCAGCAGGTTCGCGTTGAGCTGCTTCCAGTGCGCTCCGTCCTTGACTCCGAGCCGTTCGTAGTACGGGTCGGGCGTGCGGATGGCGAGTTCGAGTGCGGCCGTGTATTCAGCCAGCGAATTGAAGTTCACGTTCAGATTGGCCTGGGCACTGTTCTGATAGCCCAGATCGCTCATGCGCAAGCTGGTGGCATACGGCCCATACAAGGTGCCGGGCACCAGCTGCTGCAGATCCGACTTGCGCCCTTGCAGGAAAGATTCGCAGATCGCGGGTGAGGCGCCGAAAAGGTAGGGGATCAACCAACTGTAACGCAGGAAATTGCGGATCAAGCCGAAATAGCGCGTGCTGATGAAGTCCTGCAGATTTCCGTCGTCGTCGCAACACTCGTACAGGGCGGTCCAGAACGCCTGCGGCAGCGACCAGTTGTAATGTACTCCGGCAATGGTCTGCATGTGGCGACCGTAACGCAGGCCCAGGCCTTCACGGTAAACGTATTTCATGCGGGCTGAATTCGAGCTGCCGTAATTGGCCAGCGGAATCATTGCATCGTCGCCGATGACGCACGGCATGGAGCTGGCCCACATGGTCTCGTCACCCAGTACTGAGGCGCTGTAGCGGTGAATGGTGCGCAGGAACTCCAGCGGCTCGTCGTGCTCGCTGCTTGGCGGCGTGATGAACTCGAGCAGGGCCTCTGAATAATCGGTCGTGATCCATGGGTGGGTGAGCTTGGAGCCCAGCGCCAGCGGATGCGGTGTCTGCGCCAACTTGCCACCGGTGTCGATGCGCAGGCACTCCTTTTCGTAGCCGCGCCGTATTCCACGCAAGACCTGCGCCTGGACCCGGCCGGAAAACTGGCCGACGGCATCGCAACAAGTGAACTTCAACATATTCCCGACTTTCCCCCAAACGGCTGGCAGTATGGCAGCTTTCGCACGGGCGCAGGGCGCGCGAAGAATGCGCTGTCCGCGGGCGGTGTCTTTGGACGGTGTGTTTGCATGAATCGTACGGAAATGATCACACCGAAGTTGTGTGGTTGAACCATGCTGTGACCAGCACATCTTCCGCGTTTGTCGCGCCGGGCCACAATGGCAGCCGGACCGGTTTTCTGCCGGAGCGATGATCCGTACGGGGGGCTCCATGCTTTTACTGGGTGCGGCTGCGATCGAAGCCTTGCTGCCGATGTTGCCATGTATCGACGTGGTTGCGGGGGCGATGCGTGCTGTCTCCAGCGGCCAGGTGCTGGCGCCATTGCGCCAGGTCATGGCATTGCAGTCGTCCAATGCGATGGGCATCATGCCCGGAGCCTTGCCGGAGCACGGCTGTTTTGGTGTGAAGGTACTGGCGCTGTATCCGGGTAACGGTGCCAGAGGACTGCCCAGCCATGCCGGTATGGTGTTGCTGTTCGACTCCGGCACGGGAGCCCCGCAGGCGGTTCTTGAAAGCCACAGTCTGACGGCGTTGCGTACCGCGGCAGCAAGCGCCGTGGCGACGCGCGCGCTGGCACGTCCCGGCAGCAGCGTACTGGCTCTGCTGGGCACTGGACACCAGGCGCTGTGGCATGTGCGTGCCATGCGCGAGGTGTTGCGCCTGCGCAGGCTGCAGGTGTGGAACCATCACCCGGTCGGCGCTCGGAATCTGGTTGCAAAACTGGGCCCGCTCGATGGCATCGAGGTCGTGGTGGCGCATTCGGCGCAGGAGGCGGTCGATGGCGCCGACGTGGTGTGCACGGTGTCGGCCGCGCACGAACCCATATTGCACGGAGCCTGGCTGACGCCAGGGCAACACGTCAACCTGGTCGGGGCCAGCGTCGCGCGCGCCCGTGAGGCGGATGACGCCGTAGTCCAGCGCAGCCGCTTCTTTGTCGATGCGCGTGCCAGCTCAGCGGTGCAGGCCGGGGAGTGGCTGCACGCAGTGGCCGCGGGTGCGGTGCGTGCCGATCATCTGCAGGGCGAGATCGGTGAAGTGCTGCTCGGCGACATCCACGGCCGGCTGCACAAGGAAGACATCACCGTCTACAAGTCGCTGGGCCATATAGCGCAGGATCTGGCCACCGCCGACGCCGTGCTGCGACTGGCCCGCGCCAGCGGTCGATACCCTGAATTGCCGTGGTGAAGCCGGCCATGGCCCGCCGAGCCAGGCTTGTGGCCTATTGCGGCGGCAGTGGCACCGATCCCAGGGCCACAGCGGTCACGCCGTTTTGCGGCGAACCGTCGATCAACTTGTCCGAGTAGGTGAGGTAGACCAGCACGTTGCGCTTGCGATCAAGTATGCGCACAACACGCAGCTTCTTGAACAGGATAGAAATTCGTTCGTTGAACATTTCTTCCTGGGCATCCATGGCCTTGCCGGTGAACGAAATTGGCCCGACCTGGCGACAGGCGATGGACGCCTCGGCCTTGTCTTCTGCCAGGCCGATGGCGCCCATGACCCCTCCTGTGCGTGCGCGGGACACATAGCAGGTAACGCCGTTCACCTTGGGATCGTCGTAGGCTTCCACCACCACCTTGTGGTTGGCTCCGATCAGAATGAATGCAGTGGAAACCTCGCCCACCTTCTCGGCCTGGACCCAGCCGGACAAAAATAGTCCCATCAAAAGTGTGGCGAGTGATTTCATGGTTTCCTCTCAAAACTTCTCTGGCAATTGGTGAAGTATGCAACGGCGCGTCAGCGTTGCCGCCGGCTCGTCGCTAAGTTGCCTTTGGCGCAAGAAACGGACGACAGGCGCAACAATGCCCGCGTGCCACCACAAAAATTTCCATATCACCCCCCCCGATAAGTGGTTGCCGCTGATCAAAGTCCGCACAATAGTGGCTCATGCCGACCTTGAAATTGCCGATATGTCAGTGTAGGGACGTGCTTCGCGGGCCCGACCGTAGGACCGATGTGACCGTTTTCCAGTCTGTGAGCGACGATCAGACCTTCGATTTTCGTTCTCCCCGCTTTTGCACCGACGCGCAGATCCTGGCGCGCGCGACCGGTCGCTCGCTGGCCGACTGTCGCCAGGACCTCTTCATTGCCGAAGGCGACATGGCGCTGGCCTTCGATTGGCTGGTTTCGGGATACGACGGGCCCGCAGGCGAACCGGTCATTCATTGACCCGACCCGCGGGCTGTCGCACACTGGCGTGCAGGGCGGTCAGCCCGGATGCACCACCACCAGCCAGGCACTTGCCGGGGTCTTCCCGCTATTGCGGATATGGTGTGGTCGGTCGGCCGCGTATCGTGCGGTCTCACCGGACTTGAGGCGTTGGACCAGGGCGTCGGAGCGAACCTCCAGCGCACCCGACATCACGCTCAGGTGCTCTTGTGTGCCGGCTTCATGGGCCTGGGATTCGAGTACGCCACCCGCCTGAACGGTCAGCACATACCACTCAAATTGACCGGCAAGGCCGATGGGGCCCAGGATGCGCAACTCGCACAAGCCGTCCGGGCTGCGAATGGCCGGTGCGGCATGCGCGGCCAGCACCTCGATCGCCGCGGTGCTGGCCTCTGGCGCATTGCCCAGCAGATCGCCCATGGAAACACCTAGTGCATTGGCCAGTCGCCAGACCACGGCAACGGTGGGGTTGGCCTGCCCACGCTCGATCTGTGACAACATGGACTTCGATACGCCGGCCTTGCGCGACAAGGCTTCGAGCGACAGATTGGCGCTCTGGCGCAGCGCGGCCAGGGTGTCGCCGACACGGGGCGGCTCATCGGCTGATGGTGAGGGGTTGCGTGACGGCATGTTATTTCGATATACTGCAAACAAGTTCGATATATTGGACGATGTTCGATATCCAGAATACCCCATTGTGCCCCAGCGACCTTGCCCCAAGGAAACACCATGACCACCAGCCCCGATTTTTTCACCCACCTCGCGCAGGAACTGCAAGGTATCCGTGACGCCGGTCTTTTCAAGGGTGAGCGCATCATTGCATCGCCGCAGGGGTCGCATATCCGTACCGTGGCACCCGATGGTTCCGAGCGCGAGGTGCTCAATCTGTGCGCCAACAACTACCTGGGCCTGTCCTCGCATCCCGATGTCATCGCCGCTGCGCACGAGACGCTGCGCACACACGGCTACGGATTGAGCTCTGTGCGCTTCATCTGCGGTACACAAGACGTGCACAAGACACTGGAGGCACGCCTGTCGAATTTTCTCGGAACCGAGGACACCATCCTGTACGCGGCGGCCTTCGACGCCAACGGGGGCTTGTTCGAGCCACTGCTGGGCGAACAGGATGCGGTCATCAGCGACGAACTGAACCACGCCTCCATCATCGACGGCATCCGCCTGTGCAAGGCCAAGCGTTATCGCTACAAGCACAATGACATGGCCGATCTGGCGCGCTGCCTGGATCAGGCAGCAGCCGATGGTGCACGCTTCAAGCTGGTGTTCACCGATGGCGTGTTCTCGATGGACGGCACCATCGCCCGGCTCGACGCCATGCGTGCGTTGTGTGACAAGCATGGCGCCTTGCTCGGCATCGACGAATGCCATGCCAGCGGATTTGTTGGCGCCACCGGACGCGGAACCCATGAATTCCGTGGTGTATTTGGCAAGGTCGACATCATTACCGGTACGCTGGGCAAGGCGCTCGGTGGCGCGTCTGGCGGTTTCACGAGTGCCCGGCGCGAGGTGATCGAGCTGCTGCGCCAACGATCGCGCCCGTATCTGTTCTCTAACACGGTGGCGCCGAGCATTGTGGGTGCATCGATTGCGGTGCTCGACCTGCTGGAGTCATCCACCGCCTTGCGTGACAAACTGGCGGACAACACCACCTGGTTCCGCGGTGCGATCCGCGCAGCCGGCTTCGACATCAAGGATGGCGAACATCCGATCGTGCCCATCATGGTGTTTGACGCCGTTGCGGCGCAAAAGCTGGCGGCAAGGTTGCTCGAACTGGGCATTTACGTGGTCGGATTTTTCTTTCCGGTGGTGCCCAAGGGCCAGGCCCGGATACGGGTGCAGATCAGCGCTGTGCATGAACGTATCGACCTGGAACAGGCGGTGGCGGCATTCACGCAGGCTGGACGCGAACTCGGTCTTTTGAAGTCAGGAGCCTGAGGTGACTTTACGTATCCTGATCATTGGCGCCAACGGACAGATCGGTACCGAGTTGACCCATGCCCTAGTGGCGCGTCACGGGCGCGAAGCGGTCGTCACCAGCGACCTGGCGCCGGAAGGGCGGGTGATTGGTGTGCACCACGAGGCACTCGACGCGACCGAGGCCAGCGCACTGACTGCCATCGTAGAGCGGCATCAGATCACCCAGATCTATCTGTTGGCTGCAGCCTTGTCGGCGCGCGGCGAGCAGCATCCGAAATGGGCCTGGGATCTGAATATGAAGGGTCTGCTGAACGTGCTGGAACTGGCGCGTACGCACAGGCTGGAGCGGGTGTTCTGGCCCAGTTCCATCGCCGCATTCGGTCCGTCTACGCCTCGCGACCAGACACCGCAAAAAACGGTGATGGATCCGAGCACGGTCTATGGCATTTCCAAACTCGCTGGCGAGGGCTGGTGCGCCTGGTACCACAGGGTGCACGGTGTCGATGTGCGCAGTCTGCGCTACCCAGGACTGATCAGCTGGAAGACTGCGCCGGGTGGCGGCACGACCGACTATGCGATCGAGATATTCCACGCGGCGCTGAAGGACGGCCGATACACCAGTTTTCTGGCCGAAGACACCGGGCTGCCCATGATGTACATGCCTGACGCGATCCGGGCCACCCTCGAGCTGATGGATGCGCCGGCAAATGCGGTGCGCGAACGCCAGTCGTACAACCTGGCCGGCATCAGCTTCACGCCGGCCGATATTGCGCGGGCGATCAGGCGCCAGCTGCCGGGGTTCGCGATCGACTATGCCCCGGACTTTCGACAGGCGATTGCCGATAGCTGGCCGCGGTCGATCGATGATTCGGCAGCGCAGCACGACTGGCACTGGCAAGCGCAGTACGACCTCGATGGCATGGTGGCCGACATGCTGGTGAACTTGCGCGGCTTGGCTTGAACGCCACCTTCGAGTCCTTCAGCGGGCAGTGGAGTTTTCGGCGACAAGGCCGATAGCTGGGGTTTCATGTTTGCCGGCGCTAGCCGGATCGCCACCGGCAGCCGCACTAGCATGGCAATTCGTGCCGACGGCTCCTTGTGGGTCAGGGGTCAACGCGAGGGGTTCCTGCCCCAAGCGTGTGCTCGAACATGTAGTGGCGAGCAGCGGTGACACGAACGAGAGCGTGGCACTGACCGCCGATCGCGCGATCTGGCAATGGGTCCCTCGGCGGGGTGCCGGTCCGGCTGAATCCGCCGACTGCACCTGAGCTGCCGCAACACCCCCGCAGGGTTGTTTCGCGGCGCTTTCTCCCGGCCCAGGCAAGGATTCGTCGGCGCGATGGACAATATCGGGCGCCGGGTAGTGCGGTGCCCGGCCCGACACAAAAAAAACGATGAAAGAATGATATGGCTGAATTTGATTGCGACCTGTTTGTGATCGGCGGTGGAAGCGGCGGCGTGCGCGCCGCACGCATGGCCGCGCAACGGGGGGCCAGTGTCATGCTGGCCGAGCAGGGCGGCACTGCAGGCCTCGGCGGTACTTGTGTCAATCTGGGCTGTATCCCCAAGAAGCTGTACAGCTACGCCGCGCACTATGCCGAGGCCTTCGAGGAGTCGCACGGATTCGGCTGGGAGGGTCAGGCTCTGAGTTTCAACTGGAGCACGCTCAAGGCAAACCGGCGCAAGGAGATCGGCCGGCTGAACGGGGTATATGCCAACCTGCTGACCGGCGCCGGTGTGGAGGTCATCAACGCGCGCGCGCATTTGGTCGGCGCGCAACAGGTAGAGGTCGACGGGCGCTCCGTCAAGGCCCGGCATATCCTGGTGGCCACGGGTGGCACGCCCTTCGTACCGGATATTGCTGGCAGGGAGCATGTGCTGGTTTCAGACGCAATTTTTGACCTGGACCCGTTCCCGCAACGCCTGGTCGTCGTGGGTGGTGGTTACATCGCCAGCGAGTTTGCCTCCATCTTCAATGGTCTGGGTGCACAGGTGACGCAGTTGTACCGTGGCGAACAGATCCTGCGCGGCTTCGACGACGAGGTGCGCCATTTCGTGGCCGCGGAAATGCGCAAGACCGGTGTCGATCTGCGTCTGGGCGTCGACGTGGTGTCGATCAACAAAGTTCCGCAGGGTCTGGACATCGCTATCAAGAACAGCGCGGGCGACATATCGACGCTGCAGGCCGATTCGGTGTTGTATGCCACCGGGCGGGTGCCCAATGTGCGCGGACTCGGACTGCAGGAGGCCGGCGTCAAGCTGGGCTGGGACGGCGCTGTCGAGGTCGACGAGAACTACTGCTCCACGGTGCCCTCGATCTACGCGGTGGGCGATGTGACCGACCGTATCCAGCTCACGCCGGTCGCACTGGCCGAGGCGATGATCGTCGTCGATCAGTTGTTCGGCCCCGCCAAGGGCAAGGCGGCACGCAGCATGAACTACGAATTCATTCCAACGGCTGTGTTCACACATCCCAACATCGGCACTGTGGGCCATTCCGAAGAGGATGCGCCCAAGCACTGCGGCCCGGTGACGATCTATCGCAGCGAATTCCGGGCCCTCAAGCACACGCTCAGTGGCAGCAGCGAACGCACGCTGATGAAGCTGGTGGTGCAGGACGCCACCGATCGGGTGGTCGGACTGCACATGGTCGGACCCGATGCCGGCGAAATTGTGCAGGGCTTTGCGGTGGCCATGAAGGCCGGCGCGACGAAGGCGATCTTTGACGACACCATCGGCATCCACCCGACGGCAGCCGAGGAGTTTGTCACCATGCGCGAACCGAGCCGGAAAGTGGCCGGCACCTGAGCGGCGCTGCGCGCCGCGCGGCCTGGGTTTACATCGTGCCGGGGTAGGCCCCACCGTCGGCCAGAATGTTCTGGCCGGTGATGTAGCCGCCATGCTGGCTGCACAGGAAGGCGCAGATGGCGCCGAACTCGGCCGAGGTGCCGAAACGTTTGGCTGGAATCGCCTTGGCGCGTGCCTCCAGCAATTCCTCGATCGCCTTGCCGGTTTTGGCGGCCTGGCCTTTGGCGGTGGAGCGCAGGCGGTCAGTGTCGAAGGCGCCGGGCAGAAGGTTGTTGATGGTCACGCCGGAGCCGGCAATGCTGCTGCGTGCGACACCGGCCACGAAACCTGTCAGGCCGCTTCGTGCACCATTGCTCAGGCCCAGGATGTCGATCGGTGCCTTGACGGCGCCGGAGGTGATGTTGATGATGCGTCCGAAACCCCGCTTGGCCATGCCGTCGACCGTGGCCTTGATCAGTTCAATCGGTGTCAGCATGTTGGCGTCCAGCGCCTTGATCCAGGCATCACGCTCCCAGTCGCGGAAGTCGCCGGGTGGCGGGCCGCCGGCATTGGTGACGACGATGTCGAACTCCTTCCCTGGTCCGCCGGCAGCGCCGAACACGGCGGCGCGGCCCTCTTCGGTCGTGATGTCACAGGCCACGGCCAGCACCTTTCCGGCGCCGGGGATGGCGCGCAGACGGGTAGCCGCGGCTTCCAGCGCTTCGGCGCCGCGCGCATTGACAAGCACGTTGACGCCATCGGCGGCCAGCGCCTGAGCGCAACCCAGCCCCAGGCCCTTGCTGGCGCCACATACCAGGGCCCACTTGCCCTTGATTCCCAGATCCATGTCTAACTCCTCGTTGATCGGGGCCTTGCGCGGCCCCGGATTGATCCATCCGGATGGAACTGCGGTGTCGGGCCTGTACGGAGCACACGGCAGCGGAGCCATGAAAACGACGCCGCGAAAGCGCAGCAGCCACACTGACCGCTGCAAAAGGTTCAGCCCAGACGCACGATAACAGCATCACGCGCGGTACCTGTGGCAAACGATGCCGCCACCAGCGCTACCCGACCCTGCGCTCTGTCTCAGGCCCCTGTTTGTGGACAATAGCGCCATGACCTACCTTCCACCTCCCATGGCCACGACCCGTCACAACGATGCCGCCAGTGCGCTCGCCCAGGTGCGCCGCATTTACGACGCAGGCCTGAGCCATCTGCGCAAGGCGATGCAGCGCTATGTCGCTGGCGAAGATTTGCCAGGCAAAGCCCGTGCCTGTTACCCCTACGTACGCGTACAGACCCACACCGTGGCGCGTATTGTTGACGACGACAGCGGACGGCGCAGCTTCGGATTCGTTGCCGGTCCCGGGCGCTACGAGACCACGCTGACCCGGCCGGACCTGTTCGGCGACTATTACCTTGAGCAGTTCAGCCTGCTGTTGCGCACGCACGAGGTCGAACTGGAGGTGGGTACCAGCAGCCAGCCGATACCGGTGCATTTTTCGTTCGCCGAACACGACCATATCGAAGGCAGCCTCACCACCGAGCGGCGTCAGTTGATGCGCGATGCGTTCGATCTGCCCGATCTGGCCTCGATGGACGACTGCATCGCCAACGGCACGCATGAGCCCAAGGCTGGCGAGCCGCTTCCGCTCTCACTGTTCACCGCGCCAAGGGTCGATTACTCGCTGCACCGTCTGCGCCATTACACAGGCACCGCGCCACAGCATTTCCAGAATTTCGTGTTGTTCACCAACTACCAGTTCTACATCGACGAATTCGTGCGGCTGGGCCGCGCCGCGATGAAGGATGGCCACAGTGACTATGTAGCTTTTGTCGAGCCGGGCAACATGATCACGCGCCGCGTCGGCCTGACCTCGCAACCGGGCGACGAGTTCGGCGCCGAGCCGCTGCGACTGCCGCAGATGCCGGGTTACCACCTGCTGCGCGACGATGGTTGCGGCATCACGATGATCAATATCGGTGTGGGACCGTCCAATGCCAAGAACATCACCGACCATGTCGCGGTGCTCAGGCCTTATGCGTGGATCATGCTGGGCCATTGCGCCGGCCTGCGCACCACGCAGCAACTGGGTGACTATGTGCTGGCCCACGGTTATGTGCGCGAAGACCATGTGCTGGACGAGGAGCTTCCCCTGTGGGTGCCAATCCCGGCGCTGGCGGAGGTGCAGGTCGCGATCCAGCGAGCGGTGGCCGACATCACGCAGGTCGACGGTCCCGAGCTCAAGCGCATCATGCGCACCGGCACCGTCGCCAGCACCGACAACCGCAACTGGGAACTGCTGCCCGACAACGGCCCGCAACGCCGCTTCAGCCAGAGCCGCGCGGTAGCCCTGGACATGGAGAGCGCAACCATCGCGGCCAACGGCTTCCGTTTTCGCGTACCTTACGGTACCTTGTTGTGCGTCAGCGACAAGCCGCTACACGGCGAGATCAAGCTGCCGGGCATGGCAGACCACTTCTACCGCGAGCGCGTCGACCAGCATCTGCGCATCGGCATCCGTGCCATGGAGCTGTTGCGCGAACAGGGCATCGACCAGTTGCACAGTCGAAAGCTGCGCAGTTTCGCGGAGGTGGCTTTTCAGTAGACTTGCGGGTGCCGGCGCGCAGTCGATGGCGTGCCGCAGGTCCGTTGGCGCCTGGCGTGCCGTGGGCTTCGTGGGTCAGGCGGGTTGCGCTTCGGCGTTGGCTTGAACCACGTGTTGGACGACGGCGGCTGAATCCGGCAAGTCGGCACGGGCCGCCATGATCATCTCGGCGGCCTTCTCTGCAATCATGATGACCGGCGCGTTGGTGTTGCCGCTGATCAGGCTCGGCATGATCGACGCATCAACCACGCGCAGCCCCTGCAGTCCATGCACACGTAATTCGGCGTCGACCACGGCGTCCGGGCCGGTGCCCATGCGGCAGGTACCGGCCGGGTGGTATTCGGTGTCGGCATGGTTGCGGATGAATTGCTCGATCTGCAAATCGCTCTGCGCCTTGGCCGAGGAATTGAACTCCCGTGCCCCATGGCCTTGCAGTGCCGGTTGCCCCAGGATATTGCGCAGCAGGCGAAAGCCACGGATCAAACGGTCGGTGTCGTCGCGATCGGCCAGAAAATTCGGATCGATCAGCGGCGCCGCCATCGGATCCTTGCTTTGAAGCCGGACGCTGCCGCGGCTGCGCGGCCGCAATACACAGACATGGCAGGAGTGGCCATGGCCCAGCACCGTCTTGCGGCCGTGGTCGACCAGGATCCCGACCACGAAATGCAGTTGCAGGTCGGGCCGATCCTCCTCGGGCGCGCTGCGGATGAACCCGCCGGCCTCGGCGATATTGCTCGTCAGCATGCCGGTGCGATGCCGGCGCCATTCGAAGATGCCTTTGATGGCGTCAAGTGCACCCGACGGCGAGATTCCCATCAGGTCTCGACCTTGCGGCACGCTGGTGTTGATCACCACGTTTGGATGGTCTTGCAGGTTCTGGCCGACACCGGAAAGGGCGTGCTGCGTGGCGATGCCGTTCTCAAGCAAATGCGCATGCGGGCCGATGCCGGACAACATCAGGATCTGCGGCGACTGCAGTGCACCGGCGCACAAAAGCACCTCGCGCGTGGCACGCAGTTGTTTGAGCTGACCTTCGTGCATGAACTCGACGCCCACAGCGCGCTTCTTCTCGAGCAGGATACGGGTCGTCAGCGCGCCGGTGAATACCTGCAGGTTGGATCGCTTCAGGTGGGGAGTCAGATACGCCTTGGCAGCGCTGTACCGCTCTCCGTTCTTGTGTGTGACCTGATAAAGGCCCACACCTTCCTGCTCAGGGCCATTGAAATCCGGATTCTTCTGCAGCCCGGCCTGCACGCCGGCCTGCACGAACAGCGAACTGAACCGGTTGGGCGTGGGCAGATCCTTGACGTTGAGCGGACCACCTGCACCATGCCAGTCATTGGCGCCGCGTTCATTGTTCTCCGCACGCTTGAAGTAGGGCAGTACATCCTTGTACGCCCATTCCGGGTTGCCCTGCGATGCCCAATGGTCATAGTCGGCCGGTTGCCCACGCAGGTATATCATCGCGTTGATGGAACTCGACCCGCCCAATACCTTGCCGCGGGGTTGATAGCCGCGGCGACCGTTCAGGCCAGGTTGGGGGACGGTCTCGTAGTTCCAGTTGGCCTGATGGGTCTTGGCCAGCAACGCGATTGCGGCCGGGCAGTGGATCAGCACGTTGTTGTCGGCCGGACCGGCCTCGAGCAGCGCCACTGCGACATCCGGGTCTTCACTCAGGCGGCCCGCCAAGGTGCAGCCGGCCGAACCGCCGCCAATGATGATGTAGTCGAACATAAGCCAGTCGTCTCCTGTCGATGGTCCCCGTCGCTGCCCGCGGCATGCCGCCAGCACGACCCGGTAAAAACCGGGGCGCAAAGAGTGCCAAGCATTCGTGGCGCCTGGCGCGGCAGGGTCGGCGCGGACCGGATGGCTCAACCATAGTCCAATTCGCAACCCGATTTCTAAGGAGGGCTCTTTAATGCGCCATGCCGATAACCCTGATGGCTGGGAACCGTGCGCGCACACTTCACGGGCTACCATTGCGCGTCAGGCGAGCTGACCTGTTCTCAGGTCTTTCTTCCCAGCCGCCTGAAAATTCAGGCATCACTTTTCAAGGAACCACCATGGTCACCAAAATCGACAAGGTCGTCTACCAGGCTTACGCCACATCCACCGGCGGGCGCGACGGCGCCACCCGCTCCTAAGACGGCCTGCTGGACTTGAAACTCGCAGTACCCAGGGAAATGGGTGGCGCCGGCGGTGGCGTGAACCCTGAGCAGTTGTTTGCCGCTGGCTACAGCGCGTGTTTCATCGGCGCGATGAAGTTTGTCGCCGGTCAGCAGAAGCTGGCTTTGCCGGCGGATCTGGCAATCGACGCCACCGTCGGCATCGGCGCAATCCCGGCCGGATTCGGCATTGAAGTGCAGATGACGGTAAAAGCGCCCGGCATGGACCGCGCCGCGCTGCAGGCGCTGGTCGACAAAGCCCATCAGGTCTGCCCATACTCGAACGCGACCCGCGGCAATATCCAGGTGACACTCATCCTGGCGTGATCAACCGCCGGCAGTTTTAATGTAGGCTGTGCGCATGATCCTCACCCGACTGCTGGTCGACAAGACCGATATTTCGCACGCCCGGCTGGACAATGCGCAAGCCACTGCGCTGGCCGACGGCGAGGTGCGCGTGGCGATCAATCGGTATGCGCTCACCGCCAACAACATCACCTATGCAGCCTTCGGCGACGCGATGCACTACTGGGACTTTTTCCCCGCGGGGGAGGAGGGCCAGGGCATTGTGCCGGTATGGGGATTTGGCGACGTCGTGCAGACCAGCCATCCCGGCGTTGCGCTGGGTGAACGCCTGTATGGCTATTTCCCGATGGCGCAGACCGTGGTGCTGGCGCCAACCCGGTTGTCACCGGAGGGTTTCTCCGATGCCAGCGCGCACCGCGCGGTACTGCACGCTGTGTACAACCGTTACCAGCGCTGCGCCACGGATCCGTTCTATCACGCCGATACCGAGGATCTGCAGGCGCTCTTGCGGCCTTTGTTCACCACATCCTGGCTGATCGACGACTTTCTGGCCGACAACGCGTTTTTTCGTAAGGGCAACACCGGACGACCCGCAGTGATGCTGTTGTCAAGCGCATCGAGCAAGACGGCATACGGAACCGCCTTCATGCTGGCGCAGCGCGAAGGCATCGAAGTGATCGGCCTGACATCGGCTGCGAACAAGGCCTTCTGTGAAAGCCTGGGCTGCTACCACCGCGTGCTGGCTTACGAGCAGCTCGATGCCTTGCCCGCCGATATACCTTGCGTCTATATCGACTTTGCCGGCAATGGTGTTTTGCGTCTGGCCGTGCACACCCGTTTTTCGCAACTGGCCTACAGCTGCGCCATCGGTGGTACCCATGTGGCGGAATTGGGAGGCGGGAAAAATCTGCCCGGCCCCAAGGCCACACTGTTCTTTGCGCCGGCGCAGATCAAGAAGCGCAGCGCCGAATGGGGCGCCGCAGTGCTGGCTGAGCGACTGGTCGCTGCCTGGCAGGCCCTGGTCGAGCGCGTGTCGGATGCGAAGTCCCCCTGGCTGGTGGTGAGAAAGCACCACGGACCGGAGCAGGCGCTGGCGATTTACCGCGAGGTGCTCGGTGGCAAGGTCGATCCGCGGGTCGGCCACATCGTGTCGATGCAGCCCTGAGCGGCAGCGGGTTCAGTGTGCGGGGTCGCGGCGCGGTGCGACTCCCGGTGGTGGCAAGGCTGCCTTGAGCTCTGCACGCAGCGAGCGGACTTCTGCGCGCAATGCGCCAATTTCCTGCATCAGGTCGCGTTCGATCTGGCGCTCCTCGGTTTCCACGAAGATCGCCGCCAGCGAGGCGGTCACCAGTGACAGCACCGCCAGACCCAGGATCACCACCATGACCGCAAATGCCCGTGACGCCAGCGTGGTGGGCACGAGATCACCGTAGCCGACGGTTGCCGCGGTGGTGAACGCCAACCACATGGCCTCGTGCAGGGTGGGTGTCTGCGGTTCGAGAAAACGAAAGCCTACGCCACCGAGCAGCAGGATCACCAGGCACAGGGCCAGTGAATACCACAGGCCGCGGCGCGACAAAATGTGGGTGCGTTTTTTCCAGTTGACCATCACACCACTGTAGCGCGCCCGCAGGCCAGCGTGGCGCCTTGCACCCGATGCGTCATCAACGGCAGTGCTACTTGACCAAACCGGTCATTGGCGCGACCTGCTGCACCCAGCGGCCCGCCTTGATCATGTCGATCGATGCATATTCCGGGCCTACATGGTTGTTCACGAAGCTCTGCTTCGAGTAGGTCGTGAAGTCCTGGTGCGCCACCGATTGCGCCGCCTTGGAAAAGCCTTGCGCTGTCAGGTTGCGGCCAGTGGCCTCGACGCTCTTGATAAACCAGTCGGTATACGAATAAGCATTGGCCGCGTTCTCGTCCGGGTCGGCGTTGAACTTCAGTTTGTACGCGGCCTGGAACTTCTTCGCATCGGCGTCAGTGGTGTCGGGGCCGTGCAGCTTCCAGCCTCCTATGCCATACAGACCTTCCACTGCATCCTTGCCCAGCGCCGCCACAATGCCGCTACGGCCCGGAATCGTGGTCAGGACCTTGACCTCTTGCCATCCCAGCTTGCGCACCTCGGCCATCACCGCCACGGTCTCGCGTACGATCGTGCCGGCCAGGATCAGGTCGACATTGGCGGCCTTCATCTTGGCGACCTGCGACGAAAAGTCGATGTCACCGGCTTTCCAGGATGCCTCGGCCGCGACCGTCAGGTTGGCTTCCTTGAGCGCCATGTTCATGCCGCCTTTGACCAGGTCACCGAACGGGCCTTCCTGGTAGATCACACCGATCTTCCTCGAGCCCCAGTTCTTGATCGCCCACGACACGCCGGTGACAGTGGTGCTGTCGTAGTTCTGCACCGTCGTGAACAGCAGCGGGCTGTTGCCTGAAACCTTCTGGATGATGCCCGAGGCCGCCCAGGGGGCGAACACCACGACGCCGGCATCGGTTGCCATCTTCACGGTGGCGGCGTTGGGGCCGGAGCCGAACGGATTCAGGATGGCAAACACGTCATCGCTCTTGGTGAGTTTTTGCACCGCGCGCACGGCCAGTTGAGGCTGGCTGCCGTTGTCTTCCACCACCAGGCGGAACTTGCGGCCATGTATGCCGCCGGCCGCATTGGCTTCGTCGAGCCGCATCTGCATGGCATTGCGCAGCATGGGCATGCCAGCCGCCACCGGACCTGACAGGTCCAGGTGCGTACCGATCACGATCTCAGTGTCACTCACGCCGCCCCCATGGGCGAGCGAAAACGCCAGGCTTGCGGCCGCGGCGGTCAGGGCAGTACGTACAGGTTTCATCAGAGTCTCCTTGCTTCGTTGGTAATCGGAAAAGTCACATGCTCACGGGGAAAAAAATATTGCCTCAAGCCGTTGCACGAATGCGGCGTCCGTCAGCTCGGATACATGCTGGTGATCAGTGTCGCGTACTTGCGCGCAATCACCTTGCGTTTGAGTTTCATCGTTGGCGTCAGCTCCTCGTCTTCAGCGCCAAGCAGCTCGGCAATGATGCGAAAGTCCTTGATCTGCTCCACCCGGGCCAGTTGCCCGTTGGCCTGTTCGATCTGCTCGCGGATCAGTGCCGTCACGGCGTCGGTGCGGGTCAGGCTGGCGAAATCGGTGTAGGGCACCTGACGCTCCTGGGCGAAACGCGCCACATGCTCCTGATCGATCATTACCAGCGCGGTCAGGAAGTGGCGGCCGTCACCCACCACCACCGCGTCGGTCACGTAGGGACTGAACTTGATCAGGCTCTCGATATGGCTGGGCGTAATGTTCTTGCCGCCCGAGGTGATCAGAATATCCTTGATGCGGTCGCGAATCGCCAAATAGCCCTGGTCGTTGATCTCACCGCAGTCGCCGGTATGCAGCCAGCCATCGGCATCCAGCACCTCGCGCGTGCGCTCCGGATCGCGCCAGTAGCCGGCAAACACGTGGGGCCCGCGCACCTGGATTTCGTTCTCGGAAGCGATGCGCAATTCGGTGCCCGCGCCAGGCACGCCGGCCCATCCCAGCTGGACGCCGCCGACCGGCGTGGCGGTGCAAAAACCGCAGGTCTCGGTCATGCCGAATGCCTCGCGCAACTCGATGCCGATGGACATGAACCAGCGGATCAGGTCGGGCGGCACCGGCGCGGCGCCTGTCAATGCGGTCTTGAGATTCTGCAAACCCAGGAATACGCGCAGGTTGCGAAATGCGGCGAGGTCAAACAGACGCTCGCGCGCACTGCGGGGCCCGACTCTCTTGCCATCGAGCATGTCGCTGACCCGTTGCCGGTTCAGCGCCAGGGCCTTGCCATAGGCCCAGCGCGCCGGGGTGATCGCATCGCGCATGAACAGATCGATCTGCGAGTAGAGCTTTTCCCAGAATCGCGGCGGCGCAAACAGCACCTGGGGCGCGACCTCGCGCAGGTCGTTGAACACGGTGCCGGAATTCTCCGGAAAATGCACCACCAGCCCCACGGCCAACGGATTGAACACCGAGGACATGCGCTCGGCGATATGGCACAGCGGCAGGAACGACAACGACCGGTCGCCCGGCTGCGCATCCAGATAGGCCGTGGCCTGGCCGAGCTGGAATACCACATTGGCGTTGGACATCATGGCGCCCTTGGGTGCGCCGGTGGTGCCCGAGGTATAAACCAGAAACGCGGTCTCGTCGCTACGGCCTTGTGCGACCGCGGCGTCGAATGAGGCGCCCGGCTGCAGCGCCAGTTGCTGGCCCCGTGCCAGCAGTTCGTCGAAGAACATCACCTGCGCGTCGTCCAGCGCGCGCAGGCCATCGCGATCCATCACGACGATGCGCTGCAGATCGGGACAGGTCTCGCGCACGGCGAGCACCTTCTCCAGTTGCTCCTGGTTCTCCACCAGCAGCACGCGCGCGCTTGAGTGCTGCAGGATGTGGGCGACCTGCTCGTTCGACGAGGTCGGGTAGATGCCGTTGCCGACCAGGCCCATGCATTGGGCGCCCATGTCGGCATACAGCCATTCGGGGCGGTTCTCGGCCAGCACACAGATCACGTCGCCGCGTTGCAGACCCAGGTCGACCAGCGCCAGTCCGATCGCGCGGGCATGCTCCAGGTAGCCAGTCCAGCTGATGCTTTGCCAGATGCCGCGCCGTTTGTGGCGCAGTGCGCTGAGCGCACCCCAGGCACGGCAACGCGCCAGAAACACCTTGGACGGCGTGTCACACTCAATGAAATGGGGGATGTTGGTATCAGTCATGTTTCAGCGCCACGTCTTGCGGCGGGACCATCGTTGCGCTGTACCGCTCAGGCCGTGGGTCTGACCCAGGCCGAGGTAGGCGTCGCGCACGTCCGATTTTTGCGACAGCGCCTCGCAGCTGTCTGCGGCGACCACGCGGCCCAGTTCCATGATGTAGCCGTCGTCGGCATGGGCCAGCGCGACAGCCGCGTTCTGCTCGACGACCAGCACCGAAGTGCCGGTCTCTTCGCGGATGCGCCGCACGATGGAGAAAATCTCCTTGGTCAGCAGCGGCGACAGGCCCAGCGAGGGTTCGTCGAGCATCAGCAGGCGCGGCTGGCTCATCACGGCGCGGCTGATCGCCAGCATCTGCTGTTCGCCGCCGGAGAGCAGCCCCGCATGTTGCCGTGCGCGTTCCTTGAGCCGTGGGAACCACTGGTAGATGCGCTCCAGGTCGCGCCCCGCCGCGTCCTTGTCGCTGCGTGTGTAGGCGCCCATGGCCAGGTTGTCGGCCACGCTCAGGAACGGAAACACCTGGCGACCCTCGGGTACCAGCACCAGACCGCGCCGGCACACGGCATCGGCGTCGCGCCCCTGTATCTGCTCGCCGCGGAAGTCGACCTGCCCCTTGAACGGGTCGATCACGCCTGCGATGGTGTTGAGCAAGGTGGTCTTGCCGGCGCCGTTGGCGCCCAGCACGGCGACGATCTGCGCCTCCTTCACCTGCAGGTTCACACCCGAGATGGCCACTATCGGGCCATACCAGGTCTCCAGGTTACGTACATCGAGCATGATGGTCATCGTCAGCTACCCAGGTAGGCGCTGATCACGAGCGGATGGTTCTGCACTTCGCGCGCTGTACCACTGGCCAGCAGCGCGCCTTGTGCCATGCAGATCACCCGGTCGGACACGGCGCTGACGAGCGACATGTCGTGTTCGACCATGACCACGGTGATGCCCAGGTCGCTGCGGATGTCGTCGATCCAGAACGCCAGGCGGCGGGTTTCTTCCGGGTTCAGGCCGGACGCGGGTTCGTCCAGAAACAGCAGGCGCGGCCCGGTGGCCAAGGCGCGTCCCAGTTCGACCACCTTGCGTACGCCATACGGCAACCCGGCGACCAGGCTGTTGCGCCAGGGCGAGAGGTCGAGGAACTCGATCACCTCTTCAATCGCGGCACGCGAGGTCTCCTCGATCCGCGTCACTTCTGGCGTTCGCAGCAATTGCTGCCACCAGGCGCCCTGGCCAAAACGGTGGCGACCGAGCAGCAGGTTGTCGATGACCGTGGCCGCCTCGAACAGCTCGATGTTCTGGAATGTGCGCGCGATGCCCAAGGCCGCCACCGCATGGCGCTGCACGCCGGTCAGTTCCTGGCCATCGAAACGGATGCTGCCGCGGCTGGCGTCGAACACGCGCGTCACGGTGTTGAGCACCGAGGTCTTGCCAGCGCCGTTGGGGCCGATGATGGCCAGCACCTCGCCCGGAAATACGTCGAAGGCAAGCTGGCGGATTGCCTGCACACCGCCGAACGACAAGGCCAGGTCACGCACCTCGAGCATGGCGGGCAGTTGCGATGTGCCGCTCGCTGGATCACCTTCGCCCTTCGTGCTTCGGTGCGAGCTTGCTTGGGAACGGCCCGGCGCGGCGCTCATTTATAACGCTCCGATTTCATGTAGCGCTTGGTGCGTTTGAAGGTGTCGCGGCGATACAGCGGAAAGCTCTGTATCAATGCGCGCAGCTTGAGCCAGCGACCGTTGATACCCGCCGGCTCATAGAGCACGAACAGCGCCAGGATCAGGCCAAAAATGAAGGTCTCCAGGCCGAACTGCTTGGCGATGCTGTCGGGCAGCATGGGCTTGATGCGCGAGATCAGTGTGGGCAGCAGGCTGATCAGCATGGCACCGAGAATCGCACCGCGCAGGCTGCCCAGGCCGCCGATCACCACCATCAGTACCAGTTCCATGGACAGGATCAGCGTGAACGCATCAGGCGTCAGGTACTTGGTATGGTGCGCCAGCAGGGCGCCGGCCAGACCGGTCACGCCGGCCGACAGTGCAAACGCCGTCACCTTGACGCGACTCACCGCAATGCCGAGCGAATAGGCCGCGGCCTCGGAGTCGCGTACGCCGACGAAGGCACGCCCCATGCCCGAGCGCAGCAGGTTGAGCAGGCCCACCAGTACCAGCAGCAGCAGGGCCAGGCACAAAAAGTAGAAGGACTTGGGCCCACCCAGCGAGAAGCCGGCCATCGTCGGGTCAGCCACCGCCAGGCCGGTGAAGCCACCGGTCACCGCGGTCCACTGGCCGATGACGTGGGTGGCAATGACCGAGAAGGCCAGTGTCACCATGGCCAGATACAGGCCCGAGACCCGGATCGCAGGAAACCCCAGCGCCAGGCCGCAGGCGGCGCACATCAGGCCGGCCATCGCCAGCGAAGGCAACAAGGGAACGCCCTGGCCCAGCATCCACGCGTGGCCATATGCGCCGACCGCCAGGAAGGCCGCATGGCCCAGCGACACCTGGCCGGTGTAGCCGGTCAGCACCATCAGGCCCAGACTCGCAATGCACAGGATGAAGACATAGGCGATCTCGCCGACGAAATAGGTCGAGGCGAGCCAGGGCAGGGCCAACAGCACCAGGGCGAGCAGACCATAGGCAATGCGTTGATCGGTGTGGCGCAGCAGCGCAAAGCTGTCGCGGTAACGGGTGTTGTAGTCGAAACGCATGTCGTTAACCTTCAGACCCGCTTGCCATGGGCTTCGCCGAGCAGTCCGTGAGGACGCACGACCAGCACCGCGATCAGCACTACATAGGCGGCCACATCCTTGGAGCCGTCCGGCAGATAGACACCGGCGTACTGCTCGATCAGTCCTATCAGCAGACCGCCGACGATGGCGCCGGCGATGCTGCCGAAGCCGCCCAGTACCAGCGCTGCCAGTGCCTTGAGCACGACGTACCACAGGCTCACGTCGACCAGTGTGATCGGCGCGAGCAACACACCGGCAACGGCGGCGGTGGCACCGGCGAGTGCCCAGACCATCGAGTTGACGCGTTTGACGCGTACGCCGGTCAGGTAGGCCGCAAGCTGATTCTGCGAGGTGGCCTGCATCGCCACACCCAGGCGCGTGTAGCGAAAGAAGAGCAGCAACGCGGCGGTGACAACCAGCGCCACGGCCACGATCACCAACTGCAGATTGGCAATCGCGATGCCGGCGAAGTGGCTGGTCTGGCCGGTCCACGGCGTGGCGTAGCTGCGTGATTCGGGACCGAAGCCCATGCTGACCAGACCGCGCAGCATGAAAGCCAAGGCAATGGTGAGCATGACGCCGGCAAATTGCGGCTGGCCGGCGATGCGCCGGATAATGAATGCGTCCAGTCCGTAGGACAACACGGCGGCGATCGCGACGGTCGCCAGTAGCGCCAGCCAGAACGGCCAGCCCGCGAGTGCAATCAGCGCCCAGGCCGTGAAGGCCGACACCACAAGCAGGTCGCCGTGCGCAAAGTTCAGCACCTCGGTTGCCTTGTAGGTCAGCACCAGCCCGAGTGCGACCAGCGCATAGATCGCGCCAACGGCGATGCCGTTGACGGTGAGCTGGGCAAAAACCTGCAGACCGGTGTTCATGGGACGGTATCGAGTGCCTGGCGTTGCTTCAGGCCTTGCAGCGTCCGTGCGAGCAATGGCGCCGACTGGATGGCTTTCAGGGCGCCCGTGTCGCTGCCTCTGCCGCGTGGCCTGCGCACGGCATCGATGATGTAGGCATGGGTCATGTCCGGTTGTCTCCTTCTGGGTGTAGGCGCGTCACGGCGCGCCACTGAGCAGGCCGTCGCGCAGATCGGCACCATTGGTCCAGCACGAGTGGGTGCCGCTGCACAGCTTGTGCGGCAGCGCGATGCGGCAGACCGGACCGTCAGCGAATCGTTTGCAGTCGATGAGCAGGGCTTCGGACCCCTGGGTGTTCTCGTTGGTGATGAAGCTCACCAGATAACCGTCGTCCTCGTCGCGCGCATGGATGCGCGGCACAAACGGCGCTTCGCTGGCGTACTGGCCCTCGGGCAGGCGCACTTCCCATGACTGTGCGGTGTGCAGGTCGTGCTTGACGTAGCCCTGGAACAGAAACCAGCCCGGCACCTGCACCGCGCTGTAGGCATAACGGTAGGGCTTTCCGGCATGACGCTGGTTGAACATGCCGAACTCCAGCGTGCGCTCATCGAGCCGCTGCTCGGTGGTCTTGCCGGTGGCCAGATTGAAACGCCAGCGGTGCAGTCGTGTCTTCATCTTGTACTGGTCCAGGTAGGACATCATGCGCTCGTAACCCCTGGGCGCGCCGTCGAAGTTCTTCGGCTCGGGCTCTTCCTCGAAATAGCCGTCGAGCACGATCTCGTCGCCTTCCTCGTAGGCATTGAGCCAGTGCAGCACGAAGGTCGGCGCGGCCTCGAACCAGCGAATGTCGCCCGGCTGGCCGCGACGCGGGATGATGGCGAAACGAGAGGGCATGTCAGGGTGGAACTTGACCACGTGTTTGCCTTGTTTGAGCAACTCCGGATCCCAGAACAACGGGAAGTCATTGAGGATCGCGAAGTGTTCGGTGAAACACATGTCGTGTGGCAGGCGCGGCCCCGGCAACGGGATTGGCACGTAATGGACCAGCTTGTCATGCCGGTCCACCACGCCGTAATGCATGTACGGCGCATGTTTGGAGTAGTTGAAGAACAGCATCTCGCCGGTGGCTTCGTCGACCTTCATGTGGGCCGAGATGCCGTCCAGAGGTGACCATGGCGGTATGCCTTGCTGTTCCAGCGTCAGCGGGTCAAGCCGGTAGCCTTCGCCGCATTGGTAGTAGGCGGTCAGCGCACGGCCGGCATGTACCACCACGTCGGTGCTCGACGCGTCCTTGATCGATCCGTGTGCACCCCAGCCTGGTCGGCTCGACAGCCGCGGGTCTTCCATCAGACCGGCCCACAGGCGCTTGTTGGCCTCGATCTCGGCACTCAGGCCTTTGGTCTGCACGAAGCGGTTGCGGTAGTCGGCCTTGCCATTGCGCAAGCTGAGCATGTGCACCATGCCATCGCCGTCGAACGGGTGGTAACGACCGATCGACTTGTAAACCGGATTCTGCGTATTGCGCAGATAAACCCCGTCGATGTCGGTCGGGATCGCGCCCGACAACACCGGCAGGTCGGTGGCGTTGACTTCTTCAAGCAGCGGTGTCCAGGCCCCTTGCAGGTAGGGATGGTCGCCAGGTGCGATGTCGCTGTGCAATATGCGGACGGTTTCGTTGGACATGGTGTGATGGACCTGGAAGGTTGCGCAGACTCAGTGGGAAGGACGGTTCAGACCCTGGAACGACACGTCCCAGGGTTTGAGCGCATCGCCACAGGCACTGCACGAGGCCTGTGGAACAAACGGATTGCCGCAGGCCTTGTGGACCGGGCGGATCGAGCTGGGCTGATGCAGGTATTCGCCGGCCGCCCAGGTGGAGAAACACACCAGGTAACCGAACAGGTCGCGACTGGCCGGCGTGAGCCGATAGACCGAGCGCCGCGCGTCCTGCAGATCAGGCTGGTTCAGCAGCAGCCCGGCATCGACCATGGAGCTCAGACGCCGTGCCAGCACGCTGCTGGCAATGCCCAGCACATGCACCAGCGCATCGAAATGGTGGCAACCCAAAACGACCGCGGTCACGATCATCAGCGACCAGCGATCAACGCGCAGGCCCAGTCCCATGCGGGTGGCGTTGGCGGACCCGAGCCGGGCGGTCCGACCCGTCAGAGCCGCCTTGTCCAGCAAGATCTTGTTGACCTTGAGCGAGAGCTGCAGATCGTTGATGCCGGTTTTCTCGCCACATGCGGCGCAGGTCAGTGTGGGAACAAAACTGTGGCCGCACGGCGCATGTAGCAACTTGTCGGGCAGGTGGGCCTGGCGCTCGCCCCAGCGCCGCTCCCAGACCCAGACCATCAGCACATGGGGATAGAGTTTGAGGCCCGCCCTGGTCAGGTGATAGCCCATGCGCCGTGGGCGTTCCTGGTAGGGACGCTGGCGCATCAGGCCCAGTTCGACCAGAGTCTTTAGGCGATCAGCCAGCGTCGGGCGCGGAATGCCGAGCCGGGTTTGCCACTCCTCGAAACGGGTCACGCCGGTGAAGGCGCCCATCATCACCGACATGACCCAGCTCTCGCCCAGCACCATCAGCCCATGGTTCAGCGTACTGCTGGCCAGCGCGTCTCGCGTCAGGTCCAGGTCTGGCGCGAACGCCAGCGTGAGGCTGCGGGCCATGGCGTGTCAGTCGTCGCACGCCACGACAAAGCTGACCACGGTGGCGCAGGAGCCGCCGATGTTCAGTGTCTGCAGGCGTTTTGCGCCGTCGATCTGGCAGTCGCCGGCCTGTGCGCTGACCTGGCGCGCAGCATCGAGCAACATGCGCGCGCCGGTGGCGCCAACCGGATGGCCGCAGCCAATCAGGCCGCCGCTCATGTTCACCGGACAACGGCCGCCAGACTCGATCGAGCCGTCCTCGATGGCCTGCCAGCTCTGACCGGGTGGCGTCAAACCCAGGTGGTCGATCGCCATGTATTCGGTGGTGGTGAAGCAGTCATGGGTTTCGACGCCATCCATGGCTTCGATTCCCGACACACCCGCACGGGCCCAGGCTTCCTCGATGGCCTGGCGCGCGTGCGGGAACACGTAGGGTGCGTTGACGCTGCGTTCGATCTTGTCTTTCAGCCGCAAGCCGGCGTTGCGGTGGCCCCAGCCGGCGATGTGCGGCAATTTGTCGAGCGAGGTGCCGATGCGCTGTGCATGTTCACGCGCGAATCTGCTTGAGGCCAGCACCACGCCTGCAGCGCCGTCGGTGATCTGGCCGCAGTCCTGGCGCCGCGAACCCGGCTCGACCATCGGATTGGCCTGGTCGTCGTCGGTGAAGCTCAGCTCGTTGAATATCCACTTGCGTGTCTGTGCCAGCGGATTGTGCCTGGCGTTGCCGTAGTTGATCTCGGCAATGCGGTTGAGGTATTTGCGGTCCAGGCCGTAACGCTTGTCGTATTCGGCGGCCAGCATGCCGAAGGCTGCCGGCCACATGAATTGGCAGTCGATGTCTTCGTGGCCTTGCCAGGCCGCTGCGTTCTGGTTTGCCGAAGCCTGGTCGCCCGGCAGGTTCTTGAACTCTTCGACGCCCAGCACCAGGATGCAGTCGTAACGCCCGGCTTCGATTTCTGCCATCGCGCTCAGGATGGCCAGTGACGACGAGGCGCAGGCACCTTCATGGCGCATCGCCGGCACACCCCACAACTCGGGCACCATCTGCGCCACCATCGAGCCCAGGTGCGCTTGCTGGCGTTGCAGTTCGCCGAACGCGTTGCCGACATGGATGCTGTCGATCTGCGACGCGTCGACGCGGCTGGCCTCCAACGTGCCCAATGTGCCTTCGCGGGTCATGTCGGAGATGTCCTGACCGTTGCGCGACCAGGCTTTGGCGAAATCGGTCTGGTAGCCGCCGAGGATGTAGGTGGAGGATGGCATGGTGGTTCCTTGCAAAAAGTTCAGAAGCCCGCCCAGTCGGAACGGATCTCGCTGGCATCGGCCCAGCAGGAGTGGGTGCCGCTGCTGATCGGGTGCGGCAGCATGATGCGCGCGACCGGGCCGGCTGCGATGTTTCGGGCATCGAGCACGACACACTCCGAGGTGTGGGTGTTCATGTCGGTGACGAAGCTCACCACATAGCCGTCGTCCTCCGCCGCGGCAGCCGTGTTGGGTGCCATCGGGGACTCACTTCCGAACCGGCCCTCGCCAAACATATAGGTCTCGGTCGCGCCGCTGACATGGTCGAACCGTGTGATGCCGTCGAACAGGAACGAGTTCGGATGCGCCACCATGTTGTACGAGTACCGGTAGGGCTTGCCCCAGTACTGCGTATTGATCATGCCGAATTCCAGCGGCAGATCGGACAGCCGCTGCTCGCGGGTTTCGCCGGTGCGCAGGTTGAAACGCCAGCAATACAAGGACGGGCCATAACGTTCCGGACCTAGCGTGGAGCCGGTGTTGTCGAACCCGCCCTGGCCGTCCTTGCGCGTGGGCAGCGGTGTGCGCTGGTGGTAGCCGTGCACCACGATCTCGTCGCCTTCTTCCCAGGCATTGAGCCAGTGCAGCACGTAGGTGGGACTGGCCTCGAACCAGCGCACCTCACCGCGTTGGCCACGACGCGGCACGATCGCGAAGCGCGAGGGCAACTCGGACCGGTAAACCACCTTGTGTTTGCCCTGGGCCAGCAGGTCCGGATCCCAGAACAACGGAAAATCGTTCAGGATGGCGTAGTTTCGGGTAAACGCCATGTCGTGCGGCAGGCGAGGTCCGGGAAGTTCAACGGGTACGTAGTGCACCAGCGTGTCGTTGGCATCGACCACGCCGAAATGCATGTAGGGTGCGGTCTTGGAATAGTTGAAGAAAAGCAACTCGCCGTTGTCCGGGTCGACCTTGGGGTGAGCCGAAATGCCGTCCGGCAAGATTTTGTCGCCCCAAGGCGCAGTACCCTTGAACGCGAGCGTACGCGCGTCCATGCGATAAGGCTCGCCACATTGGTAGAAGGTGGCCAGTGCGCTGCCGGCATGCACGATCACGTCGGTCGCGGCGGTGTCGCGCAGACCGCCGCGTGCTCCCCAGCCCGGTCGCTTGGCCAGCCGCGGGTTGTCGATCAGGCCGGCGTACAGTGCGGCGCCAGCCTGCTGCTCCTCGATAAAACCCTTGGTGGGTACAAAGCGGTTGCGGTATTCGCAGTGGCCATCCTTGAAGCTCAGCAGGTGCAGCATGCCATCGCCGTCGAAGGCATGGTGTGTTCCCAGCGGCTGATGTACCGGGTTCTGCGTGTTGCGCAGATAGACGCCGTTGAGCGTCTGCGGAACCTTGCCGATGATGGTCATGTCTGCGGCATTGCACTCCACATGGTTGGGAGTGAACACACCCGTCATGAACGGGTGGCCATCGGGTACCAGTGTGGACTTGACCGTATTGACAATCTCAAGCTGCAAGGGAGTCCTCCTTTACGGCTTCGACCGGCTGGGCCAGCGTGGCCAAACGTTGGCAGGCGCTGAGGTATTGGGCGCGCAGCCGTTGCACCACGTCTGCGACCGGTTCGATCTTCTTGATGGCCCCCACACCCTGACCGGCCGCCCATACGTCTTTCCACTTTCGGGTAGCGATCTCACGGTTGCTGTCGTAATTGCGGCCTGGTGCGTCCGGCATGTTGTCCGGGTCCAGGCCATTGGCGCGCAGTGAGGGCTTGAGCCAGCTGGCCGCAGTGCCGGTGATGCCGGAGCTGACGATGATGTCGTCGACGGTGCTGTCCACCAGCATCTGTTTGTAGGCGTCCGGTGCCATGCTTTCGACGGTCGGGATGAAACGTGTGCCCATATAGACGAAGTCGGCACCTGCGGCGACCGCGCCTGCCACACCCCAGCCGTCACTGATGCCACCGCCAACGATGATGTGGCCATCGAAGAATTCGCGCACAGCGCTGATGAAGGGGAATGGCGAAATCGAGCCAGTGTGCCCGCCGGCCCCGCTGGAGATGCAGGCCAGGCCGTCGGCCCCGGCGGCGACCGCCTTGCGAGCCAGTGTGATGCTGGTGACGTCGGCAAACACCAGGCCGCCGTAGGCCTGCACAACGGGAATCGCCGGTTTCGGGCTGCCCAGCGCGGTCACGACGACGGGTGGTTGGTACTTCGCGATCAGTTCCAGATCCTCCGGCAGGCGGGTATTGGAGGAATGAGTCACCAGGTTGGCACACCAGGGGCCCACGGTTTCGGCGCCCTGGGTTTCGCGCGCATGCGCAAGTCCTTCGGTGATCTGTTTCATCCATTTGTCGAGTTCGTTGATCGGGCGTGCATTGGGCGTCGGAAACGCGCCGATGATGCCCGCCTTGCAGGCCGCCAGAACCAGGTCCGGGCCGGAGATCAGGAACATCGGCGCGGCAAAAACCGGCAACTGCAACGGGAAGCCGGGGAGCACTCTTTTCATGGTGGAAAAGTCCTTCTGTCATCAAACGGGTTGGCCACGCGTGGGCCGGCGACGCTCGCGGGGGAACCCGGGGATATCGTCAAATGGAGCGTCAGCTCGTCGCCTTGAAGCCGGAAATCTTGACGGCTTCGGCCCAGCGTTTGGATTCCGCCTGGTAGAACGCCTTGAATTCCTGCGGGGTGGTCGGCAGCGGCTCGAAGCCGACCGGATACCACTGATCCTTGATCTGCTTGCTGTTCAACGCCTTCGTGAACTCGGTGTTCAGTCGCGCAATGATCGCGTCCGGCGTATTGGCCGGTGCGGCAATGCCGGCCCATATGAAAATGTCCATGTCCGGATATCCCTGCTCGCGGAATGTCGCCAGATTGGGCATGTGCGCCGAACGCGTGGGTGTGGTGATCGCCAGCACCTTGACCTTGCCCGACTCCACATGTTGCTTGACCGCCATCATCGGAACAAAGGCCGCGTTCACGGTGCCCGAAAGCAAGGCGGTGACGGCCGGAGGTGTCCCGTTGAACGGCACATGCAGCATGTCGATGCCGGCGCGCTGGTTCAGGATGATGCCGGCGAAATGCGAGGAGTTGCCGGCCGTGAACGACGCATACGACACCTTGCCCGGGTTGGCCTTGGTCCAGGCCACGAACTCGGCCACATTGCTGGCGGGCACATCGGCGTTGACCGCCATCACCATCGCCGCACCCAGGAAGTTGGTCACCGGCTTGAAATTCTTGTCCGGGTCGTAGGGCAGACTGGCAAACGTATGCGGGTTGATCGTGAACATGCTGGTGTTGCACAGCAACAACGTGTAACCATCGGGCGTGGCATTCATCACATTCTGGGCCGCGATGATGCCCGAGCCACCGGGCTTGGCGTCCACCACGATGGATTGGCCGGTGTGGGCCTTGAACACCTCCGCGACCTGGCGCAAGGAAGTGTCCAGGGTATTACCGGCGGCAAATGGCACCACCACCCGCACTGGGCGATCCGGGAAGGTCTGGCTACGGGCGTTCGGCAGGGCCATCGCCAGGGGGCTGATGCTGAGGGCTTTGAGAATGTTGCGGCGTTGCATGGTTGTCTCTCTTTCTGGTTGGGAGGGCGGGAACGGATGCCTTATAAAAGGCTGCGGATGGCGTTGGCGACCTCGTGGGGTTGCTCTGCCGGCGTCATGTGGCCGGATTGCGCCAGCCACTCGAGCCGTGCGCCGGGAATCAGGTCGGCCAGTTCCTGGGACAACTCGGGCGGAGTCACCTTGTCTTCGCCCCCGCACAAGATCCGCGTCGGTATCGTCAGTGCCGCCAGTTGCGCGCGATGGTCGGCGCGGCTGGCCACGGCGCGGGTCTGGCGCACCGCGGTCTCGCCACCCACCGGCATCATGATGCCGCGCAGCATCGTGAATAGCGTGGCATCCTGATGGTGTTCGGGATGGGTGCTGAAAGGCAACATGTTTTCAACCACCTTGGCAAAGTTGCGCTCGAAGGCCGAGATGGTCTTGGCGCGTGTGATTTCACCTTCAGGGGACTCGGGTCGCGGCGAGGTATCGAGCAGCACCAGGCCGGCAATGTCGCGCTGCGGCCGCGACACCATCTCGATCGCCACATATCCGCCCATCGAAAAGCCGCAGATCACCACCGGTGTTTCCGGTGCCACGTTGGCGAGCAGGGCCCAGGCGTCGCGCGCCATGTCGGCGATGCTGGTTTGCGTCTGGACGTCGGCGATGCGCAACTGCGCTGCGTCCTGCAATAGCGGCAGGACGCGGTCCCAGATGGCCGCGGTGTTCAGCATTCCGGGAATCAACAACACAACAGGTTTCAAACAGTGTCTCCTTCAATGGCCGCATGGCGGGCCCTGGCCTGCGTTCGCAGTTCGGTTTTCAGGATCTTGCCCACCGGGTTGCGCGGCAACATCGGCACGCACAGCAGGTACTCAGGCAGCTTGTAAGCCGCCACATGTTTTTCGTCGCGCAGGTACTTCACGATATCGCCCAGCACCAGCGTATGGCCATCGCGCGGCGCCACGCAGACACAGACTTTTTCGCCCATGAGCGGGTCAGGCACACCGACCACGGCGACTTCGCGAACGCCCGGACATGCCAGCAGCAGGCCTTCGATTTCCTCGGCCGAAATGTTCATGCCGCCGCGGATCACCAGATCCTTGGAGCGGCCCGCATAGCGGTAGAACTGTTTGCGGTCGCCAGCGATCTCGAACAGGTCGCCGGTCTTGTAGTAGCCCTGTTCGTCGAAGGCGCGTGCTGTCATCTCGGGCGCACTGAAATAGCCACTGAAGATGGTCGGACCGGTGAAGCGCAGTTCGCCGACCTGGCCAGCCTCGTCGATGTCTTGACCGGTATCCAGATCTACCAGGCGGGTGCGTACCTTGCGCGTCGTCGATACCGACCAGTCGAACCCTTTGACGCCGGCGCGCGGAAAATAGGTGGCACGGTCGCCGGGGTCGGGCAGGTCAATATGGTTGCCTGCGAGTGCCGCGCCCTCGTTGGAACCGAAATAATTGATGATCTGCACGCCGAACTGCTCGGCGAAGCCACGCACCATCCATTCGCTCAGCGGCGCCGAGCCAGAGCCGATGCGCGCCAGCCGCTTGAAATCGATGCCCTCGAGCAGCGCCGTGTTTTGCAGCAGCATGTTGAGCACCGCAGGTGGTGCCACTGTGTAGTCGATATTCTCGTCGCGGATCTGCTGCAGGAACACGGGCAATACGAACGGGTGGTGCTGCACCACGGTGCCGCCGACCACCAGCCAGGCCGCGATGGCCGTCGAGATGCCGGCCATATTGACCAGCGGAAACGGGTTGAGCAGTCGTGCTTGCTGGCGGATCTGGCCCGCGTCGATGATCGACGGCGCCACCACCAGCCATTCGTTGTGGCTGCGCGGCACACCCTTGGGTCGAGCCTCGGTGCCGGAGGTCCAGCAGATGGTAAACACATCGTTGGCCGTCACTGCCGCATCATGCTCGGCCAGCGCCAGGCGCTGCAGATGCTGAGGCGATACCATTTGCGCGGTGCGTTGCCCCACGTCGATGCAGGGTTCTGGGGCCCCATCGCCCCAGGCCAGGATGACGCGCAAAGCGGCATGTTGGCGCTGCATCCCGACGAACATCGCTGCAGCATGGAGGCCGGCGCCCGGCTTGCCGATGTGCGTGAAGGTCACCACGGCGGCGGCCTGGGTCAACGCCAGGATATGGTCGAGTTCGTTTTCCCGGTATTGCACCGGCACGGGCGTGATCACAATGCCCAGCCGCGCGCACGACAGGTAGACCACGTATTGCTCGACGCAGTTGGGCAACTGCATCAACAAGATGTCGTCGCGCCGGATGCCGCTATCGAGCAGCAGCAGACAGAATCGGTCGACCGCGTCGGCCAATGCGCGCCAGCTCAGGCGTTGTGGTGCGCCGTGTGCGAAGTCGGCGCGATTGCTGGCGTCCAGCACGGCTTCGGCATCGGGACGTTGCTGCAGGTTGCGCACGAACAGATCCCACAACGTGGTGGTGCCCCACCAGCCGTGGTGGGTGTATTTGGTGATCTTGTCCAGCGGTACAACGATCATGGATTACTTCCAGCGGTCCAGTGTCTTCTGGCTGACGAAGGTGGCGTGAAAACCGTGCGGAATGCGCCGTGGCATCAGGATGCGGGCGATCGGGCCTTGTGCCAGCCGGGCGTCCTTGCAGTCGAACACCTGGATCTCGGAGCGTTGGTCGGCCGGGTTCCAGACCGGCATCACCAGGTAGCCGTCATCCTCGGACTGGCTGTTTTTACGCGGCGCGAATCCGGGCTCGTTGTAAAAGTACTGGGGCCCGGCGCTGTAAGCGATATAGCCGCCTGTTGTCAGGTCGTACTTGACCAGGCCGGGGAAACGCGGCTCTTCGCGCCCACCCTGCGGGAACAATACGTTGTACGAGTACCGGTTCTTGCGCCCCTGGTAGTCGATGTTGATGACCGGAAACTCGCTGTTGAGCACATCGTCGATGACGCGCTCGCTGGTCTTGCCGGTGCTGAGGTCGAAACGCCATTCGTAAAGCAGAAAATCGCGTTGGCGCTGGTTGATGGTGCGCTCCAGGCGGCGGGCATCGGGTTGTCCGTCTGCGGTCTCGTGGACGCGGTACGGCGTACCCACCATGACGATGGTGTCGCCTTCTTCCCAGGCATTCACCACATGCAGCATGTAGGTGGGTTTGGCCTCGAACCAGCGGATTTCGCTGGCCGCTCCATGGCGCGGCACGATCGCGAACCGGCTCGGCTGGTCGGCGTGAAAACGTACCTTGTAGCGTCCCAGCTTCAAGGCCTCGGCATCGGGCCACAGCGGAAAGTCGTGCAGGATGGTGTAGTTTTCCGTGATCGCCATGTCGTGCGGCAGTCGTGGGCCGGGCAACGGTATCTCGATCTTGTGCTTGAGCTTGCGGTCTGGCCCGATCACGCCGTATTCCATATAGGGGGCGGTGAGGCTGTAATCGAAGAACAGCAGTTCGCCAGTGTGTTCGTCGGGGCGTGAGTGGGCCGAGATCTTCTCATAGGCGCCGTCGAAATCGGCCGTTCCCAGTGTCTCCAACGTCAGCGGGTCCAGTGCATACGGCATGCCGGAGCGGTACCACATGGCGATCAGGCGTCCCGCGTGGAATTTGACATCGGTGTTGGCCGTGTTCTTGAGCGGCTGGTCCGGACGGTCGCTGCGCATCGGCTCCTTGAGCCCCTTCCACAAGGCCTGCCCTGCAGCGCGTTCTTCCTGCAAACCCTGGGTCAACACGAAGCGGTTGCGGTAGGTCACCTTGCCATTGGCAAACTGCACCGCGTGCACCATGCCGTCACCGTCATAGGCGTGGTAGCGCCAGTCGGGTGGGTAATAGGCGTTCGGGCCGTTGCGTACATACAGGCCGTTGAGGTCCTTGGGTACCTCGCCGATGACCTGCATGTCGTCGAAAACAGATTCGTCCAGAACCGGCGCATTGTTGCCGTCCAAAGCCGGGATGTCGTGTACCGGCAAGGCGTCGCGCTTCATGGTTGTGCTTTCGACTCTTCAGGTGCTGCGGCCAGACGGTCGCGTTCAATCCAGCAGGCATGAAAGCCGGTTGGAACACGGTGCGGCAACTCGACCTGGGCCACCGGTCCGCAGGACAGGTCACGTGCGTCAAAGATGTCCAGGGTCTGGCGCTTGAGCGCGGCGTTCCACTGGAACGCAATCAGGTAGCCGTCATCTTCGCTCTGCGCAGTGTCGGCCTCGGCGAACCAGGGTTCGGTATACCAGCTGTGCTGCTTGTCGTCGGACCAGCCGCCGAGGTCCTGACCGGTGCACAGGTCGTACTTGCGCAGGCCGTGCCATTGCAGCTGGGTGGTTGTGGAATGGTCGACGCCATAACCGTAACGCGTCTTGCGCCCGGTCAGGCGACCCTTGCAGCTGGGGAACTCGACGTTGTGCTCCGCGTTGAGCAAACGTTCGGTGGCCTCGCCCGTGCGCAGGTTCATCTTCCACTCCCACAAACGGGCCCGCATCACCAGTTCGGCGACGTCCTTGGCGGTGCGCCGCGCGTCGATGTCGCCGTTGGCGTCCAGCGCCGGCATGTAGCGGCACCCCACCATCACCACCGAGTCGCCTTCCTCCCAGGCGTTGACCACGTGGTAGATGTAGCAGGGGCTAAAGTCGAACCAGCGGATGCTGTCACCGGCGCCATAACGACTGATCACGCCATAACGGGTCTTGAGTTCGGGGTGGAATTCAATCTTGTGCCGGCCCAGTGCCATCGCCTCGTGGTCGTGGAACAGTGGCAGATCGTGCAGGATCGAATAATGTTCTGTCACCGCCATGTCATGCGGCAGGCGCGGGCCGGGCAACGTGATCGGCACGTAGTGCTTGAGCTGGCCGTCGGCGCCCACCACACCGTAGTGCATGTAGGGCGCATCGTTGCCGTAGTCGAAGAACATCATCTCCTCGGTCACCTCGTCGACCTTGGCATGGGCCGAAATCTTGCCGCCGCTGTCGCTGATCGCGGTCGACTTGCCCAGGGTCTGCAGCGTGATCGGATCGATCTCGTAGGCGTCTCCGGACATGTACCACAGCGCCAGAGCGCGCCCGCGGTGACCCACCAGGTCGGTGTTGGCGGTGTCCTTCATGCGCTTTTCGCTGCGCCCCTTGAGTGTTTCGCGCACGCCATGGTGCGTGGCCCGGCCCGCGGTCAGTTCCTCCTTCAGCCCGTCCGTCTGGACCCAGCGGTTGCGGTAAGTCAACTGGCCGTTGTCAAAAAACGCGGCGTGGATCATGCCGTCGCCATCGAACGGGTGGTAGCGGCCGTTGGGCGCGTAACGTGCGTTCGGACCGGCGCGCAGGTAGACGCCGTTCAGGTTGCCCGGGATGCTGCCGCGGATCAGGGGCAGGTCGTGCAGCACGTATTCTTCGGCCAGCGGCGCATGCAAGCCGGTCAACAGGGGGCCGTAATCGTCGCCGAAGGGCGCGTCAAGTTGTTCCGTGGCAGAGTGATCGTTCATGGTTAACCTCCTGGATTCAAGGCTTGCTTGCAACAATGGCGCGCGACGGGCGTCGGGACTGTGCGATGCAGAAGCGACTGGCGACAAACGCCAGGCTCGTCAGTGCGGCGTTGCCGGCCGGGTTCAGGCCGGTGACGTGGTAGTCGCTGTAAGCGGCGGCGAAATTCAGCGGCATTGCGCCGGTCAGGTTCGTCGTGAGCTGGGCGCCGGCGTGTGCATACGCCCGCTCGGCGCGTGCGATGAAGTCTTCGTCGGTCGAGTAAAGGAAGGCAGTCAGTCCGCCGCAGGTACGGGCGTCGTTCGTGGCCTGGGCCAATGCGTCTGCGCCATCGCCGCAGCGGATGACGAAGCTGACCGGGCCGAAACGCTCCTCACCATACAGAGCACGTTGCGAGGTGTCGATCTGCAGCATCAATGGCGTGCTGGTGCGTGCATCGGGGAATTCCGGATGCACGTAGGGTTTGGGTTCGAGCAGTACCTGACCGTGGGCCGCGCCTTGGGCGCGCATCTGTTGCAGCATGGCCAGGGTTTGTGGTGACTGGATCGTGGCCAGGATCATCGCGGCCTTTTTCGGGTCGGCGGTGAGTCTTTGCACGGCGTCGGCCAGTTGCCGGGCCACGCTGTCGAACGGCACCAGCCCTTGCGAGGTGCGTACACCCAGCGCCGGGATGTAGATGTTCTGCGGACTGGTGCACATCTGAGCGCTGAACATGCACATGGTCGTAGCCAGGCTGCGCAAGACCGCATCGAGGTCGTCGACGGACTCCAACACCACCGTGTTGCAGCCTGCGGTCTCGGTGAAGGCCAGCGCCGGGTAGGCATTGCGTTCTATCCATTGCCCGAACGCGACGCTGCCGGTGAAGTCGACGATGGCGGTCTTGGAGTGCTGCACCAACCGCTTGCCGATCGGGTCCTGCACTGTATCCGGCGCGAGCGTCACCAGGTTGGGATCAAAACCCGCCTGCTTGATGACGGTGCGAAACACCCGTACCGAAATCGCCATCGGCAAAATGGTCGCCGGGTGTGGCTTGACGATGACCGCATTGCCGGTGGCCAGACTGGCCATCATCGACGGCCAGGCATTCCAGGTCGGAAAGCTGGCGCAGGTAAAACACACGGCCACGCCGCGTGGCACCAGCCGGTAGGTCTTGTCCAGCGCGATGGTCGAGGAGCCGAACTGGCGCTCCCAGCGTGCGTGCGGCGTTACCGCCTGCATCGCCTGCTCGGCATACACCAGCGCTTCGATGGCACGGTCCAGCGCATTCACGCCGGAGCCGGCGTAGGCCATGTTGTAACTTTGCCCGGCAGTGTGCATGACAGCGTGCGTCAACTCGAACAGATGATCGGCATACAGCCGTTCGACCACCTCCATCAGCACGCCCAGACGCTGTTCGATCGTGGCCTCGGCCCACGACGGGATGGCCTTTTGCGCGGCGTCGAACAGGACGTCGATGTCGGCCTGTGGGTAGACGACGCCCAGCGGCTTGCCGGTATAAGGCGATACCTCTGCACCCAAAGTGCCGGTGGTTCCCGGTTGCGACAGTGCAAACGCGCGGGAAGCACCATCCTGGCCCAGATGCGCCTGGAATGCAGCCGATCCACGTGCCTGAGCCTGGGCGGCTTCAGGGTAACGGGCGGGCAGCTCGGGAAAAGGGCTCCAGCAGGCCCGCTCGACGCAGGCCTGGCGCGCCCGCTGAAGACGCGCCTGGTGTTGTTCGAACAAGGTGTCGCCAAGGTGCATGGTGTTTCTCGTTCAGACGCTTGCGCGGCGCCAGATCAGTCGGTGCTGACGTACCACCGTGGTGCCGGGCACGGTGTCAGACGCGGACAGCGTCAGCGTGCCGTCGGCGGCGAAGTCCATGTTGCGCACCTGCTCGGTGCCGACGAAGTTCGGATTGAGTGCGTGGGTCACCGTGTGCACGACCTGCTGACGCCCGCCGGGACCGCGGCGCACCGCGTACGGGCCGGCGTACTGGAAAAAGCTTTCAAACGCGGCCAGTCGCTCGGCTTCGGGTGCACTGCGCACGCTGTCACTGGACAAGGGCTTGCGAGCGCCGCGGGCAATGCAGGCACTCATGGTGCCATCATGGCTGTACAGGATAAGGCCACTGGCATCTGGACCAAACGGCAATGTCGCCGGCCGGCCATCGCCGTAGGTGATGTCCCAGCGCACCAATGTCCAGGTGCCTTGCAAGGTGGGGGTGTCGGCAGCGGTTGGTGTCGCGCCAATGCCTGGGGCAGCCGTCAATCCTGTCTCCTTTAACTTTCTTAGTTGAACTTATCTTAGGTCAATGTTTTCTGGCGTGCAAGTGCTGGCGGGTCGGTTGACCGCCGACAATGTCGCCATGGCGTCACCCCCTCCCCAGCTTTCTTCCCTTCACCCCTTCGAAACCCTGACACCCGATCAGGTGCTCGATGCACTCGATAGCGTGGGCCTGCGCGGCGACGGCCGGCTCACGGCCTTGTCGAGTTACGAGAACCGCGTCTATCAGGTGCAGCTGGAGGACGGAAGCGCCGTGGTGACCAAGTTCTACCGGCCCGGACGCTGGAGCGATGCGCAGATCCAGGAAGAGCACGACTTCTCCGGCGAGCTGGCCGATGCCGAGGTTCCAGCGGTCGGCCCGATGCTGCTCGTCGGCGCGAGCCTGCACCACTTTGGCGGCTTCGCGTTCAGTGTCAGTCCGCGACGGGGCGGCAGGGGCCCCGAACTCGACGACGCCGAGGTGCTGGAGTGGATCGGCCGCTTTCTGGCGCGTTTTCATTCGGTCGGCGCGCGTTGCGCCTTTGTGCACCGGCCGGCGCTGAATCTGCAGACGTTTGGCGAAGCGTCGCGCGACTGGTTGCTGGACAACGAACGTGTTCCGCTCGATGTGCAGGCGCGCTGGGCCGAGGTGTCGCGCCAGGCGCTCGACAGGGTGGGCCAGCACGACAGCCTCATGCCAGAGTCGCCCGGTAGCCGTGAGGGAGCGATCCGCCTGCTGCGGCTGCATGGCGATTGCCACCCGGGCAACATCTTGTGGACACCCACCGACGTGCCGGCCGCAAAGGGCCCTGGCCCGCATTTTGTCGACCTCGACGATGCCCGAACCGGCCCGGCGGTGCAGGACATGTGGATGCTGCTCTCGGGCGACCGGCAGCAACGCCAGCGCCAGCTTGGCGCATTGGTCGACGGCTACGAACAGTTCCGCGCATTCGACCGGCGCGAGCTGGCCCTGATCGAGCCGCTGCGCACCTTGCGCCTGATCCACTACAGCGCATGGTTGGCGCGGCGCTGGGCGGACCCGATCTTTCCGATCAACTTCCCGTGGTTCGGCTCAAGCGATTACTGGAAGGGCCAGATCCAGATGCTCGAGGACCAGTGCGAGGTGATGGACGAAGTGCCGTTGGTGGTGTAGGGCATGCGCGAACCCGCCCACGGGGCGATGTCTGACACGTGACTGCTACACCATCCGATAAGCGTCGATCAATCACCTGCGTAGCATGAATTCTGGTGGCCAGGCATGGTGCCTGCCTCCAGAGTTCAGTTTCACCAGGGAGCAAAAAATGCAATCGAGCAAACCGTCCAGTCAGGTTACTGACAAATCGAAACAACCGGCAAAGAGCGCTTCGCCGCAGGCCGGCCAGGAGGGCAAGGGCAAGGTACAAGGCGAAGGCGACTATGAGTCCAATCGCCGCTATACCGAATCCGCCAAGGAATTCGTCGCATCAGGCAAGGTCGACGCCGCTGCGCGCAACGCCAAACCGCAGTCGAAGCAAGAGTCGGCGGAAATGCGCAAAGCGGAGCAGGAGGGCGCTTCACATGCCAAGGGCGGCCCATCGCCATCGGATCGCAAAACGTCCCCAAAAGGCTGATGTCTGACGGGCGATGGGTAAATCTGCCAGGCAACGCAGTGCCATGAGGTCCGACCTTTGGTGCTGGGTCAGAGCCATTGGACGGGTATTGCCGATTCTGGCGCTGGTGTTTTGGGCCGATGCGCATGCAGCGCCGGACTCGGCGCAGGTTTTGCGTGAACAGCATGCAACACTGAGCCAGGAACTGAAGCAAAGTGTCTTCGGTAGACCGCTGGTGCTGCGCTCGCAACAAGCCGGCGATCACGTGTCCGGTGAAGTTTTTGCCGTTGTTGACCATCCCTTGAATGTGGTGCGCGCGCAGTTGTCCACTGCGCAGCAATGGTGCGAGGTGTTGCTGCTGCATGTCAACACCAAATCTTGTCGGGCTGCTCAGTCTGCGAGCGCCACCAGCCTGGTGACCGCTCATTTTGGCAAGAAGACGGAGCAGGAGCTGGGAGATGCTGCGCGAGTTGACTTCGCTTACGAGACTGTCGCCTCCAATGCGCACTACCTGCACATGTCCATGTTTGCAGGCAACGGTCCGATGGCGACCAGCAATTATCGGATCGGCTTTCAAGCTGTGGAGCTGGAAGGCGGTCACACATTCATCCGGTTCTTGTACGCATACGACGTAGGCTTTGCCGGTCAGCTGGCTATGAAGGCTTATCTGGCGACGGTCGGCCGCGACAAGGTCGGATTCTCGGCAGAACCCGGTCGTCTTGGCCAGTCCGACGGCTTGGTCGATGGAATGCGGGGGGTGGTCGAGCGCAACGCCATGCGCTATTACCTCGCGATCGATGTGACGCTGGATACGGCCGATGTGTCGCCTCGCGAGCGTCAGCGCGATGCCCGGCTCAACGCCTGGTTCACCGCGACCGAACGCTACAAGCGCCAGCTGCACGAACTCGAGCGCGATGACTATCTTGCGATCAAACGCGCGGAATTCCGGCGCGCACTGGCGCAACGTTGACAACAGCGGCGGCGAAGGCGCGAACCGGCCCTACATCCGCTCCGGTTGCGCATGGGCCCGGATGCGCGGCCAGGTGTTCTGGATATGTTCGCGCATGGCCTTGGCCAGTGCCGGGCCGTCGCGTCGCGCCAGCGCCTGCATCATCTGGGTGTGTTCGGCCAGCGCGGCAGCCCAGTTTTCGGCCCCTGAGTTGCCGCTGTAGCGCAGACTGCGCATGCGCTTGCTCAGGATGGCGTGGGTCACGCTCAACGTGTCGTTGTCGGCCAGCGCGATCAAGGCCTCGTGTATGTCCTGGTTCAACACGAAATACTCCAGTCGCTGGCGCTGCGCATACAGTGTTTCCATGCGCGCATGCATGGCCAGGATCGCGTCGATGCGCGACGCTTCGGCCTGGCAGGCACGTTCGCCGGCAAACGCTTCAAGCAAGGCGATCACGTCCAGCATGTCGCGCGCATCCTTGTCGGTGAAGGCCTTGACGATGGCGCCGCGCAGCGGCAGCAGTTCGACCAGGCCCTCGGACGTCAGCACCTTGAGCGCCTCGCGGATCGGCGTTCGTGACACCCCCAGTAGCTGCGCCAGTTCCATTTCCTGAATACGCTCGCCGGGCACCAGCCTGGACTCGACGATCATGTCGCGAATCCGGTTGGTCACCTCTTCGTGCAGTGGGATGCGGGCGATCTGGGCGGTTGCCGGACTTTTCATGGGGGAGGGTATGGGCGAAGAAACTGCTTGACAGCATACCGCCCTTTCTTGTCTAATTATCCATAATTACAGGTTACGCATTACATACTTCATCCTCGTCTGCCTTTGATCGGTGTCCATGGCTTCCTCCAAACGTCCCAAAATTGCACTGTTCTCCGGTGATCCTGCAGGTATCGGTCCCGAACTGGTGACCAAGTTACTGCAAGACACCGAAGCGATGCAGAGCGCCGATGTCGTGCTGATCGCCCAGGGCAGCCAGTCCACCGCGGACGCGCGGGTCAGCCGCCATGCGTGGGCCGGTCGGCATGCCGCAGACTTTGCGCCGGGAGTGGCGCAGGCCGACAACGGACGCTTCATGCTGCAGGCACTGTCTGAAGGGGTCGATCTGGTGCGCTCCGGCGCGGCCGACGCCTTTTGTTTTGCTCCGCTCAACAAGGGCGCTCTGCGCATGGGCGGCATGCATCAGGAGGACGAGTTGCGCTGGTTTTCAGAATACCTCGGATTTGACGGCGAATGTGGCGAGCTGAACGTGCTGCGCAATTTGTGGACCGCGCGTGTCACCTCGCATGTGGCCTTGCGCGAAGTCAGCGCGTTACTCAGCCCGGCCAAGGTGGCCAACGCGATACGCATGATCACCGAGGCCTTGCATGCAGCCGGCGTGGACCGGCCGAGGCTCGCGGTCTGCGGGCTGAACCCGCATAACGGCGACGGCGGCAACTATGGCGACGAAGAAGGCCGCATCATCGGCCCCGGCGTCGAACTTGCGGCGAGCCAGGGTTATGCCGCCGACGGCCCGTTCCCGGCCGACACCGCCTTCGTGCGCGCCTTGCGACCGCAAGGCGGTTACGACGGCGTCGTCACCATGTACCACGACCAGGGCCAGATCGCGATGAAGCTGCTGGGCTTCGAACAGGGCGTCACGGTCCATGGCGGCTTGCCGATACCAATCACCACGCCGGCACATGGCACCGCTTACGACATCGTCGGCAAGAACCTGGCCAACCCGCAGGCGATGCGCAACGCGTTCGACCTGGCGGTACGCATGGGCCGGGCGCGACAGAGAGCACGGATTTTCAAACAACCCATGGAGACACAGACATGAAATTCAAGAAACTACTTTGCGCCGGCATCCTGCTGGCACCGCTGGTGGTGCTCGCGCAAGGCTACCCGACCAAAACCGTGCGCATCATGGTGGGTGCCAACGCAGGCGGCGGAACCGACATCATTGCGCGCATGCTGGCCGAAAAGATGACCGACGGCCTCAAGGGCACCTTCGTGGTGGAAAACAAACCCGGCGCATCCAACACCATCGCTGCCGACCTTACCGCCAAGGCGCCGGCCGACGGCTACACGCTGCTGGTGGCCACCAACACCGGGCAGGCCATTGCGCCGCACCTGATGAAGCTCAACTTCGACCCGATCAAGGACCTGGCTCCGGTCGGCCTGATCGTGACCGTGCCCAACGTGCTCGTGGTTGGCCCCACAGTGACCGCCACGAACGTGAAGGAACTGGTCGCGCAGATGAAGGCCAAGCCCAACGACTTCAAGTACGGCTCGTCCGGCATGGGCAGCACCCAGCATATCGCCGGCGAAGGTTTCAACATGGCCGCCGGCGTCAAGAGCGTGCACGTTCCTTACAAGGGCTCCAGCCAGGCGCACCTGGACCTGATCGCCGGCAACATCCAGATCATGTTCGACACCACCTCGTCAGCCATGGGCCAGATCAAGGCCGGCAAGTTCAAGCCGCTGGCCTTGACCACCGCTACGCGCAGCGCCGAACTGCCCCAGGTACCCACACTCGCCGAGGCTGGCGTGACCGGTTTCGAGATGAGCACCTGGTACGCGCTGTTCGTGACGGCCGGCACACCGGCAGATGTGCAGGCCAAGCTGCAGGCCGAACTGGCGCGCATACTCAAGCTGCCCGATGTGCAGGCCAAACTCAAGGGCCTGGGTGGCGAACCCGGCGCCATCAGCGCCGACCAGTTCGCACAAATGAATCGGCAGGAATTCGACCGTTTCGGAACCCTGATCAAGCAGGCCGGCATCAAGTTGGAGTGAGCCAAATTCCGGCCGGCGCGTCAACTTCGCTGAAGAAAAACGCGCCGCACCCCGTAAAACGGCAGCAACATCAACACGCCCAGGCCAAACGCGGCCAGCCATTGTGTCGCTGGCAGCGGCGCAAAACGGAAACCGCGAGCGAGCCCCGGCCAGTTGGTTACCAACAACAGGGCCAGAAGCGTCCCGACCATGACCCACAGGGTCACCCGCGGCAAGCCGGTGAACATGCCTTGCCAGTTGCTATTGCCCTGGCGACTGGGCAGGATCAGCGCGGCATTGGCCGTGACCAGCATCACGAACAATGCACTGCGCGCCTGCTCGGTCTGCCATTCTTGCGCCAGCAGGCCAGCATACAGGCCCATCAGCGCCAATGTCAGCAGGCCGCCTTGCAATAGCCCCTGAGCCATATGCCGGCCCGACACCAGGGGCTGGTGCATCGGCCGTGGTGGCTGGTTCATCAATGAGGGGTCTTCCTCCTGCTGTGCTTCGAACACGATCGAGCAGGCCGGGTCTATCACCAGTTCCAGAAACGCGATGTGCAGTGGTACCAGCACCAGAGGCAGGCCGAAAAGCACCGGCATCAGCGACAGGCCGATGATGGGCACATGCACTGCCAACGTGTAGATCATGGCCTGGCGCAGGTTGGCGAATATGCGCCGGCCCAGTCGGACCGCCTGCACGATGGCCGAGAAGTCATCTTCCAGCAACACCAGCGCGGCCGATTCGCGCGCGACGTCGGTGCCCCGCTGACCCATCGCGATGCCGATGTGGGCCGCCTTGAGCGCCGGCGCATCATTGACACCGTCGCCGGTCATCGCCACCACCTCGCCGCGCGCCTTGAGCGCTTCGATCAGCGCCAGCTTCTGCTGTGGCCTGACCCGGGCATACACATTCACCTCGGCCACCCGCTGTGACAAGGCCGGCGCATCCAGACCATCGAGATCGGCCCCGGTCAGCACCTGTGCGCTGGCGATGCCCGCCTGGGTCGCGATCGCACGCGCCGTGCGCGGATGGTCACCGGTGATCATCACCAGTCGGATACCCGCACGCTGGCATGCGGCCACCGCCTGCGGAACCTGCGCACGCAACGGATCCGCCAGACCGACAAGGCCGACGAAAACGAAGGCGAAGTCATGCTGGGTGTCCGGATGTGCCGCGTCCTCATGATGGCGCGCCTTGGCCACACCCAGCACCCGCAGACCCCGGTCGGCCATCGCGTCGGCCTGGGCTGCGACCTGTGCACGCACCGCCGGGTCCAGGTGGCAGAGGTCGGCAATCGCCTCTGGCGCGCCTTTGGTGGCCACGACATCTGCGGAGCCGGCCGCGTTGTGCCAGAGATGCGACATCGCCATCAGCTGGGGCGAGAGTTCATATTCCTGCGCCAACGCCCATTGCGGATGCAGATGTTCGGTATCGGCCAGCTTCGCGCCGGCCAGGCGGTGAAAAGCCTGCTCCATCGGGTCATGGGGCGCGATCTCGCTGGCCAGAACCGCATACTCCAGCAATTCGTGAAACGCTTCGGGCAAGGCGTTCGTACCCTCAGCCTTCAGTTCCAGCGACTGGTTGCCGACCTGCAATGCGGCCACTTCCATCCGGTTGTGCGTCAGTGTGCCGGTCTTGTCGACACACAACACCGTGGTCTGGCCCAGTGTTTCGATCGCACCGAGCCTGCGCGTCAGCACCTGGTGCGCCGCCATGCGCCGCGCACCGAGCGCCATGAACACGATCATGATGACAGCAAATTCCTGCGGCAGGATGCCCATCCCCAGCGTGATGCCGGCCAGCATGGCTTCGAGCCAGCCGCCGCGCAGACTCCAGAACAGCACAGCCAGCAGCACGCTGAGCGCCACACCGACCAGCACCAGGCGCCGGGTCAGTCGCCCCACCTCCTCGCGCAGCGGCGATGCCTCGACTTCGATGGCGTCCAGCGACTGGCCGATGCGGCCGAACGCGCTGTGCCCGCCGGTGGCGCTGACCCGTACCAGGCCCTGACCGCCGACTACCATGGTGCCGGCAAAAACGGTGTCACCGACCTTCTTGTCGACGGATGCAGACTCGCCGGTCAACATCGATTCGTCGCTGGCCAGTTCGTGTGCTTCAAGCAACTCGCCGTCGGCGGCGATGCGGTCGCCTTCAGTCAAGACCAGAAGGTCGCCACGCACCACCTCGCGCCCCGCAATGCGTTGCGCCGTACCGTCCCGGATCACCTGGGCGCGCGGACTCGACAGGCTGCGCAAGGCATCGAGCGCCTTGTCGGTGCGACGCTCCTGCACCACGGTGATGCCGATGATGATGAACACGAATCCCAGCAGCACCAGCGACTCCTGCGGGTCGCCCATCGCCAGGTAGATCGCGCCAGCGCCGAGCAGCAGCAGGAACATCGGCTCGCGCACAACTTCCCACACGATGTGCGCCAATGTGCGGCGTTGGCTCAGACCCAGTTCATTGGGCCCGTCCCTTTGCAGCAGGGCGGTAGCCTGTGCGTCGGTCAGGCCCTTGGGTGGTTTTGCGTGCATGGGGTGAGCCCTGGGTGTTCGGTACGCGGCTTGACGAGAGACGGGATGGATCATCGTATCCGGGCGCGAACGATCTGCACACGGTCTAGATCAATCGTCGTGCTCTTCGCGCGATCCATCGCGCGAGATACCTGAAGCGCTGCCGCTCAGCAGTCCGGTAGGGCTTTGCTGCCACTGCCATGACCAGAACGCCAGTACCGCGGCCAGCAGCACAATCGCCAGCCAAGCGTGGTTGCGACTCGCCAGATCAGGCCCGTTGCCCTCGACACGACCGGTCCACATGGCTCGCGCCTGGTTCTTGCGACGCATCAGGCCGAGGCCGATGATCAACGCCAGATGGCCCAACGCCAGCCACAGGATCAGTTCGCCGCTCAATGCATGTAGTTCCCCCAGCCATTCGCCACCCCAGTCGTTGTAGGTGGCGTAACCGCTGAGCGCAACCGGTACCACGACCGCCATCAGTGCGGCGATCGCCAGGGCCACCAGCAGGTTCTGCCCCTGGCGCCAACTGATCGGGTCACCGCTACCCGGTTGAAGCGAACGCAGCCAGGCGGGCAGAGCGGCGAGTTTGCGCCATAGTTGCGATAGCCGAGCCTGACGTGGACCGATCAGGCCATAAACGACACGAAAGGCCAGCAGGCCGGCCAGCGTATAGCCCAGCGTCACGTGCAGCAGGCGCCAGTGCTCACCGTCCGCGGTTGCATAGGCGCCAAAGAAACACAAGGCGAACAGCCAGTGGAAAATGCGTGTCGGCGCATCGACGACACGACGTGTAGGGCCTGGTGCCCGGAGCGATTGGGTGGGAATGTCTGCGCTGGGCCAGTTCCAACAAGGCCTGACGCAGCAACTCGACCAGTTGACGGCGCGTGTCGCTCTCGATGGGCAAGGCCAGCCCAGTGTGGATGATGCGTCGTTGTCGGATCCGCGTTGGTTGCGCCCCTTGTCCGGTCTGTATTGGAAGATCAATGGCCAGGACCAGTCGATTCTGTTGCGCTCGCGCTCGTTATGGGACACGACGCTGGCTAATTCCTCCGATGTATTGACCGACGCTACGGTCCATGTTCATTCGATCACGGGCCCCGGCGGCGCGCCGCTGATGGTGCTCGAGCGTGTGATACGACCGGCGGACGCGCCAGGTACGCTGGTGCGATTGCTGGTTGCCGGCGATACCCAGGCGGTGGACACCGCCGTGGCCCGCTTCGGCGGCATTCTCGCGTTGTCGTTATGCGTATTGCTGCTGCTGCTGCTGGCCGCCTGGGCGCAGGTGGCGCTTGGACTGGCACCTTTGCAGGCCCTGCAGCGCGCGCTGGTGGCATTGCGCGAAGGCCGGAGTCGACAGATCGAGGGGCCGGTACCGCGCGAGGTGCAACCGGTGGTGGATGGTTTCAACGACGTGCTCGCACGCAATGCGCAGGTGGTCGAGCGCGCCCGTCAGCAGGCGGGCAACCTGGCGCACGCCATCAAGACGCCGCTGGCAGTGCTGGGGCAGGCAGCCGAATCAGCGCTGGCAAGTCCTGGTGGGACGACCGCATTGCCGTTGGCCGAATCCGCATTGGCGCAGACAGTCGTCGATCAGGTTGCGATTGCCCGTCGCCAGGTGGACTGGCACCTGGCGCGTGCGCGCGCCGCTGCCGCACATGGGCTGCCGGGTCAATGCGTGCTGGTGGAACCGGTGTTGCGGGGACTGCTGCGCGTAATGGACAAGGTACATGCCCTACGCGGGTTGCAGATACGAGTCGTCCCGAGCGCACCGGGCCTTGCGTTTGCGGGCGAGGAGCAGGACCTGCAGGAGATGCTTGGCAACCTGGTGGACAACGCCTGCAAGTGGGCACATGCAGTGGTCGAAGTCAGTGTCTCGGCGGATCCTTCGCGTAACGGTTCCATGTTGCTGATCCGCGTGCAGGATGACGGACCCGGCATATCGCCCGAGCGGCGTGAAGCGGTGCTGGCTCGCGGTGTCAGGATGGACGAGTCGGTGCCCGGTTCAGGACTGGGTTTGGCGATTGTCGTGGACCTGGCGCACCAGTATGGCGGCACGCTGGCGCTGGACGAGTCGGCGGTGGGTGGCTTGCGCGCCACCGTGCGCTTGCCTGCGTCCGCGTGAAGCACGTGTGCAGCGTTGCCTCAAGGGCACTGCATCACCCCGCCCACGTTCTGGCACATCTTGCCGTCGGGCCGCAGCAAAGTGCCACCGATCGCGTTGTATCGCCTGCCGTCCGATCCCCAGCAACCGCTGCTGTCGCAACTCGACGAGAAGCGGGGGGCGGGTGGTGGCGTGACGGATATGGCCGGGGATGGAAGTCGAAGCGGCTG
>Ga0105047_10000751_pt1 | contig 56523 bp, 50 predicted proteins | sample MAT04_FD_78384 | JGI IMG/M metagenome (GOLD analysis project Ga0105047, IMG submission 78384) | Freshwater microbial communities from Lake Fryxell liftoff mats and glacier meltwater in Antarctica - MAT-04 (megahit assembly) | ecosystem: Environmental > Aquatic > Freshwater > Ice > Liftoff... | reverse complement strand
GAGCCGCTGGCCGGCGAGCACGACAGCGACACACCGGACGCCTGAACCGGGTCAGGTCTGCAGCAGCGGGCCGCTCATGCGTCACGCAACGCTGGCGCGTTCGAGCTCGATGAAGATGCACTCACCCGGGCAGGCGATGGCCGCGTCGATCACGTTCTGCTGCAGCCGATAGCCGACCACGGCCAGGCTGCTGGACCCGCCGGGGTCGTTGAGAGGCTGCCCGTCCTCGGCGACGTAGGCGATGCCGTCCTCCAACTGCACGAACACGTCGGGGCAGTGGTCAACGCAGAGACCGTCGCCGGTGCAGAGATCCTGGTCGATCCACACCCGCATGTGGTCGAAGCTACCGGCGTCCCAGCGAAGGTGCTGTGTCGTGCTCGGCGGTTTGATCCGGCGTTACCCTGGCTGCGTGCAAGCCCCGATCGCAAAGCAAGTAGACCATGTGTGGCAACGGCCGACTGGGGCGGTGACCGATCCGTGGGCGTGGCTGCGCGATCGCGACGACCCCGACACCGTTGCGTACCTGCACTCGGAGAACGAGTTCTCCGACTCCTTCTTCGGGCAACACACGGCACTCACCGACACGGTGTTCGCCGAGATCAAGTCGCGGGTACAGGAGACCGACATTTCGGCGCCGGTCCGCAAGGACGACTGGTGGTACGTCACACGCACGCAGGAGGGCGCCAGCTATCCCATCCACTGCCGCGGTCGCAGCGCCGAGACCGCCAGCGAGCAGGTGCTCCTCGACGAGAACACCGAGGCCGACGGCCACGAGTACTTCTCGATCAACGCCTTCGACGTGAACCTGCAGCACACGGTCCTCGCCTGGAGCAGCGACACCGACGGCAGCGAGCACTACACGATGCACCTCCGCGACCTGGCGACGGGTACCGATCGCGACGAGCACCTCACCGGCACAACCTGGGGCGGCACCGCCTGGTCGGCCGACGGCAACACGCTCTTCTACGTCACAGCCGACGAGCAGATGCGTCCGTACCGCGTATGGCGCCACCTTCTGGGCACCACACAGGCCGACGACGTGATGGTGCTGGAGGAGCCCGACGAGCGCTTCTACGTGTACGTGGATCTCAGCCGCAGCGGCCAATGGGTCATCATCGACGTGGGCAGCAAACTCAGCGGCGAAGTGCACCTGATCCCCGCCGCCGTTCCGGAGACCCCACCAGTGGTCGTCCGGCCGCGTGCCGACGACGTGGAATACGGCCTCGATCACTGGGGCGACCAATGGGTCGTGCTCACCAACGAGCAGGCCACCGACTTCCGTGTCATGACCGCGCCGCTCGACAACCCCGCCGATTGGACCGAACTCGTCGCACACGTGCCTGGCCGCCGCATCACCTCGGTCGAGGCCTTCGCCCATCACCTGGTGCTGCACGAGTGGGCCCACGCACAGCCGCGGGTGCGGGTGCTCTTCCGCGACGGCAGCGAGCGCACCATTCACGGTGCCGACGAACCACACGACCTGGAACTGGACGCCAACCCGGAGTGGAACGCCGAAACGGTGCGCTACGCCGTGCAGTCGCTCACCCGGCCCGTCACCGTCTACGAGGAGCACGTGCGCAGCGGCGACCGACAGGTGCTCAAGCAGATCCCGGTGCCGGGCGTGGACCTGGCCGGCTACGCGAGCGAGCGCCTCTGGGCCACCGCCGACGACGGCACCATGGTGCCGGTCGACATCGTGTACCGCGCGGGCATGCAGCCCGACGGCACCCCCGCGCTGGTGGCGTACGGCTACGGCAGCTACGAGGCATCGATGCCGCCGTGGTTCAGCGTCGCTCGCCTCTCGCTGCTGGACCGCGGTGTGGTCTGGGCGTTGGTGCACCCACGTGGCGGCGGCGAGCTGGGCCGCGAGTGGTACCTGCAGGGCAAGCTCGAGCACAAGCGCAACACGTTCACCGACACCAACGCCAGCATCGCCCATCTCATCGCCACCGGCTGGGTACATCCCGCCAAGGTGGCCATCCGGGGCGGTAGCGCCGGCGGCCTGTTGGTGGGTGCCTGCATCACAATCCAGCCTTCGCTCTACCGCGCCGCGGTCGCCGAGGTGCCGTTCGTCGACGTGGTCACCACCATGTCCGACCCGTCACTGCCACTCACCGTCACCGAGTGGGAGGAATGGGGCGACCCGCGCCAGCAGCCGATGGCCGGCTACATGCTCAGCTACTCGCCGTACGACAACACGGTGGCCACCGACTACCCGGCCGTCTACATCACCGCCGGTCTCAACGACCCGCGGGTCAGCTACCACGAGCCGGCGAAGTGGATCGCCAAGCTGCGGGCGGTGCGCACCAACGACGCAACACTGATCATGCGCTGCGAGATGGGCGCCGGTCATGGCGGCCCCAGCGGCCGCTACGAGACCTGGCGCGACGAAGCCCGCGTCATCACGTTCCTGGTGACCGAGCTCACCTGAGCCGGGCCGGGCCGGGCCGGGCCGGGCCGGGGCAGATCAGAGCAGCGCGGCCGCCAGCGACAATGCGATGAACACCCCGTTTCGTGCCACGTTCCCGGGCCCGACGGGCCGCACGCTCAACGAGCCGAAACAGGCGCACGGCGGCCGACGGCCCTGCGCCAGCCGCAGCACCAGCAGGCCCGTGAACGCAACGAACAGCGCGAGCGCCAGCCATGCCACCACATGCCGTTGCACCTGCAACAGGAGCAGCGCACCGAGTCCCAGCTCGACGAACGGCACGGCCCGTGCGACCGGCCAGGGCACGCCCATGCCCTCGGACTGGTTTCGCCAATCTCGCGGTCGCCCGACCTTCGACACTCCCGCGACCAGCAGCACCGCGGCGACCGCGACCGCAGCGAGCACACCCCATGCCGAGCGACCCATCGCTCAGCCGACGTCGAGCGTCAGGCCCTCGTACGCCGTGACGACGTCGAGTCCTCCGCGACCGCCGGTGGATACGGCGCAGCGACTCAGCTCGTCGAGCGCCGCGTCGGTGCGGCTGGGGTCGTGGTGGAAGAGCGCCAAGCGGCTGACGTCGCAGTGTTGCGCGACCCACAGCGCATAATCGATGGTGCAGTGGCCCCAGGTTGCCTTGGCCTCGAACTCGTGGACGGTGTACTGCGAGTCGTGGATCAGAAGGTCGGCACCCTCAGCGATCTCGCGGGCACCATCGCTGATGGAGAACGAGCCGTCGTACGGCTGCTGATGATCGCTGAGGTAGGCAATGACGCAACCCTGGAACTCGATGCGGTAGCCGAGCGTCGGGCCCACGTGTGGCACCAGACGCGACATGACCTTCACCCGGCCGACGTGGAACTCCGTGTCGGCGACATCGTGGAAGCGCACCTGCCCGGGCAACTGATCGATGGTGATCGGGAACAGCGGCGGGCGGATGACGGTGCCGATGGCCTCGGCCACGCTGCGGCCGTCGTCCTGAGCCGGAGCGAACACGTCGAGCTCGGCGCCCTCCGAGAGCAGCGGCGTGAAGAACGGCAGCCCCTGCGTGTGGTCCCAGTGCAGGTGGCTGAGCAGGCAGGTGCCACGGAAGGTGCCGTCTTGCGCTTGGGTGGCACCGAAGTAGCGCGCGCCGGTGCCCAGATCGAAGAACAGCGGAGGTTCGCCGGGGACGCGAACCGCGACACATGACGTGTTGCCGCCGTATCTGGTGATCTCATCACCGTTGCACGGCGTGGAGCCGCGAACGCCGAAGAACGTGACCTGCATTCTTGACCTACCCCCTAGGTGCTGCCACGTTAGGCGGCTACAGGCGCTCAGGTAAACCGGCGGGGTCGTGACGTGTGTCGCACCCGCGGTAGCTTGCCGCCATGAGCGCCATCACCCAGGGCACCGCTTCGGCCAACGGCGTCGAGTTCAGCTACCTCCAGGCCGGTGATCCAGCGGGTCCGTTGGCGCTGTGCCTGCACGGCTTCCCCGACACCGCCTACGGCTGGCGCCACCTGCTGCCCGCCCTGGCCGAAGCCGGCTATCGGGCGGTCGCACCGTTCCAACGCGGGTTCGCACCCACGTCGGTGCCTGCCGATGGTCGCTACCAGACCGGTGCGCTCGCGGTCGATGCCATCGCCCTGCACGAGGTGCTCGGCGCCGGCGCCGACGCGGTGATCATCGGTCACGACTGGGGTGCCACGGGCACGCACGGCGCGGCGGTGCTTGCGGCGGACCGTTGGACAAAGGTCGTCTCGATGGCCGTGCCGCCCGGTCCGGCAATGGGCATGGCCTTTCTCACCAACCTCGCCCAGGTGCAGCGCAGTTGGTACATGTTCTTCTTCCAGCACGGCCTGGCCGACATGGTGGTCGGCGCCAACGATCTCGCGTTCATCGACATGCTGTGGTCGCAGTGGTCACCCGGGTACGACGCCACCCACGACCTGGTGCACGTCAAGGCCGCACTGCGCGACCCTGCTCACCTCGCCGCGGCGCTCGGCTATTACCGAGCCGCCTTGGGCGACGGGTACAAGGACCCCGCACTCGACGAGGCACAGGCAGCCACCCAAGCATGGGCCACCCAGCCGCACCTGTACCTGCACGGCAGCAACGACGGGTGCATCGGTGCGGAGGTCGCACAGGCGTGCGCCGCGACGGCGCCCCCCAACGTCACCGTCGAGATGGTGGAAGGCGCCGGTCACTTCCTGCAACTCGAGCAGCCGGTGGCCGTCAATGCCCGCGTACTGAGCTTCCTGGCATGAGCCAGCCGGGTGCCCCTACACTGCCCGACGGGCTGGTGGTGGTCGTCAAGCGCGAGTGTGAGACCTGCCGCATGGTCGCGCCGCTGCTCGGCCGGTTCGCTACCGCGGTCTACACCCAGGACGACGCTCAGTTCCCCGACGCCGACGCGATCCACGACGCCGACCTGTCGGTCAGCTGGCACCACGACATCGAGACCGTGCCCACAGTCATCCGCGTCGTACACGGGGTGGAGGTCGAACGCATCGTCGGGTGGGTGCGCGACCAATGGCGGGCCATCACCGGCGTCGCCGACCTGGGCGACGACCTGCCGCCGTTTCGGCCCGGCTGCGGCTCACTCAGCGTCGACCCCGACATGACCGACGCGCTGCGCGCCGCCTTCTCCGGGCACACGCTGAAGTCGCGGCGCCTGGAACTTGCCGACCTCGACGACGAGATGGAGCTGATGTTCGACCGAGGCTTCACCGACGGGCTGCCCGTCGTGCCGCCCACCGACGCCCGGGTACTGCGCATGCTCGAGGGCACCACCCGCGCCCCGCAGGACATCGTCGCGATCGTGCCCCCGGACCTCGTCGAGGTCACCATCGAGAAGATCGCGATCAACGCCGTGATGGCCGGCTGCAAACCCGAGTACCTGCCGTGGGTCATCGCCGCGCTGGAAGCCGTCTGCACCGACGCGTTCAACATCCACGGCGTGCTGGCCACGACGATGCCGGTCGGCCCGGTGATCATCTGCAACGGCCCCGGCACCCGCGCCATCGGCATGAACAGCGAAGGCAACGCACTCGGCCAGGGCAACCGTGCCAACCTCACCATCGGGCGGGCGGTACAGCTGATCGTGCGGAACGTCGGCGGCGGCCGCCCGGGCGAGGTCGACCGAGCCACGCACGGCAACCCAGGCAAGATCAGCTTCTGCTTCGCCGAACGCGAGCACGATTCGCCGTTCAGTTCGCTCGCGGTCAGCCGCGGCTTCTCCCCTGCCGCCAATACCGTCACCGTGTTCGCCGGCGAGGGCCCGCGTTGCATCGTCGACCAGAAGGCGCGCACCGCAGCCGAGCTGGCCAACGTCTTCGCCGCCTGCCTGCGCACCCTGCACAGCCCGAAGTTGGTGCTCGCGTTCGACGCCGTGCTGGTCGTGGGTCCCGAGCACGCGCGTGTGCTGGCCGACGACGGCTGGGACCGCGATCGCCTGATCAGCGAGCTACACGCTCGCCTGCAGATGCCCGGCACCGAACTGGTGCACGGTGCGCTGGGCATCGCGGACGGCGTGCCCGCCCACCTGCGCGACGTAACGCTGCCCAAGTTCCGCCCCGACGGCATCCTGCTGGTGCACGCCGGTGGCAGTGCAGGCCTGTTCTCCGCGATGATCGGTGGCTGGGCCAACGGTGAGATGGGCTCGCAACCCGTGACGAAAGAGGTGCTGCCATGACCCGAACCCTGCTCGACCCCAGCAGCGAGCGAACGGTGCTACAACGCGAGCGCCTCGCCCGTCCCTCCTCGCTCGAGGGCCAGGTGGTCGGCCTGCTCGACATCAGTAAGCCCCGCGGCGACGTCTTCCTCGATCGCCTCGAGGAACTGCTGATCGGCGCCGGTGCTCGCGTGCTGCGGTACAAGAAGCCGACGTTCACCAAACCGGCGCCTGTCGATCTGCGACACGAGATCGCCACCCAGTGCACGCTGGTGATCGAAGCCCTCGCCGATTGAGGCAGTTGCACGTCGTGCAGTGTGCACGACATCGTCGATCTGGAACGTCGCGGCGTTCCCGGTGTCTTCCTCGCGTCTGCGGAGTTCGTCGACGCCGCCATCGCCCAGTCGGTGGCGCTCGGTTTCCCTGCTGTAGCCAGGGTGTTCACCCCGCATCCCATCCAGGACCGCACGGACGACGAGATGCGCGCCTACGCTGAGGCAGCCTTCGATGCCGTACTGGCGGCCATCGTCGGTTGATTTGTAACCAGCGGCCTGGTCGGTCAAGTCGACCAGCGCCAATGCCGATACCCCCACAGCAATCGCGGGCACCGATTCGACTGGGAGTCACCAACCGATGCAGCACAGGATCCTCACGGCACTGGGCCTCACCTTGGCGCTCGCCGCACCCGTCGCCGTCACCGCCAATGCACCCACGGCGCTTGCCGTGTCGTGCACCGTCAACGTCAAGCTGACACCCGGCGTGTCCAACGCCGGCGTCGCGTGCCTCGAGCAGCGGATGATCGAACTCGGGTACCCGGGCATCGGTACGCCCGACAGCATCTACGGCACCAACACGGCCAACGCGGTGAAGTCGTTCCAGAACGATCGCGGCCTGTACCCAGATGGCATCGTCACCTCGGTCACCAGCCGCCAGCTCGGCCTTCGTGGCGCGCTGCCCGGGCCTACCGCGCCGCGTGTCACGGTGCTCGGCGACTCCACCTCGGCCGCGATGCGCTGGTACGACGAAGCCAACAACTCAACTCTCCGGTACGACAAGATGGGCACCGGCCACGACCTGCTCTGGTCGGTGGAGAGCTGCCGGCGGTTGGTACGCGTCAGTTGCACCGGGCGCACCGACCCGGGTACCGGCGCCAAGTGGGTACCGGTCAGCGTGCTGCCGCTGATGCAGACCACGTTGCGCGGCAAGCTCGGCCAGGCCGTGGTGATCATGGCCGGCTACGACGACACGTCCATCTCCACCGCTATCGACCCGATCATGGCCGAGGCCAAAGCGCAGGGCGTGGCGCGAGTGTTCTGGTTGAACTACCGGGTCAGCTCGTCGTACGGCTACGGCCCGTACTACGCCGCTCATAACGCCAACCTCGAGGCAGCCAAGGTCCGCTGGCCCAACCTCACCGTGCTCGATTGGAACGGCTTCACGTACGCGCAGAGCGCAGCCACTCAGACCGCATGGTTCGCCCCGGACCAGATCCATATGGACCCTGCCGGCGCCACTGCGTTGGCCGAGTGGCTGAAGACCAACGTCGATGCCTGGCACCTCGAGCGCTGCAAGGCCATCAACGCGAACACCGGCGTGGTCGCCCCAGCAATCGGCTCGCCCACCGTCGTCGGCGAGCCGTCCGGCTTCGTCGGCCTCGGCCCAGTTCGCATGCTGGACACTCGCGACCCAGGCCCCGGCCGCATTGGCGCCGGCCGCGAGGTCGAGATCGATGTCAATGCGGTGGCACCCGCCGATGCCACCGCCATCAGCCTCAGCGTCACCGCCGTCGATCCGTGCACCAACGGCTTCCTGACGGTCTACGACTGCGATGTGCGGCCGTTCATCAGCAATCTGAACTACGTGCCAGGGCGCACAACCGCCGGCATGGCCATCAGCCTGCTCACCGACCGCAAGGTCTGCATCTTTTCGTCGTCGATCACCGACCTCATCGTCGATGTCACCGGCGCCTTCACACCTGGCGGCGCGAGGTTCACTCCCATTGCGCCCACCAGATGGGTGGACACCCGCGGCAACCCGGCCGTGCTCTCGCTACCCACCGGGGCACGCACCGCCGGTAGCGATACCGAGGTGCAGATCGCTGGTCAGGGCGTCGTTCCTGCCGACGCCACCGCAGTGTGGCTCAACGTCGTTGGCTCACTTGCCAACAGCAAGTCGTTCATCACCGTCTACCCCGGCCAGTGTGGCACCGCACCGCTGTCGTCCAACGTCAACATGCTCGCCGGCCGCACCGCCGCCGCGGCTGTCCTGGTCGGCCTCGGCCCCACTGGCTCTGTGTGCGTACGGGTTGGCGGAGGCAGCACCCACGTCGTCGTCGACGTTGCCGGCTGGTTCTCTGCCGACCCGACCGCCCTCGCCTACCGAGCCGGTCCGCAAGCCCGTCTGTACGACAGCCGGCCTGCGAGCGGCCCTCCCGCGCCCAACCCGCCCGCTGGCACCGTGCACGAGGTGACCATCGGTTCGGTCGCCGTACTGAACGTGACGTCCATTGTCGCCGGCGGCACCGGGTTCCTAGCGGCGAAGCCGTGCGGGGTCACCGACACCAGTTCGCTGATCAACAACGCGCTGTACGAGACGATGGCCAACGCCACGGCCATCGCTCCCAGCGCCAACGGTGAAGTCTGCGTCAGTGCCTCGATGCCCACTCACGTCGTGGTCGACCAACTCGGCACGTTTGTCCCGCCAGGCGGCTGATCTCGCCTGCATCATCAGGCAGCGCAGCGGTCAGGGCAGTCTCACCCGGTCGCCGTCACGCTGCACGAGGCCCTCCGCACAGAGGGTCGCGAGCAGGCGTTCGGCGGCAGGATGGGCCATCGCGCCGGCCGCGTCCTCGACACGCACCGCACCGTGCGACAACGCCTTCATCAATCGGCCCCGCGCCTGGCGCTCACTGCCCTCGAAGCGCGGCTGGGTACGGCTGACCCCGGCCGAACCGATTGCCGGGTCGGCTCCTTCGCCGTGCCAGCTACACGTGCTGCGTAGCGGGCATTCCCCACACAGCGGAGTGGGCCGGCACACGGTCGCGCCCAGATCCATCAGGCACTGGTTCCACGCCCAACTCATCTCCGGCGGCACCGCGTCGTCGGCGAGGGCTTGCACCTGCTTTGCCGTCAGCGTCCGGCCGGCGAGGCGGGCGAAGATGCGCGCGATGTTGGTGTCGACGACGGCGGCGTCGACTTCGAACGCGAACACCAGCACCGCCCGCGCGGTGTACTGACCCACGCCCGGCAGCGCCAGCAACCCGGCCAGGTCGCGGGGAAAGCCGCCAAGGCGGGCGACCTCACCGGCAGCCGAGTGCAGGTTGCGTGCCCGTCGCGGATAGCCGAGGCCCTGCCAAAGCCGCAACACATCGCCCAACGGCGCGGCGGCGCAGTCGCCGGGTGTGGGGAACGCCTTCATGAAGGCCTGCCATTTGGGGATCACGCGCGGCACCTGCGTCTGCTGCAACATCACCTCGCTGACGAGGATGGCCCACGGGTCGCGGGTGTGGCGCCATGGCAGGTCGCGCAGCTGGGGCAACCCCCAGCCCAACACTCCCCCGTCCTTCCCACCGGTTGAGCCGCCGTTCCCACCGGTTTGTGTCAAAACCCCGGGTTCACAGCCCCAGCTCACAGCCCCACACCCTTTACGTAAAGCGGGGGTTGGGTCAGTCCCAGGCTTGGGCCTCGGTGTAGGGGCGGGGGCGACCTGGGGCGAACTCGGTCTTCCAAACCATCACGCGGCGGCGGAAGTAGCAGACTTCCTTGCCGTCCTGATTGAAGCCCTTGCTCTCCACCAGCACGGTGCCGCGGTCGTGCTTGCTCTTGCTCTCGGTCACTTCCAGCACCCGCGTCTCGGCGTGGATGGTGTCGCCGTGGAACGTGGGGAACTTGTGCTGCAGCGTCTCGACCTCGAGGTTGGCAATGGCTGCACCACTGACGTCGGGCACGCTCATGCCCAGCACCAGCGAGTAGACCAGATTGCCGACCACGACGTTGCGGCCCTGCACGCTCTGCGCCGCGAACCAATCGTTGGTGTGCAACGGATGGTGGTTCATCGTGATCATGCAGAACAGGTGGTCGTCGTACTCGGTGATGGTCTTGCCAGGCCAGTGGCGATAGACGTCGCCGACGACGAAGTCCTCGAGGTACCGGCCGAAGGGGCGCTCATGCGTGGTCATGGCACGAACGCTAGTCAGCGCTCGGTGTTCCCATCACCTTCGACCTCGTGGTGTGCCGCGCTGTCCTCGACAACACCCCTGCGTCGACCGAACCGCGCGGCGAAGTCGAGCGAGCTCTCACGGTTCGTATCGGTGGCTTTGGCCAGTTCACGCATGCGCACCAGGTCCTCGCGACGCTCGATACGGAACGGCCCTACCCGTAGCGACGCGTACAGCAGCCCACCGAACAGAGTGGGCAACCAGTACTGACCGATGCGGTAGCTGGCAACACCGAGCGTGGCCACCGCCTTCGGCACGCCGAAGGCAGCCAGTTGCAGCGTGTACGCAGCTTCCACGATGCCCAGACCACCGGGCATGATCGGCACCACCTGCAGCACGTTGACCAGGCCGAACGAGATGATGAGCGCATCCGGGTCCATCGAGACACCGAACGCTCGCAGGAACACCCATAGCGAGGCAGCATCGAACAACCAGTTGGCCAGCGCCCAGCCCGCGACCCGCCCGAGCAGTTGGCGATCGGTTGCAAGATCATCGAGCCGGCCGGCCACCTGGCGCACAGCGGCGCCGGCGCGGTCTTCGTTGAGGTGCAATTTCTTGGCGATCCAGCGCAGGGCGCGCTCGGCGCGGCCCTGACCGTCCATCAGCCCGAGCACCAGCAGCGCCGCGATCAGCATCACGATGATGCCTGCCACTGCCGCCAGCCCGTAACCCTTGTTGACGCCGCGGATGGGGATGGACACGATCAGGCCGAACCAGAGCAGCAGGTTGAGCACGACGGCCGACACCAGACCGGAGGTGGCGAGCGCGAAGCCGGCGCTGGGGCCATCGACACCGGACAGCGTCATCAACCGGTACCCGAGTGCGGGGCCGGCAGCGCTACCGCCCGGCACGATGTTGGACAGCGCCTTGGTGCTCATCTGGATGCGAAACAGGCGCATGCGTGAGATCTGATGGCCGGCTTCGCCGAGTGCTGCTTTGGTGAGCAGCGAGTAGCACAGCAGGGCCAGTATCTGCATCAGCAAACCGATAGACAGCAGCAGCGGGTTGACCGAACTGAGCTCGTCGAGTGCCTTGCGGAAGTCGGGCAGCAGCGGCAGGACGATGTAGTTGATGAGCAGCGCGAACGCGACAACCTTCAGGCTGAGACGGAGCGGCCGGAAGCGGCGCGGGCGCGGCGGACCACCCGTGTCGTCCAGTGAGACACGGGGCAATTCACCGGTGCGGGGGCCCACATCGTCCAATGCCACCCCACATTGCTAGCCGATGCCGGCGCCTGAATTGCGCCCACCGGCTCAGTCCATGGCGTTTACGACGGCGCGGAGACCGGCGGCCAGCAGCGGGCGTTGCTCAGGCGCACTTTTGCCCAGGTGCACCACGACCAGCTCACGATCCGGCACCACCAGCGTGTATTGCCCCTCGTAACCGTGGCAGGCGAGGCTGCCGGCGAGGTCGGGCCACATCCACCAGTGGGCGCCGTAGTCGAAGCCGCCGTCGGGGTCGTGGGCGGCGAAGGTGCGAGCGTGATCGCGCCAGCCGGTCGGCAGCACCCGCACACCGTCGGCCACGCCGTCGTTGCGGTACAGCTCGCCGAAGCGGGCGAAATCGCGAGCCGTCGCGTACACGAAGCTGGACCCGATGAACGTGCCGGCCGGGTCGAACTTGGCGGTCGCCGAACGCATGCCAGCGGGGCCGAACAACCGGTCGCGGATGAACGCCTCCATGCGGCCGCCATCACCGACGACGGCATCACCGACGATCCGCGAAACGATGTTGGTGGTGCCGCTGGAGTAGTTCCAGAACGAACCCGGCTGGTGCAACAACGGCAGGCCCGCGGCGTACGCCGCCATGTCGTCCTTGCCCGCGCCGTAGAGCATCTCCAGGCAGTGGCTCACGGAATCGTCGACGTAATCCTCCACGAACTCCAGGCCCGAACGCATATCGAGCAGGTGCTGCAGGGTGATGGCCTCTTTGGCGGTGCCACGCCAGGCCGGCACCGGCGCTGGCGCGTCCAGCCGTAGGCGTCCTTCGCCGACGAGCACACCGACCAACGCGTGGGTGATGCTCTTGGCCATGCTCCAGGAGATGAGCGTGGTGTCGGAGGTGACCGGCCCCCCGGCCCCGAACGGCGTGTCGGGCTGGTGGCCGTAACGCTCGTGCACGACCTGGCCGGACTGCATGACCACCAGCGCCAACGACAGGCCGTGCGGTGCAGCCTCGGCGAACAGCGGCTCGACGGCTGCGGCCACGGACGATCGATCAGAAGTCCCCATCGCGCCGACGGTACCACCGCGGCCCGGGGCCGACGGAGGCCGACGACCGACGTGCGGTACCGTCCGCCGGATGAACGTCGAAACCGCGCTGGGCACCTATCTTGAGATCGCCGACTCGGTGGCCCCAGGCCTCGTCGAGGGGCTGTACGTGGTCGGTTCGTACGCGCTCGGCGACTGGGTGGAGGGCACGAGCGACATCGACATCGTGGCCGTCACCGCCGAACCGGCCGACGACACCGACTTCGGCAGCCTGCGCACCGTGCATGCGCTACTGGATGAACAGCAGCCGTTCCCGCAGATCGACGGTCCGTACCTCGCGTGGGGTGATCTGGTGGTGGAACCCGCCACCGGCCTGCACCGGCCCTGGACGCTCGACCACGAGCTTCACCACGACGGTGACAGCTTCGAAATCAACCCGATCACCTGGTACACCCTCGCCAAGTACGGCGTCACGGCCCGCGGCCCGGCCTCGCAGACGCTGGACGTGCCCACCGACACCGAGGCCCGCATCCGCTTCGTGATCGACAACCTCCACGGCTACTGGCACGACGTGGCCCAGCAGGTCGCTGCCGAATGCGACCGCGCCGAGCCCCCCGAGTTCGATGTGGCCACACTGGCGTGGTGCGCATTGGGCCCATTGCGCCTGCACTTCACCGCGTTCACCGGCGACGTGACCAGCAAGCGCGGCGCGGGCGAGTACGGCCTCAGCGTTGCACCACCGCCGTTCCGCGATGTGCTGCTCGCTGCGCTCGAGGCTCGGGCCGGCAACATGCAGGTTGCAGTGACGCTCGACATGATGCGAGCAACAGCAGACCTCACCGAGTGGTGCATCGCCGAAGTAGACGCCGCCGGCTGACTGGCCTGGTGGGAGTTCTGATGTGTGCCGTCGGCCCCGCGAAGCGGCAGACTGTCCGCCGTGGCACCTGGAAAATTGCGCATCTATATCGGAGCAGCACCGGGCGTCGGCAAGACCTACGCGATGCTGAACGAAGGAGTCCGCCGCGCCGCCCGTGGTGCCGACGTCGTGATCGGGTTCGTCGAAACCCATGGTCGCTCCCAGACCAAGACGCAGATCAGCGACCTGCCCATAGTGCCGCGACTTTCGATGCCCTACCGGGGTAACGCGTTCGAGGAGATGGACGTCGACGCGGTGCTGTCACGCAAGCCGAAGGTCGTGCTCGTCGACGACCTCGCGCACACCAACACACCGCTGATGCGAAACGCCAAGCGCTGGCAGGACGTGGAGGAGATGCTCGCCGCCGGCATCGACGTCATCTCCACGCTCAACGTGCAACACCTGGAATCGCTCAACGACGTCGTCGAAAAGATCACCGGCGTCGCCCAGCGCGACACCGTGCCGGACTCGTTCGTGCGCCAGGCCGATCAGATCGAACTGGTCGACATGAGCCCGGAAGCGCTACGCCGCCGCATGGCCCACGGCAACATCTACGCACCCGACAAGGTCGAGCATGCGCTCGATGCCGATTTCCGCGTCGGCAACCTCAACGCGCTGCGCGAACTCGCGCTGTTATGGGTCGCCGACCGCGTCGAGGATTCACTGCAGAGCTACCTCGACGCTCATGGCATTACCACCACGTGGGAGACCCGTGAGCGGGTGGTCGTTGCGCTCACCGGCGCCCCCGGCGGCGACCACCTGGTCCGTCGCGCAGCACGCATGGCCGGCCGTTTGAAGGGCGATCTCATCGGCGTGCACGTTGGTAGTACCAACGGGCTCTCGTCGCGCAGCGGTGAGGGCCTCGAGCACCAACGCGCGATCCTGCTGGAGATGGGCGGCACGTACCGCGAGGTCGTCGGCGACGACGTCGCCGCCACGCTTGCCTCGTTCGCGACCGCTGAGCAGGCCACCCAGGTGGTGCTGGGCGCCACCCGCCAGTCTCGCCTGACCGAACTCCGCCATGGGTCGCTCGTCGCCGAGGTGCAACGCCGCCTCCCGGGCGTCGATGTACACATCATCTCCACCGCCAACGCCCAGCCCGCGGTCTCGCGTCAGCCGGTCGGCAGCCAGAGCCGATTCATCGCCCGTCCCACCGGGCCCGAGAAGCTGGCGTGGGCAATCGGCATCATCGGCGGGCCGCTGCTCACATGGGCACTCACCAGCATGGGCGACCACCTCAACCTCAGCAGTGCGCTGTTGGTCAACCTCGGCCTGGTACTGGTGGTGTCCGCGGTCGGGGGCATCCGCCCTGGCGTGTTCACCGCGGTCATCGCCGCCTTCAGCGCCAACTACTACCTCACCCCACCCGCTCATTCGTGGTCGGTGGATTCGCGCAACGACGCCATCGCCCTCGTCATCTTCGGCGCGATCGGAGTCGGCGCCAGTGCGCTCGTCGACCACACCGCCCGCCGTACACGCGAAGCCCGCCGAGCACGCGCCGACGCGACAGCGCTGGCCCGCTTCACCGGTTCCATCGTCGGCAGCGCCGACCCGCTGCCCGACCTCGTCGACCAGTTGCGCATCCTGTTCGGCCAGCAGTCCGTCGCCGTGCTCGACCGCACCGGCGACGAGTGGGTCGTCAACACTGCCTCGGGCCCCAACCCACCCAGCTCGCCCGCCGACGGCACCGCACTCGCACTCGACGACGACGGGGCCACGCAACTGGTACTGCACGGCCCGCCCATCGCCGACGACGACTTGGGCGTGCTGCGCGCGTTCGCCGACCAGCTGGCGCTGGGCCTCGAAGCCCGTTATCTACGCCGGCAGGCGCAGGCCTCCAAGGCGCTCACCGACGCCACCGCGATGCGCCGCACGATGCTGGAAGACCTCGACGCCACGCTACGGCCCAGCTTCAGCGCGGTCCGCAGCGCTGCTGCGGCACTCTCCGACGCCGGGCCCGAGGTCAACCCCGCCGAGCGAGCAGCCCTGACCGCCGCTTTCGTTGCCGCCAGCGAACACCTGGACGCAGACCTGACGGCGCTGCTCGGCCCCGCCCGATCTGCCCAGCGGCCGGCGAGCGAGTAACCAGCCTGCGGCCCAACACCAACTGACGTCGGCGGCTACGGGCGTGGCACGCCCCGCGGCGCTGTGTCGCGGTCCATCCACTTGTGCGGGATCTCCGGCGCCGGCCCGGTAGCGAGCGCGATCGCGTCGTCGACGGTGAGCGCCCGCTGGGCCAGCATCCGATGCGCCGGCCGTACGAACCCGCATCCGACGGCCTTGTCCATCCAGGCCAGCATCGGCTCCCAGAAGCCGTTGATGTCCAGCAGCACCACCGGCTTGGCCAGGATGCCGAGCTGGTTCCAGGTGAGCATCTCGGCAAACTCGTCGACCGTGCCGAACCCACCCGGCAACACGACGAACCCGTTGGCCAGCTCGCTCATGCGGGCCTTGCGGTCGTGCATCGTGGGCACGACCTCCAGCCGCGTGAGCGCACGGTGCGCCACCTCAGCACCCACCAGCTGTTCGGTGATGACGCCGATCACCTCGCCGCCGGCCTGCATCGCGGCGTCGGCGGCCAACCCCATCAGGCCGACACTGCCGCCACCGAACACCAGCCCGATCCCCCGATTGGCCATCGCCGCCCCCAGCCTGGTGGCGGCAGCCGCGAAGACGGGTGACGTGCCTGCGTTCGAGCCGCAGTACACGCAGAGCCGGATGGGGGTGTGCTCGGGCATGAACCGCAGCCTCGCACAGCCGGACCTGACCTACGTCTGCCGGATCCGAACGTTCACCGTTATGACGGATGCAGCGACCGTTCAGTAACCTTCGCCCATGAGCTCCGAACTTGCTGCACCCGACCTTCACGCAGCCGCCGACGTCGTCGAACTGGCCGGCAGCGTCGTCGGCAAAGGCATTCGCCACCTGGCTGCCAACGGCGGCCCCGATGTGCAACAGGTACTCGCCTACGACCTCGCCCACGCCGCCGCCCAGGTGGAGACGGCACGGGCGCTGCTCGACTACGGCGCCAAGGGCGACGACGAGGCCCGCCTGGCCTGCGGCTTCACCGCCGACATGGTGCACGACCTGATCACCCGCATCGCCGGCCGCGAGGCGGCGTGGGGCATCGAGATCGCGCCACTCAAAGCGGCCCACCCGTTCCTCGAGCAGTACCGCTCACCGGAGTTCGTCGCCTCGCTCGCCCAGCAGCCCGGGCCGCTGCACCTCGACGACGAGATGGAGATGGTCGCCACCACCTTTCGCAGCTTCGCCGAGAAGGTCATCAAGCCGCACGCCGAGCACGTGCACCGCCGCAACGACGACGTGCCCGAAGAGATCGTCACCGGCCTTGCCGAGATGGGTGCCTTCGGCCTCAGCGTGCCCGCCGAGTACGGCGGCTTCAGCGAAGGCGGCGACGGCGAGTACATCGGCATGGTCGTGGCCACCGAAGAGCTCAGCCGCTGCTCATTAGGCATCGGCGGTTCGCTGATCACCCGCCCCGAGATCCTCACCCGTGCGCTCGTCAAGGGTGGCACCGAGGCGCAGAAGCAAGAGTGGCTTCCCAAGCTGGCCACCGCCGAGGTCATGCCTGCCGTGGCCGTCACCGAGCCCGACTACGGCAGCGACGTGGCCAACATCAAGGTCACCGCCCGCCCGGCCGACGGCCCCAACGGCGAGCCCGGCTACGTGATCAACGGCGTAAAGACCTGGTGCACGTTCGGAGCCCGCGCCGACGTGCTTGCGTTGCTCGCCCGCACCGACCCGGACCCGGCCAAGACCTACCGCGGCCTCAGCCTGTTCATCGTGCCCAAGCCGCGCGGCGAAGGTCACGGCTTCCAGTTCGTGCAGGAGGGCACCGGCGCCAAGATGGAAGGTCGCGCGATCGACACCATCGGCTATCGCGGCATGCACAGCTACGAGATCGCGCTCGACAACTGGTGGGTGCCGGCCACCAACCTGGTCGGCGAGGCCGATGGCATCGGCAAGGGCTTCTTCATGCAGATGGCCGGCTTCGAGAATGGTCGCCTGCAGACCGCAGCGCGCGCTGTCGGCGTGATGCAGGCCGCCTACGAGGCGGCGCTCGATTACGCCAACAACCGCACCGTGTTCGGCTCGTCCATCGTCGACTACCAGCTCACCCAGGTGAAGCTGGGCCGCATGGCCATGCTCATCCAAGCGGGCCGCCAGTTCTCGTACAGCGTGGCGCGGATGATGGCCAAGGGCGAGGGCACCATGGAAGCCGCGATGGTGAAGGCATACGTGTGCAAGGCCGCCGAATGGGTCACCCGCGAGGCACTACAGATCCACGGCGGCATGGGCTACGCCGAGGAGTACACCGTGTCGCGCCTGTTCGTCGACGCACGCGTGCTCAGCATTTTCGAGGGCGCCGATGAAACGTTGTGCCTCAAGGTCATCGCCCGTCGCCTGGTCGACAACGCAAAGGCCTGACCCGCCCGCTCCGGTTCAGCCGGGGACCGCAACGATGCTGGTGATCACCGCGTTCTGCGGGATGGCCTCCAGCACCAGGCTGCGCACGAACGCGATTGCGTCGGCCTCGTCGGCGATCGAGACGTGCTCGATCAATTCCACCGTCTTGGTGCCGGCCTCGTGGCCGGCGACCTCGAAGCGGTGATCCAGCTCGTTCATCATTGCCTCGGTGGGCGGCGCCTTGAGCGTCACCACCACTTCCACGTCGAAACTCATGGCAGTGGTCTACACCCGCTGGCGGCAGCCCCACGCACCGCTGGTGACGCGAAGGTCAGCCGACCAGGCGGTGCACACTGACGGCATAGTTCTCGCCTGCGTAGGTCGCGCGTTCCCAGGTGGCGAACCGGTCGACCAGCACCAACCCACCGGCTGCGCAGTAACCGTCGTACTCGGTCAGCGAAAGCGCATCCGTGCCGGTCTCCAGCGAGAAGCCGGCGATCAACATCCCTCCCGGGTGCAGGTGCCCTGCGAGGTTGGCGACGATCGGGCCGCGGTGGTCGTTGCGGCAGAAGATCATCACATTGCCAGGCATCGCGACCAGCGCGAACCTACGACCCAATTGCATGTCGGTGAGGTCGGCATGGTGCCACGGGATCGGCGGGGCATCAGTGCGCGCGTACGCCAACAGATCGGCATCGAGGTCGGTGCCCTCCACCTCGATGCCGCGGTGGTGCAGTTCGATCGCGACGCGACCCATCCCGCAGCCCGCATCGAGCACGCTGGAGGGTTGGTACCCCTCGATCATGTCGGCCTCGCCATGGCTGGCCGTGCCCGAGGCCTCCATGCGAGCCCAGCGCGAGTGGTACTCCTCCAGGTTGACGGTCTCGCGCCAGTGTGTCCAGCGCTGGCTGACCGGATTGCCGTCGTTCACTCGAGCAACTCCATCAGCGAGCCGATGCGGTCGAAGTCGGCGCCGACATGGTCGTCGTGAGGATCGAGCAGGATGGGGTACAGACCGGCAGCCCGGGCACCGCCGATGTCCATCGTGACCGAGTCGCCCACGTACGCGATGCGGCCGCGGGCCATGCCCTCGAAGTGCACCAGGGCGAAGTCGAAGATGGCTGGGTCGGGCTTGGCCACGCCGACGACGAAACTGTCGATGATCACCCGCACAGGGGTGTGCGGGCCAGCGCCCTCCTGGCACACGCCGCTGCGGGCCAGCACTTGGGCGATCTGGCCACTGGCGTTGCTGACCACACCGATGGGCATGCCGGCCGCGTACAGGCCCCGGATCGCGGCCACGCTCTCGGGGATGGGCCAGCGCCAGGTGTACGCATTGCGGGTCTGCTCGAGGACCATCGCCGCCAGGTCGACCTCGTCGTCGGGCACCCCCACCGAGCGCACGTAGGCAAGGTTGTAGTCGTGCCAGTTCCGCTCGTCGGCACCCGCTGCGCTCTTTGCCGCCATGGCCGCGTAGTGCGCGCGGCGGTGAGCGGGGATGGAACCGTCGCCTCCGTGGTAGGCCAACAGCGGCCCCAGCACGTCTGGGTCGGGTAGCAGGAAGATGCCGCCCGCGTCGAAAAGGATTGCGTCGAAATTCGGGAGCGCCACCGCATCAACCTAACCTTGAGTCGTGCGCAGCCCTCGTGACTTCTTCAAGCCCCTCGCCGCCGGTGCTCCCGAGCCCGTCCGCGAGATCCCCTTCCGCCCCAGTCGCGTCATTCACTTCTTTCCGCCGCAGAACGAGAAGCTCGTCGCGAAGCTGCCCGACCTGGTTCCCACGGTCGACATTCTGCTCGGCAACCTGGAAGATGCCATCCCGATGGCCGACAAGGAAGCCGCGCGCGCCGGTCTGGTGAAGGTCGGCAAGACGGTGGACTTCGGCGGCACCCAGTTCTGGACGCGCATCAACAGCCTGGATTCACCGTGGGCGCTCGACGACCTCACCACGCTGGTCACCGAGATCGGCGACAAGCTCGACGTGATCATGGTGCCCAAGGTCGAGGGCCCCGAGGACATCCACTACGTCGACCGCCTGCTCGCCCAACTGGAGGCCCGCGCTGGCCTGCAGCGGCCGCTGCTGGTGCACGCAATCCTGGAGACCGCTCGCGGGGTTGCCAACATCGAGGAGATCTGCGCCGCCAGCCCACGTATGCAGGGCCTGTCGCTCGGGCCTGCCGATCTGGCGGCCAACCGGCGGATGAAGACCACCCGCGTCGGCGGTGGCCACCCCGACTACCTGGTGCGCGCCGACCCGCCGATGGGTGCCGATGGCCCCGAGTACACCGCCGCCCGCACCGTCTTCCAGCAAGACCTGTGGCACTACACGATCGCTCGCATGGTCGACGCCTGCGCGACGTTCGGTCTGCTGCCGTTCTACGGCCCCTTCGGCGACATCAAGGACACCGTTGCCTGCGAGGACCAGTTCCGCAATGCGTACCTGCTGGGCTGCGTCGGTGCATGGAGCCTCCACCCGGTGCAGGTCGAGATCGCCAAGCGCGTGTTCAGCCCGCGTCCCGCCGACGTGTTGCAGGCGCAGCGCGTGATCGATGCAATGGGTGACGGCACCGGCGCCATCATGCTCGATGGCAAGATGGAAGACGACGCCTCCGTCAAGCAGTGCAAGGTGGTGGTGCAGTTGGCTCATGAGCTGGCCGCCCGCGACCCGCAACTGGCTGCTTCGTACGGGTTCTGAGAGAAGGAAACGCCATGACCGACCTGCGCCCCCGCCGTTCCGTGCTGTACATGCCCGCCGCCAACGAGCGGGCATTGGAGAAGGCCAAGACCATCGCCGCCGATGCCATCATCTTCGATCTCGAGGATGCGGTGGCCCCCGACGCCAAGGAAGCCGCCCGTGCCAACGCGGTCGCCGCCGTCTCGTCGGGCCAGTACGGCTCGCGCGAGCTCACCATCCGCTGCAACGGCCTCGACACGCCCTGGGGGGTCGACGACCTGATCGCCGCCGCCCACTCGGGCGCCACGGCCGTGGTCATCCCCAAGGTCTCCACGGTGGAGTACCTGGAGCAGGTCTCCGACCGTCTCGTCGCGGCCGGCGCACCCTCGGAGATGATGATCTGGGCGATGCTGGAGACACCGACCGCCATCCTCGACGTCCGCGCGATCGCCGCTCACTGGCGCGTGTCGGTGCTGGTCATGGGCACCAACGACTTGGCACGCGAGATCCGTTCCACGCTCGCCGCCGGCGACCGTCACCCGTTGGTGCCGCACCTGGCCACGGCCCTGCTTGCCGCCCGCGAGGCGGGCAAGGTGATCCTCGACGGAGTGTTCAACGACGTCAAGGACCTGGATGCGTTCCGCGTGGAATGCGTCCAGGGATTCGAGATGGGCTTCGACGGCAAGACGCTCATCCACCCCGGCCAGGTCGATATCTGCAACGAGGTCTGGGCCCCCAGCGACGCCGACGTGGAGAACGCGCGCAATCTGATCGCCGCGTTCGACGAGGCCATCGCCGAGGGCAAAGGTGTCGTCACCTTCAACGGTCGGATGATCGAGAACCTGCACGTGGCGAACGCTCAGAGGGTGCTGGCCGTCGCTGATGCCATCGCCGCGCTCGGCTAGCCGGTCGGGAGCACGTCGTCGCCGAGCCGGCGGCGACTCATCTCACGCCAGTGCAGGCACCGCCAGCGGGTGGCGCGGCTGATCGAGCTGGGTACGAACGCGTACCACCCACGGGCGACCTTGCGGACCCGGCCGGCGCGGACCTTTTAGCGGAGCAGGTCGCTGACGACTCTGCCCGGAGTACGGGCCAGCCGTTGGGCTGGTGGTGACACCCTGCTCGGCGAGCGCAGCGACGATCTCGGCGACGGACATCTCCCGGCCGGCGCGCAGCAGGATGCCGAACACTGCTCGCCGCAGATCGATGTTGGCAACGTGTTGTGGGCTCATCGTCCTGACTGGGCACAGCGAGTTCGGCTGACCGGCAAACAAATCCTGGAGGCGCTGGAGGCATTGTGCCTGCGGCTCAACTTCCTCCGACTTCAGCGGTCACAGTCCCGACCGAGAACCCAACTTGCAGTGCAGCCGGGAAGCCGACCGAGAGCGCCGCCGAAACCGCGCCTCCCCAAGCTCACGCCAGTCGAAGCAAGGTGAAACGAACCCACACACCCCACCGCCCGACAGCCGCAGAGCCCACCCCGCTACAGCGTGGTGCGGAACAACTCGACGGTGCGGTCCCACGCTTCGGTGGCCGCCGCGGGCGCGTAGACCTCTGGGCGGGCGTCGTTGAAGAATGCGTGCTGGCAGCCGGCGTGGATGTGCAGCGTGGCGTCCTTGCCCAGGTCGCGCAGCGTCGCCTCCAGCGAGCGCGTGGCCTCGGGACCAGCGAAGTCGTCGAGCTCGGCGTACTCGCCGACCACCTTGGCGGCGATGGCCGACCAGTCCGGCTGGGCGCTCGCCCACGGGATCACGCCGTAGTACGGCGCCACCGCAACGACCGCGTCGGGGTGTTGGGAAGCGACCACCAGTGCCAACCCACCACCCATGCAGTAACCGACGACACCAACCTTCGATGAGCCGGACCGTTCCTGCAACAGCGCGATCGCCCCGCTCAGATCCTTCGCCGCCTGCTCGAGATTGAGCGCCATCATCAGCTTGCCGGCGCCGTCGGGCTCGATGCTCGACTCGCCGTGGTACAGGTCGGGTGCCAGCGCGGTGAAGCCGACCGCAGCGAAACGGTCGACCACGTCCTTGATGTGTGGGACGAGACCCCACCACTCCTGGATCACCAGCACGCCGGGGCCACTGCCAGCGAGGTACCCCTCGCACGTGTGGCCATTGCTGTTGAACGTCACCATGTCACCCATGTGGGCGACTCTACCCCGGGCCTCAGGGGCGGATCGCGTTGAGCGCCGCCATGGCGGAGCCACGGGCACCCGCCATATCGAGGTGCGAGACGACCAGGAACTCGGCGACGCCGCTCTGCTCGTCGCGCAGCAGCGTGTGCTGGCGGACCAGGGCAAGGAACCAGTCACGGAAATGCGGTTCGGCCTCCACCACGCCGCCACCGATGAAGTAGGCGTCGGGGTCAGTGAAGTTGGCAGCGATGGTGAACATGCGGCCGATGGCCATCGCCTGCTGCTCAAAGATCTTCAGCGCCATTTCATCGCCTCGCTGTGCATAGGAACGCACTTCCTTCGCCGCGCCGTTGATGGGCAACGATGCCAACGGGTGCTGCGGATACTGCGCGAGCCAGAACGGCAGCAGGTTGTTCTGGATGCCACTGAGCGAGGCGATGCTCTCCAGGTCGCCTTCGAACCCGCAGTTGCACGTCGGGAACGGCTGACCTGGTGCCAACAGTCCGTGCAGCGGGATGTGCACGTGACCGAGTTCGCCGGCCATGCCCGCCGCGCCGCGTACGACGGCCCCCATCTCGATGACGCCACCGCCCAGGCCGGTACCCACGATGGCGGCGACCGACGAGTGCCGCGAGGACTGGGGGCCGAAGTGCTGCTGGTGTGCGTACAACGCTGCCGCGTTGCCGTCGTTGTTGTAGATCACCGGCAGGTGGAGCGCAGTCTCGACCGCTGCGCGCACATCGAACCCCCACCATTCCGGCTGCGAGAAGTTGGTGGAACCGCGCTTGGAGATGACACCACCGGCGCTGGCCGGGCCAGGGGTGTCGAGACCGACAGCAAGCACCGTGCGCTCCTGTGCCCCGGCGGCGGCCAGCACCATCGCGACGACATCGACGATGGCGGCAGTGGCTGCGGACGGCCCCTCGGTGACCCGGCTGGGGACCTCGATCATCCGGTCGACAAGGAACGAGCCGTCCTCGGCGAGCACGGTGGCATTGGTCTTCGTGCCCCCGACGTCGATACCCACAACCACCGTCATGACGCGAACTCTACTGACGAACTTTGTACAGGAACAAAGACCAGTCTGTACGGACCTGGATGTGACAACTACCATGCAGCCATGACCGTGCTCGACACCAACCCCGCCGACGCCTTCGCGAACGATCGCAAGCATGTGTTTCACTCGTGGAGCGCCCAGGGCGCACTCAACCCGGCGGTCGTCGCTCGCGCACAGGGCAGCGAGTTCTGGACCGAGGACGGCACCCGCTACCTGGATTTCTCCAGTCAACTGGTCAACGTCAACATCGGCCACCAACACCCCAAGCTGGTCGCCGCCATCAAGGAATACGCCGACAAGCTGTGCACCGTCGCGCCGTTCCACGCCAACGATGCCCGCAGCGAAGCCGCACGACTCATCACCGAGGTCGCCGGTACCAACCTGCCCGACTCGGACCTCGACATGGTGTTCTTCACCAACGGCGGCGCCGAGGCCACCGAGAACGCAGTGCGCATGGCCCGTCTGCACACCGGGCGCAACAAGGTGCTCAACCACTACCGCAGCTACCACGGTGCCACCAACGGCGCCATCACCCTCACCGGCGACCCGCGCCGCTGGCCCAGCGAGCCCGGTATGCCCGGCGTTGTCAAGTTCTGGGGTCCGTACGCCTACCGCAGTGCCTTCCACAGCAGCAGCGAGGCCGAGGAAGGCCAGCGCGCGCTGCAGCACCTCGACGACGTACTGATGGTCGAGGGTGCCCATACGGTGGCCGCCATCATCATCGAGACAGTCGTGGGCACCAACGGCATCCTGATCCCACCCGACGGTTACCTGGCCGGCATCCGCGAACGCTGCGACCGCCATGGCATCGTGATGATCTGTGACGAGGTGATGGCCGGGTTCGGTCGTTGCGGCGAGTGGTTCGCATTCCAGAAGTGGGGCGTGCAGCCGGACCTGGTGTGCTTCGCCAAGGGCGTCAACTCCGGCTACCTGCCGCTGGGTGGCGTAGTCATCAGCCGCAAGATCTCCGACACCTTCCGCGACAAGGTGTACCCCGGCGGCCTCACGTACTCCGGGCACCCGCTCGCCTGCGCCTCTGCGGTCGCGAGCATCAACGTCTTCAAGGAAGAAGGCATCATCGAGCATGCCCGCTCGTTGGGCGCAGACGTGCTCGGGCCCGGCCTCGCCAAGCTGCAGGCAAACCACCCGTGCGTCGGCGACGTGCGCGGCATGGGCGTGTTCTGGGCGCTGGAACTGGTGAAGGACCGCAACACCCGCGAGGCGCTGGTGCCGTACAACGCGGCCGGCGCCGATGCCAAGCCGATGCTTGAACTGGCTGCCGCGTGCAAAGCCAAGGGCCTGTGGCCGTTCATCCACTTCAACCGGCTGCAGGTCACCCCGCCGTGCACCACCTCGGCGGATCAGGTGCAGGAAGGCCTCGCCATCCTCGACGACGCACTCACCGTAGCCGACCAGTACTACACCGGCTGAGCCCACCACTCCCGGAAACCTCGCGCACCCCCTTGCCACACTGTCCTGATGGGACGTAACAGCCAACACCGCCGGGCGCGCACGCTGCGCCAAGACACCTCCCGCGCCCAATTCGGCGCGGGGAAACCCTCGGTCGACGACCTCCTCGAACTCGCCACCCGCACGGCCTTCGGGCCAGGGGCCAACAAGGTGCTGTTCGCTCGCTCGACGGAGATGTTGCAGCGCCTGGAGACCGACTCGCCACCGCCGCAGCGCCCCGGCGCGCGAGTGCAGCAGCAACTGCAACGCCTCACCGATTCGGCGCTCGAGGCCGGTTGGCACCCGGCCGATCTGGTGCACGTCGTCAAGCGCGACTGGACGCTGCGAGCCAGCCGGTTGGCCACTGCGTTCGTGGCCGACCATGCTCGCCGGTTCGATGCCCCGGTGAGAGCACCGCATCTCTGGCTCGGCCAGTTGCAGGACCTGGGCGTGGTCGACGCCGAACGCACATCGGTGGTCGGCGGCCGTGGAGATCTGCTCGCCGCGTGGGCTCGCACCGAGAAGCTGCACCCCGAAGAAGCGCTCATCGCTGCCATCCAAGTCGTCTCCCAGTTTCGCCAACTGCCGCGGCTGCCCGTCACGCTCACCGTGCCCTCAGCCTGGGGCGCGTCCAACCGTGGGCTCGCCGCCTCGCCCCGCTCGGCGGAAGGCATCGATGCAAAGGCGTTGAAGTTGATCCGCGCCTTACTGGCCAAGGCCGAGGCAACCACTTTCGAGGCCGAGGCCGAGACGTTCACCACCAAGGCGCAAGAAATGATGACGCGCCACTCCATCGACGCCGCGGTTCTGGCCTCTGCCGCGACCGGCGGCCGCACCGCCGCCGGAGTGGAATCGCGACGGGTACACATCGACAACCCGTACGCCGACGAGAAGGCCACCTTTCTCTCGGCCATCTCGTCGGTCAACGGGGTGCGCAGCATTTGGCTGCCGCATGCCGGCTTCTGCACGATGATGGGCTTCCCGGTTGATCTGCAGCTCACCGACCTGCTGTTCACCTCGTTGCTCGTGCAGGCCACCCGCGCCTCAGCGGCAGCCACCGCCGCCAACCGCAACCTCAGCACGCCCTCGTTCCGCCGCGCCTTCCTCATTGCCTTCGCTGACCGCATCGCCGAGCGGCTGGAAGCCGCCCGCAACCACGTCGCCGCCGAAGCCGCCGCCGAGTACGGCGAATCGCTACTGCCTGTGCTGGCCAGCCGCGAGGCAGCAGTCGAAGCCGCCTACACCGAAGCGTTCCCCAACGCCACCACCATGCGCAGCCGCAGCCTCAATGCGGCCGGCTGGCACGCTGGCCGCGCCGCCGCCGATGCGGCCGACATCGGTGCCGGCGCCGCCATCACCCGCGGCAGTTGAGCCGGCGCCGTCGTTCGCCGAGGCCGTTTCGCCCCATCAGCCAGTGCCACACTGTGCGGGTGACCGACAGCCATCTGCCCCGCTCCGTTCCCAACGACGCCACCGCGCACACCAGCGCCGTCACTTCTCAGCGGGTTCCGCAGTTCGACCCGGCCGACTTCGAGCGGGCCGAACGTGGGCTGATCGCGCAGCACCCGACGGGCATCATCGAGGGCGACTTCGGTCAGGCCTGGAACATCAACAACTACGACTTCATCCAGCAGGGCGCCCCCAACCCAGACACGGTGCACCCCAGCCTGTGGCGCCAGGCGCAGCTCAACAACATCCACGGGTTGTTCGAGGTGGCGCCGGGTGTGTGGCAGGCGCGCAGCTACGACATCTCCAACATCACGTTCATCGCCGGCGAGACGGGTTGGGTCATCATCGACCCGCTCACCAGTACCGCCACCGCACGCGCCTGCTTGGCCCTGGCCAACGAGCACCTCGGTGAGCGGCCGGTCACCGCCGTCATCTACACCCACAGCCACCTCGATCACTTCGGTGGCGTCCTCGGCGTCACCACCCAGACCGACGTCGATGCTGGCCGTTGCCGCATCATCGCCCCCCAGCACTTCATGCGCGAGGCCGTCGCCGAGAACCTGCTCGCCGGCCACGCGATGAACCGTCGAGCGCTGTACCAGTTCGGCCCGCTGCTCCCCGCCGGACCGAAGGGACACGTCGACTGCGGCCTGGGCAAGGGCACACCGCTCAGCCTGCCGGGCCTGATCGCGCCGACAGAGGACATCACCTACACCGGCGAGGAACTGGTGGTGGACGGCATTCGCATCATCTTCCAAATGACTCCCGAGACGGAAGCGCCGGCGGAGATGAACTTCTTCTTCCCCGACCACGGCTGGCTCTGCATGGCCGAGAACTGCTCGCACAACATGCACAACCTGATCCCCATCCGTGGCGCCCAATGCCGCGACTCGCTCGCGTGGAGCACCTACATCGACGACGCGATCGAACTGTTCGGCAACAGCACCGAAGTCATGTTCGCGTCCCATCACTGGCCGCGTTGGGGGAAGGACGACGTACGCGAGTTCCTTGGCCGCCAGCGCGACCTGTACCGCTACATCCACGACGAGACGTTGCGCCTGGCCAATCACGGGCTGGTCGCCACGGAGATCGCCGAGATCCTGCAACCGGCCGCCGAGCACTACGAGGAAAGCCACACGATCGGCTACTACGGCAGTCTGATCCACAACGTGAAGGCGGTGTACCAGCGCTACCTCAGCTGGTATGACGGCAACCCGTGCCACCTGCATCCGCACCCGCCGGTGGAAGCAGGAAGGCGTTACGTCGCGTTGGCTGGCGGGGCCGAGGCGCTGCTGGAAAAGGCCCGCGAGGCCTACGAGGCTGGCGACTACCGCTGGGTGACGGAACTGGTGAACCACCTCGTCTTCGCCGAGCCAACGAACACCGCTGCCCGAGCGCTGCAGGCCGACGCCCTGGAGCAGCTGGGTTATCAGAGCGAGTCAGCCACGTTCCGCAATGCCTACCTGATGGGTGCGCAAGAGTTGCGTCACGGCGGCCTGCCGCGACGGCAGGCCGCCAATCGCGGGCTGGTGCGCGCGCTACCCATCGACCAACTCTTGGCGCTGGTGGCGATGCGTCTGAAGGCCGACGAGGTCGGCGGCATTCGTCAGCAGATCAACCTGGTCTTCACCGACCTCGACGAGCGCTGGCTACTGGGTCTGTCCAACCGAGCCATCCACTATCGGGCGAACCAGCAGGCGGCCGGCGCAGCGCTCACCATCACCACGACGCGCGAAACGTTCTCTCAGATCGTCGCCGGCGAAACCACGATCGCAGCAGCAGTCGACGCCGGCCAGTTGCATGCTGAGGGCGACCTGGCTGCGTTGCATGCGATCATCGACCATCTCGACGTGTTCATGGGCGGCTTCAACATCATCGAGCCCTAGGCCCCGACCCCGACGTCGCACGACACCTTCCGCCACCCTGGGTGGAGAAGGGCGTCACACGGCGCGGGCGTAAACGACCAGAGCTGCGATACCTCAGCTGCCGACGTGCCAGGTGCCGTTGCTGCGCAGCAGGGCCGACAGGTCACCGGGCCCCTTCTTCTCGCTGGCTGCCGCCACCTGCGCGCCGACCATCTGCCCGTAGTCGCCACGCTGCACATCGCGGAACACACCGAATGGCGTGGCCGAGTGATCGTCGTGCGACAGGCGGGCGAGAGCGAACGCGAGACCGGGGTCGTCGCGGTGCGCGTCGTGCACCAGCAGCGCGTCGACGCCGACATCGGCGACCTCGGCGATGCGCAGTTGCCCGTTCGTACCCATCACCACACCCTTGTGGCCGTCGACCCCGAAGCGGATGGCTTGGCCGTGCTTGAGGTCGATCATCATCTCGTCGCGGGCGTGCCGCGAAGTGACGTCGTCGAAGGCACCGTCGTTGAACACATTGCAGTTCTGGAAGATCTCGACGAACGACGCACCGCGGTGCGCGTGGGCCGCCCGGAAGACCTCGATCATGTGCTTGCGATCCAGGTCGTGGGTGCGGGCGACGAACGAGGCCTCGGCGCCGAGGGCCACCGACAACGGGTTGAACGGGTGGTCGATGGAACCGAACGGCGTGCTCTTGGTGACCTTGCCGGTTTCCGAAGTGGGCGAGTACTGCCCCTTGGTGAGCCCGTAGATCCGGTTGTTGAACAACAGGATGGTCAGGTTCACGTTGCGGCGCAGCGCATGGATGAGATGGTTGCCGCCGATCGACAGCGAGTCGCCGTCGCCGGTGATCACCCACACGTCCAGATCCGGGCGGGCCACGGCCACACCGGTGGCGATGGCGGGCGCACGGCCGTGGATGCTGTGCATGCCGTACGTATTCATGTAGTACGGGAATCGGCTGCTGCAGCCGATACCGCTGATGAACACCGTGTTCTCCGGAGCGATGCCGAGGTCGGGCATCAGTGTCTGGACTGCGTGCATGATGCCGTAGTCGCCGCAGCCGGGGCACCAGCGCACTTCCTGATCGCTGACCCAGTCCTTCTTCGACGTGATCGGGACGGTTGTCGTGTTGCTGACCGCGTCACTCACTTGAGTGCCTCCTGAATTGCATCTTCCAACTCTGCGGCGGTGAAGGGCAAGCCCTGCACCTTGTTGATCGGCTTGGCGTCGACCAGGTACTCGGCACGAACCATCCGGCACAGCGAGCCCAGGTTGAGCTCGGGCACCAGCACCGTGCGGAACGACCTGAGCAGTTCGCCCAGGTTGGACGGCAACGGGTTGAGGTGCGTGAGGTGGATCCAGGCCACCTTCGTGCTGGCGCGGCGGGTGCGCTGCACGGCAGCATCGATGGCCGCCCACGTGGAACCCCAGCCGAGAAGACAAATGTCGGCGTCGGCGTCGCCGGTGACCGTGGCCAGCGGGATGTCGGCGGCGATTCCCGCCACCTTGGCGGCGCGCAGGTGGACCATCTTGCTGTGGTTGGCCGGCGCGTAGCTGATGTTGCCGGTGCCGTCCTCCTTCTCGATGCCGCCCACGCGGTGCATCAGCCCGGGGGTGCCGGGAATGGCCCACGGCCGAGCCAGCGTCTCGGGGTCGCGCAGGTACGGCCAGAACTCGGGCGTGCCGTCGGCGGCGATGTGGTTCATCTCCGTCTGGAACGGCACCGAGATGTCGGGCAGCGTGGTGACATCGGGCAGCAGCCACGGCTCGCTGCCGTTGGCCAGGAAACCGTCGCTGAGCAGGATCACCGGCGTGCGATACTTCAGCGCGATGCGGGCCGCCTCGATGGCGGCATCGAAGCAGTTGGCCGGGCTGTACGCGGCGACGATCGGCAACGGTGCTTCGCCGTGACGGCCGTACATCGCGATGTTCAAGTCGGCGGCTTCGGTCTTGGTGGGCAACCCGGTGGAGGGGCCGCCGCGCTGGATGTCGACGATCAGCAACGGCAGTTCGAGCGAGATACCCAGGCTGATGGTTTCGCTCTTCAACGCCAGGCCAGGGCCGCTGGTGGTGGTAATGCCGAGATGGCCGGAGAAGGCGGCACCCAGCGCCATACCGATGGCTGCGATTTCGTCCTCTGCCTGCACCGTGCGGACACCGAAGTGCTTGTGCTTGGAGAGTTCGTGAAGGATGTCGCTGGCCGGCGTGATCGGGTAGCTGCCCAGGAACAGCGGCAGCTTGGCCAGCTGACCGGCGGCCACCAGCCCCCACGCCAGCGCGACGTTGCCACTGATGTTGGTGTACTCGCCGGGCGGCAGCAGCGCGGGCTTCACCTGGTAGGGGTGATCGAAAAGCTCACTGGTCTCGCCGAAGTTGTAGCCCGCCTTGAAGGCCGCGATGTTGCTGTCCTTGACCAGGTCCTTGAAGCGGCCGTTGATCCATTCGATAGTGGGCTCGGTGGGCCGGGAGTAGAGCCAGGAGACCAGGCCGAGGGCGAAGAAGTTCTTCGACCGTTCGGAGTCGCGCGCCTTGACGCCCAGCGGCTCGGTGGCCAACTGCGTCAGCGTCGTCATCGGGATCTCCACCAGCCGATAGCTGGAGAGGAAGTCGTCGTGCAGCGGGTTGTGGTCGTAGCCGGCCTTCGCCAGGTCGCGGGTCTCGAACGCATCGCTGTTGACGATGAGCAGCCCGTTCTGCTCGAGACGGTGCAGGTCGGCCATGAGCGCGGCGGGGTTCATCGCCACCAGCACGTTGGGCGCGTCGCCCGGTGTGGTGATGTCGTGGTCCGAGATGTGGACCTGGAAACTCGACACGCCGTTGACCGTGCCGGCTGGGGCGCGGATTTCCGCCGGGTAGTCGGGAAAGGTCGACAGATCGTTGCCGAACAGGGCACTCGCCGAGGTGAACCGATCACCCGTGAGTTGCATACCGTCGCCGGAATCGCCTGCGAACCGAACGACGACATGGGAGATCTGCTCCGGCTGCCGGTCGTTTCGATCCGTCGTGGTGTCCGTCATGGGCCACCTCCTGGTGTGAGGAGCGGGCGTCGTTGCCCGTCCGCGAAGTGCACGCTACCGCGCGGGCCTGAGTGTGAGCGCTACCCCAGCCAGCGCGAGGGCAAGACCCACCACCGCCAGCACCCCGAGCTGCTCGCCGAACAAAATGGCGCCTTCGATCGCGCTGAGCGCCGGGGTGAGGAAGAAGAGGCTGCTGACCTTCGCCGCGGCTTGGCGCTGCAGCAGCCACATCATGATCAGCACCGCCGCGATGGAGAGAACGACCACTGCCCAGGCAAGTGCGAACCACGACTGCGCGGTCGGGGTGAAACCTTCGTTTGCGTGCATCGTGGCGGCGAACGCGAGCACGATGGCCGACACGAGGTACTGGCAGGCGGTGCCCCACAGCAGCGGGGTCGAGTGACCGTGACGGCGCTGCACAACAGTGCCGGCGCTCATTCCCAACACGCTCAGCCCGGCAGCCAGGAGGGCTCCGAACGAGAGACCTGCCGACTTGGCCAGCGTGCGGTCTACGACAACCACGATGACGCCGAGGAAACCGAACGTGACACCGAGCCACTGCACGCCGCGCAAGTGCTCGCCCAACAGCCCACCGGCAGCGACAGCGGTGATGACCGGATGCAGCCCGGCGATGAGCGCGCCCACGCCCGATGGCATGCCCCAGCTGATTGCCAGGAACACTCCGCCGAGGTAGACGGCGTGCATGCCCAGACCGGACACGCCCGATGCGATCATCTGACGGCGGGTGAGCCGTTCCGTGCCCGTCGCGATCGCGATGCCACCAAGCACGATTGCGGCGATGGCGAGACGGATGGCGAGAAACGTCAGTGGTCCCGCGTCCTGCGTGCCGTAGCGGGCGACGATGAAACCGGTGCTCCACAGCACGACGAACAACCACGGCGCGGCAGTGACGGCCGACGAGGCAACGCGGGAAGGGCGGGCCGCCGGAGCGACCCGCCCTTGCGGCAGTGAATGATCCGCTGAGATCAGACGCCACCCTCGGTGAGGGTGACTTCGATCGGTGCGTAGCTGGCGCCATTGATGTCGACGCCCATCGCCTCGAGCTTCGCATGGGCCGCAGTGACGATGTCGTTGGTGTACGCATCAGCATCCGGGGCCTTGGTCAGCACGGTGCTGCCTTCGAGGTTCTTGGTCTCCTGCGACAGCTGCGAGGTACGATCCCACGCAGCCGGGTCGATGTAGCCGACGCCACCCTCAGCCGGCCAGATGAGCTCGTTGACCTCGTTCATCTGCCACGTCTGGTGGGTAAGGCCGAGGGCCGAGCCCTGGTCGGTGACGAGCGTTGCGCATGCCTCGACGTTGTCGCGGCAGTACGCCCAACCCTGCAGCGAGGCTGCCACGAAGTCGACGGCGGTGGTCTTGTACGCCTCGTCGCCGAGACGTGCACCGTCGGCCCAGATGGCGTCCTGCAGCATGCCGACGCCCTCTTCCTCGTACGAGATGACGTTGAAGTCCTCCGGCTGGTAGAGCTCACCGGTGTCGGGGTTGATGGCCTCGAGCACCTGTGCGTACTCGTTGTAGGTCATCGCCTCGGCGGCGTCGATGTCGCCCTCGAGCAGGCCGACCATGTCGAACTGCTGTGCCACGTTGTTCACCGAGGCCGGGTCGATGCCAGCCTTCGTCATCGCCGCGAACACTTCGAACTCGTTGCCGAAGCCCCAGTTGCCGATGTTCTTGCCGGTGAAGTCGGCCGGGCTGGTGATGCCGCTGTCCTTGAACGACACCTGCAGGGTGCCCGAACGCTGGAAAACCTGGGCGATGTCGACGATGTTGGCACCGGCTTCACGGCTGGCGAGCGCCTTGGGCACCCACGAGATGGCGAAGTCGGCATCGCCGTTGGCGAGGACGGTTTGCGGCGTGATGTCGACGGCACCTTCGAGAATGGTGACGTCGAGACACATCGCCTCGTAGTAGCCCTGGTCGATGGCCGCGTAATAGCCGGCGAACTGTGCCTGCGTGACCCACTGCAGTTGCAGCTTGACGGGGATCATCTCGGCGCAATCACCCATGGCCGTCGTGGTCTCGGGCGCTCCTGTCTCGGTGGGGGCCTTGGTGTCCGTGGTGGTCTCGTCGTCGCCGCAGGCTGCGGCTACGAACGACAATGCCACCATGGCAGCGAGTGCTCCCTTGAATTGCTTCCTCATGTGTTGCTCCTCCCCCTTCGGAATGTGGTTCCTTCAGGCTGTGTGCGTGAAGCGCTACGCGGCTTCACGAGTTCTGTTGGCCGCGCCGCCGGGTGTGACCACCCGTTCGAGCACGTTGGCGATGATGTAGAAGCCGAGCCCGAGTAGGCAGGCACCGGCGACGTACGCCCACCCGACGGCGTTCTTCGAGTTGGCGATGTTGGATGTGATGCGATTGCCGAGACCGTTCTGAGCACCCCCAAAGTACTCCGACACGTAGGCGTAGATGACCGACAGCGGCGCTGCAACCCGCAATGCGGTGAACAGGTACGGCACCGCGTTGGGTACGCGCACCTTGCGCAGTACCTGCCAACCGCTCGCGGCATAGCTGCGCATCAGTTCGGCGTGCACCGGCGCAACCTGGCGCAAGCCTTTGGCCACGTTGACGAGCACGACGAAGAACACCACGAGCGTGACCATCAGTCGCTTCGGCACAGCGCTGGTGCTTCCCCACATGTTGTTGAACACCGACACCAGCACGAACGCGGGGATTGCGTTGATGGCGATCGACATCGGCGTCACCAGGTGATCGAGGGTGGTGAAGCGGCTGAGCAGGAACGACATCAGCACACCCAGAACCGTGCCGAACACCATGCCGTACGCGGCGTTGGTGCCCGACACCACCATGGCCTCCCAGATGTTGCTCCAGTTGCTCGTGAACTCTCGCCAGATGTCGCTCGGTGCCACCAGGAAGTACGGCTGAAGGTCGAACCAACGCACCACGAACTGCCACACGCCAAGCATCAGCGCGCCGAAGACCAGGGGTGGCCACAGCGTGCGCAGCATCGGTTGCAGCCGGGCGGTCATCGGTCTTCGATCCCGCGCGCGCCGGTGCCGAACTCGGCACCCCGCAATGCTTCGCGCACCTCGGTGATCTTCTCGAAGAAACCGCCCGTCTCACGCGTGTCGTCGTCGCGGGCACCGCCGAGCGGGACGTCGATGATGTCGGTGATGCGGCCAGGCCGCGGCGACATCACCACGACGCGCGTGGACAGGTACACCGCCTCCGGAATGGAGTGCGTGACGAAGATGACCGTTGTGCTGGTCTCGGCACAGATGCGCAGCAGTTCAGCCTGCATGTGCTCGCGTGTCATCTCGTCGAGCGCACCGAACGGCTCGTCCATCAGCAGTAGCGGCGGGTGCGCAGCCAGGGCGCGTGCGATGGCAATGCGCTGCTGCATGCCGCCACTGAGCTGCCACGGCATGTGGTCAGCGAAGTCGGGCAGCTTCACCAGTTCCAGCATCTCGCGCGCTCGGGCGCGGCGCTTGGATCGGTCCCACCCCTTCAGTTCGAGCGGCAACTCGACGTTGCGAGCGACCGTGCGCCACTCGAACAGACCGGCCTGCTGAAACGCCATGCCATAGTCCTGGTCGAGGCGCGACTGCTTGGCTGATTTGCCATTGACCGTGATGCCGCCCGAAGACGGCTCGGTGAGGTTGGCGATGAGCCGCAGCAGCGTGCTCTTGCCGCAACCCGAGGGACCGATCAGCGACACGAACTCACCGGGTTCGACGGTGAGGTCGATGCCGACGAGCGCGTCGACCTGACCGGTCTTGCCGGCGTTGAAGATCTTGTCGACTCCGAGGACTTCGACTGCACTCACGACTCGATCTCCTTGGGACGGTTACGCATGAAGATGGCATCGGCGATTGCGATGAGGCCGGCCATGAGCAGTCCGAGTACGGCTGCGCCGAGGACCGCGGTGTACACGATGGCTGGGTCGCTGGTGGCCTTCTGACCGAACTCGGTGACGAGCCGGCCAATGCCCCCGCGTAGACCAGTGGAAATCTCCGACACAATGACGCCGATGACCGCACCGGCCGCGCCGAGCTTCAGGGCGGGCACGATGTAGGGCACCGCCGCCGGGAAGCGCAGCGTGAACAGCGTGCGGTGCCACGGCGAGGCGAGACTGTCCATCAGCTCGAGTGCCGCCGGCGGCGGCGACTTGAGGCCCTTCAACGTTCCCACCGCGATGGGGAAGAAGGTGAGGAAGGCACCGAGCACGCTGGCGGTGAGCCACCGCGGCCACTCCCAACCGCCGATCTCGACCTTGCCGCCCCAGGTGGCGATCAGTGGCGCGAGCGCAATGAGGGGCACCGTCTGCGAGATGACCAGGTAGGGCAGGATTGCCCGCTCGGCGACGCGGAGGCGCGTCATCAGCACCGCCAGCGCCACGCCGGCCACCAGCCCCATGGCGAAACCGGCGAGCACCAGCCGGAACGAGAACCAGACGCCGGCGGCGACCACGGAGAGCACGGTCTCGTCGGAGGCACGGTTGATCGGATCCCCGAAACGGCTCCAGATGTCGCCGACGTGCGGCATGATCGAATCCTTGGCGCGCGGCAGGATCTTCCAACCGAACACCTCGCCACCGTTTTGCGGGCCGAGCCACTTGTAGCCCTCCCAGAGGACCGCGACAAGAACCATCGACAGTACGAACATGAGCACACGACGGGCGCGACGCAACCTCGGGCGCGCAATGCGGGGGGCGGGCAGGACGGCGTCGGAACTCATGAGCGGCACCCGGACCCTAGGGCGCGCGCCATCCCGACGGAAGCCTGGCGGACGAAGAGAGCGTGACGACCATGTGCCATCGGTGCGGCGGTGCTCAGTCCTTGGCCCGCACGTGCTCGGCGACGGCGGGGATGACCTTCTCGCCGTACGCCTGCAGCGTGTGGTCCTTGTCGTCGTGCTGCAGGTAGAGGGCGAACTGATCGACGCCGAGGTCCTTCAGTTCCTGCATGCGCTGGATGTGGGTGTCGATGGGGCCCACGATGCAGAACCGATCGACGATCTCGTCGGGCACGAAGGTGGTGTGCGAGTTGCCACTCTGCCCGTGCTCGTTGTAGTCGTAGCCCTGCCGGTTCTTGATGTAGTCGGTGAGCGCCTTCGGCACCGGTGCGTCGTCGCCGTAGCGGGCCACGATGTCGGCCACGTGGTTGCCCACCATGCCGCCGAACCAGCGCACCTGCTCGCGCCCGGAGGCCAGGCCTTCCTCGGTGCCGTCGGTGACGTATGCCGGGGCGGCCACACAGATCGTCACATCGTCGGGGTTGCGCCCAGCGGCGGCCGCTGCGTCGCGCACGGCCTTGATGGTCCACTCGGCAATGCTCAGGTCGGCGAGCTGCAGGATGAAGCCATCGCCCACCTCGCCAGTGAGCGCCAGCGCCTTGGGGCCGTAGGCGGCGACCCACATCTCCAGGCGGCTCTTGCCCGCCCATGGCAGACGCAGCTCGCTGCCCTTGTATTCCACCGAGCGGCCGTTGGCCATCTCGCGGATCACATGAATGCTGTCGCGCAATGTCGCGAGTGTGGTCGGCGCGCCGTTGAGGACCCGCACCGCGCTGTCGCCGCGGCCGATGCCGCACACGGTGCGGTTGCCGTACATCTCGTTGAGCGTCGCGTACACCGAGGCAGTCACGGTCCAGTCGCGGGTAGCGGGGTTGGTGACCATCGGCCCGACGATGACATTGCGCGTCTCGGCCAGGATCTGGCTGTAGATGACGTACGGCTCCTGCCACAGGATGTGGCTGTCGAACGTCCAGACGTAGTCGAACCCGTAACTCTCCGCCTTCCTCGCCAGGTCGATGACCCGTCGCGAAGGAGGCGTCGTCTGCAACACAACCCCGAAATCCATACTCGCTCCTCTCGACATCATTCCACTGCTTCGGCGACACCAACCGGGCCCCGGTGGGGGCTAGCGGTTTTGGGGGAACCCCAGGTCGACCGAGCTGGTGCGCGGGTCGGGCCAGCGCTTGGTAACGACCTTGCTGCGGGTGTAGAAGTTGACGCCTTCGGGCCCGTACATGTGGGTGTCGCCGAACAAGCTGGCCTTCCACCCACCGAAGCTGTAGTAGCTGACCGGCACCGGGATGGGCACGTTGACGCCCACCATGCCGACCTGCACCTCGAACTCGAACTGACGCGCAGCGCCACCGTCGCGAGTGAAGATGGCAGTGCCGTTGCCGAACTGGTTGGCGTTGATCAGGGCCAGACCGTCGTCGTAGCCGTGTACGCGGGTGACGGTGAGCACTGGCCCGAAGATCTCGTCCTCGTAGCAGCGCATGCCGGGCTTGACATGGTCGATGAGGCTGGGATTGAGGAAGAAGCCGTCGGCAGGCACGTCGGTTCGGCCATCGACGACGAGTGTCGCGCCTTCGCCCTCGGCCCCGTCGACGTAGCCTTTGACCTTGTCGCGGTGCTCGCCGGTGATCAGCGGGCCCATCTCGTTGCCGTCTTCGCTGGCGGGGCCGACCTTGATGGCCGGGATGCGGTCCTTGATCTTGGCGACCAGGTCATCGGCGATGGCCTCGCTGGCCAGCACCACCGAGATGGCCATGCACCGCTCACCGGCGCTGCCGTAGGCGGCGCTGACCGCTGCGTCGGCTGCCATGTCGAGGTCTGCGTCGGCCAGCACCAGCATGTGGTTCTTGGCGCCGCCGAGGGCCTGCACGCGCTTGCCGTTCTTGGTGCCCGTCTCGTAGATGTAGCGGGCGATGGGCGTGCTGCCGACGAAGCTGATGGCCTGCACGTCGGGGTGTTCGAGCAGGCGGTCGACGGCCACCTTGTCGCCGTTGATCACGTTGAACGTGCCATCGGGCAGACCGGCCTGCTTGAGCAGTTCGGCGATGAACATGCTGGCCGATGGGTCCTTCTCGCTGGGCTTGAGCACGAAGGTGTTGCCGCAGGCGAGGGCGTTGGCGAACATCCACATCGGGACCATGGCCGGGAAGTTGAACGGGGTGATGCCGGCCACGACACCGAGCGGCTGCTTGATGCTGTAGACGTCGACGCCGGTGGAGGCCTGCTCGCTGTACCCGCCCTTGAGCAGGTTGGGGATGCCGCAGGCGAACTCGATGTTCTCCAGCCCGCGGGCAACCTCGCCGAGCGCATCGCCCAGCACCTTGCCGTGCTCCTTGGTGAGCAGCGTCGCGATCTCCTTACGGTTCGCGTCGACCAGTTCGCGCATGTGGAACATGACCTCGGCGCGCCGCGACAGGTTGGTGGCGCGCCACGCCGGGAAAGCCGCCTTGGCGACCGCGATCGCGTGGTCGACCTCTTCCACCGAGGCGAGGTCGACCGCAGCCTGCTGCAACCCGGTGGCCGGATCGAACACGACCCCGGCCCGCCCAGAAGTGCCGTCGACAACCTTGCCGTCGATCCAATGAGAAATGCGATTCATGAGGAGTCCTTAATGGTGGAGAAATAGTTCATGAGGCGGTAGCCCCGAGCGGTCGCAGCCGCCGAGCGAGCGACAACTACACGAGGTACTGCGAAAGGCCGCGACGAACGTAACGACCGTGGCCCTTACGGCCCTTGAACGTGTCGTGCTCCATCACGACCATGCCGCGAGACATGACGGTGTCGACCTTGCCGTCGATCACCCAGCCCTCCCACGCGGAGTGGTCCATGTTCATGTGGTGCTTGTCGTTGATGCCGATCTTGGTCTTCACGTTCGGGTCCCAGACCACGACGTCGGCGTCGGCGCCCGGTGCGATGACACCCTTCTTCGGGTACAGGCCGAACATGCGGGCGGGGGTGGTGCAGCAGGTTTCCACCCACCGCTCGAGCGAGATCTCACCGTTGACGACGCCCTGGTAGAGCAGTTCCATGCGGTGCTCGACGCCACCGATGCCATTGGGGATGGCGGAGAAGTTGCCGAGACCGAGCTCCTTCTGGTCCTTCATGCAGAACGGACAGTGATCGGTACTGACGATGGCCAGCTCGTTCATCCGCAGGCCTTTCCACAAATCGCCCTGGTGGCCATGGCCCATCTGGCCGATGTAGTCCGGGTCGTGGTCCTTGCTGCGCACCGGCGTGCTGCACACCCACTTGGCGCCCTCGAAACCGGGCTGGCCGAGCGTCTCCTCCAGCGTGAGGTAGAGGTACTGCGGGCAGGTCTCGGCGAACACGTTGCGACCGGCATGGCGAGCAGCGGCCACCTCGTTGAGGGCGTCGCCGGCGCTCATGTGCACGATGTACAGCGGCACGTTGCCGGCCACGTGGCTGAGCACGATGGCCCGATGGGTGGCCTCGGCTTCCAACGGTGACGGGCGTGTATAGCTGTGGAACTTCGGGTCCGTGTCGCCACGGGCGAGCGCCTGCTGCACCAGCACGTCAATGGCGATGCCGTTCTCGGCGTGCATCATGATCATCGCCCCGCACTCGCCGGCGGTCTGCATGGCCTTGAGGATCTGGCCGTCGTCGCTGTAGAACACGCCGGGGTAGGCCATGAACAGCTTGAAGCTGCTGATGCCCTCGTGCTCGACGAGGTACTTCATGTCCTTCAGGGACTGGTCGTCGACGCCGCCGACGATCTGGTGGAACGCGTAGTCGATGCTGCAGTTGCCGTCGGCCTTGCGATGCCACTCGGCCAGGCCCTCGTGCACGTTCTCGCCGTAGCGCTGCACCGCCATGTCGATGATGGTGGTGGTGCCACCCCACGCGGCGGCGTTGGTGCCTGTCTCGAAGGTGTCGCTGGCGAACGTGCCACCGAAGGGCAACTCCATGTGCGTGTGCACGTCGATGCCGCCCGGGATGACGTACTTGCCGCCCGCGTCGATGACACGGTCGATGCCTTCCTCGGTGAAGTAGCCGGGCGCACCGAGCGCTGTGATGGTCTCGTCAGTGATCAGCACGTCTTGGGCGATGACGCCCGTGGTGCTGATGACCTTGCCGTTCTTGATGAGTGTCGTAGCCATGATCTGCCAGCCTTCCGTCAGCGCTCGAACAGGTCTTCGTAGGCGTCCGGGCGACGATCACGATAGAACGCCCAGCGGTCGCGCACCTGCTTGATCTTGTCGAGGTCGAGGTCGCGCACGATCAGGTCGGGCTTGACGGGGTCGCCCACCTCGCCGACGAACTGGCCCTCCGGGTCGACGAAGTAGCTCTGGCCGTAGAAGTCGTTGTCGCCGAGCGCTTCGATGCCGACGCGGTTGATGGCACCGACGTAGTACATGTTGGCGACGGCGGCCGCCGGCTGCTCGAGCTTCCAGAGGTACTGCGACAGGCCACGGCTGGTGGCCGACGGGTTGAAGACGATCTCGGCGCCGTTGAGGCCCAGTGCACGCCAACCCTCGGGAAAGTGGCGGTCGTAGCAGATGTAGACGCCGACCTTGCCGACCGCTGTCTCGAAGATGGGGTACCCGCCGTCGCCGGGAGCGAAGTAGAACTTCTCCCAGAAGCCCTTGGTCTGCGGGATGTGCTGCTTGCGGTACTTGCCCAGGTAGGTGCCATCGGCATCGACCACGGCAGCGGTGTTGTAGTAGAGCCCGGGGCGCACGACCTCGTACATCGGCAGCACCAGCACCATGCCAGTCTCCTTGGCGATGCTCTGGAAGCGCTGGGTGGTGGGGCCATCGGGGATCTGCTCGGTGTACTCGTAGTACTCGGCGTCTTGCACCTGGCAGAAGTAGGGCCCGTAGAACAGTTCCTGAAAGCACATCACCTGTGCGCCCTGGGCCTTGGCCGCGTGCACGGCCTGCTCGTGTTTGTCGAGCATGGCCTCCTTCGAGCCGGGCCAATCCGTCTGCAGCAGGGCTGCCTTCACGATGTTTGTTGAGCTGCTGGGCATTGTGCCGACTCTAATGACACACCCCTGAGCGCACAATAGTTGTATTGTTACCGGACAATGAACGAGCCGTTCACTTCGACCGACCGCCAGCACTTCGCCGGCGCCATCACCGAGCGCAGTGCACGTGGCATCGCCGCCGCGGTCGGCCGAATGATCTCGGCGGGCGATCTGGCCGTCGGCAGCCGCCTGCCAACCGTGCGCGAGCTGTCCAAGGACCTGGGCGTCTCGCCCACCACGGTCAGCGAAGCGTGGCAGTCGTTGGCCGCCGTCGGGGCCATCGATGCGCGCGGCCGGCAAGGCACGTTCGTGCGCCAGCCCACGGGTCCCGCCACCCCCCGTCGCTACCGTCGCGTCACCGAAGGCCCGGGCCACTTCGCGCTCGACCTCAGCTCGGGCACTCCGGATCCTGCGCTGTTGCCCGACCTCGGCCCGGTCATCGCCCGCGTCAGCCGCCACCCGTTGACCAGCAGCTACCTCGACGAGCCAGTACTGCCGGAGCTGGCATCGCGGGTGCGGGCCGACTGGCCGTTCGTGCCGGAAGAGCTCACCGTGGTGGACGGTGCGATGGACGCGCTCGATCGTGTGGCCAGCGTGATCGTGCGCCTCGGCGACAGAGTGGTCGTCGAGCACCCGACGTTCCCACCGCTGCTCGACCTGCTCGACCTGCTCGGCGCCGAGATCATCGGTGTCGACATGGACGCCGAGGGAATGCAACCCGACGGCCTGGCCGCCGCACTGGCGCTCGGCGCCACCGCCGTGTTCCTGCAGCCGCGCGCCCACAACCCGACGGGCATCACGATGACGGAGGCGCGCTGCGCCGAGCTGGCTGAGGTGCTGGCTACGTCGGACGCGGTCATCGTCGAGGACGACCATTCCGGCGACATCGCCAGCGGCGCGCTGGTCAGTCTCGGTAAGTGGCTGCCGACGCGCACCGTCCACATCCGCAGCTACTCAAAGAGCCATGGCCCGGACCTCCGCCTCGCAGCGGTCGGCGGCGCCGGCCATGTGGTCTCCTCCGTCGCCAACCGGCGCCTGCTCGGCCCGGGCTGGAGCAGCCGCATCCTGCAGGCGGTGCTGGTCGAGATGCTCGGCCACCAGCCCACCATCGACGCGGTCGCCGCTGCCCGCGCCGAGTATGCGGCTAGGCGCGCCGCCGTCACGGCGGTCCTGACCGAGGCCGGTGTCGGCTTCACCGGCACCGACGGCATCAACCTGTGGATGCAGGTGTCCGACGAGCGCTCGGCGCTACTCACGCTCGCTGCGCAGGGCATCGGCGCGGCGCCTGGCGAGCCGTTCATGGTGCGCGACGACGTGCCCTCACTGCGCGTCACTGTCGGCAACATCGACCACTCTCTAGCGGACTATGCGGCCCGCTTGGCCGACGCCGCCGACAACGTCCCGGCCCGCAGCGGCCAACGCTGAGCCCCGGCACGGCGGCTGGCAACCCGGTCGGATTGAACCCACGCGGCATGGTTCCGGGTCACCTCTTTCGGACGCGCCATCTGGCGTCCGAAAGAGGTGACCGCAGATCATCAGGTCCGCGGCGACGACCGGTCGGTCCGACCGGCATGGGTGGCAGGCTGGTCGGGCGACCGCCTTCGTCGACCTCAGCCAGTGCGGCAGTCATCATCGCGACCACCCACCCCTACCTTTCGGCGGAAGGCACGCTGACGTTGGTGGAGGGCGGCACGTTCCCTGTGCGTGCCTTCGCCACCGTGCGCTGAGCCCCGGCAGCAGCACCCTTCACATCACCGACGAGCGCAGCAGTTCGTGAGCCAGCGGGCAATCGGCAACGAGCAACACGTCGGCGATGGGTAGCACGCCGTTGGGTGCAGCGACGTGCGAACACAACCCCAGCGGTACCACATCCGCCTCGGCCAGCCACGGCGCACGCACGTCGGCGACGCGCTGCACGAGCGATGCGAAACCTTGCTCGGGCAGGCACCGCCCGATACCGACCACGGCCCACACGGGTACCTCACTGCAGTAAGCGACAGAGGCAGCCGCCCGGCTGCCACGAGCCGCCAGCAGTTCATCGCCGGACGCGGCCAAGGCTTCGATCAGCACGAGGTCGGCAGAAAGGACTGCCCAAGCGAGGCCAGCGGGGTCGATCACCTCAGCCTTGACATCGGCCCGTTCCAGCCGGTGCACGAACGACGAACCCCGGTCGTCAGCGTCGATGGCGAGCACGGAAATGTCGCCGCGGCGCAGCAAGGCCTCGCCGGCGAGGTCCGGCCAGCCGACGATGCACACCGAGCTGTCGGCAGGCAGCGCATCGATCAGTGCCTCGGCGGTGGGATCGGCGTCGATCTCGTCGGCCAGTCTGCGTGCGGTGGCCCACGGGTCGGCGGCGGTGAGCATGTGCGCACACAACCACCACAGCGGACCCGAAGTCGGGTGGCGCTCGACGATGCGGCGGCACGCCACCACCAGCCCCGCCGGGTCGATGCCCATCCCACGCAGCGCGGAGGCGGTCTCGGGAACCATCACCCGCGGATCGGCGCCACTGGAGCGGGCCAGGTAGCGCAAGCGCTCGATCGGATGCACGAGGCGACCCTACCCGGCCCCGCCCCAGCACACCTTTACGTAGACGAGGGGCGGAGTGGGTGGGTGGTGAGGTGGGGTGGCGCGCTACGGTTGCAACTCGTGGCAAGCAACGTGGCGCTCGACATCAATCTCAGCACGATCACCGGCGAATCGCGCCCGCTGGAGGAGTGGGTCACCACCTTCCACCTCGCGAGCGTCGTCCTCGATCCGTACACCAACGAGAGTTCGTGGGTTCTGAAGTCGGCCACCCGCATCCTCGAAGCCCTGCGTGGCGCCGACGTGCGGGTGAACCTGGTGCTCACCTGCACGCCTGACGAAGCCAAGCAGTTCCTCGGGCCGCTCGCCGACCAGTTCCTGGTGTTCTGCGACCCGGACCGAACGTTCGTGCGCGGCCTGGGCGTACAGACCCTGCCGGCGTTCGTCTTCGTGCGCGGCGATGGCAGCGTCCAGGCTGCGGCCGAAGGCTGGAACCCCACCGAGTGGCGCCACGTCGCGAAGGTCATCGCCGACAACACCTCGTGGATCGCCCCTACCATCCCGGTGGCCAGCGATCCTTCGCCGTTCCACGGTACACCCGCGCTCGGCTGAGCGCATGGCCACCGCTGTTCCGGTGCCCTTCGAACTCCCTGACCTCCCGGTCCTCGATGCCCTGCCCGCAGTTGCGCTCGCGCTGACCCAGCACGGCTCTGCGGTCCTCGTCGCGCCACCCGGTGCCGGCAAGACCACCATTGCTCCCCTCGCGCTGCTGCACGAACCATGGCTGACCGCGCAGCGCATCGTGATGCTCGAACCGCGCCGGCTGGCCACACGTGCGGCAGCGCAGCGAATGGCTTCGCTCCTCGGCGAGCGAGTCGGCGACACGGTCGGCTACCAGACCCGCGACGAACGCCACATCGGGCCAGGCACGCGCATCGAAGTGGTGACAGAAGGCGTGCTCACTCGCCGGCTGCAACACGACCCGACGCTGGACGGCTACGGCCTGGTGATCTTCGACGAGGTACACGAGCGCAACCTGCCCACCGATCTGGGACTGGCATTACTCCTGGACGCACGGGCCACGCTGCGCCCGGACCTGCGTGTGCTGGCGATGAGCGCCACGCCCGACACGAAGGGCCTGCTGAGAGTGCTGGGTGCCGACACGCCGGTGGCCGAGAGCGACGGGCGGATGCACCCGGTGGAGCTGGTGTGGGCGCCGATGGGCAAGCAGGATCGAGTGCAGGAGGCAATGGCCTCGCTGGTGCTGCGGGCACTGCGCGAGCAACCCGGCGACGTACTCGTGTTCCTGCCCGGCATCGGCGAGATCCGCGGCGTGCAGCGCTTGCTGACCCCGAACCTGCCACCAGGCGTCGACGTGCACCCGCTCGCCGGTGCGTTGTCGCTGGCCGAGCAGGACCTGGCGCTCGCCCCTTCCGCCGCCGGCCGCCGACGGGTGGTGCTGTCCACGGACATTGCCGAGTCGTCGCTGACGGTCGATGGCGTGCGCGTCGTGGTCGATGCCGGGCTGGCACGAGTCCCGCGCTTCGATCAGCGAACCGGCATGAGCCGGCTCACCACCGTCAGCTCCAGTCGGGCCTCGGCCGGCCAGCGCGCCGGCCGCGCCGGCCGTACCGAACCAGGTGCCGCCTATCGGTTGTGGAGCAAGCTGGAGCACGGCACACGGCGAGCGCACCTCGAGCCGGAGATCACCCAGGTGGATCTGGCCGGCCTGGTGCTCGAGCTCGCCGCGTGGGGCACACCGGTCGAGGGCTTGCGTTGGGCCGACGTGCCGCCGCCACGCGCACTGCAACAGGCGACCGAACTGCTGCAGCGCCTGGATGCGCTCGCCGACGACGGCCGGCTCACCGAACGCGGTCGACGGATGTTGGCGCTGCCACTGCACCCGCGCCTGGCGCGGATGGTGGCCGGCGCGGTGCCTGAGGACGAGTCGCTGGCGTGCGTGGTCGCGGCACTGCTCGACGAACGCGACGTGTTCCGCGGTCGCCCCGACGAGTTGCCGGCGGACCTTTCGCTGCGCGTCGACGTCATCCGCGGCCAGTACCACGACCGGGCGGATTCCCGCGACGTGCGGCGGGTCCGCGACCGCGCCGCCGACATCGCCCGCCGCGCGAAGGTCCGGTTCGACCTCCTCGACGTGCGCGCCGATCGCGCCGGCGTGGTGCTTGCGCTCGCCTACCCCGACAGGGTCGCGGTTCGCCGCAGCCAGCCCGGCCAGTTCCAGCTGCGCACCGGTTCGTCGGCATGGACGCCGCCCACCGACCCGCTGGCCAACGAGCGGTTCGTCGTCGCCGCCGACCTCGACGGCAAGCGCGACAACGCCCGCATCCGCATCGGCGCCGCGCTCGACGTGCAGGACGTGATCACCTCGCTCGCCGACCAGATCGAGCGGCGCGATTCGCTGGACTGGGACAAGCAGCGCAACGACTTGGTGCTGCGCTGCGAGACCCGCCTGGGCGGCATGTTGCTCGACGAGCAGGTCCGGTCGGCACCTCCGGGCGAAGCCACCACCGCTGCGTTGGTCGAACGCGTCCGTTCCACCCGGCTCGCTGCGCTGCATTGGCCGGAACGTGCAGCACTGTTGCGCGCTCGCGTCGCGTTTGTTCGCCGCCACAACGCGACCGATGACTGGCCGGACTGGAGCGACGTGGCGCTGCTCGCCACGCTCGACGACTGGCTGTCTCCGTACCTGGTCGGCATGACCGGCGCCGACCTGGCCCGACTGGACACGGAAATGCTGCTGTCGTCACAGTTGGGCTGGGACTGGTCGACGCGGCTCGCCGAACTCGCGCCTGCGCACCTCGACACGCCCGCGGGGCGCACCGCGATCATCGACTACTCGCGCGACATCCCTACCGCCAGGGTGCGGGTCCAGGACCTGTTCGGCGTGCGAGAGCACCCCACCGTGGCGGGCGGCGTGCCGGTCGCACTGGAACTGCTCTCCCCCGCCGACCGCCCGATCCAGATCACCAGCGATCTGCCGGGCTTCTGGGCCGGGACCTGGGCCGACGTGCGCAAGGAGATGGCCGGCCGATACCCCAAACACCAATGGCCGATCGATCCCGCGACAGCCCCACCCAAACGCATGAAAGACCGCTGACCCCCACCCGCGTGTCGCGCCCCCACCGACTCACACCAAGGTCAGGCCGCGACACGTGCGATTGTGAATGGGAAGATTGCCGCTTCGGTGATCTCGCCGTGCCCAGTGAGGTGTGAGCAACGAACGCGACTTGATCGAGCTGGCACGCTGCAACCACCTGCTGTTGACCGAGGCGCAGCGCCGTGCGGCAGGCTGGAGCGAGGAACGCTGGGAACGGGCTCAAGCAGCGGGCATTTGGTTGCAGGTCACCCCCGGCCATTATCGGCACCTCGCCACTCCGCTCACCTTCGACATGAAGGTGCGCGCTGGCGCTGCCTGGCTCGGCAGGCGCGGCGCGATGTTCGGGACCACAGCGTTGTTCTGGCTCGGTGTCGACGTGCCGGAACCCGACGTCGCGGAATTCGTCGTCCCGCGAGGCATGCGGTCGGTCGCCAACTGGGTACGCCTGCACACGACGACGAGTTGGAATGAAGCCGACGTCACCCGCCACTTCGGCCTCCGCACGACGAATGCGACGCGGGCGATCATCGACTTCGCTGCCACGAAGCCGACCGCACACGAACTCGAACACGCCATCGACAGCGCAGTCCAACTTCGGCGAACGGCGTTCGCGCGGTTGACCAAGCGGCTTGCCGAGCTTCGCGGCCCGGGGCACTGCGGTGGCCCGCTCCTTGCGGAACTGCTGCTCGACACCGGCGGCGACTCGTACCTGGAGCGGCGATTCCTTGCGCTGCTCCGTGCGCACCAGCTCCCACGCCCCGAGTGCCAGGTCGTCCTTCGCGCCAATGGCCAGCGAATTGGGCGCGTCGACTTCACCTTTCCTGCCCAAAGCGTGGTGGTCGAAGTCAGCGGCAGCCTCGGCCACACCACGGCCCGCGACCGAACCAAGGACGCCCGCCGACGAAATGCCCTCCAGCAGTCCGGGATCCAAGTCCTCGAGTTCACGACCGCCCATGTCATCGATGATCCGAATTACGTCCTGACCACCCTGGCGAGGGCCCGCGTCACACGGCCACCGGCTCACACCCAGGTCAAGCCGCGACACGTGCGCTTGTGAACGAGTGGAGTGGGATGGGGATTGAGGGCAGGCGTAGCCTGACGGCATGGCTGCTTCTCCAGAGTTCGAGTTCACCGAGCTGTTCCCGCTGCACCTGAACGACGGGGGCCACGACGACACGCCGTATCGCCTGGTCAGCAGCGACCATGTGCGCTCGGTCGAGACACCGCTGGGCACCTACCTCCAGGTCGACCCCGAAGCCCTAACACTCATCACACAGGAAGCCATGCGCGACATCGCCCACTTCCTGCGACCCGGGCACCTGGCGCAGTTGGCCAAGATCCTCGACGACCCAGAGGCCAGCGACAACGACCGATTCGTCGCGCTCGACTTGTTGAAGAACGCTGCCATCAGCGCCGGCGGAGTGCTGCCGATGTGCCAGGACACAGGCACGGCCATCGTCAAGGCCAAGAAGGGTGAACGGGTCAGTACCGGCGGCGGCGATGAGGAAGCGATCGCCCGCGGTGTGTTCAACACCTACCAGATCAGCAACCTGCGCTACAGCCAGATGGCCCCGCTGACCATGTACGACGAGGTCAACACCGGAAACAACCTGCCGGCCGAGATCAAGATCAGTGCCGTCGATGGCGACACCTACAAGTTCCTGTTCATGGCCAAGGGCGGCGGCAGCGCCAACAAGAGCTACCTGTTCCAGGAGACCAAGGCGTTGCTCAACGAGAAGACGCTGCTGCCCTGGTTGTTCGAGAAGATGAAGACGCTCGGCACTGCCGCCTGCCCGCCGTACCACCTTGCCGTGGTGATCGGCGGCACCAGCGCAGAGATCGCGGTGGAGACCGCCAAGCTGGCCAGCGCCCGCTACCTGGACAGCCTGCCCACCGAGGGCAGCCCGCTGGGCCACGCGTTCCGCGACCTCGACCTCGAGCAGAAGGTGCTGCAGCTCAGCCAGCAGACCGGCATCGGCGCCCAGTTCGGTGGCAAGTACTTCTGCCACGACGTACGCGTCATTCGCCTACCCCGCCACGGGGCCAGCTGCCCGGTGGGCATGGCCGTGTCGTGCAGCGCCGACCGCCAGATGCTGGGCAAGATCACCGGCGACGGCATCTTCCTCGAACAGCTGGAAACCGACCCGGCCCGCTTCCTGCCGGAGGTCACTCACGAAGACCTCGCCGACACCGCTGTGGTGCAGATCGATCTCAACCGGCCAATGGCCGACATCCGCGCCGAGCTGTCGCAGTACCCGGTGAAGACGCGCGTCATGCTCACCGGCCCACTGGTGGTCGCCCGCGACATCGCCCACGCGAAGATCAAGGAGCGCCTGGACCGCGGCGAGCCGATGCCGCAGTACCTGAAGGACTTCGCCGTCTACTACGCCGGCCCGGCCAAGACCCCCGACGGCATGGCCAGCGGCAGCTTCGGCCCCACCACTGCCGGGCGCATGGACAGCTACGTGAACGAGTTCCAGGCAGCCGGTGGCAGCTTCGTGATGTTGGCCAAAGGCAACCGCAGCAAGGCCGTCACCGACGCATGCAAGGCCCACGGCGGCTTCTACCTGGGCAGCATCGGCGGGCCCGCCGCCCGTCTGGCGCAGGACTGCATCACCAAGGTCGAGGTGCTGGAAATGCCCGAGCTGGGCATGGAGGCCGTGTGGAAGATCGAGGTCCAGGACTTCCCCGCATTCATCATCGTTGACGACAAGGGCAACGACTTCTTCGACCTCGTCAACAAGCCGTACGTGGCCACCACGCCGGTGCAGCTGACGTGACCTCGGGCACCGCAAGGCCCAAATACCCTACGAGGTAGGGGTTCTGAGTGCTTGGCTGAGACCGAGCTACGAGGAACGACATATGACCCGAAGAGTGCAACGTTGGACCGCCACGACAGCGTTGGTGGTGGGTATTGGTTTGGCGGCGGCGCCGTTCGCCTTCCAGATGTTCAGTCGAGCCCCGCTCGGCGGCACGATGATCGACGACTTCGAGCCGTACATGGTCGAGCAGAAGATCGACTCGTTCCGCGGTTACATGAACACCATCGACGCGGCCGTCACCGAGATCGACGGCGTGCGCAGCGCAATGGTCGACAACGGCACCATCACGCCGGACGCGTTCGATGCCCAGTACAGCGGCGTGCTGCAACTCGTGAACGACTGGGCCACCATCAACGCCGACATGACTGATCTGCTCGACCGGATGGACGCCAACATGGGCAACTACGCGGCGGTCGCCGCACTGCCCCCGTTCCCGATGTTCCCCTGGTTCTTCGTCCTCCCAGGTGTGATGGTGGCCGGCGTCGCCCTCAGCATCCTGTGGTCGCTGCGCGATGGGGCGGCACCCCGCCGCCGGTTGTGGGCACTCGCCGCCCTCGGCGTCGCGATCATCGCTGCGCCGGTGGCGTTTCAGATGTTCACGAGGGCACCCAAGGGCGGCGAGATGATCGACAGCTTCCGTCCGATGATGACCCGCGAGCGCGTGCAGAACGTGCAGCGCCACTTCGTCACGCTCGGCGGCGCCGAGGGGCAACTGCGGGTGACCCTGATGCCCGCCTACGCCGCTGCCAGCGGCGACCCTGCCGCTGCCGAGGGCATCACCGAATTCTCCACCGAGTGGCCCACGATCGTGAGCGAGTTCAACCCGATGATCGCGACCATGAGCGACAACATCGATAACTTCCAGGCGGTCGACGCGCTGCCGTCATTCGCGCTGTTCCCGTGGTTCTTCGCCATCCCCGGTGCCATCGTCGCGGCCGCCGCCGCAATCGCGTTGCGCTCGTCCACCTCACCCACACAGCTCAGCGAGAAGGAACCCTCATGAAGGTCACACGTCCAACCACCCGAATGCTCGTCGCCACCTTCGGCGCGTTCGCACTGATCACCGCGGCATGCGGCAGCGATGACGACACCGCCGACACAACCCCGCCCGCCACAGCTGCGCCGACCACCGTCGCGGCCGCGGACACCACCATGGCGGCCACCGACACCACCGTGCCCGTACCCGTGACCGAGCCGATGGCGATGTACGAGGGTGATCTCGTCGGCCTGTTCTCGGTCAATACCGGCACCTGCGCCGACGGTGCCGTCGTCGGCTCGTACTTCCAGATGGTGCAACCCGGTGGCACCCCCGAGGCTGGGCCGTTCATTGCCAATGCAGATTCGAAGTGCACCGACACCAACTACACGTTGTTGGCTGTCGGCACCGATGGTGGGCTGATCACCGGCAGCTCGCAGGCGGCACCCGACCCGGCGTTCGATGGCACGGGTAACGGCTTGGCCGCCGCCATCGTCGCTCCAGTGACATTCTTTGGCAGCGCCTTTGCTGCGGCCACCGACCCAACCGAGGCGGCACCTACGATCACGGCCACCGCTGGCACGCTGAGCGGAGACCTCTCGGCGTTCACCGCCTACTGGGGCACCGGCATCTTCAACCAGGGCGCCCCCAAGCCTGACGGCACGGGCGCGGCACCGACCGGCACCATCGACCCGGAGACCGGAGTCTTCATGATCGAGTGGACCAGCCTGATCGCCGGCGGCTCGTTCGACGGCTTCACCGGTGTGTGGCACCTGGAAGGCACGTTCAGCGCAGCGGGCTGACGCCGCCGGCGAACGCCACAACAAACGCCTACAGCGTGTGCCACCGGTTCAGCCGGTGGCACACTCGCGTTCGAGGCGCTCGCGCAACTCCAGGTAATCAGGGTGCTGCACCCCCAACCGGGCGTAGACCAGCACCGAGTCGTCGGCCTGCTCGGCCAGGGCAGCAGCCAGGCAGGCGGCCTGCATGAGCGAAGAACCCTCGGCGATGAACACGGTGGCGAGGCGCGCTTCGAACCGCTGGCGATCGAGGCGGAAGACCTGCTGGGCGCGGGCGACGGTGGTGTTCTGGCCGTCGGTGAACCCGCAGCGAGTGCGGTTCGCTGGCACCTCGAGGTCGATGAGGTAGTCGGTCACGATCTGGTCGACACATGCGCTCTGCAGGAACGCCGTGTGGCCCGCACCCTCCCAGCGCACCGAGACGGCGTCGCCCAACGCCGCGGCCATCTCGGGGGCGAGGAAGCCCGGTGTGGCCGGATCGCCGTCGGTGCCGATGACGACGATCGGGTTGGCAACGTCGACAGCGGTGATGGGTGGCAACGGCTCTGCGGTCTCGGGCCAGCCACGGCACCGCTCGACCGTCAGCGGCCCGCGGCGGCCGGCGAAGTCGGCGCAGTAGACGGCCAGGTTGGCCTCGGTGAGGTTGTCGGCGGCATTCTCCTCGCGCGGGTACCCGGCCTCCAGGAAACTGCCCAACGCGGCAAGCGTGCTGGCATCGCCGCCGGCGCCGTCGGCCAAGGCAACGGCCAGCAGCGCCCACAGCTCGGTGTTGTACATCGCGGAGGCGATGATGCCGTCCACCTGGCCGGCGGTAACCGTGTCGTCCCAGCCGTCGAAGTACTCGATATCTGCGTCGTCGACGTCGCCGTACAGCTCGTCGAGCAACTCGCCGCTGCGCGGCCCGGCTGTACAGTCGCGCACGGCATCGCACAGCGACAGGAAAACTTCCAGGGTGCCGCCGAAGTCCTGCACTCCGTAAAACGGCGAATCGGTGCTGCCCGACGAGCTGCCGTTCACGTTGTACTCGCCCGCCGCGGGGTCGACGCTGCCATCCAGCACGAGTGCACGCACGCTGGCAGGGAACAGGTTGGCGTACACCGCGCCGAGCGCGGTGCCGTAGCTGAAGCCGATGTAGGTGAGCTGTTCGTCACCCAACGCTTTACGCAACTGCTCGACGTCGCGCGCTGCGTTGGAAGTACCCACGTAGGGCAGCAGCGCGCCGCTGCGGGCAATGCAGTCGCGTTCGACCACACGGAACGAGCGCTCCAGGTCACCACAGTCCACCGCTGTGCTGCGCCCGACACCACGGGGATCGAACCCGACCAGGTCGAACCGTTCCAGCACTTCGGCGGGGAATCGGGCCGCATAACCCCAGGCGAGATCGAGGCCCGAGCCGCCGGGACCGCCCGGGTTCAGCACCAGTGAGCCGATGCGAGCCGACGGCACTGTGGCCGGCAGGCGGGTGACGGCGATGGACACCGACGACAGGTCGTCGGGTCGCCGGTAGTCCAACGGCACCTCGATGGCACCGCACTCCCACGGCGAGTCCTGCGAGTCGCAGTCGCGCCACACGACCGCAGCGATGTCGGGCAGCTCGACCACCTGGGCCAGCTCGACGGTGCGGTCGAACGGCTCGGGCAACGACATGCTGCGAGTGGCGACGACCCCGGCGTCGGCGGTGCAGGCGGCCAACAGCGCCGCTGCACACAGGAACCGAACACCATCCTTCGCCTTCATCAGTGCCGACAGACTAGGCCCGGCCCGCAGAAGGCACCCAGCGGCTCAGAGCAGTTCGCGCAGGACCGCGTTGGTGCGAGCCAGTTCCTCAGGATCTGCGGTGAAGACGCCGGCGTTGAAGTCGGTGACGCCGATCGACTTCAGTTCGGCGAGCTGCTCGCGCACCTCGGCCTCACTGCCGACGATGGCCAGGCCACCGGGGCCATCGACACCTTCGCGGTTCATCATCGTCTTGTAGCTGGGCAGCGTGTCGTACACGGCGAACACCTGCGCCGCCCGCTGGCGTGCAGCCGCAACGTCGTCGGTGACGGCGATAGGCAGCGCGACAGCGACACGCGGCTCGGGCCGGCCGGCGTCGGCGGCAGCCTGGCGAAGCGTGGGGATGGTCAGCTCGGCCAACGTCTTGGGGCCCACGCACCAGGTGGCGGTGCCGTCGGCGAGCGCACCCGTGACCCGCAGCATCTGCGGCCCGAGTGCAGCGACCAACACCGACGGTCGGCTGCTGCCGGGAACGGACACGCCGCCTTGCACCCGGAACTCTTCGCCCTCGAACCTCACCGGCTTGCCCTCGAGCAGCGGCATCAGCACCGACAGGTACTCCTTGAGGTGCCGCACGGGCTTGGAGTAGGACAGGCCCCACATCGATTCCACGACGACCTGATGCGACAGGCCGATGCCCAGGCACAGGCCGCCGTTGCCGCGGCTGTTGATTGCAGCCTGGGTGCTGAGCGCCTGTTGCGCAAGCATCATCGGGTGACGCGGGTAAGTGGGCACGACGGCCGTGCCAAGCTCGATGCCCGGTACCTCGCGACCGACAATGGCCAGTACCGTCAGCGCATCGTGCCCGAAGATCTGCGACGACCAGAAGGTGTGCGCCCCCAACTCGAGGGCCGCCTGGGCCTCTGCGACGACCTCGTCGATCGTGCCACCATTGATCGCATTGCTCATGGTTCCAAGACGCATGGCGGGCACCGTACACGCAACCCCCGCACTTCCATCGGGCCGTGCAGCGCGGGCACGCTCGGTCAGGCGAGGCTGACGAGTTCGAGCCAGTCTTCGTTGAAGTAGTCGACCTGCCCGTCGGGCATCAGCAGCACTTTGGTGGGCGACAACGCCTCGACGAACTCGGTGTCGTGGCTGACGAACACGATGCTGCCCTTCCAGCCGGTGAGCGCCTCGGCGACGGCCTCGCGGCTGGGCGGGTCGAGGTTGTTGGTGGGCTCGTCGAGTAGCAGCAGGTTGTTGCGGCCGACCATCAGCATGGCCAGGGCCAGCTTGGTCTTCTCGCCACCGGAGAGTGTGCCGCTCTGCTGGAACACCTTGTCGCCGCTGAGGCCCATCATGCCGAGGAACGCGCGTAGCTGGGTCTCGGTGTAGATCACGCCCGGCGGCACATCGGCGCGCAGGTTGTCGAGCAGGTTGCGGTCGGTGCGCAGGTTGTCGTGCTCCTGGGCGTAGTACCCCATGGTGACCTCGTGACCGAACCGGTAGTCGCCCAGGTTGGCCTGGGTCTCGCCGGCCAGGATGCGCAACAGGCTGGTCTTGCCGGCGCCGTTGAGGCCCAGCACCAGCAGGCGATCGCCGCGGCCGATGTCGAACGAGACGTCCTCGAAAACCGGGGGGCCGCCGTAGCCCTTGGACATGTGGGAGGCCGTGAGGACGGTGCCACCGCACGACGGCGGGTCGGGGAACTTCATCTTCAGCGTGCGGTCGCCGGCGCTGACGTGCACGCGCTGCGATTCCAGGCGTGCGATCTGCTTCTCCTTGCTGTGCGCCATCTTGGCCTTGGTGGCCTTTGCGCCGAAGCGATCGACGACGGCCTGGATGCGCGCGATCTCTTTCGTCTGCAGCGATGCCTGCTTCACCAGGCGCTCTTCGTCGAGGCGGCGCGACAGCTTGTACTGGGTGTACGTGCCCTTGTACTCGACCAGGTTGCCAAGGTTCTCCTCACCGGGGCGGTCGAGGTGCAGCACGCGGGTGATGGCTTCGTCAAGCAGTTCGAGGTCGTGGCTGATGACCAGCATCGCGCCGCGATAGTTGCGCATGAACCCGAGCAGCCAGGTCTTGGCATCGACGTCGAGGTGGTTGGTGGGTTCGTCGAGCAGCAGCACGTCGCTGCCGGCGAACAGAATGCGAGAGAGTTCGACACGCCGGCGCTCGCCACCGCTGAGCACACCAATGGGAAGTTCCATGCGTGCTGGCGACAGGCCGAGACCGGCCATGATGCTGCGCGCCTCGCTCTCGGCGGCGTAGCCGCCGGACGAGGCGAACTCGTCCTGGGCCTTGCTGTAGCGGGCGACGTTGCGATCGCTGACGTCTTCCTCCATTGCGATGCGCAGCTTCTCGAGGTGGTCGACCTGTTCGTCGATGTTGCGGCCGCTGAGAACGTGGGTGACGGCCATGCGGGTATCGAGCACGCCTTCGATCTTCGGGTCCTGGGGCAGGTAGCCGAAACCACCCTTGCGCAGCACCTTGCCGCCCGAGCTCTCGGCGGCGCCGCCGAGCACCTTGAACAGGCTGGTTTTGCCGGCGCCGTTGCGCCCGACGAGGCCCACCTTGTCGCGGGGCATGACGGTGAACGAGATGCCATCGACGATCAGCCGACCGCCCACCTCCACCGAAAGATTCTGCACCTGCAACATGACCATCCAGCGTGGCGGCAGATCACCTGTTCGACAACCAGGCGGCCCACAACGCCGTGCGCCACGCGACACGTCTACGATGGCGAGATGCAGGCCGCCGGCTCCGCAACTGCTCGGACAGATGCCACCATGGGCACGTCGCGCGCCGCCACACGACTGCGCCGAGCGACTCCGGTCGTGTGCGGGGCCGCGCTGGCCGGTGCCGCAGCGCTGGTCACCAGCTTCGACCCTGCCGCCACCGGCAGCCGCTTCCCGGCCTGCCAGTTCCGCCTGGTCACGGGTCTGTGGTGCCCCGGCTGCGGGCTCACTCGCGGGTTCCACCAGCTGTTCAACGGCCACCTGCTGTCGGCACTCAGCTACAACGTGTTCGTCCCATTGGTGCTCGTGGCGGTGGCCGTTGCCTGGTGGTCGTGGCTGCGTTCCAGCTGGGGGCGCCCCGGTGTGCGGCTCCCGCGCCCCGTGGCGCGATGGCTGGCGGTCGGGCTGCCCATCGCCATCGTCGCCTACGGCGTGCTGCGCAACATCCCCGGTGCACCGTTCGCTGCACTCGCCCCCTGAGCCGGGTCACAGCGCGACGCACCAACCGATCAGGTGGTGGGTGAGGGCGGTGGGTCGGTCTC